>Ga0268298_10000727_pt1 | contig 41561 bp, 37 predicted proteins | sample WWTPWeurt_MetaG_FD_194462 | JGI IMG/M metagenome (GOLD analysis project Ga0268298, IMG submission 194462) | Activated sludge microbial communities from WWTP in Nijmegen, Gelderland, Netherland - WWTP Weurt | ecosystem: Engineered > WWTP > Aerobic digester > Activated sludge | place...
TTATAGTTAATTAATTTTTATGTTGCCTGTATAAAACCAAATGGTTTTTATTACTGCTAATTTTGCCAAAAATAACAATCTTTTGCCAACATCAAACACTCCTAACATTTCTTTACCAACTATTGGTAATACTTTTATTGAATTAGCAGAAATTGATAGTACCAATACTTATGCCATGAAACAAATTCAGGCAAAAGTGGCAGAACATGGTACAGCCTATTTTGCTCATAATCAAACAAATGGTAAAGGAACTAGGGGTAAAAGCTGGCATTCTGAAACAGGCAATAACATTATACTATCGGTTATATTAGATATTAATTGGCTTAGTGTACGTAATCAGTTTTTATTAAGTGCTTGGGCTGCATTATCTGTTTTTGATTTTTTGAGTAAATATGTACAGAATGGCATAAAAATTAAATGGACTAATGACATTTATATAGATAATAGTAAAATAGCAGGCATTTTAATAGAAAATAAAGTTAAAGGCAATAAGCTACAATGGGCTGTTGTTGGCATTGGAATTAACATTAATCAAATCAATTTTGATTCTACTCTATCAAAAGCTACATCGCTGGCATTAGTAACTAATAAAAAGTATGATGCTTTATTACTTTCTAAAGAATTGTGTTTTTGTTTGGAGAAAAGGTTTCAATCATTAATAAACAAGGATGCAAATGGGTTAATAAATGATTATAATAAAAATTTATTTAAGCTAAACGAAGTTGTAAAACTTAAAAAAGACAACTTATTATTTAATTGCACTATTAAAAAAGTTACTAAAACTGGCTTTTTAGTTGTAAACAATGGTATTGAGCAACAACTTGCTTTTGGAGAAGTAGAGTGGATTTTGAGTTAGTAATTTGTATTATATAATTACTGCTTGTATCTTAGCATTATGCAAACAGTTTTTAATTTATTTGTGTATGGTTCCTTAAGAAAAGGGTTTAAAAATCCGGCTTACAATTATGTGAGCAGATATTTTTCATTAATTTCAAATAATGCAAAAGCAAAAGGATTGTTGTTTAATATGGGCAATTTTCCTGTAGCCAAGCCCACAGCCAATAATAAATTTATTACAGGAGAACTTTATACAATAATTAATAAAGATGAATTTAGTTTTGCCATTGCTCAGTTAGATGATTATGAAGGTGTTTATGCAGAAGAAAATGAAAAGCCTTTATACTATAGAGAAAAGACTATTGTTTACTTTGAAAATGTAGCTACAGAAGCATGGGTTTATTGGTTTAATGGAGAAGTAAACGGAAAACAAATTATTGAAAGTGGCGATGTACTTCAATTTTTTTCTGAACAACAAAAAGGCAGTTAATGACACAAGCAACTGCTAAAAATATTTACTTCTTATCCGATTTTCATTTAGGAGCCCCAAATTTTTCTGACAGCCTTTTAAGAGAGAAAAAGATAGTTGCTTTTTTAGATAGCATTAAAAATAATGCAACTGAAGTTTTTATATTGGGCGATATGTTTGATTTTTGGTTTGAGTATAAAAATACTGTACCAAAAGGCTTTACAAGAATTTTAGGAAAGTTAGCTGAGCTAACAGATAGTGGCATTGTAATACATTTTTTTGTAGGCAACCACGATATGTGGATGAAAGATTACTTTAAAACCGAACTAAACATTAAAGTATATTTTGAACCTATTATTACAGAACGATTTGGTAAAAAATTATATATAGCTCATGGCGATGGCTTAGGGCCAGGAGATAAGGGCTATAAATTTTTAAAAAAAATATTTAGAAATAAAATTTGCCAATGGATGTTTGGTATTTTGCATCCCACATGGGGCATAGGGTTAGCAAATTATTTTAGTAGAAAAAGTAGAGAAAAAACAGGTACTGCAGATGCTCATTTTTTAGGAGAAGAAAATGAATGGTTATTTATTTATAGTAAAGAGCAATTACAAAAACAGCCAATAGATTATTTTATTTTTGGGCATAGACATTATCCAATAAAACTTGCTATAGAAAATAGCTACTATGTAAACCTAGGAGATTGGATTAATAACTTTACCTATGTAGTGTTAAATAATGAAACTCTTGAACTGAAAAAATGGGAAAACTAGTTTTTGTTTATATAATTGTTATTAGTTTTTACTTTAATAAAAGTTATGCAAACGATACATTATTAAATTTAAATATTGAACAAACAATACCTGGCAGTTTTACGAATTGTTATGTAGATAATTTAGGAAACATTTATTTAATTTCTGCCACCAATCAAATAAAAAAGCTAAACTCCAATTTGGATAGTGTTGCTGTTTTTAATGATATTAAACATTTTGGAACCATTGATTTTATTGATGTTTCGAACCCTTTGAAAATATTGGTATTTTATAAAGCATTTTCTACAATAACTATTTTAGATAGATTTCTAAGCAAAAAACAAACTATCGACTTAAGAGCAATAAATATTCAACAAGCTGCATGCATTGCACAAGGTTATGATAATACTATTTGGGTTTATGATGAGTTAGATGCCTCTATAAAAAAAATTGATGATTTTGGCAAACTACTAACTACATCTACCAGCTTTAGAATGTTGTTTGATGAAGCTATTTTACCTACCAACATAATAGATAAAGATGGTTTGTTATACTTGTATAGCAAAAACTTTGGCTGGTTAATTTTTGATTATTATGGTGCTTTAAAAACTAAAGTAATGGAAAAAAATTGGTCAGATGTACAGGTAATCAATAAAACTTTGTTTGGACATAACCATCAAGAGCTTTTGTGGTTGCAACCAACCTTGCCATTACTACATAAACGGCACTTTAATATTAATTTAAAAGACGTACAAAAGCTAATTCAAAGTAATGGTTATTTTTATACCTTAACATCCAAAGGAGTTACAATTTATAGTTATTAACTGCCTAATTCTTTAGCTCTGTTAATATACTTACCTAATACATCAAACTCAATATTTACATAATTGCCAACAGTAATTGAATGCATATTTGTATTGGTAAAAGTATAAGGTATAATAGCAACAGTAAAACTATTTTTAGTAACATTAAAACATGTAAGGCTAATACCATTTACACAAATAGAGCCTTTTTCAATTATTAAATTAGCAAATTTTTCTGCAATACTAAAAGTAAAAGTACAGCTACCATTAATGTCTAATTTTTCACAGCAAACTGCAGTAGTATCAACATGCCCTTGTACAAAATGTCCATCAATCCTACTATTAACTTTTAAGCATCTTTCAATATTAATAATGTCATCAATTTTCCAACTTGCAATAGTAGTTTTATTAATTGTTTCTTCAATTGCTGTTACTGTATGTAAGTTGTTTTCTACTTTTTCTACGGTTAAGCAAATACCATTGTGTGCAATGCTTTGATCAACTTTTAATTCGTTAGTAAATTTGGTTTCAATAACAAATGTGAGGTTGCTATTTTGTTTAATAATTTGTTTAATTACACCAGTGGTTTCAATAATTCCGGTAAACATTAGTTTGCAATTTGTTTTAGTTAATTATTTTTTTTATAAGTATAAAGTAAAATAAATAGTATAGTTAATAAGCCAATTATAGGCACAAAAAGTAATTTGTTTATAGCATTATCGTTATAAATTAATTGAATGTTTTTGGTGTTTGCAGGCAGAATAATTTGCATGAAATTGTTTTTCCATTGTGTTATGGTTAGCATGTTATTATTGCTGTATGCTTTCCAGTTTTTATCAAAGTTTTGAAAAATTATTAAAGTATCTTGTTGGGTGGTGCTACATTCAATTTTTATACTCTCTGCATTAATAGTGTAAGGTAAAGCAACTGTATTTTTAGATTGTAAAAAACAAGTAGGTTTATTATTGAAATAGTTTAAGCCATTTTTTTCTATAAACTCAAAATATGTTTTTTTACCAGATGGATAAGCATGAGGCGGAATTACCCCAACTTTATTACTTAATAATGCAGGTGCATAAACAACATGGTTTATAGCAGGTTTTAAAACAGAATCGGTTTGAATAGTAAAACTTTGTTGCTCATTAATAAATTTTGAAGAAGCTTCTATATCTCTTGTTATGGTTGGCATACTTTTAATGCTTAAACCAGAAAAGGGTAGGTTTACCCAAAAGCAAATAATTATATCTACTAAAGCAATAAGCAATACACTTCTTTTGTTATTGATCCATTTTTTAAAAAAAAATAATACAATTAATACATAAACACTTTGTAAAATAATTGCCTGAGAAAGATTGATGTGTAAAATTTTTTTTGCTAAACTTCCTTCATTATTAAAAATAAAAGAATGATTAATTAAACTGTAAATTATTGTGGTAACTAAAACAGCACTAACTATTATAAATAATATTTTAATGATGGTAACTAACCTTTTAGTATCTAATTTTTCAGTAATAAAAAAATTATTAATAGTATATCCTGCAACAATTATCATGCTAAGCATAGCATAAATTCTTAACCCACCATTGTAGCGTAAAAAATTTAATAATGGAAGTTTAAAGAATAGCTGTTTTATTTGTCCTTCAAATGAAATATCTAAAAAGAAAGCAATAGCCATTAAATGAGGAAGAATAATAAATAAGTTTTTGTATTTAATAGATGCTAAAAAGAATATTAAAACTACAATACCAATATACATATTATTCCAAGCCATATCAGACGATAAGAAAGGGCTATTTTTGACAACACTTGCTAATGGTAAAATAAAACTTGCAAAACCTAAAACAGGGCTTGCCCCACCTTCAAACAAATAACTATTACCACTAAAAGTAGATGCCCTTTGAAAATTTTCCATATTCGTATAGAGTGCATATAAAAAAGGCAGGCATAAAATAATTGCAATTGCAACACTTATACAAAACAACCCCATTGCTCGAAGCTTTTCTGGAAATTTTTTTTTATAAGATTGATTAATTATATAGCCAATTCCAAGTATAATAATATAGTAAGGCATACCAATTGCAAAACCAGGGTAACCACTAATGGTGAACAAATACAAGAATAAACCCAATAATAAAGTGTTTTTTAAATTGGGCTTTTTAAATAAAGCATATAAGAAATTAATTACAAAAGGCAAGTAGGTACATTCAATAATATGGTTGGAGTGTTGCAAGTGTGCAACAAAATAACCACCAGCAATATAAGCAACTGCAAGAATTGTATTTGTTTTTTGCTCAAAACCTAATTGTTTGCCTAGTAAAAACATACCAATTGAACCCAATACAATATGAAATAAAATATATAGTACATAGGTGTAAATAGAACTGTTTGCCAACGCAAACAACCAAAATATTGGATTTAAGAAAGGAGTTCCAGGATCGGCATAAAGGGCAAAGCCAAAATGCATATTAAAATGCCAAAAAGGAATAATGTCGTTATTTAACTGGTTACTGAAAAAGTAAAATATAGGATAAGACAATACACAGCTATCGTTTTTAATAGACATTATAGAGCTTATTAAAGGAAAATAAGCAATACTTATTCCTATTAAAACAATAAGCCAACTTTTTTTATAAATATATTTTAATATAGTTTGTAATAACATTTTTATAAATACTTCTTATTTAAAAATGCTTTTAATAGCTGTAAAACTATACTAATTGCTATAATACATTTATAAAATATTTGGTATTATGCACTAAGCTAGTATATTTGCACCCCATTTCATCATTAAAGGAGGTATATAAATATGCTTATTATTGATTCTAAAGATTGCGAAAACATAGACAAAGCTCTAAAAAAGTACAAGAAAAAGTTTGAAAAAAGTAAAACTTTGTTACAATTAAGAGAACGTCAAACTTTTACTAAACCTTCTGTAAAACGCAGAGGCGAGGTTTTAAAAGCAATCTACAAGCAACAAATAGCTAGTGGAAAAATAGAAGGGTAGTAAAACATTTATACCCAAACATATTTAAGTAGCTTTAGTTACACTAACTTGAGCTACTTTTTTTATGCAAGTAACTCAACAGAATAGCACTATTGTAGATTTTCTTAATTATATAAAATTTGAGAAACGCTATTCATTGCATACAGTGATAGCCTACCAAACCGATTTGGAACAGTTTTTTGTATATATAAATGCCCAATACGATAGTCCAACTGTACAATCTATTAATTCCATGATGATAAGAAGCTGGCTGGCTTGTTTAAAAGGAGATGAAAAGTTATCGGCAAAATCATTAAACAGAAAAATTTCTTCCTTAAAAACTTTCTTCAGGCATTTACTAAAAAATCAAATAATTACGCAAACGCCAATGTCCACAGTGGTAGCTCCAAAAATTAGCAAAAGACTACCGGTTTTTGTTCAAGAAAATAATTTAGAAACCTTATTTAATCATGTAGAGTTTACCAATAACTGGAAAGGTAAAACAGAACAATTAGTACTTCAAATATTTTATCATACAGGTATTAGGCTAAGTGAATTAATACAACTTAAAACTGTAAATATTGATTTTTATTATCAGCATATTAAAGTATTAGGCAAAGGCAATAAAGAGAGAATTATTCCTATATCTAAAGAACTTTTAAGTGATATAAAAGAATATATAAGTTTAAAACCAGAAGCTATAAAGCAAGTTCCACAATTATTAGTAACAGAAAAAGGTACAGCATTACAACCACGCAGTGTATATGCCATGGTAAAAAAATATTTAAGCATGGTTACCACTGTTCAAAAAAGAAGCCCTCACGTATTAAGGCATAGTTTTGCAACCCATTTAATGAATAGTGGTGCCGATTTAAATGCAGTAAAAGAGCTACTTGGCCATAGCAGCCTTGCAGCAACACAGGTTTATACACATAATACAATAGAACAATTGAAAGATATATTTAAAAAAGCCCATCCAAAGGCTTAAATTATATACTAATTCATCCAATTTACTTACCATTTATATATTAATTAAAAATTTCTTTTTAAAAACAAATTTTTAAAAACACATTATTTATTACTTTGCCGCAATAAAATTTGCAATATGAAAAAAATAATTGTTTCTCTAGTGTTTGCTTTAACTGCATTTCGTAGTTATGCAGATGAAGGCATGTGGCTACCAATGTTATTGGGGCAACAAGTTTATAAGGATATGGTTAAAAAAGGCTTAAAGCTAAAACCAGAACAGCTTTATAGTATTAATAAATCATCTATAAAAGATGCTATTATTATTTTTGGTGGAGGTTGTACAGGCGAAATAGTAAGCAACCAAGGCTTAATTTTTACCAACCACCATTGTGGTTATGGTGCAATTGCTACTGCAAGTACAGTAGAGGCAAACTACTTAAGAGATGGATTTTGGGCAGCAGATAAAAGCAAAGAAATATCCACTAATTTAAGTGTTAAGTTCTTAAACAGAATTGAAGATGTAACAGAAAAAATTAATGCAGAACTTAAAAATTTATCAGGAGCCGAAAGAGATAAAAAGTATAGAGAAGTAGTTGCTAAAATTGTAAAAGAAATAGTTGGCACAAGCGAATTTAAAGATGCAGTTGTAGCTAGTATGTTCAAGGGAAATCAGTTTTTTGTTTTTGTGTATGATGTGTATAAAGACATTCGCCTAGTAGGTACACCACAAGAAAGTATTGGAAAATTTGGAGGCGATACAGATAATTGGGAGTGGCCTCGCCATACAGGCGATTTTTCTGTTTTTCGTGTTTATACAAACGCAGATGGTTCACCAGCAAACTATAATGCTAACAACATACCATTAAAGCCAAAGTATCATTTACCTGTAAGCATTAAAGGAATTAAGGATGGTGATTATAGCATGATTTTTGGCTACCCAGGCGGTACAAACAGATATGAAACATCTTATGGTGTTAAGCTTGCAACAGATATCAATAATCCATCTTTAGTAGCATTAAGAGCAGAAAGATTAAAATACATGTATAACCAAATGAAAAATGATGCTGCCGTAAAATTACAATTAGCCAGCCGTTATGCAAGTATTGCCAACTACTGGAAATTTTTTGATGGAGAAACAAGACAACTCTTAAAATTTGATACTTATGGTGCAAAGCAAAAAGATGAAGCTGCATTTATAGAATGGGCAAAAGATAAAGCAGAATATAAAAATATTTTTAGCGATTATGAAGCTAACTATAATGCATGGACACCTTTTGCTAAAGGAAGACAATATTTAAACGAAGGAATTTTTGGAAGCCCATTAGTTGCTTATGTATCAAGTTGGGCAAGCTTAGAAAGAAGATTAGCAAGAAAAGATTATAATCCGGAAGAAATTAAAAAAGCAATGGATGCTGCTGATAAAGCAAGAAAAAAATTCTTAGAAGATGAAAACAAAAAAAGCGATCAGCAAATATTAGCAACCGTAGTTTCTATGTTTTATAGCAATATAGATAAAAGCCAACATCCAAAAGGTTTTTACGAAGATTTGTTTAATAATTACAACGATATTGAGCAAAACCCTTATAAAATGTTTGCAGCAGATGTGTTTGAAAACACAATGGCTTTTGATGATGCAAAATGGAAAGCATTTATGGAAAAACCAAGTGCAATTAATATTGTAGAAGACCCTGCTTACAAAGTAGCAAAAGCCTTTATTAGCAACTATTCAGATAATTATGCACCCAAATACACAGATTTTGTAAACAAGAACAATGATTTAGGAAGATTGTACATGAAAGGTTTATTTGAAATGAACCCAACTAAAATGAATGGAACTTATCCAGATGCAAATTTTACCATGCGTGTTTCTTATGGTAATGTAAAAAGCTATAAACCAAAAGATGCAGTAACTTACGATTACTATTGCACTTTAGCAGGTACAGTAGCTAAATATAAAAAAGGCGATTATGAATTTGATTTGCCTGCTAAATTACTTGAGCTTTATAAAAACAAAGATTTTGGAGACTATGCCGATAAAAAATTAGGCGATATTGTGGTTAACTTTATTACTACTAATGATATTACAGGTGGTAACTCTGGAAGCCCAGTAATAGACGCAAAAGGCAATTTAATTGGATTGGCATTTGATGGCAATTCCGAAGCCTTAAGCCACAAATTAGCATTTGATAAAGAACTAAACCGTACAATATGTGTTGATGTTCGTTATGTATTATGGTGTATAGAAAAAGTAGGTGGAGCAAAACACATAATTGATGAACTTACTTTAGTTAAATAAAATACATTTTAAAGTAATTGTTGCTAAAACCCTGAAACATTTCAGGGTTTTTTTATATATATGTAATCATTTTTTCAAAAACTTAACCTCAAATATTATAGAGTCTAAAAAATAAGTGATTGACAATCAATACTTTTTTCGAAATTAAATTTATACCATTTCGCCAAAAATATTTACAGGGAAAGTAGTATTTTTTTAAAATTTTTGCTTGTAAATCAATGCTAAATAAATTTGTTAAATTATTTTTAGTTGTAGTTTAGAAATAATTCAATAATTACTTTTATATTCGCAACTCTTAAATAGACAATATTTTTTTAAAATCAACGTTTTAGTACACTCAAACTTTCAAAAATGCGAATCTTAACAGGGCTTAAAAATTCTGCATTGCTAGTTGCAACACTTGGCATCTTAGCATCTTGTAATTCTTTTAAAAAGAAACAACAAAAGTCAGATGTAACCGGCTGGGCTTACAATGATAAAAAGAATGGAGGCTTTACGGTAGCAAAGCCAAAAAATATTAAAACAGCACCTGGTCTGGTGTTTGTTCAAGGTGGTACATTTACAATGGGTGCTACTGAAGAAGATGTAATGGGGGATTGGAATAATATCCCAAAACGTATTACAGTAAACTCGTTCTTTATTGATAAAACAGAAGTAGCGAATGTACACTATCGTGAGTATATTTTTTGGATGCAAAATACCTTTGGGGAAGATGATAAATATATTCAATTAATGGAAGATATTAAACCAGATACCCTTGTTTGGAGAAGTGAATTATCTTATAATGAACCATACGTTGAGTATTATTTTAGCCACCCAAGTTATAACTATTATCCAGTAGTAGGTGTTACTTGGAAACAAGCTCGTGATTTTTGTATTTGGCGTACCGATAGAGTTAACGAAAAAGCTTTAATTGATAAAAAAATCATTAATGCAAAAGATTATGCCAAAGGCGGCATGAATAATGTTGGCGAAGATAACTTTAATACAAAAGCATATTTATTAGGCTTATATAATCCTAAAACACCTCCAAGCAAAGGCTCTCCTTTAAAAGATTCTAAAGGACAACCTCGTCAGGCTAAATTTGATGATGGTATTTTATATGGAGATTATCGTTTACCAACAGAAGCTGAATGGGAATATGCAGCTTATGGTTACATTATGGAAAACCCTCAAAAACGTAGAAATGAAAAAACCAGAGGCGAGGAAGTTATAGGTAACAAACAAGTATATGCTTGGAGAAATGCAGGTTACGATAACTTACGTTCTACAAAAAGAGGTGCTTTTCAAGGAGCATTCTTAGCAAACTTTAAAAGAGGTTCTGGTGATAACATGGGAGTTGCAGGTGGTTTAAATGACCGTTCTGCAATACCTGCAGAAATTAATTCTTTTTATCCTAATGGTTTTGGAATTTATAATATGAGTGGTAACGTAAGTGAGTGGGTTGCCGATGTTTACAGACCATTAACAAGTTTAGAAGGAGAAGATTTTAACTACTACAGAGGTAACGTTTTCCAAAAAGTTAAAAAAGATTCATCTGGCGATATGCAAAAAGATTCATTAGGAAGAGTGGTAATGGTTAACGAGCCAGATAGCGTATTAAGAAAACGCAGAAACTACCAAAAATCTTATGCTATAGATTATTTAGATGGAGACCAAATAGCTGATGGTAGAAGTGCAGTTTATAACTATGGTACAACAACATTAGTTTCTGATAAATCTAGAGTAGTAAAGGGAGGTAGTTGGAATGATAGACCATATTGGCTAAGCCCAGGTGCAAGAAGATTTTTAGAAGAAACACAAAGCAGCAGTACCATTGGTTTCCGTTGTGCAATGACACATTATGGAGGTCCAGAAAGCACTAAGTTTGGAAAAACAGGAAACAATTTTCCTGCAAGAAGACAAAAGAAATAAGGGAAAGGTAAATACAGCTTTCTTGTTTTAAACAGGAATAAAATAAAGCCACTGATTTTTTTAGTGGCTTTTTTTATATTATTATTTAAGATTCTAAGTGCAATCTATTTATATACTACATTTGCAAACCTTTAAAAATAAATTATAATATTATGGCAGTTAAAATTAAAGTTGCTAATCCAATAGTAGAATTAGATGGCGACGAGATGACACGAATAATTTGGAAATTTATTAAAGACAAATTAATACTTCCATACATTGAAGTTGACATTAAATATTACGATTTAGGAGTTGAATATAGAGATGCAACTAACGACCAAGTAACAATTGATGCAGCCAATGCAATAAAACAGTATGGTGTTGGTATTAAATGTGCAACTATTACACCAGATGAACAAAGGGTTGAAGAATTTAAGTTAAAACAAATGTGGAAGAGCCCCAATGGTACTATTAGAAATATTTTAGATGGTACGGTTTTTCGTGAGCCAATTGTTTGCAACAATGTACCTCGTTTAGTTCCAAACTGGACAGCACCAATTTGTATTGGCCGACATGCTTTTGGAGACCAATATAGAGCAACAGATTTTGTAACCAAAGGAAAAGGTAAATTAACCATTAAGTTTGAAGGAGAAGACGGGAATGTAATAGAACATGAAGTATTTAACTTTAAAAGCGATGGTGTTGCATTAGCCATGTATAATACAGATGAAAGCATTATTGGCTTTGCCAGAAGTTGCTTTAATACTGCTTTACAAAAAAAATGGCCATTATATTTAAGTACTAAAAATACTATTCTTAAAAAATATGATGGCAGGTTTAAAGATATTTTTGAAGAAATTTATCAGCAAGAATTTAAATCAAAATTTGAAGCAGCAGGCATTACTTACGAGCATCGTTTAATTGATGATATGGTTGCTAGTGCTTTAAAATGGAATGGCAATTTTGTATGGGCTTGTAAAAATTATGATGGAGATGTACAAAGCGATACAGTAGCTCAAGGTTTTGGTAGTTTAGGTTTAATGACATCTACATTAGTTACCCCTGATGGAAAGATTATGGAAGCAGAAGCTGCACATGGAACAGTTACAAGGCATTACCGTGAGCATCAAAAAGGTAAGCCAACTTCTACCAACCCTATTGCATCTATTTTTGCATGGACGAGGGGTTTAGAGTTTAGAGGTAAATTAGACAACAACAATGATTTAATAAAATTTGCTCATGCTTTGGAACAAGTTTGTATAGAAACTGTAGAAAGCGGAAAAATGACTAAAGATTTAGCAGTTTGTATTCATGGTAATAATGTAAAACATGGAGAACATTATTTATATACCGAAGAATTTTTAGATGCTTTAGATAACGCATTACAAGCTAAATTAGCTTAATAGTAGTTAACTATTTTATAAAACTGCCGATAAATTAACGGCAGTTTTTTTATTGTTTTTTTTTAAAACTAATTTATAAAATTATAATTTTAGCAACTTATATAAAATTATGGCAGTAAAAACTTTTTTGCTTTTAATGGCTTGCTTTTTAGCAGGAGCATTAACACCAATACAGGCTGGGTTTAACTTTAGGTTAGCAAAGGCAGTTAATAATACTATAAGTGCAGCTTTAATTTCTTTTTTAGTTGGCACTGTAATTTTATTGGCTTATTTAGCTTTCACCAAACAATTAAAACTTGATTTAGTTACAGTTGCCAAAACTGAACCTTTTTGGGTTTGGTTAGGCGGTGTAATTGGAGCTTTTTTTGTTGTTACATTAACCTTTGTAGTTCCAAAAGTTGGGGCATCATTATCTTTTAGTTTAATCATTGCAGGGCAATTAATTATTTCAATAATTATTGATCATTATGGATTATTAGGTGTACCTGTAACCCCAATTAATATGAAAAGAATTGCTGGTATTTTATTATTAGCACTTGCAATCTGGCTAATAAAAGAAAAGAATGTTTAACTTTTTTGTGAAAGAAAAATCAATCACAATGTATCTTTTATTGTATAATTAATAGCTAGTTTGTTTCTATCTTACTATTCTTTCCAAATTGGAATTTTAATAAAACTATCATTGTGCCATTTTATTTGTAATGGTTTTCCAGCATCTTTTATTGTTTCTTCAGATACAGGTTTACCTGAACCATAATTTATTATTTCAAAAGGATGTTTGTTAATGTTTAGCAATATAACAAGCCTGCTACCATTGTTAATTTTCTTACTTACAAAACGGGTGTTGTTAAAAGGAATATTTTCTTTTTTGTTTGGTTGTAGTAGTTGTCGTTTAGAATTGTCTTTTGCAAAACTTGCTCTACCAACATATCTTGTTAGAAAAAAATATTTACCATTTTCCATTTTTTCATAAAGTGCCATTGAAACGTCCATATCTTTTTTATTTATACTTACCCAAAGATTTCCTGAAAAAGAGCCATTAACAATATATTCTTTTTGAAAAATATCAGTTGTAAAAACTAATCCATTGCTTGCATCAAGTGTGTCAAAAATAATTTCAGGAGTATAATAATTATTTTGATTCTCTCTGTCGTTAAAGTCAACAGTTTGTTTTTGAAATTCTTTTTTTTGGGGCTTGGTTAATGATAGTCTTGTTTTATCTAGATAGAAAGTTAAAGTGTCGTTGTTAATTTTATCAAGTGTTGAACTATGTTTCCATTCGTTTGTTCCCATTACTTGATAGTTAATTTTGTCTTTCAACAGTGCAGGTTTTGGCCTACCTTTAAGTACATAATCAAGCCAATCGTAAGCCAAATTCATCATATTAATATTGGCAATACTATCAATTTCATAACCCATTAAGTTTTTAGCAGGTTTACGTTGTGCACCCCAGTGATCATAAGGTCCAATTACAAAATAATGATTTGCATTTTTATTGTATTTATTATGTAGTTTGAAATATTGCAATGCACTAATTTGAGAACCATCATAATACCCTGTTGTTGATAAAACAGGGATATTGATTTTAGCATATTCGGCTGTGGTTGGTACCATTGATTGCCAATAACTATCGTATGCTGGATGTGATAGCCAATTTTGGAATATTGGATTTTTATAACCTGCTAAACTGTCCATTTTATTGAATGCTACACCACTATTGTAATAGTCAAAAGGTAAACTTCTAGGAAGAAGTTTGCTTTTATAAATATTGTCATTACTCCAACTTAATATATGAGATAATGGAACATTATTTTCCATTGGAAAATCAAAACCAGGTATTACAGCAACTTGTGGTACAATTGTTTTCAAAGCAGGGTGCAAGTTTTTAGCAGTAGCCCATTGTGAAAATCCAGTGTAACTTCCACCAAACATTCCAACACTTCCATTACACCAACTTTGTTTACTTATCCAATCAATAATGTCGTAAATATCTGTTCCTTCGTTTTCAAAGGGTATGTAATTTTTCAAGTTAGTTTTAATGCCCCGAGCATAAGCTACAATGCCTACATAATCTCTATCTGCAGAACGAATTCCAAAAATTTTATCACCTGCTCCTTGATAATAAGTTGTATAAAATAAAATTGCAGGTAATGGATTAACGTTTGTCTTTTTACGAACTATAATTGCGGTAATGTCAATGCCACTTTTTGTAGGAATTAATATGCTGTCTTGAGTTATGTATAAACTATCTTTAGAGGTAGTTTGTTGAGCAAAAACTGTTGTAAAACTTGTAAGTAAAATACAAATTGTTTTGATTAAATATTTCATACTTATTATCCAGTTTTGGAAGTTCATTCTTGTAGAGTACTATTTTTATTTAAAAGTAATGTTTTACAATCTGATACTTGATAATAGAATGGGATGTAAAACTAAAATTTATTAGAAGAATAAAAGATGAATTTTGCACAAAAAACCAATCAAAACCGTTAAGCCCTGCTTTTGCAAATATGTTTGTTGGCGGTAGTTTTTTGTTTCTTGTACTTGCATCATGTCTGTTTTTTCAATAAGTCAAAGCAGTAGCTGTAATTACTTTTAGCAATCTTATAATTTTTTAAATTCCATTTTCTCCATATCAGCATTAAAATAAATGTAAAGCTTATCACTTTGCCTCTCATAAGACGAAGTTGCATGTATTGCATCCCAAAATTTGTCACCCCAATTTGGTTCACCAATTTTTGTTCCACCAAAACTTAATGTTTTCATTTTGTTGTCCTTCAACAATTCGTATTCTCCGCTAACAGAATTCGTCACAGTGTGTCCACTTATATTTCCTTGGATTCTGTTGTCAGACAACTCAAGAATAATTGAACGAGAAATATTTGATGGTTCGGATTCAATAGTTCCAGTCGTTAAGTTGTAATATTTAACCAGTTTCCATTTACCGTTTAAAGTGTCAGATGTAGTGGTTGTGTTATCCTTGTTACAGGCAGTCAAACTAAAAAGCAGAATTAAAATGTAATTTATTTTACTTTTCATTGTTTTGGAATTTATTATATTAGTTTAAAGTAATGTAATTATTGTTCCCCGTTGTAAAGTTAAATGGTTACGATAAAATTACCGCCAACACAGGGCTTTATGCAGGTTGAAGTGCTTACTACCAGTCTTCTTTATTAGGTGCTTTCATGAAATTTATCAATGACGAAATAATTGAAACTATTTCTGAGTCTACTGTGACAAAATAATTTTTCGTATTTCTTACTCTGTCTTTTCCAAAATCCTCAATTGCTTCTTCTACAGTTGAACCTGTAGAATACCGAGTACCACCTACATAATATTTTAGAGTGAAATTTGTAATTTCATATTTGAACCTATTGTCCTTTATGTATATTTTTATAGTGTGCCAAACATTTACCTTCAGTTCAGATATAAATGAATTCTGCCAATTAGTTTCAAAAAAACCTTTTCCAATTACTTCTCCATTCTCTTTGTCGTCCAATTGTATTACATCTTTTGCAGACTTATATTGTTCAATAAACCACTTTTTCACTTTAGAGTAAAGTTTGACTTTATCAGTACTATCTACAATTACAACATCTGTGTAAATTACTTTACCTTCTTTTATAGGAAGAATATCGAATAGTTTTTCATTTTGCCCAAATGATGGAATTGTCAATATCAGAAAAATACTCAATAAAGTTTTACACATAAGATAGGTCAGTTTATATTTCTATGAACCCATATTTCCGACAACTCCGTAAGTTTTTGGAAGTGGCTTACAAAACTTGTTTTGATAAGGCATGGGAGCAATCACTTTTAATCTCTGCTATTTTTCAAACAAGGTGTAAGGCTAAATTAGCAAAAAAGTATTTGTGAAGCAACATTTTGCTTCAAACGAATGAGAGTGGTATTATGTCTTATGGTTTGTGTATTACAGCAGTTGACAATTTCTGAAAACTTCACAGTTAACCTGCACTAAAAATTTTTTGTTGCAATACCTCTAAAATTGGCACTAACCACCCAATTGATTTGAGCCATTATTATAGTGCGTATTTTATTCATTGTCAAATAATTCAGCTGGATTAATTTTGAATTGCAACATCTTTGCAGTATCTCTTCCTCCATCACCACCTTTTCTTTGCATTGTAATTCTTCCAATTCTAAAATTTCCTCTATTAGTAATTTCAATTTCTCCGTTCCCGAAATAGTTCATACAAAAATTCATTGGTTTAAGAATCCACCTTGCATTTTTCTCAACTTTTTGAGCGACTAACATCCATTCTGCTGCAAATTTCCCCTGTCCCTTCAATATGTCTGAAACAATTAAAGATTGATTTTTCTTTAACCATTTTAAAATAACTTTCTGTACAGCTTCAGAAAATTCACTTGCAAACATTCTTCTTTTGTCTTTGGGCTTTTTGATTGTAGGTTTTTCTTCTCCTGTATATCTCTTTAGAATTGAAATGACTTGTAAAGGTATATTCCACATTTCTGTGTATTTATCAACCCATCGTTTATCAATTTGATTAAAACCTTTAGGATTACTTACCAATTTAACCTGTAAATTTTCAACATCAATTGCTTTCTTGAGTTTTATGGTTACTTGTACTTGAACGTCAGTTTTGTAACCAGATATTTTTACAGCTTCAACATACTCAATTTCAGAAAGTTTGTATTTCATTAAGATTAACCATGCTTGAGCATCTTTATCTTTTTCCCAATCGTTAAACTTTTCAACTATATCATCTTCATTTCTAAAGCCGTCTTTTGCTGTTTGAGAACCTCTTTCTACTAAATTCATATTATATTGCTGTAAATAAGTTATTCATTGTATGTTCCTTTAATCTTTCTTCTGCTATCTCAACGTATTCTTTAGAAATTTCAGAACCTATCCACTTCCGTTTTAATAAATGTGCAATTTTAGCAGTAGTACCGCTTCCCATAAAAGGGTCATAAACTAAATCGTTTTCGTTAGTCCATGTATTAATTTGGTCAGCAACAAGTTTTTCCGGGAAAATTGCAGGATGGTTGTATGCAATCTTATCTTTTGTTGAAATTCCACCACCAACTGAATAAAAAAACACATTACCTACTTTTTTTTCTGTCGTTCTTTCAACTTTTTCATAGTCAAGAGTACCATTCTGCCCTCTATTTTTCATGTTAGCAAGTCCTTGATATTTTGTAGGCTCAGTGATTGGATTAAATGTTTTAGGACTTCCTTTTGAAAAAGCAAACATGTATTCAAAATGTTGATGGTACCTGTTCCCAGTTTGAGGCATAGGATTATTTTTATAATATATCATAGTATCATGTAGTCTAAAACCAATTTCTTTAAAATATAATGCTTGTTTAAAAGATGTTCCAGTTTCGCTTCCATCAATTGTTGAGTCAGCCACAACCCAAATAATTACTCCTCCTTGCTTTATAATACGAAATAATTCTTTTGCAATTTTTTCAAATTCAAATTGATATCCATTGTAATTTCGTATTTCATCATAAGGGGGTGATGTGATTACAAAGTCAACATAGTTGTCAGGCATATTACTCATTGTAATTAAACAATTTTCATTATATATTTTTTCAAGTTGCATATTGCGAATTTAACCAAATTCCTATCAAAAATCTATGATGTTTTGTTCTTTCTAATATGCACTATATAGTTCTATGTATTTGCAAATTGCCTTACAAAACTTGTTTTGATAAGGCATGGGAGCAATCACTTTTGATCTCTGCTATTTTTCAAACAAGGTATAAGGCTAAATTAGCAAAAAAGTATTTGTGAAGCAACTTTTTGTGTTAAATGAATGAGTGGTATTACATATTATGGTTTGTATGTAACGATGTGGCAGGATTTTTTGTACTAAAGTTTAATAGAATTACAAAAGTTGAATTTTGCACAATTGCCCAATCAAAGCCATTCAGCCCTGCTTTTGGCAATACAGTGTTATATCTTCGTTGTAGTAAATGTTATCCATTATTTTTCATTTTTAGAGTTATATCTCCAATATTATAACTGTAAACAGATGCCGGTAAGAATGAAAATAACAGACTATCAATTTCTTTAACACCGATTTGGTCTATTGATGTTACTAAAGCTTTTTGAAACTTATTGTTTTTGCAAAACGTTATTAGACTTTTTAGTTCGTTAGGTTTTTCAAAGTAACGGTTGCTCCATTTTATTTCAACACCCCAAATAGGTTTATATTTTTTGTCATCAACTAAGACTAAATCAACTTCCCCTTCACATCGTCCTTCCTTCCAACGAGCATATGTTAAGTCTAATTTTTCACGGTGCATCCATTGGGATAAAACAGCAGTTTCTACCATATTGCCCATTTCTTTGTCGGTTTCACTTATTGGTGAAAACAAAGCGGTTCGTAATGATGGATTAGTTAAATAAACTTTGAAACTTGTTACTCGTTTTAAACGTTTGGCATTTACATCAACTTTATTCAATACCTTAATTAGGAAGGCCGCTTCTAAATATTCTAAATATTTTTTTAGCGTGTCTTTTTGTATACCACTTTCCTGGCTCATTCTTTCATAAGAAAATTCGTTGCCAGAATTATAGGCTATGTATGTAAAAAATCTGTTTAATTCTTGTACGCTCTTTATTCCATACAAGCTTGGTAAATCTCTCAATAAAACTTTGTCAACAATATCATTTTTCACATATCGCCCCATATCACTTTGTATTCTTTCACTTAACACCACTTCAGGATACCCCCCAAAGTTTAAGTAGTGTATAAACTCTTTATTGAAAGCTTTTATGTCGTGTGTAAGACAGTATGATACTTGATTGTTGCCATAATTTATTTTTCCATCATAAATAAGATGATTCATTCCTTTGAGATGAATGTATTCTTGAAATGTAAGAGGTGGCAACATAAAGTCAGTAAATCTACCAGCACCACTTTCCGTACTGTGCCATTTTAGAGCAGCAGCAGCAGACCCTGATACAATAAACTTAGTTTCTGGATAGGAGTCAACAAGTATTTTTAGATGTCTCTCCCAATCTTTAAGATATTGTATTTCATCAAAGAAAACATAACATCCGTTTAAGTTTTCTTGGTTAAGTGATTGCTTGCAGAGACTTAAAATATCTTCTAAACTAAGGTGAACATAGATAGGATTATCAATACCTACAAAAAATATTTTCTGTGGACTTATCTTTTCATCAATTAGTTGTTGAATGCAATGAAATAACATAAATGTTTTGCCAACACGTCTTGGCCCCATTAGCACTAAGGCTCTTCGTACTTTCTTCTCTATCACATAAGGATAAAATAAGTCAAAATATAGACGTTTTGACATTGAATTGTATGTTTCGGGTATTTGTTTGTTTACCCACCAAGGGTTTTCATACCTTAAGCGTTCAATTATTTTTTCTGTCGGAATAAGACTTGAAATGTTCATAATATCCATTTATTTGTACAAATATATAAAAATAAACAGATTTAAATCATCTTATTTATTACAATTTGTTATTAATAGATAATTATTTAATCGAAGAAATGTTTATTTGGTCAGAATTAAGATTGGATTTATTTGTTTAACAAGTTGCTGTGTTGCTGAAAACCTTGTCAAATGGTTGTTTTAATTTAATGTAAACTGTATCGTTTTTTCCTCTTACTTGTCCCACAAAGTTGATATATCCTTCGAGGCGATTGATGAATTTTCCACGATGTTTAGTGTCAATTTCGCCATTCAAATTAAAGTGACGTTTTGTTGCAATATCAATTCCGTTTGTTGTAAGGTCGTGCAACATTGCTCTGATTTTCTTCAATAGTTTTCTATCAACATTTACTTTCTCGTTTACGGTTAAACCTGTAACAGTTTGTTTACGATTTGATGATTTTAAACGAAGTTTCTTTTCGTTGATTTCAAAGCTGTTTTTTTTAATCAGATTGATAATATCAAGGACAATATCAATTGAAATTAATGTATCAGATGAAAAAGTTAAATCGTCGGCATAGCGTGTAAATTGCAATCCATTTGTTTTACAAAAATTTTTCAAATCTGCATCCAATTGAAAACAAACAAAGTTTGAAATAACAGGCGATGTTGGTGTTCCAATAGGAAGTTTTCCTTCGTAAGTAGTTAAAAGTGTTAAAGCCGTTGCTATTTGTTCGCTGAAATTGAAATACGAAGATGTAAATACTGATTTTATTCGGCTTGCCGATATACTCGGAAAGAAATCTTTTAAGTCAATATTTAATAAGTGTTTTTTACCTGTATGCGGTTTTGCATTTTCAGCAATGTTGCAATAGTTTCCTAAGTAATGCGGATTAACAACAAACCCAAAAACTTCATTAGGTTTTATACATAAATAGTAGGCTTGCAAAAAATAGTTTAGTCGTCTTTGAATTGCTTTTAATTTCTTCTCAGGCGAATAAATCTGTCTTTCGCCACCTTTCTTTTTTCTGATTGTGTAATTTTTGTAAACAGGGTTATTGATTAGTTCTTCCAACTCAAAGAAAGAAGTGTTTAAAAACTTACAAAGTTCGGCTGGCGTTTCTATCGTATGTAGGAATAAGGCATTCAGTTCGTGTTTCTTTTTTTCTTGTAATAGTTTAGGTGTTTTTGAATATAAATATCCGCCATTAAAGTATTTTTGAATTTTACTTTTATGGTCTTTGGAAAAGGTTAATATTTCTTTTACTATTGGCATAATAAAAAATGAGCCGTTGTAAATTATCTTTGACCAAGTCGCTTTTATGAGAAGCGGAACATAGTGAGCATCGCAATAAAAGCGGTAATTCACTCTTTCCTCTACTACTCGAGTTGCGGAACACAACCTCAATGTCATAAACTTTTGACATCATAATTCTTTAAACAACAGCTCAATATCTTCATTTTTAAAATGGCGTTTCAGATTTTAAATCTAGATTGTCTATTAGGTTTTTCAAATTCGGGTTTTTAGCTATCATTTCATCTAATCTGTTTTGAGAAAAAGAAAAATCATTCTTGTATGTATCAAAACTTCTGAAATTGGTAAAGTAATTATCTCTCAAAAGTTTGATGCTGCCTAAACTTCCGTTTCTGTTCTTAGCCAAAATAATTTCTGCTAATCCTGCTGTGCTATAACCGTCATAATCACATTCCAGTCCGTAATATTCGGGACGATAAATGAAAATTACTTTATCCGCATCTTGTTCAATCGCCCCACTTTCTCTCAAATCCGAAAGTACCGGTCGTTTGTCGCCTCTTCTTGATTCAACGGCTCTGCTTAACTGACTTGTTGCAATCACACAAACATTAAAATCTTTGGCGATGTTTTTCAACTCTCGGCTGATGTAGCTGATTTCAAGCTCACGACTATTGCGATATTTGTTTGAACTCATCATTTGTAAATAATCAATAAAAATCACTTTTACTCCATTTTCTTCAACCTGCTTTTGACAATGTGCTTTGAAAGTTGTAAGCGAATTATTGCAGCTATCATTTACAAACAGTTGGTGTTTGCTCAACTGACTTTCAACAAATGATAATTTGTTTTTTTCTTCGTCTGTAAGGCCGTGCTGTAAAATTTTGCTTGCAGGAATACCCGAAACAGAAGAAATAAAACGGCTTGTCAAAAGAAATTCAGACATATCAAACGTGAAATAAAGTACAGGAATTGATTGCGAAATATTGAGCGATAAATTGACAAGCAACTGTGTTTTACCCATTGCAGGTCGCCCACCAATAACAATAAATTCCCCCAATCCAAAACCACCAAATGTTTTATCAAAATCGGCAAAACCACTCTTTATAGTGTTGTAGTTTTGACTGTTACTTTTTAGCTGATTTATGCTTTCAGAAACAAGGTCAGCAATGCTTTTTGAATCTTTGGCAATATAGTTCTGCAACTCATTTTCGTAGAGTAATTGCATTAATTGAAAAGCAATCTCTCTATCGTCAGCATTAGGGTTATTGCTTATTATATTTTCAATTTTATTTCTCAATTCCTTTTTCATTCTATAAAATTACCTTTTTGTGTTGGTTCATTTTCTGTTGTTGAAAAATTATTTTATCAACAATATTTTTTCTAATAAAAATGTGTTTGGTTAAAATGGAAAGTCAAAATTATCGTCATTACTTTTTCGTCTTTGTTTCCATTGTTACCTATTGTTGTTTTCATTTTTCTCAAATGTATATGGGTCATCCAATTAACATTCAATCCAGATTTTTGTACGATTGGTGAAAGAACAAATGTGGAACAACTGAGCAATGGCTTGTAGCGGCTTGCAAGAGTGTATTTTTTTGTGGGTGGAATTAGCATCAGTTGAATATTGAAGATGGTTTTCGTTGAATAGCTGCGTTTGCATTCTGAACCGAAGCGACAAGGTGTTCAGGTTGAAATAAGATTTCACTTCTGTCAAGTGTCTTTTTTGTTTTTGCTCGTAACAATTGTTCTCTTGCTTTTTCTAGGTCTTCGTCAATAGAGTTCTTACTACCAATTTTTATCAGCACAACAAGAAACTCCAAGCAAAAAAGAAATAAGGTAAAAAGCACATACACACCAAACATGAACTTATCTTTTGCAATCAAATCAAACATCGCCCGTATTCTTATGAGTAAAGCATTTCCGTTAAAATCGGTTTCTGCTTTTTCTTTAGCATGGGCTTTTGCTGTGTCAACACTTGCAATCAGTGAAGTAAGTTTGTTATTCTCAGTGTTGTAATCTACTTCTTGCTTTCCTGCAATATTTAATTTTAGAGTTGAAATTTTACCCACACCTCTTTGGCGACTACCACCTGTTCCGTCTGCATCACTCTTTGCATCCTTCAAAGATTGATTCCATTCAGACCCCTTTTGTTTTACAATTGATTGTTGCATGGAAATTTGATTTTGATAATCCCTTTCAACTTTGTGAACTGCACTGTCAATTTCAGCTTGCTTGTAATATGCAACCTGATTGTCAATATCGTGTTTGAAGATTACTTCATCCATACTAACTGAACCAAGAGAAGCTACTATAAAACCTAAGAGGATTCTGAACCAAAATATTGGTTTGCTTCCGTTTGACATAATAATGGCTCTTTCAATAAGGAAGATGATAAACCCTGCAAGAATTGCAGTGAAGATTGCAGCAAAAAAACTTCCCTCTAAAACATGACTTACTAGAAGGTAACTATTAATGAACCAAAGAATAACCGGAATCATTAAACAGTTTGCATACAAAGCAATCTTGCGTTTGCTTGCCGGTTGGAATGTCTTTGTATATTCTGGATTCTCTCCGATGATGATGCTATAATATTTTAACATGACTTTTAGTTTTAAATGTTTTTAATTGGATTCAAAAAATTCTCTGATTCAATACGAATATTAACACCTTGCACATAACCTTGATGATAGGGATGAATAGCGTTCATAACCCAACCTTCATTTTCTGCTGAGAGTTCTTTTTGCTTTTGAAGTAGAGCAATGGAAGAGTTGAGTTCCTCAATGGTCAATTCAAGATTTCGTTTTGTTTCTTCAGCAATCTTCTCAACATTGACAATCATCATTCTTAACTGCAATCTCCTTTCTGATTTTTCTTGAATTGCTTGGTCAACAATTAGCTGAAACTCTGCCCGAATTTTTTTCTTGCCAGTTTCAAGCGTTTCTTGTGAATGATACTCATAACCATCATTGATTCCTATTGAGTGGTAATTACTGTCAAGGAAAAGAGTAATCCTACTTTTCGATTCTGCTACTTGTTGTTGCTCCTGTTGGGGAACTTCTTTGTCAATAAACAAGTCCACTGGTGGAATATTTTCAGGTTGCTCTGCAACTGTTGACTGAGGTTCGGTAATCGTTGTTACCGGATTTTCTGTTTTGGCTTTGCCGCCAAATAGCTTTTCTATAATACTCATTGTTTTTAATTTTTATTGTTTATTAAATTGTGAATGTTGGAACTTTAAATTTTGAATGCCCTGTTGTGTGGCACTTGTCGCAAAGCGTAATCAGATATTTGTTCTGATACTTCCAAGGAAGTTGAAAACTTCCTGTCCGCTTGCTTACATGATATTGTCTGTGATGAACAATAAGTCTGGTTGTTGCACCGCAACAACGACACTTATTGTTGTCTCTTGCCAAAATAATTTTTCTTTTCTCAAACCATTGTGGACTTTTTAATAGAGTGTTGTATTCTGTTGTCATATGTTTATTGATTTAATAATTACTTTGGAAATTCCCCGGTTAATTCTGCTTCGCTTGGGTCGGGTATGAAACATACATCAATGCGTTTCAACTTGTCGTTCTCAATTTTGATTAGCAATGAAACTTGCCTTATTCCTTCTTTGGTTATTTGAGTGAGAACAATAATTGGCCTGTTTTGCATAGCTGGATGCGAAGCCAACTCAGCTGAAACAATCATTGTTTCTTTTTGCATTGTAGATTTTATTGCCTGAAATTTTGATTGCAGATAATTGAGGAACTCTCGTTTTCCTTCAATCGGTGTTAGCACCCATTGCGATTCATAAACGAAATCGTCAGATAAATGCTTTTCAATAAAGCTGGTGTCAAGGTTATTCCAACTCTTGGCTAACTCTCTTAAAGTTTCTGTTTCTTGGTAAATCATTTTGCTCGTTCTCTTTTTCTTAGCCAATCCGATTATCGGTTTGATGAAGCAAAAGTAGAATGGCTGTCAGGGCTTACCTAATCTCTGCAACCTTGCATTGGGTTTTGCAAGGTTGCAAAAAGTCAATATCTGATGTCAATAAGTTTGTTGGGGAGGTTGATTTTAAAGGGTTCACCCGGCTCTCCTTCTATGCGATAAAATTTTGCCAAGGGTTCTCCTAACAGGTCGGTAATAATCTTATTCAGTTTAGATTTTTTTTGACTGAATGAGCCACCAATTGGATTTACAAGGTCTGTAATTCTTAGTTCAATTGTTTGATTGTTGTCAGCAACTGATAGTCTTCTGTAGAGAGACAAAAGTTCTGACCTGAAATCATTTAATTCATTCAATCTCACACCTTCAGTGTGTCTTAAATAAAAAATGTAGAGCGTTTTGAAAAGAGGATTGAGTCGGATTTCAAGATTGCCAAGTTGTGGAAGAATAATCTGATTCCTCTCGTTAATTGTAATTGGGACTGGTGTAACCTGTTTTTTAAATTTTTGTTTGAATAAAAGTTCGTTACGAATTCCTTCAAAGATTTTTAAAACTTGATTGACAATATTATGGTCAATATTTTCTTCTTGAATTTTTTCAATGCAGTCAGGACAAATATCCGCTGTTCTTAGTTTGAGGATTATTTGTCCTTTGTTCTGACAAAAATCATTCATGCACCCTCTTGAATCTGTATGAACATTGATGTTTGGAATATTAACAGTATCAAGTTTCATTAGTGACTGCATCACATTCTCGACAATTTGATGTGCTACTGGATATTTAGGGTTAGCATCTGTAAAATATTCCCAATCGCCTGTGTGAACAAAAGCATTTTTGTTTTCACAATGACTAAACCAATTCAAAGCATTACGCCTGATAGTTAGCACAATAATAAAATCTGTTTCATTAATGTTGAAGGTTGTTCTATAAAAATCGCATAGAGAAAATAATTCTCGCCAACTTAAAGGCAATCCAAGTTCTTTGTTGAAATTTAATTTTTTAATGTCAGATTCATACTTGAACTTGAAATCCGGGTAAAACTTTTGAAGGAATGGGAATTGCTCTTTGTCAAATTCATATTCAGAAGCAACAAATTCTAAAGCACCATCAAACGAATTCAACAATTCGCTGACATCTCTGAAATCTTCAGGGCTATATTCCGGTGTTTTAATTAGATGAACTTTCATCAATAGCGAATGTCAATTAATTTGTTTGGTAATAAAATTTTCTTGGGTTTCCCTCTTTCACCAGTAATGTAGTAATGCTTTGCTGTATTATCATCCATTATTGATACAAATGCTTCTCTAATACGGGAACACTTTTCATTGATGGAATTCTTCGTCATATCAACCAAATCATCAATTGCTCTTACAATTTCTTCTTTCTCGTATTTGTTAGTCACTTTGTTGTAGATTTCAAGTAACTCCTTCTTATATTCATAAAGTTCCTTAAAGCGTATTCCGTTAGGATAGCGAAGAAAAAGAAGATAAAGAGATTTTGGAAGTGCATGCATTTTTATTTCTCTGTTGCCGAAATCAGGAAGGAAAATGTTGTAGTGATTGTCAACCATAATTTTACTCAATATTACATCAGTATCCAATAGTTGTTTATGCTCAATAATTGGTTTTACCTTTTTAATAAATTCAGGTTGATTGTCTTTCAATGATGAAAGCATATACATCACTGCATCGGCTAAAAGAGCATACTTGCCTTCCTTTTGAAATGAATCAATCAACAGCTTCAATTCGTCTGACGCTATGTTTGATTCTTTGCTAAAATACCAGTCAGCATCATAACTATTAGGTTTTGATTCTTCTGCAAGTTGATAAAATATTGTTTGCGGTATTTTAGATGGTATAAGTAACTGACTAATGAAGCTTTCAAAAAACATCTCATACTCAGCATATGTGCTTCCACTAGGATATACAAAACTGAACTTTTTCTTTGAATCAAATTCAGGTGCACCTTCAAAATTCCGGATTAAGCCAGAATGCTCAATCCTGCTCAACCCAATTTCTTTTAATACTATGCTATAAAATTCAAGTGGTTCTGTTGAAGAAATCAGAAATGCAATTATATTTTTTATTTCCTTAGCATTGAATGAATAAAGTATAGGATGCTTATACTTCAAAAAGTCAGTGAGGGAAAAAATAAACTCATTGGTCGCCTTTGAAATGAAAGGAAAATAAATGAACTCCATTTCTTTGCTTTCAACTGCTTTTGAGATTTTTTCATAGTTCTCAATGATGTATCTATTCAGTGTAGGATTAATTTCATCTTCAATGAACAATAGGTATCTCGGTTTTAAAAACGACTGATTAAGATTCTTGTAAAAATTGCCTTTATAGCTTTTCTCCATATCTGCGAAATCATTTAAAGTGTTGGAAGAAGTGGCTCTTTTTGTATTACCTTTGGGTTTGCTTGTGCGTTAGCAGCAAAACAAAATGTGCCACTTGTGCGGTTGGCAAAAAATAAAATTTCTTTGCGGTCAATCAAGTTAATAATGTCCATAAAAAGAGTATTTAAAGTTTAGTTTAGGGTGCAAAAGTATTGCCACCAACTCTCAAAGCTACGAATTTATTTATATAATGAATATACTTTTCCTGATGATTTTTATTGGATAAAATTAAAAAAAGGCGACCAATGTGTCGCCTTTTTTTAATTTTATATTACTACTAATTATAAGCTCTTAATTAACTCATCACTCATTCTTACATAATCTGTATTGTTTTGCTGGCCGGCAATTTCTTTACATTTTTCTGCACTTTGTTTGGCAGCTACTTTATCTCCTAATGCTTTTTCAATTTTTGCTTTTAATAAATACATCCAAAAAAACTTAGGATTAATTTCTATTGCTTTTGTAACACAGGTTAATGCTTTATTGTAGTTTTTGTCGTACTCGTAATAAAAATTTGCGGCAGCATAATATGTATTGCCACTTACTTTTTCTGCAGCTAATGCATTTTCTGTTTGTGTTCTAACTCTATCTATTATTTTAGTTGTAATGGGTAAGCTTATTGCAGTTTTATCCCACATTAAATGTAATTCACAACTTTCGGGTTGTATATTGGCAAATTGCATGGTAAAAGTTTCTACTTTTTGCTTCATTTTAGTGGTAGTTGCAACAATTCTTACAATGTCATTTTCTTGCTTATATGCTGCAGGTGACGTAACGGTGGTATCTTTTGTAATAATTAATGTCCAGTTTGTACTACCCGGAATGGATAATAAACCATATTTACCAGGTGCTATTGTAACACCATTTATAACCACTTCATCGGTAAATTTTAAAGTTGTAGCACCATTTGCACCTGTACGCCAAACATTATTTAATGGCACTAATTCACTTCCTTCTTTAAAAATTTTTCTTCCTTTTATAGATGGTCTAGAATAGCTTAATTCAATTTTACCTAAACCAAAATCTTGAGAAATATTTTGAGATGGACTTGGAGCAGGCATTTTAATTTGTGCACTTACACTACAAACAGTGTATAAGGCAAAAGCAAATAAGGCAATTTTTTTCATATTGTTTTATTTTAGAAAGCAAATGTAGGTATTTATACATTTTAGCTTAAATACATAATGATAGTTGGTTGTTGAATTTAGTAAATTAAAAAGCCACCGTATTATCAGTGGCTTTAGTAGAAGAAAAAAATTAAAATATTAAAAAGTGTTTTCGTCTATTGAGTTTGTAGTTGAATTGGTTGTTTGTTTAATAGCTTTACTTGCTTCATCTATTAAATTAATAATACTTACCAAACTGTTTTGTTTTTCATTTACCATATTTAAAGTTACTTTTCCTTTAAAACTGTTGTCTTTAAAATTTTCTGTGGTAGCTATAAAATTTTTAAAGGTTGTATTAACCATCGCTAAAACTTTATTGCTAATGGTTGAATCTTTTGCAGTTGGAGTAAAGCCTTTAATTATACTGTTAATATCAATAAAGGCTGCCATACTTTTTCCTTTAAAATCTGCTATAATATTTGAATTAAGATTTGATTTTGTTTTATTGTTTAGATAAGTAGTATAAAAATCCTGGCTGCTGGCAATTACAATTTGTTTTTCATCTGCCATAAAATACATACCACTAGAGGCAAGCATTTCGCCAGAAGTGTAGCCTGTGCTAGTTTTAGCCAATAAATTATTTTCTACGGCTTTGTCCATTATTTTGGTAAATGCTGCTTTATCGCCAATTGGTGCTGTAGCAATTAGTTTAAAATTTGGTACTGTTTTGTTATAGGTATAGGTTGAGCCATCATATAGTTTTTGCGTTACTTCTTTATTTTCTATAACAAAATCAGACATGGCAATGTTTATTTCGCCACTTAATAATTTAAATAAATCGGCACTGGTTAAACCTTGCTGAGCTAAAAATGCTTCTAACATTCCTTTTATTTCTAACTCTTTTAACAAACCATCAAACATTTCTGGTTTAAAGGAAATTAAAATGGTACCATTTAAGTTTTGTGTAGGAAAAAACTCTGCAAGATGGGTATTTACGCTTGAACCTGAATATTTTTTAAGAATACTGCTTAGCATAGTATTGGTATAGGTTGTATTGTTTACCTCAATCTTACCATTTTCAAAATTAAAAGTAGAGGCAGTATAATTATCTTTTAGTAACTCCTCTACCTTAGGAATATTTAGTGGTGTAGATGCTAAAAAACCTAACATGCTATTAGTGCTACCAAAAATATAGCCATCTGCTTTTGTTTTAAACATATCATTAAAATAAGCAACAGATGCAACAGATTCGTTTTCTTTTAAATTAAAATATCTTTTTACTTCTTCATTTTTATCTTTTGTGGTTTCCGATTTATCCGGTTCTATGTAATTTCCTACAGAATCATAACTGCCTTTAATATCTCTTTTATAAAAAGTAGCAATTGCAATTTCTTTATTCCACGATAAGGATAAATCAGTATCAATAGAACTTAAGTAAGAAAAATTATTTTCTTGAATCAAATTTTTGGCATTGAACTCTTTTTGTTCTTTAATATATTTTTCAAATTTTGCCTGGTCTTTTAATCCTGCCATTATGTTTACTGCAGTTGTTAGCCCTTTTGAAATGGAACCTTTTTGTACTACAAAAAAATACAGATTATTATCTAAATCTATTCCACTGTTTTTAAAATCTTGCCATTTTTTTAAACTTGCTGCATTGGCAGAGTCTTTAGTATCAAGCATTTTATTAATAAAACTGTCTAAAGTTATATTGCCTGATTTTAATTTTTCTTCTAATGTTTTTTGATTTATTACTACAATAGAAGTTGCATCTTTAGGAATATACTTTGCTTCGGATGGAGCTTTTTTACCACAAGAAGTTGTAAATACTATTATTGTTACTAACAACGATAGTGTAGAAATTATTTTATTCATTGATAACTTATTTTGGATACGAATATAAAAAATGTACAATAAACAATACAGTAAAGAAGTATAAATTTTAAAAATTAATGTTTAAAAGGAAGAATCCTTATTTCAAAATAAAATATTGTAAAAAGTTTCTTGCAAATTGCTTCTAACATTTAGTGTATTTAAAAGTTTATTTTCTCTGCTTGGGTGTATTCTGTTAGAAAGGAAGATGAATATTAATTTCTTGTCAGCATCTACCCATACACATGTACCTGTAAAACCTGTGTGGCCAAAAGAGTTTGCCGAAATAGAATAACAAGGATAGGGGTTTTCGGCTTCTGCATTATTCAACAATGGTTTATCAAACCCTAATCCTCTTCTGCTTTCATTGCTTTGATAGGATGTAAATAAATTAATTGTTTTTTCTGAAATATACTGCACACCATTTAAGCTGCCTTTATTTAAAAGCATTTGAAATAGTTGTAGCAAATCGTAAGCATTGCTAAATAAGCCAGCATTCCCTGCAACACCACCTAACATTGCTGCTCCTTCATCGTGTACATAACCTTGTATTAGTTGCTGTCTAAAGTATTTATCTAGTTCAGTAGGTGCAATATTATTTAATACAAAATGTTTTTGTGCATTAAATACTGTGGTAGTCATTTGTAATGGCTTATAAAATATTTCTTGTACATATTCATTCAAAGTTTTTTGTGTTATGGCTTCAATAATAAATGCTAATAGAATAAAATTGTTATCGCTATAAACATATTTCCCTTTTTGGTTTAATTCACTGTCTAAAATGCTTTTAATAATCTTCTCTTTAAAATTTTTTACCAAAAACATATTTGCTGCTACTTCGGTAGTAAACATTTCGGTTAAGGAAGTATTAAAAAAACCTTGTAAGGGCTTGTGGGTAACGGTATCTATGGTTTGTTTGTAAAAAGAAATAAAAGGCACTAACCCAGATTGGTGCAACAACAAATCTTTAATTGTTATATTGGCTTTATTGGTGTGTAAAGTGTAAGGTAAATAATTGCTAATTGGTTTTTCTAACTCTATTTTTCCTTCATCATATAATTTCATAATGGCAACAGTTACTGCTGCTACTTTGGTAATGGAGGCTACATCGTAAATAGTATTGTTGGTAACATTGTGTAGTTGAGTGGAATCAGTAAAACCAAAATTTTTATAATAAATTATTTCATTTTTTTTAGCAACTAATAAAGATAAGCCTGGTGTTGCATGCTGATGGATAGCATTTAAAGCAATGGTATCAATAATAGAAAACTTATTTGAGTTAAATTTTTTAGAAAATGGAAGATAGTGGTTATAGGTAATTCCATCTCCAAACTTAAAATCATTGCAAACTGTTACAGGCAATTTACCTTTTGCATCAAACTTGCCTTGCAGTAAGTTAGCTGCTGTTAACTGTGTTATATTGTCATCTTCGTAACAAGCAATTAAGTTTTTAGCCTCACAAAAATTTTTAATTACATAAGGGTTACCAAAAGCAAAAATTAAAGCATTATTTTTTTCAGCCAGGTATTGAATAAATTGAATGGTTGGTGTATTAATGCCAAAATTGTTTGCTGGCCTTCTGCTAAAATTATGTAAGCCAACAATTATAGTTTTATACTTTTTTAATTGTTTTTTTATTTGTGCAATATTGTTCGTATCGGTATAATCAAGTAAAAATATTTTAGCATTGTATATCTCTTTTACTTCGGCTGCAAAGCTGTTCATTTGGTTAATGCCAACTCCTATATAAGCAATTTTTCTTTTGCTAAAAAGGGGTAATATTTTTTTATTGGTTAGTTTTAAAACGGTGATTGCTTTTTTACTAATTTCTTGTCTTAGTTGGTTGGTATATTTGTCAATATCAGCAGTAATATTTTCTGTTTCAATAGGTGTTATTTTATGTAAGCCTAAATTATATTTTGCAATTAAAACCCTGTAAACTTTTTCATCTATTTCTTGCCAGGTCAATCTTCCGTTATTAATTGCAGTGATAATTTTTGATATGCTATTTTGAATATTTTCTGGCAAGCAAAGCAAATCATTACCAGCAACTAAGCTTTGTACAGCTACTTCATCATCTGGAAAAAACTTTTTTACACCTTGCATTTCTAAACCATCAGTAAAAGTAATTCCATTATATCCTAACTCTTTTCTTAAAAGTTCTGTAACACTTTTTTTAGAAAGAGAGGTTGCCAAATTTGGAGTACTGTCTATAGATGGGATAAATAAATGGGCTATCATTATACTGCCAACACCAGCTTTTATTAATTGTTTAAAAGGGTATAACTCTAGGCTATCTAATTGTTGTTTAGTTTTATTAATTACAGGTAAATCGTAATGGCTGTCAACATTTACATCACCATGTCCTGGAAAATGTTTTGCACAAGCCATTACACCAACATCTTGCATTCCTTGCATATATTTTGTACCAAACAGGGCAACCTTATTTTTATCTTCTCCAAAGCTTCTATCATTAATTACAGGATTGTTGGCATTATTGTTAATGTCAATTACAGGAGCATAATTTACATGAATACCTAAACGTTTGCATTGTAAGCCAATTGCTTTTCCTACCTGGTATATTAATTCAACATCTTGTACAGCACCAAGCATAAGCTGACGAGGAAATTTTATAACACTATCCAGCCTCATGCCTAAGCCCCATTCTGCATCTATACAAATCATTAAGGGTGTTTTGGCAATAGATTGGTAGTAGTTGGTAAGGTTAGCTTGCCTAATAGGGCCACCTTGAAAAAAACATAATCCACCTATATTGTATTGTGTTATTAACTCAGTAACTTTATTAATGTGCTCCTCTCCTAAGTTGCTATGAGCTCTAACTATCATTAACTGTGCAATTTTTTGCTCATTGGTTAATGTATGCATTATACTATCTGCCCATTTGGTAGCATTTGCTGATTTCTCAGAAAATTTTTGAGCATTACTATACAACGAAAAGCTTAAGAGTAATACAATACTAAAATATTTGCTACAATTCATTAATTTAATTTAAAAATATTTGCTAATGTACAAACAAAAAAGCCACAGATGAATGTGGCTATTAAAAGTTAATTTGTATTTAAAAATTATTCGGTTATTTCTGCATCTTCGGCTTGTTCACTTAATTTAAGTTCTACATTATTAGCTTTTAAAACGCTATACCATTTTACCATTTTTTTCATATCGCTGGCATACACTCTTTCTACATCTATTTCAGGATAAACTTTTTCGATAAATGCTTTAACTGCTTTTGCATCTTTATCGTTAGGTAATGGTTCATTACTGCTTTCAATTGCTTTAAAAATATCAATCAAATTTACATTTTCACCAAGTGTATAAACTTCTATACTTTCTAAATGAGAAAAATTATGAATACGGCTACTTACAAATTTGGTTGTTTTGTCTTCTAAATTTCTTACAATAGCTCCATCTGTTTTACTACCTACCATTTCAAATAAACCTGGCAAACCCGTAACTGAAATTAATTTACTATATTCCATTATTTAATTTTAATGGCTGCAAAATAAAGGTATTTTTATATTACAGAATAGTATAAAAGTTATAAGTTTTGTAAATAAAAAAAGCTGATGATTTTAACCATCAGCTACCCCTTAGAACCCCCTGAATAAGAATTGAAGTACTTATTCAAATGCAATGAAACAACAATTATTTAAGTATAACAATACCCTTAATTGGGTATTTTTAATAATTCACTTCATTATTTAGTTGTATAGATAACGAAAGCAATTATATTAATGAACCTACATTTGTAGAATATTTTTTGTTACACTTAAACTAAAAATATAATTAAGCATTAAAAGCAAATATCTTTACGTAATGAGCAATAAAGTAATTTTAATTATCATGGATGGATGGGGTTTAGGTAAAATAAATTCGTCCGATGCCATTCAACATGCCAATGTACCTTTTGTTAATTCTTTGAATAGCCAATACCCTAATAGTACTTTAGTAACCTGTGGCGAAGCTGTTGGTTTGCCTGATGGACAAATGGGTAACAGCGAAGTTGGGCACTTGAATTTAGGTGCTGGCAGAATTGTATATCAAGAACTCCAAAGAATTAATGTAGCCATAAAAACAGGCGAACTTGCTGCCAACCAGGTTTTATTAAATTCTATTAATTATGTAAAAAAAAATAATAAAGCTTTACATTTTATTGGCTTGGTTAGTAATGGTGGTGTACACTCTCATATCAATCATTTAAAAGCTCTAATTGATATTGCAAATAACAATGGGGTTGAAAAAATATTTATACATGCATTTACCGATGGCAGAGACTGTGACCCTAAAAGTGGAATAGGATTTATTAAAGATTTAAGTGATTATATTAAGAATACCAATACAAAAATAGCTTCAATAACAGGTAGGTATTATGCAATGGATAGAGATAAAAGATGGGAGAGAGTGCAACTAGCTTACAATGCATTAGTTCATGGTCAAGGCGAACTAAGCAATAATTTAGTAACCACTATTCAACAAAATTATGATGCAGGTATTACAGATGAGTTTTTAAAACCTATTATTAATGCAGAAGTGGATATTAATGAAGCCTGTATAAAAAATGATGATGCTGTTATATGCTTTAATTTTAGAACAGACCGTTGCAGAGAAATTACAATGGCACTTACCCAACAAAATATAGAAGAACAAAAAATGCAAAAATTGAATTTGCATTACACAACCATTACAGAATACGATGCTACTTATAAAAATGTGCAAGTAATGTTTGATAATGATAATTTAAACAATACACTTGGCGAAGTATTAGCTCTGAATGGAAAAAAACAAATTCGTATTGCTGAAACTGAAAAATATCCGCACGTAACTTTTTTCTTTAGTGGAGGCAGAGAAAAAGAATTTGAAGGAGAAACCAGAATGATTGTTCCATCGCCTAAGGTGGCAACTTATGATTTACAACCAGAAATGAGTGCAATAGGAATTACGGATAAACTAATACCTGAAATTGAAAAAGAAACCGAAGATTTTATATGCTTGAATTTTGCAAACCCAGATATGGTAGGGCATACAGGCGTTTTTAGTGCTGTGGTAAAAGCTGTAGAAACAGTAGATAATTGTGTGAAAAGAATAGTTACTACAGCATTAAAACATGGCTATACCATTTTACTAACAGCCGATCATGGCAATGCAGATTATATGATTAATGAAGATGGCAGCCCTAACACACAACACTCTTTAAATCTGGTTCCTTTATTTTTAATTGACGCTCATAAAAAAATACACCTAAAAAATGGAAAATTAGGCGATATTGCACCAACCATTTTAACATTAATGCAGTTACCTATTCCAAAAGAGATGACTGGTGATGTATTAATCTATTAATAATATTTTTTTATTTAAATGACTTTTAAAGATACTTTTCTTATTTCGTTTAGAACAGTTCGTAGCAATAAACTACGTACAGGTATAACTGTTGCAATTATAGCTTTTGGTATTATGGCCTTAATGGGCATTATAACTGCAATTCAGGCAATGGAGCATAGTTTAAGAGAAAGTTTTTCATTCATGGGATCCAATGCTTTTAGTATTAGGCATAAAGAACTTACTGTTAGAATGGGTGGGCCAAATAATGAAAGTACCAAACATGATAAAAGAAAAGTAAAAGAAAAAAAATCGAACTTAAATAAAGTAATCACCAAAGAAGAAGCAGAGTATTTTAAAAATAATTTGCACTACCCTGCACAAGTTAGTATTTATAGACGAGGAGGTGGCAGTTTAGAATGTAGTTATGATAATAAAAAAACCAACCCTATTACAACTTTGTTTGGTGGCGATGAAAATTATTTGGCAGTAAATGGTTATACCATTGTTGCTGGCAGAAATCTTAATAGTATAGATGTTAATACAGGAAGAAGTGTTTGCTTAATAGGCAGTAATACTGCTAAAACCTTATTTGGCTCTAATCCTGAAAGAAGTATTGATAAAATAATTAGGGTGGCAGGCTTACCTTATAGGGTTATTGGTTTATTAAAAGAAAAAGGCTCTAGTGGTTTTCTAAGACAAGATGATGTAGTAATAACTTCTTATGTAAATGTATCAAAACTATCCACCGCATCTTCTTCTTTTTTAATAGGGGTAATGGTAAAAAATGTAAGTGAAATAGAAGTGGCACAAGACGAGGCAATTGCAGCATTTAGAAGTGTTAGAAAATTGCACCCTGCCGAAGCCGATAATTTTGCCATTGAAAAAAGTGATAGAATTGCCGAAATGTTTATTGGATTTTTAAGTGGCATTTCGGGTAGTGCAGGTGCTATTGGAATGATTACATTAATAGGGGCAGCTATTGGGCTAATGAATATAATGTTAGTAGCTGTAAATGAACGAACAAGAGAAGTAGGATTAATTAAGGCTATTGGAGGTAAAAGTAAAAATGTACGAATGCAATTTTTAATGGAAAGTATGATTATAAGCCTTATGGGTGCAGCATTTGGTATTGTATTGGGGGTTTTAATAGGGAATATATTTGCTGCGTTTTTAAAAACAGGTTTTATTATACCATGGAACTGGGTTTTTGCTGGTGTGCTTATTTGTACAGTGGTTGGTTTACTGGCTGGTTTATATCCTGCTCAAAAAGCTTCTAAACTAAACCCAATAGATGCTTTAAGATATGAATAATTAAAGAACCTGTTTCTCTCACCTAACTTATTCAGCAGTTAAAAAAATTCTTCTGGTATGCTCATCTAAGGCTTCCATAAAAATATGCAAAGTATTATCTGGTAATAAGTTTATTGCTTTTTCAGGCCATTCAATCAGGCAAATATTTCCACTATGTAAAATATCCTCTATACCTGCATTTATGGCTTCTTCTTCCTCTTTTAACCTATACCAATCTGTATGAAAAACAGTACCAGCTATAGGGCTATTATATTCGTTAATGATAGAAAATGTAGGGCTACTAATATTCTCTTTTATATTTAAAACATGGTTGCATAAACTATGAATAAAAGTAGTTTTACCAGTTCCCATAGCAGCATGAAAAGCCCATACTTTTCTTTGCTGATAACGTTTCCAAAACATTGCTGCTACTTCATTTATTGTTTGAAGGGTAAATATTGCATCCATGATACAAAGATATTCACTTAACAATATGATAGTTACTACAACATATTAAGTACCTTTACAAATTCTAATTTTAATAAAAAATTGTAGCAAAAATTATGGAAAAAGTGGAAATGAAAGTAGAAGGTATGAGTTGCACAAATTGTGCTTTAACTATTGATAAATATTTAAAAGAACAAGGGTTACAAAATGTAAAAGTAAATTTTATTGGAGGCGATGTTAGTTTTGATATGCTAGATAATACATCAGTAGAAGCAATAGAAAAAGGCATCTATAAATTAGGCTATACAGTAAAAAATGATCATCAAAACTCCAATTCAAAACAAACTTACTATGGCTTTCTTCCTTTTAAAAATAACTTGCAACGTTTTTGGTTTTGTTTTGTGTTTACCCTGCCATTAATGTTGCACATGATACCATTTTTACATATTCATTTTTTAATGAACCCTTATGTACAACTTGGCTTAACCATACCTGTGTATGTTGTTGGAATGGATTTTTTTGCAAGAAGTGCTATAAAAAGCATGCAAAAAGGAATACCAAATATGAATGTGCTAATTACAATTGGTAGTACTGCTGCATTTATTTATAGTTTATATGGTTTACTTATTGGCAAAGCCCAAGATTATTTATTTTTTGAAACAGCTGCTACAACCATAACATTAGTTTTTTTAGGTAATTATATGGAAGATAAAAGTGTTGAACAAACACAAGCAGCATTAAAAAAATTAGCTGTTAGCCAAAAAACAATGGCTAATATGATAGCTTTTGATGATAAACATGAAGAGCAAATTTTTCAGGTAGAAAGCAAAGATTTAAGAGTTGGAGATTTGGTATTAATTCGTAATGGAGAATTTGTACCAATGGATTGTAAAATTTTATGGGGCGAGGCAGAAGTAAACGAGGCAATTATAACTGGCGAAAGTATTCCTGTAAGAAAAGCTACTAAAGATAAATTAATTGGTGGCAGTATTGTAGAAGCTGGAACAGTAAAAGCACAAATTACAGCAGTAGGACAAGATACCGTTTTAGCTAACATTTTAAAAATGATTAAAAATGCCGAAACTGAAAAACCACCTGTACAACAAATGGCAGATAAAATTAGTGCCATTTTTGTACCAACAGTTGTAAGCATAGCATTACTTACCTTATTAATAAACTACTTTTTTGCATCGCAAACATTTGCCGAAAGTTTGTTAAGGAGTATTGCAGTGTTGGTAATTAGTTGCCCTTGTGCTATGGGTTTAGCAACACCTGCAGCAATTGCAGTTGGCTTAGGACGAGGAGCAAAAAAAGGCATACTATTTAAAAATGCCAGAAGCTTAGAAATTTTTAAATCCATAACCCAAGTTGTATTTGATAAAACAGGAACTTTAACTACAGGAAAATTTTCTATAGCTCAATTTCACTCAACCATTGATGAAAATGATTTTAAAACATTGGTTTATTCCTTAGAAAAATATTCTAATCATCCAATAGGTAAATCCATAGCTGCCGAGTGGAAAACAAAAAATGATATACGCTGGTCAGCCATAGAAGAAGTAAAAGGTTTAGGTATGAAGGCAACAGATAAAGAGGGAAATGAGTTTATTGCCGGTTCTTTTAAAACAAGTAATCAAACAACACCTCAAGAGGAGCTTCATAATGTATATGTTTCTAAAAATGGAAAATTAATTGGATGGATTGATGTAAAAGATGAATTAAGGCCCGAAGCTGCACAAGTAGTACAAATTTTAAAACAAAAAGGAATTAAAACTATTTTACTTAGTGGCGATAAAACAGAAAAATGTGTAGAGGTGCAAAAAACCTTAGGGATAGATGAAATAATTGCAGAACAAACACCCGAACAAAAGTTACAACATATTGATAGATTAAATAAACTTTCTCCTACTGCAATGGTTGGAGATGGTATTAATGATGGCCCTGCATTAGCAAAAGCAACAGTTGGTATTTCTTTAAGCGATGCAAGCCAGGTTGCTATGCAAAGTGCACAAGTAGTATTAATGAATCATGGATTAAAAAATTTACCAGAAGCATTAGGTTTAGGAAAACATACCTATATTACCATTAAAGAAAATTTATTTTGGGCTTTCTCTTATAATATTGTTGCCATACCTGTTGCTGCGTTAGGCTTTTTAAGTCCAACTTTTGGGGCTTTAATAATGGGCTTAAGTGATGTTGTTTTAGCAGTAAATAGTTTAAGATTAAAATGGAAAAAAGTAATGTAAGTTTTTCATCCTAATAGTCAAAACTTTAAAAAACAGGTTTTATTTCTTTCAAATTTTATTAAAAATTGAGCTATTTATTTCTATTTGTTGATTTTTAATAACAAAAATTTGAGGAATACTTGTCAAAACTTTATTTTACTGTATTTTCACGGCTCTAAAAGATTAAAAAAGTATAATTAAAATATTTTATGGCTGAAGTTATTTTAATGCCTCGCCTTAGCGATACCATGACTGAAGGTGTAATAGCAGCTTGGCACAAACAAGTTGGCGATTTGGTAAATGTAGGAGAAGTACTTGCAGAGATTGAAACTGATAAAGCAACAATGGAATTAGAGAGCTACAAACAAGGCACTTTGTTACATATTGGTACACCAAATGGTGGCAAACTTCAAGTAAATGATTTGCTTGCCATTATTGGAAATAAAGAAGAAGATATTGCTGCATTAATAGCACAACACAGTTTGGGTAACAAAACTGCAAATACTACAACTGTTATTTTGCCTACTACTAATGAAAGCATTTCAAAAGAAACGATACAAACACCAACACCATCATCAAAAGTAAACTTTGATGAAGTAGTTTTAATGCCTCGTTTAAGCGATACTATGACAGAAGGCGTAATTGCAAGTTGGCAAAAAAATATTGGTGATACAGTTAAGAAAGGAGAAGTGTTAGCAGAGATTGAGACAGATAAAGCCACTATGGAATTAGAAAGCTATAAAGATGGAATTTTGCTGTATCATGGTGCAAATGCAGGAGAAAAAATTCAGGTAAATGATTTACTTTGTATTATAGGTAGCAATGCAACAGATGTTGCTGCAATTCTTGCATCTGTAAAAAATGGTAGCCACGTAGCAACTGCTGCCACAACTTCTCAACCTGCTATACCATTAGATAGTAATGCAAATACAACTTCTACTTCATCCAATAATACACAAACTAATGTAAATGAAGGAAGAGTTTTTGCTTCGCCATTGGCTAAAAAAATTGCTATAGATAAAGGCATAGATTTAAAAAATGTAAAAGGTAGTGGCGATAATGGTAGAATAATAAAATCAGATATTGAAACCTATCAACCACCACAGGCTACAACCAGTTTAAATATTACAGAAACGAAAACTACAACTCCACAATTTACTGCTACTGGCGTAGAAAGTTTTAATGAAGTACCAGTTAGCCAAATGCGTAAAACCATTGCAAGAAGATTAGGGGAAAGCAAATTTACTGCCCCTCATTTTTACTTAACAATGCGTATTGATATGGATGCTGCTGTGGAAGCCAGAACTAAATTAAATGCAGATGGCAAAACAAAAATTAGCTTTAATGATATGGTTTTAAAAGCAGTTGCTATTGCTTTAAAACAACATCCAAAAGTTAATAGCAGTTGGCTCGAAGATAAAATACGTTATAACCATCATATTAATATTGGCGTTGCTGTAGCTGTAGAGGAAGGTTTATTAGTACCTGTTGTACGCTTTGCAGATACGTTAAGTTTAACCCAAATTTCTTCCATTGTAAAAGACTATGCCCAAAAGGCTAAAGACAAAAAACTTCAACCATCTGATTGGGAAGGAAATACTTTTACAATTAGTAATTTAGGAATGTATGGTATTGACCAATTTACTGCAATTATTAATCCACCAGATGCCTGTATTTTAGCAGTTGGCGGTATTGCACAAGTGCCAGTTGTAAAAAATGGAATGGTTGTACCTGGTAATGTAATGAAAGTTACTTTAAGTTGCGACCATAGAGTTGTAGATGGTGCTATTGGCTCTGCATTTTTACAAACATTAAAAAGTTTGTTAGAAGAGCCTTTAAGAATGATGTTATAAAAAATAGGTATAAAAAATAATTCTTTGCGGCGTAGTTTTTTCTAC
>Ga0268298_10000729_pt1 | contig 41515 bp, 37 predicted proteins | sample WWTPWeurt_MetaG_FD_194462 | JGI IMG/M metagenome (GOLD analysis project Ga0268298, IMG submission 194462) | Activated sludge microbial communities from WWTP in Nijmegen, Gelderland, Netherland - WWTP Weurt | ecosystem: Engineered > WWTP > Aerobic digester > Activated sludge | place...
AGGAGAGGAAGTTTTCCTACCTGCCATTTCTTCTGCACATCGAGGGAAGGAACCACATCAGAAACAGGCACATATTTCGAGTCTTTGTAGTTCGAACTCTCAAGCCACACCCGGGACCTGGATGCCTGCACTCGAACGCTGAGATCATCGAATGCTTCCGAATAAACCAGGCTCCAGTTCGTATCATTGCGAATTAGCCCACGATCTGCCTCTCCTTTCTGATACAGAGCCGGAATTGTACTCGTTGGTTGGTACCTTCCACCAAACTCAAACTCATAGAGCCTGTGACTGTAGTCTTCGTATCGCAGCTGAACGGATCGCACCTGGTTATTGCGAAAATCAGTTTTGCGATAGTTCAAAATTGTAAATATTTTATACCAGTTGTAGTAGTCCTTCCCTTGCGTTCCGTCGCTTCGCGTCACCGCATTCGTAAAACGAATTTCCTTTTTATCTCTAAAATCTCCAATCACCTCATAGCGATGAAACTCTGCTGCTCCTGCTTCTAAGTAGTAGTTCAACCCGGGAGAGAATCGAAACAGGTCGATCCCAAAAGCATTCCCGGTGTTCTGATAGAAGTCCGCCTTGAAACGATAGCCCACCGGCAAGAAGTCATATGTGTATGCTTCCGGAACGCTGAACTGATACGTGTTCTGCATGTAGTAACCCTGAATGTCACCATGCCCCATCTGCGTGATAATACCCGTGCCCCAGGGAGAAGCATACAAGAACGGAATCGGAAGAAGCGGAATCCCGCCTACATAGTAAAGAGCTCCCACCGCAATGATCTCGCGATCATCCGAGAGCCACACGCGGCTTGCAGTGAAGTTGTAATGAGGCCTTTGCGCAGAACAGGTAGTAAAGTATACGTGACTGACGCTGATCTTCCCCTGGCTAATCTGCTGGATGCTCTTCCCCATAAAGTAGACGGGAGCCATGTAGCCGTCCGCATTGTATAAAATTCCGGTTCCCAGCTTCTGGTCGTAAAGCAAACGCTCCGCGTGGATTTCTCCTGTCTTTCCGTCTTTCTCTCCAGTCTTGTAGTAGACCAGGTTTCCTTCCGCAAAGAGTTCCTGACGCTTCGTATCTACAATGACGGTATCCGCCAGAACGATCCCGGAAGGCAGTCTCAGACGAATTCTGCCGCGAAGTACCATCAAACCTTCGCCGTCATTTTCGCCCCGCATGAATTCGCCTTCTGCGGCATTCTCAATTCCGATGGCGCCGCCCTGTTTTGTTTTTGGAAGCTCAGGGGCGCTCATCAAACCGACTGCAATCTTCAGTCTGTCCTTTCTGGTAGCAGCACTTCCATCCGTAGAAAGATGAAGTTCCTGGAGAGAATCGTCAATTTCCTGCTCACTGAGAGAGTCGATTGCCTTCAAAAGTAGTTTCTTTTGAGTATCCGTAAGCCCTGGGCGACTTTGATCGAGCAATTGTTGGAAGAGTGGATTTTCGCGAAGCTTTTCGAGGCGAGCCTGGGTGTCGTCCGGAACCGCGTGGAGCCCGGTTGCCGCCGCCATTGCCGCAAGAATTATTCCCCGGCGAATCCATCTGCCCCAGTGAACCGTTTTCACAGCGAGCATACACTATTTTTGATGCGCGCGCTAACGCAAAGCATGAATTGGAGCCTCAAAGCATGTTGATTCTAGATTTCTACGTAGACGAGCCGGCCTGTTTCGGTGTGCCACCGTATCTTTCGCCGTATGCAAGATACGCTGCCGGAGCGCTCGTCTGTGCTGGAATTCCGCAGGAAAAGATAGAGTACCTCACTGTGGATGATTGGCGCGCTCAAGGAAAGGAGCTGAAGAACGATCCTGAACTCGTCATTTTGATCGGCGGAGCCACGGTCCCAGGAAAATATCTGGGCGGAAAGATTGGCACAGTCACAGAAATGCAGGAGTTTCTGGAGTTTCGCAAGAAGAGGCAAAAGGGCGGAGTCACTCTCATGGGTGGACCGGTTCGCTTTGCTTCCAGGGACATTCGAGAAAGTTTCGAAGACCTGGGCGGTACTCTCATTCGAGGCGACGTTGAAGTGTACGCAGAAAGAATCGCGCGCGATCCAGATCCATGCGCGAAGCCGCCGATTCTCTCACGCACACAGGAGAAAGATGGAATTACGACATGGTCAACCGCTGGGCTCCGGCCGGAGCGTTCCTGATCAATTTGCATCCCAATTTTCCCTGGCTCATTCTTGAACTGGAAACTTACAGAGGATGCACGCGCGATGTATTCTGTTCTTTCTGCACAGAAGCACTTTACGGGAAGCCAGTGTTTCGCGCTCTTCCTCCCATCGTAGAAGAGGTAAGCGAGCTCTACAAAATGGGGGCGCGCCACTTCAGAATCGGACGTCAGGCGGACTTGATGACCTATTTGCCTGACATGAACGATTTCAAAAACAGCTTTCCGAGACCCGTGCCTGCAAGCCTCGAAGCGCTATACAGCGGAATTAGAAATGCGGCGCCCGATCTGAAAATGCTTCATCTGGACAACATTAACCCGGGGCTCATCGCGACTTTTGAAAAGGAGTCCAGAGAAATCGCTCACATCATTTGTAAGTACAACACTGCCGGTGACACGGCCGCGATGGGAATGGAATCCGCGGATATCGCAGTCATTGAAAAAAACGATCTCAAAAGCACGGAACAGGAAACCTACCGCGCGATTGAAATCATCAATGAGGCTGGAGCCAGACGCGAAGGTGGCGTTCCCAAACTGTTGCCTGGAATCAATCTATTGCACGGCCTGCCCGGCGAAAGCGAAGACACTTTCAAGAAGAACTATGAATTCCTGAAACGCGTCATAGACAACGGGCTTCTGCTTCGAAGAATCAATATCAGACAGACAGTTACGTATGAACATACAAAGCTCGATCAAATCCTGAAGGAAAGAACAGCAAGAAAGAAAGATGGAATCCAGAATCGATTCATGTACTATCGCGATCGGATTAGACGCGAAATAGATCATCCTATGCTTCTCTTGAATTTTCCCCCGGGAACTATCCTGAGAGATGTGATCCTTGAGTCACAGAATCAGGGCTGGTATTTTGGTCGTCCGCTTGGCTCTTATCCTGTAACAGTAAAAATCCCTCTCGATGACCGCGCGATGAATGCGAAACCGGGGACTCCGTGCGATGTAATCATCACTGGAGCAGAGGAAAGAAGCCTGACTGCGCTTTCTTATCCGGTGCATCTTTCCCTGCTCGGTCGCAAGGCTTTAGAAACAATTCCAGGTGCTGGAAGACAAAGAGCGCTCAGACTACAGTCAGAGCGCCCTCTCAATTTTCAGGATTTCTCCGCGATCTTCGAAGGAAGACCCTTCGGAAAGGAGAGTGACTACGTGTTCGGAGTTACTGGATCTGAAATGAGTTCATCACGTCCTTCGTGAGTTGACGGTACGTTTCTTTGTCAGATTCATTGAACGTAATGATTACAGTATAAATCTTCACGCCTTTTGTGAAGATGAACATGATCTGGCGAAGCTGAGACTCACCTTTGCCGCGCATGAAGACTCCCATCGCACCATCGTCTGCGCCCACCTGGGTGTTCGCATCATCTTCCAGCTGCCGTTCATCCTGCCCCATGATGTTTTCCACACCCATTTGCTTTTCCACTTCTGCTAGAAAATCAACAGCGCCTACTGGCTTATCTACAGAAACCACAGCAACACCAATGTTCGCAGTCTCATCCGGGCTTTTAAACAATACTTTGAAATGCTCTGCTTTCGTGTCTGCTTTCCATCCGTCGGGATAACTCACTTTGAACTTGTTTGCTTTGTCGTTGAAAGGTTTCGCGAAGACAGGAACTGCGAGCACGAGAACTAGAAGAGTGAGGATTTTTTTCATTGAGTTAACCCGGAAAGGAATTTGGATGATAGACGCGCGCAGGCCCGGAACGTTCAACCTTTTTCGCATCAGCTCTGCGATTTCAATGAGATCCCAATGGGGCAATGATCGCTTCCTGGAACGTCCATTTCAATCCAGGCATCTGTAACCAGTGGCATGGTTTCCTCGGTCACGAAGAAATAGTCAATTCGCCAGCCCACATTTCGATTCCTGGCCATGGTCACCTGATCCCAGTATGTAAACCAGTTCGGTCCCTTCTCAAAATGGCGAAATACGTCCACGTAACCCGCATCGATCATCTTGTCGAGGAACGCCCTTTCCTCAGGCAAAAAGCCAGTGTTCGTGCTATTTTCTTCCGGACGCGCAAGATCGATTTCCTTGTGAGCTGTATTGAAATCTCCGGTGAGTATGATCTTCTTTGTTTTGCGAGCTTTCTGCCATAGGTCCAGACAGTGGTCATAGAAACGGAGCTTGTATTCTACTCTGTCCGGCCCTCTCCCACCATTTGGATAGTACGCATTCCATATTTCAAAATCACCGAATGTGGTAACGAGAACCCGGCCCTCATTATTGAAATGATCCGGTCCATCTTTCTTGAATCCTTTGGACGATGACGCTTCCAGTGACTTGCGAGTGAACGTGGCCACTCCGCTGTATCCTTTTTTCTCCGCAGAAAACCAGGACGAGTCATATCCTTCTAGATCCACGAGGAACTGTGATTCCTTCTCTTTGGCCACCTGTTCTAGTTCTGCTTTTGTTTCTTGCACGCACAGTACGTCAGGGTTGCGATCTTCGAACCATTCGCGAAAACCTTTTCTGGAAATGGCGCGAATTCCGTTTACATTCCACGAATAGCAGATGATCTCACCTGGCTTTCGCACGTGTTTTCTTTGCTCCGGAACGGGAAGGACTCTCGGACCAGAGCTTGCTTTGCCTGCAGGGCGAGTGGATTTCTTCGCAGCCATAATTAGAAAACGTCGTCGTCTACGCCCAGAGTGATCGGACCGCGCGGGCCGTCAAATGTGACGCGTGTGATGTAGTACGCCTTCATGGGGAGTGTTTTCCCTTTCATGGCAACATCCAGTTCTTTCACGGTTGTGACTTTTTCGCGAATGAGTTCCACTGTATGATCGGACGCGAGAATGGTTCCAGGCGCGGCCGCCTTCTCAAGGCGAGAAGCTACGTTGACTGCATCCCCGATTGCAGTCCATTCCATGTGATCTTCTGTGCCCAGACTTGCCTGAATGCATTCGCCAGTATGAATTCCAACGCGCACCTGAATCTCAGGCTGGTTTGTCTTTACGTTGAACAAATTCAGAATTTGAAACTGCTTTTGCATTTCCACAGCGGCAAGAACTGCATTGAGTGGCTGCTCAAAAATCGCAAACACAGAATCCCCCATGATCTTATCCACGACACCATTGTAGTGAATGATATTTGAGGAAGCCGCACCGATCGATAGATTGAGCATCTGGACAATCTCATCCGGTGTCTTTGTTTCAGAATAGGCGGTAAAGCTCACGAGGTCCGCGAAGAGAAAAGTAAGAACTCGCGTTTCGTTGAGCAGCTGTTTGTTGCCCATGTTGGCCGCGCGTCTGGCCCGAGTGATCAAATCGCGCGAGATGTATCTCTGCGCAATGCTGTATGCATGCACGTTCTCAAGAAAAGCACCGCTTTCGAGCGCAAGATCCAGAGGTCCAAGTTCGCGAAGCATGACGCGAAAGCGTCTGCCTCCAGGTGCAATCTCCATATAACCGGATACATCGAAGAAGATCTGCTCACCCGCTGCGTTCTTCACCTTCGCGCGATAAAACCTGAGACCATTTTGCCAGGCAGAAAGTTTGCGTCCGAACAACTCCGCAACTGTGGTTTCATCAAAAAGACTCTGAAGAGTGATCTCGTGTCCGGCCGGATAGCCCAGGAGTCGAATGAGTCCGCCTGAAATGGCGCGGATTTTGCCCTGATCGTCGGCCTCAAGGAAGAAGAGGTCGAGTCGTTTCATCATCTCACGAAGAAAATCGATCTCAGTATTCACGCCGCGAGTAAAGTCGGGGGTCGGGTTGTCAGCGCAAGTATTAAATGGAGGAGGAAGGAAAACCGGCCCTGAAACCAGGGCCGGTCATTTTTTTTAGCGGAGCAGCTGCAGTACACTCTGAGGACGAACGTTCGCTTGCGCGAGCATTGCCGTTCCAGACTGTACAAGGATCTGGTTCTTTGTGAAAGACACGCTTTCTTCTGCCATGTCCGTATCACGGATTCTGGATTCAGATGCCTGTATATTTTCGTAAGCAACCATCAGGCCTTTGGAAGCATGCTCCAGCCTGTTGTAGTAGGCGCCCATGTCTGCGCGCTGTTTGTTGATTCTCATCAGCGCGTCGTCGAGGACACCAATTGCGTCATTCGAGAACTCAGCGGTTGAGAGAGTGAGCAACGTGCCATCGGTACGCTTCAGCTTGAGAGCCTGCGCAGTCATCGTCTGGATGTATACGCGTTCTCTCTGGTGCTGATTTGGACCAATGTGGAACCACATTGAAGAGACGCGAGAGCCTCTTGCAAAGTCGCCTTTCAGGAGAGACATTTTATTGAACTCTGCCTGTGAAGCGATTCTGTCCACTTCGTCAACTAGTTGGGAAACTTCCACCTGGATCATCTGACGGTCACCCGCAGAGTAGATACCGTTGGAAGACTGAACAGCCAGCACCCGGATTCTCTGAACGATATCTGAAACTTCTTGCAGATACCCTTCCGATGTCTGGATCAAGCTCATACCGTCTTCAGTGTTCCGTTCTGCCTGACGCAGGCCAGAGACCTGTGCACGCATTTTTTCGGAAACCGCAAGACCCGAGGCATCGTCGCCGGCACGGTTGATACGCATGCCACTCGACAGTTTCTCCATGTTACGATCTACTTGCCAGTGCTGAAACTTCAGCGTACGGTGCGAGTCGATCGCAGATAGGTTGTGGTTGATAATCATAAAGTTTCCTCCGTGAAACTTCTAGAACTCGGTCACGGATGAGCATCCTTGCTCATTTTTTCCGTTTCCACATTCAGCTTCGGGAAAAGCTTGAGTAAAAATTAGGTCGAACGACGACTTTTTTGGTTAGAGCTTGAATGTTCTTGTGATAAACACGCCGTCTGAAAAAGGAAACTCGGGCGCTTCTATCATTCCGGGTGGTCTTTGAGAGAGAATGGTTCGCGAGCGATCTGTTACGCGAATTTCCACGGTCGAATTTCCGTTCACTTCTAGCTCAAGTTCCATGCCCTTTTCGTCGAGGCCGGCGAACATGATTGTATGCCATTCATCCAGGCGAAGAATGCGTTTCACGAACTGAAGACCTTTCTTTCCCTCCCCGTATTCAAGCTGCATCGGAAGTTCGCGCCCGAACAAAACCATCTTCTCTATTTCAGGGTTCGTATGTACGGATACAATGAGCCCGGATGCATGCCGAGGCGAAGTGATCTTCGCGTGAATCCATCTCTTCTTCCCTCTTCTCTCGCTCGAGTACTGGAGCACGGGCGGTTCATTGGAAAAAACAGGAGCAGTGGCAAGCTGAAATAGATCTCCGGACAGGCATTGCTTCATTACAGGAAACGCAGGAATCACACCCGTGCGAACTGCCTGGCCAAAGAAGCGAGAAGTAAACGAATCGTTCTTCTCAGCACAGGAGAAGTAAAACGCCTTGCCCGTTTCTACTTCGCTTCCGTATGCAAGTGAATTCAAAACAGGACCAGGAGACTCAGACAGCACGCGAACAGCCGCGGCAAGAAGGGCAAACATTACGGTTGATAGAATCAACGTATGCCGCGTGGACAACATCAGATCCACAAAATGAAGGGCTAGAAGCAAGTAGAAACAAACGAGTATTACAGCAAGAAAACCCGCGCGCAGAGTGAGAGCCAGGAACAGTCCGGAAATCGGATCCCAGGCAATCAATACGATCGACAGTGCGAAAATCAGCGCAAATGCAGGTGAAAAAAACCCGCCAGGAAATCGCCTGGAAAGTAAGATGCACACAGCACATGCAATTGCCGGCAAGAGGAAGATGTATGCTGCGCCAGGCGCGAGGATGACTGCTGCAACAGAACAGGCCGCCGCAGTCCATAGAAATGCAACAGAAACTTCCTCTGTGCTGTATCGCCTGAGAGCAAAGAAGCGAATCAAGAAAACAGCAGATACTCCCAGAGAAATGAAGTAGAGCTGGTACGCGAAATAGTTATGTGGCTGCCCGAGAAGGCTTGCAGTGCTGCCGTTGAGCCAGCTCAAGGTTGGCCATGAACCAAATCCAATCAAAGCCGCAACCGCGATGCATGCAATAGAATACAGAAATGCTGCGGCAGATCGCCTTAAGGCAATGACACGCGAAGCAAGCACAGCCAGGATCAAAAGCAGAATCAAAAACGAGCGCGTAACAAAACTGCCATAGTGAAGCACAATTCCAGGCCACGGACTGAAGTATGTTTCAATGTTAGAATCCAGAATCTCTCGCGTGCGTGCAAGAGTGAGCATGTTTTCTCCCTGGTGCTGCAGAGTGCGAAGATCCAGATTTTCTGGACGATCCAGGGAAGTGTGGTATGCCTGAACATCTCCGATGAAAGCAAAATCGAGTCCTACGAAATTGCGTCTCTTGAATACGCTGAAATCAGTATCGTTGGGCAGTACGTCGTAGAGAGCCGGCCCGAGGGAACTGCCTGCCACTCCAGATGCATTCTCCAGAAAAGCCTGAAGCAAACCACTGCTCTTCTTACCTGTCTGAAATAGAAACGATTCTCCAGAAATTCCCCTGGCTTCGAAATCAAAGACCGCTACCACATTCGACGTGTTCTCCGCTCGAGATACAAACGAGGCCGCTCCCAGAAGTCCTGCTTCTTCTCCGTCTGTAAATAGGAACATCAGCGTGTATTCAGGCTTTTCTTTTGAAACTGCTCGAATGGTTTCAAGCGCTGAAACAACACTCGCTCCATTGTCTGCAGCACCCGGTCCAGTAGGAACAGAATCGTAGTGCGTAAGAAAAAGGAGTGCTTCTTGTTTTCTTCCGGGGATCACAGCAAGCACGTTGTAAACATTGCCCGCTGCGTGCACGCGCGGAATGAGAGTTCTCACCGCGGAACCCCTGACGATTCGCACGTCCACTCCCAGGCCTTGCAATGTACGAATCAAGTATTCCCTCACTCGCCTGTTTTCAGCGGAGCCCAGGGGCCTGGGTGATTGCGCGATATTCTTCAGATGCGCCATCGCACGAAGTGCAGAGAATTCTGTTTCGCGCGAATCTTCGGAAACAACGGGGAGAACGTTCGCGCTTGCACGCGCGTAGAGAAAAAGAGAAGTAAAGATAAGAAGCGAAAGAGCGAGCAGGGTTTGCCGCATTCTCACTGAATGCGGAATCGTTCCAGAGGGTCAAGAATGTGCGTCATTTGCACGCCAAAGAATTCATCAATCACTACGAGCTTTCCACGACCAAATAGACGATCGTTCACGTAGACATCCACTTCATCGCCCACGTTCTTGTCCAGTTCCACAATCGAACCTTCCCCCAGCATCATGACATCCTTGATGTTCATCTGCGTGCGTCCGAGCTCCACAGTGAAGCGAAGCGCGACATCCATGAGAAGTTCCATGTTGTCTTTGGCGTCTGTTGGTTTGCTAACCGGTCTCTGGGGAGAAGGTGCGGACCTGGGGGCAGAACCACCCACTGCTCCCGCAATCGCCATGAGAGCGTCGTTGTCGAGAGTAGGGCCACCCGGCGCACTTCCACCACCGCTCGATCCAGAATCCCCGCCCAGGAGAGAGTCCAGGTTCAGATCGTCAGCTCCACCACCGGCTGGTTTGGCACCACCACCCGGAGAGGGTTCATCTCCCATGCTGAGTAGCGCGTCTATCTCGTCTTGCGAGAGGCTGCCGTCTTCTGCCATAGCCCCATTATCGACAGGGCTCGCGGATGTCGATAGAATACAAAGTGCTCTCATTCTGGAAGAACAGCATCGCAAGGCTACTGAGGCCCGGTCCGGCAAGGATCGAATTTGAAACGATTCTGCCCGTATCCATAGGAACGCTCCATGAGCGGCTCATGGAACTGCCGGCCGGTCGGGCCAACTATCTGCCAGGAGTGGAGGCAAGAGCTCAGGACGCCGGAGTGTTCCGGTCCGCGATTCAGTTTGAAGCATCCCTTCCCTCTTTTCCTGGAAACAGTACCGTTCTTGAAATGGCAGGACCCTCTCTGCGAAAGGCTTTTCGTAAGAAAGCGAACAGCATGCTCCTGCCCGGAGTTACGCCTTCGCGCGAGCGCATCGCGGTTACCCAGGAATGTTTGATTCTAGTGCCGCTGAAGGGAGAAGCAACGTATGGCGCACCGTTTGTTCCGCAGAAAGAATCGGAATACATCTTTGAATGCCGCCTGACGGATCCACCCATTCCGTTTCATGAAGGCGCGGCCATCTTCTGCCTGTATGAAAAACGCACTGCACTCACTCGACAATCGAGGACAACCGGCTACATTCCAATTGTGGGGCCACGTCAAACGATTCTGCGAAAGGGAGCAGGCGGACAAATTCAACCAACAGGAAAGTCTGTAACTCTTTCGCTCTTTGACGAAACCACCCGGGCACTCGCAGAATGCGAAATCCTATTCCTGCGTCCATTCGGCTTAGGAGACACTTTGCCTGCCTTCGCCAGAACCGACCGCATTCGATTCTCGTTCACAGACGAACTAGATTTAGCGGTAAGCAAGGAAACATTTGAGAGACCGGCCAATCTGATTCAGCTCATGACTACCGGAGACCTTCCTTCCCTCCTTCGCTTTCTAAACCAGGTCTATGGCATAGATACCGCAGGGGGCCAACCCATTCTATTCTTTCAGAGAGCGCGCGTGCAGCCGACCATTCACAAAACGCTTCCATCACCGCAACTCATCTTCTAAATGGATCTATGATCCAGATCAGTACTATTCTGGCGGGTGCGCGCCGCATCGTCCAGACCCAGGCGGCCCTGGCCGGCGCAGGATTGTCCTGGCTTTTCGGAGACAGACCGCCGGCACCCGAATTCTTGCGCAAAACATTCGAACGGCTTGGTACAACCTACATCAAACTGGGTCAATTCATTGCCAGTTCTCCCTCTCTTTTTCCAGAAGAGTATGTGCGCGAATTCCAAAAATGCCTGGATCAGACTGCTCCCGTTCCCTTCGCCGTGGTGCGGGGAATCATCGAAGAGGAATTCAAGGATCCTGATAGCATTTTTGGATTCATCGACCCGGTTCCTCTGGCATCCGCGTCCATCGCTCAGGTTCATACAGGCAAGCTTCGCACGGGAGAAGAAGTAGTACTGAAGATTCAAAAGCCTGGAGTCCAGGATGTAATGCTCGCAGACCTCACCTTTCTCTACGCTGCGACTCGAGTACTCGAATGGTTGATTCCAAATTTCAAGCGGATGAGTCTCTCAGGGATTCTAGAAGATATTTCTACGACGATTCTCCAGGAGTGCGATTTCGCTCTTGAAGCTTCGCATCAGAAGAAATTCGCAGAATTCCTTTCTCGCATGGACCTGGAGAATGTTGCCACAACTCCTGCGCTGTATCCGCACGCTTCTTCTAGAAGAGTGCTCACCATGGAACGATTCAGAGGAGTTGCACTTACAGATCTAGAAAGCATCCGACGCGTCACTTCTGATCCGGAAGAAACTCTCATTCAGGCACTGAATGTGTGGATGTCCAGCCTTATGAACAATGAATTCTTTCACGCAGACCTTCACGCGGGCAACCTCATGGTTCGAGAGGACGGCAGACTCGGATTCATTGACTTCGGGATTGTGGGCCGAATTCAGAAGTCCACCTGGAAGTCCATGAATCATCTGATGATTGCACTCAATACCAGAAACTACAAACTCGCAGCAGACAGCTTGATTGGAATCGGGGCCGCAGATGAGAAGGCGGACAAGAAAAGATTTGGAGAAGAGCTCAAGGCGCTCTTCGAAAACATGGATCAATTTGCGGCCACAGTGCAAGCATCAGATGGAATGCTGATCGATCAAGGAAGGGTTCAAGAAATTCTTTTGCAGATCGCAAAGATAGGGGAAAGAAACGGAATCAAATTTCCGCGCGAATTCGCTCTCTTGATCAAACAGTTCCTATATTTCGATAGGTACATTCGACTGCTTGCACCTGACCTGGACATGATGATGGATCCGCGTGTAGAAAAAGCAATCACAGACTGAACCTCAGGCAGGGATCGAGTACGATCCAACACGCTCTCTGCCGCCATCCTCAAGCCATGCGATCAATTTTCGAATTGCTTTTCCGCGGTGACTCACCCGATCTTTTGCCGCCGAGTCCAGCTCTGCGAACGTAAGCCCGCTTTCCGGATCCAGGAACACCGGGTCATAGCCAAAACCACCTTCGCCCTGTTCGGCGAATGTGATTGTGCCTTCGCATTCTCCTCTAAAGAAAACGGATTCCCCTTCCGGAAAAGACAAACAGAGCACGCAAACAAAACGAGCAGTTCGAATCTGTTTGCCTTCCATGTTATGAAGAAGAAGCAGTCTCCTGTCACGATCCGACTTACCGTCTCCGCCATATCGAGCGCTATAAACTCCGGGTTCACCGCCGAGTGCATCTACTACAATGCCCGAGTCATCTGCCAGAGCTGGAATATGGGAATGAGCGGAAAGCCAGTCCGCTTTTAGTTTTGCGTTTGCTTCAAATGTGGTTCCGGTCTCTTCTACGTCCATGACCAGGCCAAACCTGTCCGGTGGAAGAAGATCGATTCCGATCTGGCGGGTGAGCTCTTCTAATTTATGACGATTGCCCGTGGCCAGTGCAAGCATTAGATCGCAGCAAAAGTGCGCACTGCGTCTTCGCGGGAAGTAAACATGGGGAATACGCGGTCGAGCATGGTCATGCGAAGTAGATTGCGAACATAGCCTTCTTCCACAACGAGCTTGAGTTCCCCTTCCAGTCTTCGCATTCTACGATGCTGCGAAATTAGAATCCCAAGGGCAGTAGAACAAATATAATTCAATCCAACCATATCCAGGACGATCGCTGCCTTTTCGCGGCTTGTCAGCTCCATGAGTTCAGCCTGAAATACTTCCGCGTCATCCGGCTCCAATTTGCCAGAGATGATCAGGATCTGTACATTGGGCCCGCCCTGTTTCTGAATCTCAATCATACATGCTCCAAATCTTCTCTCATGGCCACAGTCAGAACAGATACTTTCTCTGCACCTGCAATCCGTGCCATTCTGGCCGCTTCATTCGCTGTGGCCCCCGTTGTAAACACGTCATCCAGCAAGACATAATGTTTTACGAGGGACAGGTCACGGACGCACTCCAGAGAACCGCGAATCTCGAAATATCGGCCCGCTTGATTTCTCTGCGATTGTTTGTGCTTTTTGCCAATCCTTTTTTTAATGAAGTCCACGCCACCGCAAAGTCCCGCCCCCTTGCCTGCCCGGAGTAGATCCAGGGAGTGCGCGAAAGAGCGAGTGCGAAGATCCGAACCAATCACACCAATGCGGTCTGCGTTCATTCGCCCCAGGCGCCGGGTCAATTCTGGAAGAAACACTTTGAAAACAGAACGCTCGTTTTCGAATTTCCATCTGTGAATGAGGTCCCGGACGGCACCCCTGTAATCATAGATCGATGAATGATAAGAGAAGTAAATATCCTGCCCCGCACATTTTGGACAACCCTGCGGACCTCGATGCACGAAGCACACGGGACAACGATTCACAGGATCGATGACGTAGCTAGAGAGAGAGTGGCTCCCGCAGAGACTCTGGCCTTCTATGCTACAAACAACACAGCGCTCAGGAAACAGAAAATCCAGTATCATACTGGCTGGGGGTAGAGCCTGTGAATCTCGTTCCGAGGGAGAGCGCGACAGGACAAAAAAAAAGCCGGCGGTGAAGCCGGCTTTTATTTCCGAGGAGACTGTTTAGTTACTCAACGTTAGCACGAAGATCAGTTGTAGGCGGATTGTCGTCTACGATGAACGTAATCTTGCGAACATCGCTTTCGTTTCCTACTGCATCGATTGCTTTTGCTTCAATGCTATGCTCTTTCTCAGTGTCGAAGTAGAGAACGTTGCTGTATGTAGTCCATTCCTGGGCTCCGTCTACACGAATCAGGATTTGCTCAACGCCGGAACCGTTGTCTGTTCCATTGATCTTGAATCCTGTGCGACGCTTTGCATACATCTTGTCTCCAAGAGGCATCAGAGGTTCACCTGGAACGATTTCAACAGTTGGCTTTGCGCCATCTACTTCAATGAGAAGCGATCCCTGTGCGCGATTTCCGAGATTGTCGTCTGCAGTGTACTGGATGAGCTGAGAACCTGGAGTGGTAAGTTTGATCACTTCATCCTGGTATGCTTTCATCTCGTCGCTGTTTACTCCGTATACTACTGATTTCACGCCTGAGAAATCGTCTGAAATTCTCATTGTGAAAGAGTTGTTTGGAGAGCTGAAGCTGCGGCCGTTTTTTACGACGAATGGCTTGGCTGCGAGGATAGAAACATCAGGCGCCTTGTTGTCTGTAACAACGTGGTAAACCTGGTCTACTTCACGGTTCCCTGCTTTGTCAACGCCATGATAAACGATTGTATGAGGTCCTTCTTTGTCGAGTTGCAGCGGAGCAACATAGCGACGGAATTCAGAAGTATCTACTCTGTATTCGATGTAATCGAGACCGGAAAGGTTGTCCTGAGCTTGCAGAACAAAGCGAACTCGGCTAGTTCCGTAGTTCTCTCCTGCCGGGCTGGTCCAGATTCCATTGCCAGTGGCCTGTGCAGGCTGAGCTGGAGTGGTTTTGGCTGGCTCCTCTCCTGGATTCAGTCCAGGCTGAGTGGTGGCTGGTTTTGGTTCAGTTGCCGGTGCAGTAGTGGCCGGCGCCTGTGCGTAGGCAACAGATGTAAGAAAACCGATTGCCAGGATTGCGCAAAGACGTTTCATGAATTTCTCCTCGTGGAAGTGCGGGCAAATCTATTTAGCCTGGATAAACTCCGAAAATCGGGCCAGGTGTCAAGTCTGATCGTCACTTTTTCTATGCTCGTCCAGACTGTTTTCGCTTTTCCAGGCGCAAGCGATCGGATGCTGGAAAATTTTGAGTCCGTACTGTGGCGGGCCGGCGCGGATACCTACCTCACCCGGGTCAGCGCGTTTGACGGGTCCGGACATGCCATGCGCGTTCAGTTTAAAAGCACATCGCGCCTCATTCCCCCCAGGCCAATCCACCTGCCGGCCCAGAGCATTGCTCTAAAGCTAAAAGTATTCGGTTCAGGACGCAAAGATAGACTGTTTGTAATTCTCAAAGATGCGTATGGCACCGATCATTCGATCCTGATTGGAAATACGGATTTCAAAATCAGCAAAGAAATGTCGATCCCTCTCGCGGGCCTGACCCAGGCAGTTCATCTGGAAGAAAAAGGCCTGGAGCTCAGGTGGTTCTTGATTGTTCCAGCTTCAGACAAGCCGGCCAGCATTCAGATGGACGATCTTACAGTGCAGACCAGGGACCTGATCCGGATTCCGCCTCTCGCAGGATCCGCTCAGTAGCTATCGAGGATCTTCTTTCTTTTCTGGTCGTACTCTTCCTGAGTGATCAGCCCCTGATCGAGAGCCTGCTTGAGATCCTGCAGTCTCCTCGTAAGCTGCGGATCGCTTTTCGCCGGAGGCTGATTGTCTTTGGCAGGTTTGGCCGGCTCGGTTGACGCGGGCTCTGTTTTTGAAAGGGATACTCGATTGTCAGGCGGGATCGCAGGCAACTGCGCCAGTTGATCCATGGGGAACACGGCCCAGGTAGCATGAGTGGATCCGTTGATCTGCTTGAGCTGGTAGTGGGGAGAGTCGATCAAGCGCAGGTCGCTGTAGGAATGCTTCATACTGACGGGAAGAACACTCGTCCAGTCCTGTCTTTCCAGCATGTCATTGTGAGGAATGTCCTGACGGATTTCGCCGAGCACGATGTTCAAACCTGCTTCGTCCGCCCAGTAAACCAGAGTCGTTCTTTCCAGATGGCTCAGAACGCTGTTGTCAGGATCGTGAGTCACGATCAAAACCATTCTCTGAGTTTCGTCTAGCCTGGCCTGGGATTCTTTGAATCTGTGTGCAATCTCAGGGAGTTGTTCATTGTAAAAGATTCTTCTGTTTGTGTCTCCGAATAGACCCGCCTTGCGATATTTGAGAGTGGCCAGGAGCCTCGCAATGCTGTCCTCATCAAGGTCAGGGAAAGCGGTCTGTTTCGGAAGTTGTGCGCGAATCTCCTCTGATGGATAGGAGGCAGACTTCAGCCTGTAAAAAGCTTCATGATCCCCTACATAAAGAGACTGTCTTTTATTGAAAGCAGATGAGCAGGATAGGACCAGAAGGACCAGGGCAGAGACAAGAATTCGCATGGTTATAGTATCGGCTAGGACTGGAGCTCGGGAAACCGCATGTTTGCCTGTTCCTGCTCCAGGAGTTCAAAGATCTTGTGGAGCCCGGCCAGGCGAAAGACAGATTGCATAGATTTATTCAGGCCACATATGAAGAAGGAACCGCCCCTTTTCTTCACTTCCTCCGCACAGCGCAGAAGAATGCCAATGCCGGAACTGTCCACAAAGCGAATTTTGCCAAAGTCGATTAGAACCTGCACCTGGCTGTCCGTATAATGCTCGCGGAACAGGTCAAAGAACTCGCGGGCATTCTCCATCTTGAGATCATCCGTGATTCTCATCGCAAGCCGATCCGGCGCCTTTGCAACAATCTCTATCATTCCAGCTCTTCCGGACCAATGCCCGTCAGTATATGGGGAAATCCCTCACGGTCCAAAAACTGCACAATAACTTTATCAGGTCCGTCCGTAATTTCCATCACCTGGACGGACACTCCCTGGTTTACGAAAATGCCCTTATGAAGAAAAGTGCGGCGATTCAGCTTATACTAGCCACCCACTACAACGTCAGCCAACTCCGGCCTCTTTCTCTACGTAGGCGTCTTTGCCTGCCTCAACCATTTCTTTGAACAGGTGGATTCTGTTTGCATCCACTCGCGTACCAATATCGTAAGTTGCGCCCTGAACTTGAACGCCTTCAAGGCGCGCTCCCGTGAGCTTTGCCCAGCGAAGGTCCGCTCCGCTGAGATTGGCGCCCTCTAGATTCGCATTGTTCAAAAAAGCTCCGCGAAACCGCGCGCCAGATAAGTTCGCTCCGCGAAAGTTTACATTCTGTAAGAACGCATTTGAAAAGTCCGCACCGGACGCATCCACACCTTCCAGGTTTTCGCCTTCCAGTATAATCTGATTGAGCTTCGCACCGCGAAGGTGCCCATCGCGTGCCAGCGCCTCAAGAGCAGTCGTGCGAGAGACTCTATCTTCCGGACGAATGCCTGTGCCATTCTTGAAATCGGCCACTGCCTTTTGCACTGCTTCCACTGCGGATTCTGGATAATTCTTGCGACGATCTGGAAACTCGAACATTCCTTCTATGTCGGAAGCCTGAATGGAACCAGCCTGCTCTATGGTTTTCCCTGTGATCCATTGAGTAGCCATGGCCAGAGATACAAGACCAAAGCCGCAACCAGTTGTTGTGTAAGAAGCATCTACAACTTTGTCACCTTCTACTTTCAAGTACAGTCGATAGCCGTCTCCACATCCCAGATTGCGATAGGAAGAAACGACAGACGCGTCTTCCATCTCGCGATAGTTCATGCGCTCGTCGTTTATCTTTTTGAATCGTTCGAAATCCATGGGACCGCCTATCTTCGATTGTTCTGCTCCCAGCCACCCAGAGCTGGACCGGTGAAACTATGAAGACTGTGCACAGAGCCCTGCAATTGAGCGCTGTAAGATCTTTTCTCAAATCTCAGTTTGCCTGAGTAAAGTGCTTCATGAAGTTCAGAAATGGAACGCGCACCCATGTCCTGGAAGGACTGTCTGAGCCCCTGAACCAGGTAGGGAACAAATTGCATCATAGACCCTTTGTCTACGACAAATCCTGCCACACCCTGTGCGACTTTCACTTCTTGATCTTCTGAAAAATAACGCTTATCCCCGCCTGCTTCCATTGCCTCAAGAGAAGCCATGCCTCTGTACTTTTTGAGACGTACACCGTTTTCGTAGAAGTAATCGCCGGGGGCTTCCTGGGTTCCTGCAAACATAGAGCCCATCATGGTTGTGGATGCGCCAATGGCGAGTGCGTTGGCAAGGTCTCCAATGGTTGAGATGCCGCCGTCTGCTATGACCGGAACACCATACTTGCGCGCGAATTTCGCGGTGTAGTAAACAGCAGTGGCCTGAGCGCGACCCACAGCCATTACATCCTGGGTGATACAAATGGATCCCGGTCCCATTCCAATGCGAAGAGCGTCCGCACCTGCGCGAATCAGATTCAAACACTGATCTGTTGTTACAACGTTACCCGCAATTACTTCCAGGGATGGATAATGTTTCTTAATGTATTTGATAGTCTGGATCTGGTAATTTGAATTTCCTTGCGCCGAGTCAATGATCACAATGTCCACACCCGCGCGATACAACGCGTCGAGCCTGTCGTACGCTTCCATCTTGGTTGAGATAGCCGCGCCAACCATGAGTCTCTTCTGAGAATCTTTGGACGCGTAAGGAAACTCCTGGTTCTTCTTCAAATCTGATCTGCACATGAGTGCCACGAGCTGACCCGATTCATTGATGATGGGAAGTTTTCCCTTCTTGGAAGATTTCAGAATCTTGTTTGCATCTACGAGTGAGATACCTTCTTGCGCTGTAACCACTTCTCGGGTCATGACCTCGCTCAGGCGAATGGTCCGATCTTTTTCAAAGTCAACGTCACGATTGGTTACAATTCCAATCAAACGTGAGTTCCGCGTGCCGTCTTCTGTGATTGGAATACCGGAGAAGTTGTATTTGTGTTTGATCATGTCCAGATCGCGAATGGTGTTGTGAGGCCCAAGCACGATGGGATCTTCAATGAAACCGTTCTTATATCGTTTTACTTTCTCAACTATTTCCACCTGGCGTTCCAGAGTGTTGTTGTAGTGAACGACTCCCAGTCCTCCCAGAAGCGCCATGGCAATGGCCATGCGATCTTCCGTGACTGTGTCCATGGGTGAGGAAATCATTGGACGATGAATGCTAATATTGCGCGTTACACGAGTCTCCAGGTGCACGTCGCTGGGGTGAAAGTCAATGTAACCGGGGAGCACCAGATAGTCGCGATACGTTAACCCCGTTCCACCCTCAAAAATCTGGTCGGATGAATTTCCATCCGGTTGAAATTCAACATCCGGGTGATGAACGTCAGACATTTCGAGGATCGCGTCGTGTGCCATGGGGAACCTTGATTATGACGCATAACCTTTCAAGCAAATTCTATAAAACCTGTACCCAGGCCGAAATCGCCTCAGATGATGCGCTTTTTCTTGAACTCTTCTATATCTAAGTCAGAAAAGCCGTGAGCGGAAAGCACTTCCCTGGTGTGTTCGCCGTGGCCCGGGGGCGCCAGACGATCCAGTTCCACGGGCGTATTTGAAAACCGAAAGGGAGAACCGATTTCAAGCCAGGTATCCTCCCCTCTCCTCCCACGTCGAACCATCCCGCGGGCCACTAGCTGCGGATCTTGAAATGCTTCTGAGACAGTCTGCACAGGAGCAAGGCAAGCTTCCGTATTTTCAAAGAGTGGCTGCCACTCCGCGAGAGTGCGCGAAGCAAAGAGAGACTGAAGGCGGGCGCGAAGAGACTTGAGGTCTCCGCGATGAAGCATGTCGATCCAATCTTCCTTTCCGGCCGCCCGGAGAAACCCTTTGAAGAATCGCTCTTCTAGAGCTCCGAGCATCACGAATCGCCCATCTTTTGTTTCATAGCATGCATAGTTCGGAAGTGCACCTGAAAGAGGCATCTGCCCTCTCTCTGGATCCTTACCCGTGGCAACATACTCCGCCGCTTGAAGTGGAATCAAAGAGAACGCGCCGTCCATCATACTGACATCTACGAACTGGCCCAGGCCAGTCTTCGCGCGCGACACGAGTGCTGCAAGAATTCCTGAAAGCGCGATCAATGTCCCGCCTGCAATGTCTGCTACCTGGATTCCAGGCACCACGGGGCCTGCTGCTCCAGTCAGGCCGAGCACTGCCGCACGCGCTGTGTAATTTCCATCGTGACCCGCAAAGTCCCGTAGCGGTCCGCCATCTCCATACCCTGAAATCGCGCAATACACAAGCCTCGGGAAACGTTCTTTGAGATTGGAATATCCAATTCCAAGTTCTTCCATCTTGCCAGGCCGGAAGCCTTCGAGCAAAACATCCGCATTCTCAAGCAATCTCAACAGAACTTCACGGCCTTCTGGCCGCATAACGTTCAAATTTACGGATTTCTTATTTCGATTCAGAAGGCGAAACATCGCGCTGTCCTTCGATGCTTCCGGTTTTTCTGTTCCAGAATATTGTGCGTCAAAGTAGCGCGTCATGTCCGGGACACGCGGATTTTCAATCTTGATTACCTCCGCTCCCATGTCCGCCAGGTGCTGGCTGCACAGCGGACCGGGCAAAAGCATGGAGAGATCAATGACACGAATGCCGTCTAACGGTCCACTCATCCCTGTCCCATCTGCGAAGCTATCATCCAGAGACCAACGACAAGAAAGCCAATGCCTCCCCATTGAATCCCGTTGAGTGTTTCCTGGAAAAAGAAACGAGAGGCGAGAAGAACAATGGCAAACCCGAGAGTGGTCATGATTGGATATGCAACGGACAGAGGAATGCCCAGACTGAGCACATAACGGTATGCCAGGAAAGCGAGGCCAAAAGACGCAAGACCCGCAATCAAAAGAGGATTCAGAAGAAATCCTTTGATTAGCCCTACTGCAGATTCATCGTCCTTCTTCAGCGCAGATGCCTTCACCAGAATATTCGCCATCGCATTGAGAGTGATGGCCAGTCCAAATACTAAGAGTCCAAATGGTTTCATTTCGATTCTGCCTCAATCAAAAACAAGATCGATGAGATCTTTGCTGCCCACGGTGATGCGAAGCCTCATATCTGCAATCCATATTGCCTGAAGATATTCATCGGGGAAATGCCGAAGCCGCACAGCATCCTTCGCTGTAGTAATCCAGGGCCCTCCTCGCTTCCTGAGCATCAACAGATCTTTTTCTGCGTATGCATAGTGATCCGCAAATTCGCATCGCGCCTGGACTTTTACCCCGGAGCTTTCGAGCATTCTAAAAAAAGCTCCCGGGTTTCCGATGCCGCAGAAGGCGGACGCCGTGACAGGACGACTTGCGGATGGGCCGCGGTCCAGGACTGGACGTAGACCTGCAAACTCATGGGTGGATTCGAAAACTCTCAAGCGAGGAAAGCTGGCCTGGATTCTGGACTTCCACTCCGGTGCGGTCTTTGAGTCCGCGCGTGTCAAAACCACTGCGCTCGCGCGCGAAAGCGCTTCGAGCCCTTCTCTAAATTTTCCGCAGGGAAATACGCGAAACTTGTTCTCCGGAATGCTTGCATCGATCAGCACGAGATCCACCTGGCGCTTTACAGATGGGTTTTGAAACGCATCGTCCAGAAAGATCAAAGTAGAATCTCCGCCAAATTGATCGATTACAGACGCCCTGTCTCTGCCGACGGCCACTCGAAGACCTGGAGTCTGAGTGAAGAGCATGGCCTCATCCCCCACCTCTGCGAAGGCCATCTTTACGTTTTGTCCGTCCGTGACCAGACCACTGGTAGATCCTTTGTAGCCTCGTAGCACCACCATCGGCCTGTGCCCCCGCTTCAGTGCTTCTCTGGCGAGCATTTCTACGAGCGGAGTTTTTCCAGTTCCGCCCATGGAAAGGTTTCCAATAGAAATGATTCTGCGCCCCGCGAATGAACGCGCCTCTCTGGCGCGGGCGCGAAACTTTCTATGATGAAAGTAGAGATAAATCTGAGAAAGAAAACGCGGGCACATCATGGGCCCTGCATCAACCCTGAAATTGCATTTCGTACAGATTCTTATACACCGCTCCCGCCTCAAGGAGCTCTTCGTGTTTCCCCTGTTCCACGATCTTTCCATTTTCCATGACGTAAATGCAGTCTGATCGATACACACTGGATAGACGATGCGCTATGATAAAGACTGTCCTGCCGAGCAAGAGCCTTTCCATGGCCTCGTGCACGAGCTTCTCGCTTTCATTGTCGAGCGCGGATGTGGCTTCATCAAACACCAGAACAGGAGGATCGAGCAAGATGGCCCGCGCAATTGCGATGCGCTGTCTTTGCCCTCCAGAAAGCATCACTCCTGATTCTCCAATGTTTGTTTCGTAACCCTGGGGAAGTTCGCTGATGAAATCATGCGCATTTGCCGCGCGTGCCACCTCCACGATTCTCTCCATGGGGATATCCAGTCTACCGTAGGAAATGTTTTCTCGCACAGTAGTGTGAAAAAGGAAAATATTTTGCGTCACAATTCCAATGGCCGTGCGAAGATCTCGCAGACTGTACTGCCGAATGTCAATGCCATCAATGCGAATGCTTCCGGATGTAGTGTCAAAGAATCGCGGAAGCAGATCCATCAGGGTGGACTTGCCTGCGCCAGACGCTCCTACAAATGAAATAGTCTGGCCCTGCTTTACCCGAAAACTCACACCGTCTAAGACCGTGCGGTCGTGACCCGGATACCGAAAAGAGACATTGTCATACACGATCTCATCTGAAAGAGCACGAAGTCGTTTCGGATCCTTTACATCCGTCACGGTGACTGGCTTATCCAGAACTTCGAAAATTCTCTGGCCCGCCGCGCGCGCAACGCTTGTCAGATTGGCGAGAACGGATACCTGTTTGATGGGACGCATCAGAAAGATCAAAGTGAAGAAGAAGGTAAAGAATTGGCCTTTGTTCATGGTGCTTGCGGCGATGCGATACGCACCCCACGACAAAAAGCCAACCACAGCGATGGTTGCTACAAACTCAGTAAGAGCGGGGCCAACTTGATGATAGTAATGTCCGCGAAATGTATTCTGATAGAGTTTCTGATTCACCTGCTGGAATCTTCCGAGTTCGAACTTCTGCATGGAAAATGCACGAATGACCCGAATGCCGCTCAGTATTTCGTGAATGTGTGCACCCAGATCCGCAAGCCTCTCCTGCTGGCCCATGGCCGCACCGCGAATCTTCTTTGCAAATTTCGCAACAGGCGAAGATAGAATGGGCACAATCAGAAGAGCCATCAGCAGCATCTGCCAGGAAATCACTGCAAGCAAGGCGAAATGAGTGATGATGTAGAGCAAATCAACGAGGCCTTCTTGAAATTCTGCGGAAAGACTTCTGCCGACTGCCTCCGCGTCATTGATGACACGACTCATGATGAATCCAGTCTGGTTCTCCGTAAAATGCTCGAGCCCCAGAACGTTGAGCTTGTTGTAAAGCTCCATGCGCAAATCGCGCACAGCCATCAGTCCCGCCGTACCGATGCAATAGAAGGAAATGGTCAGACACAGAAGCTTGAGTAAGTACACTGGCAGAACAAAAGCGCATAACGCCATAACCACTTCGCGCGAACTCTTTCCTTCTGCCTTTTTATTCGCCGCCAGCTTCACTCCGGTCCACGCGACCTGAGCCTTTTCGATGAGGTCGAGCTGCTCCCCTCTCTCCATCCGCTGGTATCGTTCTTTCTCTTCTCCGCCGCAGGGGAGGACTTCAATGGGCCCTGTTTCTCCGATTGCATTGAAAATCGGAACGAGGGCCGTGATGGAAACCAGATTGGATAGCGAAACCAGGACGGAAAATAGCACGCCGAAAACAATCCGCGTCTTATAGCGAAACAAATAGCGAAACAGCCTCAGCGTGATGCTGAAGCCAGGCGAAGCAGGTGGGTTAGAATCGGAAGTCGCCAATGCCAAACACAAACTGAAATTTGGAATCACCCGGAATCGGCTTCAGCTTCAACCCAGAAGTGTGATAGAGCTTCTGAGCCAGGAACAATCGCAGAGGCAGAACCGGAATTTGAATCCTGACTCCAAAACCCCATGAGAACAACATTCTGTCGAGCGATACATTTCGCTCCGACAGAACGGCACGAAGCGGGTCGTTCCAGTCATAATACGAATCATACGGATACCGGGCGAAGTTGTAGGGACTGTAGCGTTCCAGGAAATACAGTTGTCCCGCGTCAAGCCTCGCATTGTTTACGGCGACAATCTCACGATAGTTATTTGCATAAGTTTTGGTATCACCCGTGAACTCGCCCACGTTATCGTAAAGGCTGCCCGCATCCAGAAATGCCGCGAGCCACACAAGAGTTGGCTCAATCGGGAAACGTAGCTCCGTTCCTGCCAGGAACATGTGGGAGCCACCGTCCTGCCATGGTAGAGGGAAATTCCTGTCCGTGCGGAAATCGTATCCGCGCAGCGATTCATATCCTCCGAGGAACAACTTGTCCTGCGGTTCAATGAATGGATTGATCTCCTTATTCTGATGCCCTCTAAACGGCGCGGTCTCATGCGTGAATGTGGCAGATGCGCGAAACTCAGAAACCACGCGCCATCTCTTCAACGCCTGCTTGCGAAACAGTCCGCCGAACGTATAGTCAAACCACCACATGTAGTACTTACCGTTGATGGTATACTGATTGTAGTGATCCTGACCACCCAGCATCTGTCCGACAAATTCTATGGACATATCCAGATTCAAGCCCTGGGTAGGATTGAAGACGTTATCACGCGTATCGTAAATCAGACCGTTTGTAAGAGCTGACTTGAACTGCCAGCCAAGCCCGACTCTTCTGAGAATTTCGTTTTCCGCTAGAGAAGTTGGGCGCGATGCAATGGACCACTGCGGCGAATAACGGTGGTAATGCGCCCAGTTCAGCCAGAACGTATGCGAAATACCTGCGCCCACTCCCACAGATGATACTTCGTACTGGGATCCTTCAAAAAGATCATTGGAATCGTCGCTAATGCGCAAAGAAGAGGCGCGAATTGTCTCCGTCGCATAACTGGCGTAAAGCGAAAGAGCCCATGGCCTTGGAATACTTCTGTAACATTCCTCTTCATCGGCGACAAACTTGCGAAGCAATCTCCGGATCTTCACCTTGGTCAGGTCGAGAGCTTCAATCGATTTGTCCGATTTTACGGACTCTGTGTACCCGCGGATGATCTTACCGATTTCGCTGTAGTTGTTCTGAAGGCTCGCTGCTATCTTTTCAATGGACTCACCGTCGGCGGCTCCATCAAATTGCTTTTGCTTATTTCTCCAGAAGCTTCCGGTCGAATCGTCGCATGCTTCGTAAATCCAGGGATCTGTCCACTGAAAGCTAATCTGCTTGGTGAGCGGACCGTATTGCAGTTTGCCTGAAATTTTCTGGCCTGTTCCGTTCAGGTTGTTTTCGCCTACTTCTGTGAAGACGGAGAATCCAGATTGTGTTCCGTATCCACCGCCGAGCGAAATGGTTCCGGTTGGTTGCTCCTGCACGTCAATGATCAGGTTCAGTTTTTGATCATCCGAGCCAGGTCGCATTTGCAGGTTTACTTCTTTGAAGTAACCCAGGTTGTAGATTTTTTCGCGGCTCCGATTCACCAGAGCAGAGTTGAAAAGATGCCCTTCTTTCACAAGAAGCTCACGGCGAATCACTCTCTCCTGGGTTTTGACCATACCCTTTACGATGATGTTTTCAATGTAGGCTAGATTATTTTCGCGCACTGTGTAGTGCACATGGCGAAGTACACGACCACGCTCCTCAGGATGTTTCTTGAGATGATCTTCCATTGCCTGCAGAGGAAGCCACTCTGACTCTTTCTTGCACTTTCTCTCAAGATCGTTTGCCGGATTTGCAATGGTCTTGCAATTCTTGTATTTCTTTATGGTTTCTTCTGTGAGAGAGAAATTAACGAATCCAGGTTGCACCTGGGAGAATACATAACCCTGAGTGGAGTATGATTCCTGGATCAAAGTGCGGTCACGGAAATATTTTCCTTCATCAAATAGATCCCCGACGTCATTGTCAGAGAATTCCATGGACGCAAGGAGGTCTTCCTTGCGAAACACAGGCTGAGGTTTTGGGTTTTTGCGAGGTCTTTCGCGAGGGTTGAGTTCTTCATTGAGCGCATCATTGTCAAACTCAAGGGAGTAACCTCCGAAGTAGCGAATGTCTCCCTCAATTAGTTTGTACGTTACAACTACCACACGGCCGAGTTCTGGTTTGGTAGGGGATCTCCAACGGATTTCGTAACCTGTTCCAGTTGGATCCAGGTCCGCGTCTACGTAACCCTGAGCTTTTGCATACCCGAGGATTTTGAATTTGTCCTGCTCAAACTTGGTTTCGTCGAAAATGCCGTCTTCAATGGTCCCTTCTTCTTTTTGCTCAAGCACTCCAATGAGATCTTCCGGATCAAGGTGACGGGCCCCAATGATGTTGATCTTGCCAATGGGAATGTTTTCCCCTTCGTCTATAATGTATTTAACTGTGACTTCGTTGTTTTCGTCCAGCTGAGAGACACGGTACCAAATCTCCGTGAGGAAATAGCCTTCTGAACGGTACTTTTCCTTGATGCGGGGGATCGCAGACTTCACCTTCTGCTCTGCATAGACTTCTCCCTCTTTAAACCCCACAAGACTTTTGAGATCAGCCGCATATAGCTTGTCTGTGCCGACGAAATCGACTTCTCGTACTCGCGGCAATTCGCTGAATTCGAAAATCAGAATCACGCCATCCTGTTCGATGACACCGCGCAGGGATATTTTTCCGAAATATCCCGACTTGAACAGAGCCTTTATGTCTGCATTGAGAGTTGCATCGTCTACTTTTGTGCCTCGCTCCAGAGTGAGCAACCCTGTGATTTCATCCGGAGAGACGTTGCGCAAACCCTCATAGCGAATGTCCTTGATGACCTTCCCTACGAACTGGGTGCGATCCGGCAGAAGAGGGAAGACAAAGACAGGAATCAGAACTGCGATCCAGACTGCCTTGCCCTTCAGGCGGGATACGATGTTGTTGATTCTTTTGCTCAATCCCGATTTGACCTGACGGGACCCGGAGGATTCCGCGTCCCGGCCAGAAAATATTTGGGAAGAGATGCGTCATTACAATTCTAACCGGCCATAGAAAGGCAATCTCGAGCAAATTCCAGGGCTCGCGCGCCGCCCATCATCCTTGCCACCTCTTGCACTCTATGCTCCGATTGTAGTCTCTGAATGCGAGACACGGTTCGCCCGTTCTCCTGCTTCTTGGCCACCTTGAAATGATGATCCGCCCTCGAGGCTACCTGGGCCAGATGAGTGACTACAAGAACCTGGCAGTCGCGTGCTATGTGTCTGAGTCTTTCTGCAAGAGTGTGCGCTATTTCACCACCCACTCCCGCATCCACTTCATCAAACACCACCAGCGATACGGGACGCGCCTCCATCATGACGGATTTGCACGCAAGCATAATCCTCGAAAGTTCCCCGCCGCTTGCGATCTTACGGAGTGGGTGCGCGGGTTCTCCAGGATTTGGTTTGAAGTAAAACTCCACCCGATCGAGGCCCTTCTCCCCGATGACGAGCGTACCCTCTTCTTCCCCGCTCATTTCCCGATGGATGGAAATGCGAATTTCTGCGCCAGGCATTCCAAGTGCAGACAGCTCTCGCGCCATACGCTCTTCCAGCCCAGGAATGCAGGATCTGCGAAGCCTGGAGAGTAATTCTGCGGCTTCGACCAATCTGCCCCAGGAATCCGCCAGATTTTGCTCCAGTTTCTTTTCATTTTCTTCTACGTTCGCAAGCTCGTGAATCTCTTTGAGAAAATCATCCCTGACTCTGGCCAGCGAATGCCCATGCTTCTTGATCAAGCGTCTATAGGCCTGAATCCTTTCCTCCACATCCTCCAACCTCTCGGGAGAAAATTGCAGGCGATCCATTTGCTGACGAATCGCATCATGAAAATTCTCAAGCAGTATGCACGCCTCGTTCAAATCGGAAAGAGAACCGGCGAACTCCGGGATGATTTGATCGTGACGATCGAGGAGTTGCTGAATGCGAGTGACTCCCGTAAGGACTGCATGTTCTTCTCCTCCAAGGAGCAAAGAGGCGACGTGTAGATCCTGCGCCACCTTCCCTCCGTTCTGCATCAAAGCCTTTTCCTGCGTGAGCCTCTCCAGTTCCCCTTCTTCCGGGGAAAGCTGATCAATTTCCTTCACAGAGTGATGGAGGTATTCCAGCCTGTAGTCTCTTTCTTCTTTTTGCATCCGCACGTTTCGCAGCTTCTTCGAAAGACCCTGCCACTCGTGGTAGAACGATGCCACTCGCTCGCGCAGTTGAGAAGATTCGCAGTACGCATCCAGAGACTCCAGTTGATGATCCGGTTCCAATAGTCTCTGCTGGTCATGCTGTCCGTGCATTTCAATGAGAGAAGTAGCACGTGCTTTTAGACCTGCCAGGTTGGTCTGTGTTCCGTTGATGAAGACGCGGCTCCTTCCATCCGCGGACACTTCCCTTCTCAATACGATCTCATCTTCATCCTTTTCCCGGAAGCGACCCTCAATCAACGCCCGAGCCGCACCCGCGCGCACTACACCCGCACCGAGTCTGCCCCCCAGGAGTGCAGAGATAGATTGAATCAAAAGCGATTTGCCCGCACCTGTTTCCCCTGTGAGTACGGACAGCCCATCACCCGGATGAAATCTCATTTCATCCATGATACCGAAGTTTTCAATGCGTAGTTCAGTCAGCATGGGGACAGGCTAATATGTAAACATATGTTAGCCAATCAAAATTTGGTACTCTTGTGTATTTTTTCGAGTCGAGAGGGAGTCGCAAATTGATTTGTAGGGGTGGGTCCCCGCAAAAACCTGGAATGAATGGCAGTTTCCGATCGAATCTTGAACCGGGCATCCCTGGGGCTGGGAATCCTCACCCTCTGCGTGATGATCCTGGGTCCGCTGGTGCGAGCCAATGATGCCGGACTTGCCTGCCCGGACTGGCCTCTCTGCTACGGCCATGTGATCCCTCCTTACGAATTTAGAGTCTACCTGGAATTCATCCACAGGGCCGCAGTCGCCGTGATGGGTGTGCTCTTCCTTGCCTGGTTTGTGTATATCATGGTGGGATTCAGGAATCAATTCTGGAAACCGGCGACACTCGCCATGGCGCTTCTCATTTCCCAGATTCTGCTCGGTGCTCTGACCATTACAGAAAAGCTAGATCCATACATTGTCAAGAGCCACCTGATCAACGCACTTCTCTACTGGAGCTGCATCCTTTTTGTGTGGTTTCGCACAGGCCCGGGCGGAAGCAAAGAAGCTCGTTCTATCAAAATGCTTTCTATCGTTTTGCTCGCACTTGTGTTCGGACAAATCTATCTGGGCGGAAGGGTCAGCACAAACGAAGCAGGACTCGCTTGCACAAGCTTCCCCGCGTGTTATAAAATCCAGGTATTTGAAGAGAGCGGTGCGAGCCACTGGTCGAGCATTTACTTTCCAACCATGATGGGACATGTGGAGAAACACATGAGCCACAGGTTCATGGCTTACGCACTTCTAGTCTTCCTGTCCGTTTTCTACTGGATGGCAGGGAAGAAAATGCAGAGTCGATCCAGAAGCAGCCTCAGACTGGTTTTGCTGCTTGCGATTCTACAATCCACGCTGGGCGCTCTCAACGTTCTATTTCAGATTCCGGTTCCTGTCACAGTGGCCCATTCTGCCATAGCGATTGTTTTGTATGGCGCGGCGCTGATTCATGTGCTGGAGGTCACCGGTGCGCGGCAACACGATTGAGCTGCTGAAACCGGGAATCGCTTTCTCGGTCGTCATCACTGTAATTCCCGGCCTCTTGTCCGCGGGAAAAATCCCATCTCTGGCTCTCGTCGCCGCCACTCTAGTCGGAACTCTGCTCGTTGCCATGTCTTCCTTTGCGTACAACCAGATCATCGAAACGAGAACAGACTCGATGATGGATAGAACCAGAAATCGGCCACTCGTGACAGGCAAACTTCCCCTCTGGCAGGCGCACGCGCTCGCATTCGTCTTGCTTGTATTTGGAACCTATCTGCTCTGGGTTCAGTCCACTCCACTCGCTGCGGGAATTGCTCTTTTCTCTTTTGTATATTACCTCTTGATTTACACTCTCTGGCTCAAGCCAACGACAGTGCAGAGCACAGTTCTAGGAGGAGTGTGCGGCGCGATCGGTCCAATGATTGGGGAAGCCGCCATTGCAAATCGCGTCGGAATGCCCGGAATTATGCTGTTTTTGCTACTTTTTTTGTGGCAGCCTCCGCACTTCTGGGCGCTTGCGATTGCGAGAAGAGAAGACTATCGCAAGGCAAACTTTCCGCTCCTGCCAGTGCTCAAAGGGATTCCAGAAACTCTTCGAAGCATGATCTTTTACCAGTGGCTTCTCGTAGTAGCCACAATTGCTGTTCCACTTCTCGGACTCGCAGGCTGGATTTTCACAGTTCCATCTCTCTTCTCCTCCCTGGTGACCCTGCTTTTGATTTACAGAATGCGCAAAGACGCCTCGGCAAGCTCTGCCATGAAAGTTTTTTTCGCTTCGATCGCTCACAACCTCGTCTGGCATGCTGCTTTCTCTGTGGATGCGGCTGTGGGAATTCTCAGAGATTGAACACTGCAGTACGCGTGCCTTATGTCGGATTTCGGCAAAAAAATCGCCGTTTCACGGCTATTTTCGGGGTTTCTTGTCTGGGACATAATCCCGCGAAGTCATTTCATCCGAGTCGAGGAAGATTTGCGCGGGTGAAATTCGCGCTGTCGCAAAATCTGAAAAATTTTTCCCGAAGATTTTTTTTTAATTTGCGTAAAAAATGACGATAGGTACTCACGTGCAAACGTCAAACGAATAGTTTGATCGGGGTTTTCTAAATAGTTGCAATCCTACAAGTATCTAGTAGGAGCAGCGGGAGGTGAGGTTGGAGGATCCGCTTGGCCAACATTATATCATCGAGTTGTATGAGTGCAATCACTCAGTACTGGATGATCTCAAGTCTGTCAGAGACACTCTGATGGAGGCGGCCCGGATAGCCGGTGCCACTATCATTGGCGAGAAGTTCCATCGGTTTAGCCCGCAGGGCGTATCCGGTGTTGTCGTAATCGCCGAATCCCACCTGAGCATACATACCTGGCCTGAGCTTGGTTATGCTGCTCTAGATCTTTTCACCTGTAGCCATGGCATGGACATTCAGGCGGCACTGGATTTGCTGAAACGCAGCTTCCAACCGCAGGATATGGACGTTCATTTCATGAAGCGCGGTGTTTTGAAAAAATCCAGAAGCCATGCACCGGAATTGTTTGATTTCGTTCCGGCAGCGGTTTGAAGGAGGGAAGCAGGTTGATCACAACTAAGATCCACAACACAATCCAATCCTACCTCAACTCGAAGGTTCGCAGAATGCGCGGCCTTGCGGGGGACGGTCTATTTGCAGCGCGCGCCATCAAAAAAGATGAGCTCGTATGCATGTGGGGCGGAACAATCTACACGGGCGAACAGTTCGAAGAACAGCCAGAAGCCATGAAACACTATGGCCTTCAGGTGGGCGAGAATCTGTATATCGCGCCGGCCAACCTCGATTCCGTGGACGACGCGGAATATTTCAACCACAGCTGTGAACCAAACTGCGGCTTTCGCGGTCAGGCGGCTCTTGTGGCTATGCGGGACATCCGTGCGGGAGAAGAGCTCACGTTCGACTACGCCATGGCGGAAACGTATGACCACCCGTGGAAGTGCGAATGCGGCAGCAAACATTGCCGTGGCACCCTGCGTGGAACAGACCACAACCTGCCGGAGCTTCGGGACCGTTATCGCGGTTACTTCAGCGAATGGTTGGAGAAAAAGCATGCAGACCAGCTGGACGATGCAGACTACCTGCACCGCTTCCGGGCAACGGGTGCATGGGGGCTCGACACAGGTCTCGACCTGCATGAATGCAATCCGGAAATCATCCGTAGCGCAGAAAAGATCCGCGAGTTTACAATCAAACTCTGCGAAAAGATCGAAGTGAAGCGCTTTGGAGAACCGGTCATCGTGCACTTCGGCGAAGATGAACGAGTTGCCGGCTATTCTCTGGTGCAATTGATCGAGACTTCATTGATCTCCGCTCACTTTGCAAACCAGACCAATCGCGTGTATCTGGATGTATTCAGCTGCGCTTACTACAACCCGACCGAGGTTGCAGAATTCGCAAAAGAATTCTTCCAGGCAAAATCCGTAAACGTCCAGACGCAGCTCAGACATTGATCTGAGCTCTGCTCCTGGCAAGAAACCCCGGCCAATGGTCGGGGTTTTTTTTATGCCTTTGTTCAAAGCCGTATCTGGCCTAAAAGCTACCGTCAAGCGGCCATCGCTCTTTGCAGCGCGACGGGCGAATACCTCTGCACTTCATTTCGAAAGAGTTCAAACACCGCTCTTTCTGGAGCGGATGTTCCAGACTCGTCGTGCATCACAACCAGCCAGTTTTCAGCGCGACTCAAACCAACATAGGCGACCCTCACCTCTTCGTCCGGCACACGAGTTCCTCTAGCAGAACTCCAACCGCCACAAAGATCCAGATATACAATTGGAAACTCAAGACCCTTGGCAGAATGAATCGTAAGCAATCGGTCCGGCTCCACTCCCGCCCTCTCCCAGACAATTCTTCTGTAGTTGCTTCTGCAAAGGATGAAGCCGCCGGATGCATTCACAAGAGCTGCCACCTCCGCTTCTTCTCCTCTGAATACGGAAAGGGCCACGCAATCTGTAGATCCTCTGCGCATGGCGCGCACCTTCTTTCTCAATTGTTTGCGCGATGACCGGATCAAATGATTGCCTGCGCGCACGATTCTTTCCTGACTCCTGTAATTCTCGCTCAAAGAAAGAACTCGCGCTCCCGGGAAATGCTTCTGAAATTTTAGGAATAATTCAGGATCGCTTCCTCGAAAGCCGTAGATGCTTTGATAATCGTCTCCCACTACAACGAGTCTCCGCGAATCCATCATCTGGAGAAATTGAAGCTGCCCGGGATCTGTGTCCTGAAATTCGTCTACGATGATGAGATCAAACGATTTGCGCAGATCGCGCAGATGTCCCAGACGAAGCTCGCGGTTCAAGTCCAGAACCATGTCGTCAAACTCCACCAGGCGATTGGATCTTTTGTATTCCGCAAGCTCTCTATAAACACTCATGCAAAGATCCGGAAACTGCTCTCTAAATAGCCTCTTATTGGCAAGCAGGACCGAGTAGGGAATTCCGTCTGTTTTAGCCTGGCAGAGGAGCCCGCGCATGAATTCAAACTTCGCCTGATCCGTCAGAACTCGCACGCCGCGCATCTCTCTCCTTCTCATCATAGAACGAAAGGCAAGAGAATGAAATGTGGAAACGCGCACTTCGCTTCGTATGGATTCTGAAAGCCTGGAGCGAATTTCAGAGCATGCCTTTCTACTAAAACTGAGCATCAAGATGCGCGCCGGATTCATCCCTCTGGTAACTGAGTCTTCCGCCAGAGCGATCATGGTGCGAGTCTTGCCGCTGCCCGCGGCCGCCACCACCTGGAGGAAACGATCATTGGCACTCACTACTTTCCGTTGTTCTTTCGATAGTTCCATCCTATCACTGGGTAATCGAAAAAGAAAATGATCCGAACAATTTGTGCGGAACGATCAAAAGCACAGTTACCCTTCCCTTGCAAGGAGACACTTATGAACAATCTGGCACTTGCAGTGCTTGATGGAAACCTCACCAGGGATCCGGAGACAAAGACAATCAAAACGGGAAAAATCACCACCACCTTTACGGTGGCGATGAACCACGAATATGGAAACAAAGACGGAAACAAATCCGTCTCCTACATTCAGGTGGAAACCTGGGACAAGCTCGCAGAAAACTGCGCCAACTTTCTAAAGAAAGGCAGCAGAGTGACTGTGAGTGGTTCTTTACGAGAGGACCGCTGGAAAACAGAAGATGGCAAAGCGCGCAACCGCCATAAGGTGGTAGCACAGACCGTCCGATTCGACAGTCCAAAAAAGGATCAAGAAGAAGCCGCTTGAGTTAGCCGGGCCAGGCCTCTGAAAGACGATACGTCACAACGCCTGCAGGCGTGCGCCGTCTCAGGAGAGCCTGGTCAATCTCACATCTACGTTCCAGGTTTCCACTGGAAGATCGAGGACCCGCGACAGGAGATCTGTGACGGAAATTCCGCCTCCTCTCTCCGTGGACTCCAGTTCAAACTTGATCCAGGCCATTCCATCTGCTGCTTCGTGCGCTTCCACAGCACGCACACAGGTGCGTACTCTCTTCTTAACCTTCTTCATGAAATTCGCATGACGTGGTCCGTGCTTCTTCTTGCGATCTCTCTTCTCAAATGAAATCTCTTCCGGCAGATCATTCAATCGCGCTCGCACCGGCTCAAATTTGGATTCTGTAAAGAAATCTACGCGGAAGGAATGCCAGGCTGCCTCTGAAAATCCCTTCCTGTCTGTGAAAGACAACTCGAGCAGATCCAGACCCATGGGCAGGTTTTCTCGAATTCTCTTTTCCGCAGCCACCAGATCAAAACGAGCATAAGTTTCCGCAGAAAGCCTTTCTGCATCTGAATGGAAGTAAGTTGGCGTTCCACCCTGAAAATGAAGCCTTTCGTGCTTGTTGAACCCAACGGAGAAAGTCATAGGAATCTTCGCACGGCGAAGCACCTTTCGCATGGCATTCATCGTGTCCAGGTGACTGACGTAGAGAAACGCACCCGATTTGGCAAAAGACAGATTGAGAAAGCCAGCTGTCTTGAACTTCTCTTCTGGAATGGTGACAGGTTTGAGGAGCTCCGGAGGAAAATCGGAGGGCTTGAGTTCCTGCACTCGCGCAGGATTCATTGTTTCCGGAGTGATGGACTCAAATTTTTCAAAATCGCGAACCAGTTTTTCTTTCAGAGCCCCGTCAATGATCTCATCCCAGGGAACTCTTGATCCGCCTGGCTTCTGGTCCATCCACAAAGAAACAAGATCTGCTGGAATTTCCGCGATGATCTTCTTCCAGGTATCTTTCTGAAAACGATCGTCCCAGGAATCAAAACAAGCACCTTCTTTGTAAGCACGCAAAATGTACTGACCCACTCGATGATCGGATCTGGACAGAAGTCCTTCCACGTATGCCATCCAGGGATCTGGTCCCTTGATTCGAACTCTCTTTGATTTAAGACCTGCTTTGATTCGAGTGAGACCATCGAGAAAATATTCAGGCCCCTGTTGTTTCTCCCACTGAAATGTGGTGAAAGGCTTGGGAACAAATAAGGAAACAGTGACGTTGACCATTTTGCGCGGGCCCATTTCATGAGCCAGGTCCGCAAAGTCGTTGAGAGAACGGATGAGATCTTCTACTTCGTGTCCGTCCCGATCAGGCAGACCCATCATAAAGTAGATCTTCACCAGATCCCAGCCGCGCGAATAGATTTCGCGTACGAGGAATTTCAAATTGTCTTCGGATGATTTCTTGTGAATTCGCTCGCGCATAAGCTCACTGGCTGCTTCGAGCGCGAAGGTTACATTGGAACGCCGGATGCCGGAAGTCATTTCCAGGATAGGAATGGTTTTCACCTGCACGCGAAGGCTGGGAAGAGAAATAGAAATCCCATCTGGCCCGTACTTATTTGCCATTTCTACTACAAGCTCTTCGAGCCATGGATAGTCCGCAATGGAGAGAGAATGAAGAGTGATCGTATCGTTTCCTGTGCGATCGATCAACTCACCTGCTGTTTTTACCAGAGTGGATACTTCTGCATTTCGCACCGGACGCTTCCAGAATCCAGCATGGCAGAATCTGCAACCCTGCCCGCATCCTCGATTCACTTCCACAACCACTCTATCCTGAGTGATTTCAATGTTTGGCACGAGTATATTTTCGAGAGCTGCAAATCGATCTGCGCGATATGTGCGTTTCTTTACCATTGGACCCGTGTAAACAGGAAACCCGGGCGAGCTTTCGTCCACAGTGTAAAGAGACGGAAGCAGAAGGCCTTCTACAACGGAAAGATCTGAAATGATCTCATCGCGCGATTTGCCCGCAGCCTTGCCCGACTTGATGATGCCCATGATTTCTAGAATTGCTTCCTCCCCGTCTCCGAGAAAGATGCCGTCCAGAAAGTCAAAGATAGGCAGAGGATTGGTGACTGCCGTGCCTCCTGTCAGGATGATCGGATCATCTCCGCCCCGGTCCGCACGACGAAGAGGAATGCCTGCGAGATCCAGTGCGTAGAGTATGTTTGTAAAATGAAGCTCGTGAGCAGTGTTAAAGCCCCAGACATCAAACGATTTGATTTCCAGTCTGTGATCCAGACTGTAGAGAGGGATATTTCTCTCCTGCATTTCGCGGCCAAAATCGGGCCATGGAAGAAACGCTCTGTCTGCGAGTAAATCCGGAGTGCGATTGACTGCGTCGTACAGGATCTTTACGCCCTCATTGGACATGCCGAGTTCATACGTGTCCGGATAGCTGAACACCGCGCGCACGAGTGCGCTTGACGGATCCCTGGCGATGATTCCGAACTCTCCGCCCACGTAACGCCCTGGTAGTTGGACTTTCTGTAAGGCGGGTGCGATCCTTTCGAAAGGCACAGCCCGAATAGCGGGATGAAAGGCTGTCTTCTGCATTGAGGTCACCCTGCGCGGGGCGCGTTATTTAGAAATGAATTAAAAAGCTGTGCAATCGGAAAGATCAGGAAGGGATTTTGCGTTGATTTCGCATAGGACGCGCTTTCGGGATTTCTTTTCAACGCATGCCCGGGCCAGATCCTTTGAGGTTGCGGCCGCGGCATCCATCATTTCCTGCTGGGCCCTGTCACCCTGGGTTTGCAGAAAGACGAAATTGCGAAAGCCAGCCATGCATTCCTCTTCTGTGGGTTTTGTCCTGCATGCGGACAATAGAAGAAGGAATGCTACGGCTACGGCTGGTAAGGCGACGGAGGACTTAATTCCCGCCCTCGCTTTCCTTACGGTCTTTCTCTTTGCGGAACGTAGCCCAGAGACTTCTCTTGGCCGCGTCCGCCCAGTCTGATCCACCGTTGGAGAAGGAGCGTTTGAAGTATTTCTCCGCTCCGTCCATATCTCCAGAATACCACTTATAAGCTGCTATGTTCCAGAGAGCGGAAGCCGATTTGCCGCCGGACGCATCGAGCGCCTTTTCCCAGTTTTGCGCTGCCATCTGGAAATCGTCTGCTTCTGCCCACTTGATTCCTTCCGTCAGATATTTGGTCACCTTTGCTTTCTGGTCTCCGTCCAGGTCATCTGCATCCGATGCAAGAGGGATCTTCACAGTTACGATAGAAGGCGAAAGATTGTCTGCGATGGCCGCGCTGGCATCCTGCAGAGCTTTTCCAAACGCATCGAGAGTGGATGGGCATTCCTGATTCCCGGCCTCATTCTGGAGTTTGTATGGTTTGCTGTGCGCGTATGTTACCGACTGGCCTGTTTCTAGATTCGTAAGAGTGCCCTGCACGAAAACTGTGAGGAACAAAACGCCAGTTGGCTTTTTCTCCTGCGCGTCTCCCGCACCATTGGAATCTTTCATGGCCATCTTCATTCCAAGCTTCAGAGCCGTGGCCGCGAAATCGGTTACGTATTCAGTTTTGCATTCTTTGAGAGGAGGAGCAGTCATGCGAATGAACAACAGTCCTTCTGCAGCGAGCTCCTGGCCGATGTTTCTTTGTTCGCCGGTCAAACCAGTTTGAGTGTAAGCGAGCTCGCGCAGTCTTTGCTTGCGACTCGATGTATCAATCATGGTGTAGAAACCGCGCTGGGTCAGTTCCGTTGTGACGGCACCTTCCACAGTGGCAGACCAGTCCTGGTCATATCCGATTTGCTGCAGTAGATTCGGGTTGGGGCTGGCGGCAACCACGCCGACCTTGCGCTTCGCGCCCATGACGCTCTTGAGCTGATCGCCCATGACGCCTTCTGGATAGCGAGGAATCTTCACTGGAATCCCCGGCACGCAAGTGAGCAAAGAAGCCAGGCTGGAAATGATGAGTACGCGGCGGAAATTCGTCATGAGTCTTTTGAGCCTTTTTGAAGTTGGTTGTAAATCAATTATTGGACTTCCTGAAACTCCTTCAGGGTCGAAGAAAACAGGGAAACTGGATAAAATTCAATGATTCCGGCCCGCTTCATGGGAGCCTTTGGCACAAGATAGTGCACTCCCCAGCCAGTCAAAACCATGCGCGAAAGAGGCATGGCGAGAGGGAAATCGAATCCTGTGCTGGCCACAACGATTGTGCCGTGAAAGCCAAGCTTCTTGATCTCCCAGAGAAAAGACAGCCCGGCAAGCTGGCTTTCCATGGTGATATCCGTAACAATCGCGCGATAGTAGTCCGCAGGTTTCCCTTTGAACATTCCAAGTGCGTCCTTTCCGTTGAAAGCGCGCTCCGGAGTGTAGCCTCTGTCTCTAAAATACTTATCTAGCATCTCTGCGTAGCGATCATTGTCATCCACGAGTAAAACTGGTTTCAATCTACAATCCTCGAAAATAAAGTCAGGCCAAACCTGGAACAGCCTGCCTGGAAATCTCCTGCAGCCGTGCGTACAGTCCACCCTTCTGCATCAGGTCTGAATGCTTGCCCATGTCCACAATCTGGCCGCCGGACAAGACGACAATCAAATCGGCTTTTTCAATGGTAGAAAGCCGGTGTGCAATCACAAAAACTGTGCGATTGCGGAAAAGCCGGTCGAGAGCGTGCTGGACCAGGCGCTCAGACTGGGTGTCCAGAGCGGACGTGGCCTCGTCCAGAATGAGAATTTCCGGATCGCGTAGAAGAGCCCGCGCAATGGCGATCCTCTGTCTCTGACCGCCTGAAAGGTTCAGCCCTCGTTCTCCAATCATGGATTCGTATTTTCCGGGCAATTCTTTGATGAAGTCGTGAGCGTGAGCAAGCCGGGCGGCCTTCATGATTTCGCGAATCGAAATCTCGGGCCGTCCATACGCTATGTTTTCACGTACGGGACCATGAAACAGAAAATTTTCCTGCTGCACGATTCCGATTCTGCTTCTGTGATCTGCGATGCGAAAGTCGCGAATGTCTGTTCCATCGATTCGAATGCTTCCGCTGGTTGGATCAAAAAAGCGCGCGAGCAAATCCATCAGAGTGGACTTGCCACTTCCGCTTTCTCCCACCAGTGCGATGGTCTGGCCCGCCTCTACATGGAGATTGATATTTTCGAGCACGAGTTTGTCCGTTTCAGGATACTGAAAGGAAACATTTTTGAACTCAAGATGCTTTCGCAACGGGCGAAGCACAGCAGGATGTCGCGCCTCTTCTATGTCTCTGGGTCTGTCCAGAATTTCAAAAATGCGTCTACCTGCTTCCGATCCCTGCCCCACTTTCGCCATCATACCGGAGAGCTGGATCACTGGCCGGATCAGAGAAAGAAGAATCACCAGGAATGCCATGAACTGGCCGCCGGTAAAATCAGTTGGATCTAGAAAGAACGCTCCCAGTCCGAGCATCCCGAGTGCAACGACTGCACTGGTCAGTTCTACAAGATTCGGTGATGCGCGAAGATAGAATTGTTGCTTGAAAGTTCGCCAGTAAAGTTTCTGATTCGCGCGACGGAACTGTTCTGCTTCGTAACCTTCCATGGCGAAAGAACGAATCACTTTCACGCCTGAGATCGTTTCTTTTAGAAGAGCGTTGAGATCGGCGAGATATTCCTGGCTTTTCCCTGTAGACTTTCTTACCTTTCGCGCAAATAGAGTCACAGGCGAAAGCATCAAAGGTACTGCAATCAGAGATACAAGCAAGAGCTGCAGATTGAGATAGGCAAGTACGGCAAAGTGAGTCACCAGAATAAAAACGTTCGTGATCGCATCTCTCAGATTGCTCGAAATCACAGCGGCCACTACTTCGGCATCATTGATCATTCTACTGAGGATCACACCTGACTTCTGACTGTAGAAGAATGTAAGAGGAAGCTCCTGCACCTTGCGATATAGATCCGATCTTAAATCACGAACGGCTCTGTAGCCTGCCTTCGCAATCAATCGCACCGTTACAATCTGAAGCACGAGACGAAGAGCAATGAGCGGTACCAGAATCATCAGTACGCCGTAGATCACTTCGAGCGGGCGAAATCCGTACGCATTGACCCTGAGTTTCCAGTAGATGATCTGTCTGAGCTGAAACGATTCAATGTCCGTAACGCCAGTGGGCTTGTCTGGAAGCAGAGCGAGCAATATGCGCGATTTGACTTTGTCTAGCTTCCCTTCCTTGCCGCGAGGCTGGGTTAACCCCAGGAAGTCTGTCCATGCCTTGTCCTCGGAGGGATATTTCAATGCTTCTATGAGGATCAAGACGTGCAACGGTTTGTCTTTGAGAGAGGCAAGGATCGCCTTCTTCATCAGATTGCGTTCTGCGCGAGACGAAGGCAGCGCGAACTCGGCGGATTTATCCCCGAGCGCCTCGAAAAAGGGCAGAAAGGAATTGAGGCTGACCGCACTGAGGACTGCGACCAGGAATGCGACGCCAAGGCCAGCAAGGAAGCGGCCCCGGTAACGAAACGAATATTTCACCAGGCGGAGAAAGACGCCCACAGTCTATTATCCCGCCCGCGGCTTTCCCGGCAATCCAAACAAGCCTGTACAAATCCAGACTGGCAGAGCGCATTTTTTTTAAGTGAAGGCCTGCCCACGTTTGTTTTTTTTGACTTGTGCCACGATTTGAACCGTTTCCGTTTACGGCAGACATCGCGGACAATTTTCGCGCGAAAAAACAAATCCCGGCCCACCTTTACAGTAAGGAAGGGCAGATCCTTATTTACAGAAAGGATGGGGCCACTGACGGCGAAATAGACAAAATTCTCAAATTCGCAGAGCGCGGCATCTACTACAACGTGGACGACGCAGAGTCCCTCGGTCTCAAAGGAGACAGGCGCGATGTTCCCGCCGGGCTCAGCGATACAAAACTATTTGCATCCGAAAAGGCACAGGATCTCACGCGGGAAACCCAGGAAATCTTCTCTCAGCTTCGCGAAACCGCCATCACATCAGACACTGCCCGAAAAACAAAAGCAACCATGACGCAGGTCTTTGACGATTTCGAATCGCAACCAGATGCGATGATTGGTCTGGTCAACATCATTGAATGCATGAAAGACGCAGTGGGTGCCTACGACGTGCAGATGGCGGTGAAGAGAACAGTAGTAAGCATGGCCATGAAGACGCGCGGCATGCACGCGAACAGCTTCCGCGAAAGACAAAAGATGCAGGAAATGGCAACGGTCGTCATGACCAGTGCGCTTTTCTGTGACATCGGAACCACTCGCATGAAAATGCCAACGGACGTGGGACTCACTCCAGAGCAGATGAGCTATGTTCGCAATCATCCTCTCATGTCCTATCTTTTGATCGCGCACCAGGATGAAATAGACAGCGCTGTAAAAAGAAATATTCTCTGCCACCACAGACCTCTTCGCCAGGGGCTTCCGGGTAACAACTATCCCGAACTAAAACCTCTCATTCTGAAACTCGGTCAGCTTCTGGAGAATTACGAAAAAGAGCCTTCGCGACAGTCGATTGTGCGAGACCTCAAGCAGCAGATTCATTCCCTCAAGCAGGACATTCCATACGACGAAGATGCAAACATCCTGGCCATCGCATCTGAGTTCGCTTCTTTAACTTCGCGCACTTCCTGGAGAGAGGCGCACACACCACAACGCGCAGTGAGAAGCATCATCAACAATTCCTACTTCACATATGCGGAAAGAGCCATCCGCGAATTTCTCGATCACGTTGCCATCAGTCTTTGCGATA
>Ga0268298_10000730_pt1 | contig 41492 bp, 43 predicted proteins | sample WWTPWeurt_MetaG_FD_194462 | JGI IMG/M metagenome (GOLD analysis project Ga0268298, IMG submission 194462) | Activated sludge microbial communities from WWTP in Nijmegen, Gelderland, Netherland - WWTP Weurt | ecosystem: Engineered > WWTP > Aerobic digester > Activated sludge | place...
GATGAAGAGGATCGTTCATGACCCTTGCAGAAACCTTTGCGCTGGTCTCCTTTTCCATATTCAGTTATGCCGACCTGCGCTATCGCCTGGTGCCAGGAATCGAAGTCTTTCTGTTTGGAACGATCCTGTTGACATTTCCCATTACTCCCCTTCAGACCGGGATCGTATTGCTGGCATGTTTTTGGGGCATCTTCCGCAATTTATCCGGATGGTTTGCCGTACCCATGTTGTTTTACCCGCCTGTCTGGCTGGTATTGCTTACCGGATATGGATATCGCAAAGCGATCATTGGCAGAGCCGACTTGCTTGCAATCAGTGGGCTTGCCTGTCTTTTTCCATTGCCCGCTGTGTTGTTATCCCTGTTCGGTTTGGAAGTTTGGCGCAGATTTTGGGTTCGCAGACAACATGGGGACATCCCTGCCCTGCCAGGTCTATTACTTGGATTGATTGTCTATCTTCTGTTGCGTTTATTCCTGCAGACTCCATAGCGACACGAAAACACATCCCCCATCCTCAATTGAATATTATACCTCCATGCCACGCTCCGGAACCTTGGGCAACCCACAGCCCTACACTCCCTTTGGTGTCTTTGCTGGCCTGTCCTTCTGGGGCGGCGGTTTGACTCTCCTCGCCGCAGCACCAGGAATTGGCAAGACTTCCTGGCTGCTGCGGATGATCTTCGAGTCTGCCTGTCAACACATCCCTTCCGCGATTGGCTGTTATGAACACACCCCGGAGGAATTGCGCTTTCGCATGTTCCTCCAAACAGAGGCAATGACCGGTGGTCCTCATACGCAACCATCACAACCCGTTGTGGAAGCCACTTTGGCGCGCGCCAGTGAAGCCGTTTTGCTCTCGCTCAATTCCCGCGAAGACACCGTGCGTGCCTTGGAGGACATGTTGATCCATGATTACGCTTTCCCTGTGAAAGGACCGGCGCTGATCGCAGTGGATTATCTCAACCGTGTACCTGTGGTTGGTTTGACGGGCATGATGAACGAAGAAGGTCGCAGCGGTGAAGCAGCCGCCGCATTACGGGAAATGGCACGTCACCACGGCTGGGCGATCATTGCCGCTGCGGCCTTGAAATCCGAACGCTTCAACGATGGTGATGATCTATCTGCACTCCTAGGCGATGAACGAGTTCCCTATGAAGCAGATCGTGTGCTGGTGGTGAATCGCACTGGTGATGTCCGTGAGTGCGGCTGTGCTCCACTGGAAGTCCTGACTCTCAAAGATCGCACCGGACCGGCACGGCGCTGGCCCATGCAGTTCTGGGGTGAACGCTTCTATCCCGCGCTCGAGGCGGAATTCCATAAACATAATCCGATGGCATTGTCATGAGTGAAGTCACATCCCTTTTATTGACCTTCCTGCGCGAAGCTTGGGTTGCCTTGGCTGGCGCTTTTGTCGCTTTTGCACTGTTGGCAGGTATTGCCCAGATGTTGCGCGTGAGTTCCGCTTCTGTACTCGGTGCAAATCTGTGGGTTTGGGAATCCATCTCTGCCCTGATCTCCATCGTTGTGTTGGGTTTATTTGCCTTTCTTGGCATTCCGCAGATCGTGAGCGCCCTGCAATCCACTCTGCCTGGTGCTGGTGGCTGTGGACCGATCAGTGAGTTGGGCACGCTTGCTTCCGGCTTGATCGGCGGACTGGCTGCCCTGCGCATGTTGAAGGCAGCCTTCATTACGATGTTCTCTGCATCCATCGGCGGCGCAACTTCCTTTGCCAATGCGCTGATCGAAAGCGGTGAAGCGCTCTTTGGCATGATCCTCGCCAGTGCCGCCATTCCTCTGGCAGCCTGGTTTCTCGGTACCTGTTGAAATTTCAAAGGAGAAGATTATCTATGTTCGATCCCATTATGGAACAAATCCTGTCCATTGCTCGAGATGCCTGGGCATTTATGGCAGGGCTCTTGATCGTCGTGGCGCTGCTCGGCGGCTTGTACTACATCCTGCAAGGCACAGCAGGTATGGCGTTCGGTGGTAGCCGCATGACCTCGATGGCAATCATCGGGGTGGTCGGTTTGATCATTATTGTATTGTTCGCATTCCTCTTCCTGCCGCAATTGGGTGAGATGTTGAAGAACTTCCAACCCAAACCGCCGTTCTAGGAGATGCATGTTCAATAACCGCGATCTTGGCATCCTCGGCACTGGCGCATTACTGGCAGTCCTATGTTTATTCCTTCCGCTATCCTTCACTGGAAAGGTGGTGATTGGTTTTCTGGTGTTGGTCGGGTTCATGGCGCTGGCATTGTTGCGCCTTGGACCCGACCGCGTCCCGCCCGAAGTCTGGTTGATGCGCCGTTTTCGATATTCGATGCAGACAAGGCATTACGTCAATCAGCAGACGGCAAGCAAAAAAACTGAGGCGGATCGATCACCGAGACCAAAGGTGGAACGACCTTCACCCCGGCATGAGCAGCCGGCACCGGTTTTCGATTCGAACGCTGTTCACACCCGTCCTATTGATCTGGCATGGAACGAAGTCGGAGTCTATCCGTTGTTGACCGTCCTGCTGGGTGTTGTGGGAATTTACTTTGCTGTCTGGCTTGCGAACGGTGGCGCGCAGGAACTCGCATTTTGGTTTGTATGGAGATAGCATGATCACATTGATTTCAATCATTGGCGCCTTGGCGCTGGCAGCCATCCCGATTGCCTTTGGCTGGCGACGGACCGTAGATGAAGCGGGCATGGCGCGCGCGATGGGTATTGCCCAACCGAAGAAGAAATTCGATCCCGAGAAATTCGCGCGTCAAACCGGAACGGGACTTGCTTTCAATCAAATCGCCTATGGTTTTCTCGCCTGGGTGGGCGGTGGCTTGGCAGGCGGTATGTTCTTGGGACTCCTTCCTGCAATCCTATTTGCCATCGCCGGAGGCTTGTTATACGCCGGGACGCTTTCTGATAAACGGCAGGAATTCCGCTTGAAGCAGGCGAAGGATATTTTGCGCGGATTGGGTGTCGTGGAGACTCTACTCTCACAAGGCAAGCCATTGGGCGATGCCCTCGATGATGCGGCGCAAGCAGTGGGACCGGATGGCAGGATGGTGCTGGGTGATTTAGTTGTGCGCTTACGGACTGCACCCGCCGATGAAGCAGCTTTAGCTGTCCGCGAATGGACAACCGCCTGGGACAATCCCGCTGTGGACATTGTCGCTACTTCATTATTAGCTTCCATCGAAGGTCGCATCGAGATCAGTCCGTTGGTTGCATCCCTGCGAAAGACTCTTGGAACAGTGGTTGAAGTCTTATCCCGCGCGCGTGCTGCAGCGAAAGGTGTGGAATGGCAGGCGCGTTTCCTAGCCCTCTTTCCACCGGCTGTCCTGGTCTTGATCGCCATCACGACCCCGGAGGTTGGGAAGTTGTATTCTGGTAATCCGCTTTTTCTATTTCCTGTCATCCTCGGTTCAGGCGTTTCCTACTGGCTCTCGATGCGCATGATCCGCAACGGCTTGTCCATTGAAGCCTCGATGGGACTGCAAGCCGGACAGCAAGGTGAGATCCGTCTGGATCGGCTGGGACGCGTTCTGTAATGAAAGGTTTCTTCCGGTTTTCCACTGTCTTGATGACCGTCCCGTTATTATGCGGGGCGGCTTTGGTAGTGGGCTATGTCATGTTGGTGGTACTGACCATTCCGCAACTTCCGGCATGGGCACAACCCGGTGTCGAACAATGGTTGTTCGATATCCCCCAGTATGCAGAAACCAGTGACAACGGTTCGTATGGCACTTCGCTGCCATCCGGCATGAGCGCCGTTCCCTTCGATGGCTATGTTGGACCCGGCTCAGATATCTATGGTTTACCGCTGATCGGTCCACTCCAGCATTGGAGCGATTGGTATGACAAGCCTCTGCTTGGTTGTGTTTTCCAAGACCCGCATTACCAATCCCACACCGGCGCGGATTTTCCAGTGAATGAAGGGACACCCATTCATACAACCATCGCAGGCAAGGTCGTGTGGGCTGGCTCAAATGGTCCCTGGGGTAATCTGGTGGTGGTGGAGAATAATGGTTATCAGGTCTGGTTGGCACATCTGAGCAGTGTCCAAGTTATAGAAGGGCAAATTCTCAATTACGGCGATGTCGTTGGATTGAGCGGCAACACCGGCAACAGCACCGGTGCGCATTTACATTATGGCATCCGCCAGAAGACAGGGGAACAAAGCGCGGTCTGGTTGAATCCTCAAAACTATTTCACAACTGATGAGTACATCAACATTGGATGTTCGGATTAACACATGACCGTTCGACTGGGTGATGTGACTTTTTCTGATTGGATCAGCTTGGAATATGAGGGGAGTTTCACTGACACCTTTATATTCGATATTGATGCCTTGAATGGACTGCCGCCATTTGTCTATCATCCCCTCTTACAGCGTCTGGTTGCCGAGTTGGACAAAAAAAGACCCGGCGCGTCCCTTTGGATCCGGGTGACATCTCCGGGGGAATGGTATCTGATGGAGGTCAAACGATCCATGACAGAAGGGTTTTCCGTTCCATATGTTGTCACCTCATGGGACAAGACTCCAGACTATTACAGTTTCTCCTTTGGTCCAAGATTATTTTCTCCTGCACTCCCCCCTCCTCCCAAGGTGGACGATGAGTTCTCCCATTTCTCCCGCGAAGAGTTGAAGTGCCTCCAGGTTTTGACCCGAAACCTGAAAGGAAGCCTGGAGGAAATCGCTTCTCTGGCAGGTCTTCCTGAAACAACAACCCATGATGTTTTGCATGGGCTTAAAAAGAAAAAAAAGGTGATATTCAAACTTGGTGAGGTGTTCCAAGAAGATAAGTCAAAGCCAAAGAAAATGGATCCGTACCCGATGTGGCATCCGAGACGTAAAGGAGTATCTGCTGCCTTGCGCAGTTGGGGGGCATCAAAGGGAGTCGATTTTAGCGAGGTGAAGGAACTGAACCAGCACTTAATCGGGACACCTCACAGGGCGAATTCCCGCAGGTGGCTGGCATGGCTACGATCCGCCTATCCGCTCACCGAAATATGGACGGGTTGGACCGAAGTGCAGCTTCCTGAAATATCTGTGCGCCCTGATGCGCTTGCTTGGGGACGAGTTCAGGGTTTTGAGACCCTGTTCTGGTTGGAACTTGGAGATGAACATAAAAAGAAGGAAGTTATAAAAAGAATAACCAGAATACGGTTGGCATCCGCCCTACAATTCTGCCAACAGACCGGCATCCGCCTTGTGTACGCCCAGATAAGCCCGAAGTGGGTACAGAAGGCGGTTGGTATGGCGCTCGGTCCGTTACCACCGGATATGGCGGCGGTGATGACAAGTACACGCAGATTTGGGAAATTGCCGACTGTGGAGTGGGGATCAATAACCACACTTTGAAAACGGTTATACTTAGCGCTACTGGTCACCTCCCAAGGAGAATGTACTGGGGGAAATATGATAAATACAGACAATCATCTCAACAACAATTCTCGGTTTTTCGATGGAAAAAGAGCTGCACGTCAATGCATTTCATCTGCCTTGACGTCGGCTGAACAGGTGCGTATTGCAACAGCGTATTTTGAAGGGTCAGGGTTTCAAGCGTTGCAGAATGTATTAAGCGGCAAGAAAGTCAAATTGTTGGTTGGACGAGAAGAAGGCGGCGAGGACAGCCTGCGAGAGGTTTTGCAGGAGTTTGTCAACGAGCTCTCCTATGGTCCGATGGAAAATCGGACACGTTCTATGCGCCAGATGCTGGAAGCATTAGAACAAGGCATGATGACGGTATCGGTTGGAGCATCCCTTCCACAGGACACACCAATCATGGATGCCCGCTATATCTACCATCATGCCAAACTTTATATTGCGGATAAAACAACCGCAGTTGTTACCTCTGCGAATTTCTCTTATCATGGTCTTTGCATAAGCCGTGAGGCGGGAATTACCATTGAAAATGCTGATGATGTTATCTATTTCGTAGAGCGCTTTGATTATTACTTTGAAAAGGCTCGGCAGATCACTGCTGAATTGATCGAAGCCCTGCGTTCCTGGCTGAAAGCGTATGATCCTTATATCATTTATGCAAGAGCCTTACTTGAATTATATGGACTTCCACAGGAAGGAGCCGCGCCTCAATTACCTCCTTTAGCAAAATATCAGGAAGGCGTTGTCTCCAGTGTACTTCGTTCCATGACGGAGCATGATGGGGCGTTTCTTATTGCATCTACTGGGCTGGGAAAAACAGTTATCGCCGCCCACGTCGCTGCTTATTTGCGTATGCAGGGAGATATCGACAGCGCCTTGGTCGTTTGCCCGGCAGGGTTGCGTGAGGTATGGCGGCGTTCCATGCGGTCTGCCAGAGTTCCGAGTATAGAGTTTTCCTATCACACCCTAACACGCAAAGACGGTGACTCGAATTTACCCATCCTTGAACATGAGCTAAAGCAAGTCAATCAACAAACCCTGATCATTTTGGATGAATCTCATCGACTACGAAATGAGGAAGCCAACGGTGGAGATTTGCGTTTAAGCAATGACCGTATTCAAAAAGCGGCACGCGAAAAAGGTGCAAAAGTATTACTGCTTACGGCAACACCATACGGGAAGGATTTCTCAGAGGTGGAAAGCCAGTTGCGGTTATTGCCGGCGCCCAAACAAGCGCAAAGCACGGCTCTTGGCTTTACAGTTGAGACTCAGATGTGGCAGGCAAAACAACTTTCTGATTTACCTGAACTTGCTCCATGTACAGTTTTAACTACTCCAGATGTCGTCCGCCATTTTAGCAAGCAGGATAAAAATGGTGAGAGATTCGTTGTTTTCTCAGAAAATGATCAAAGATATTTTCCAAGGCGAATCAGTCTCAGAACGATACGATATCAAAATCCCTTCGACAATTTTTTAGCTGATCTATTTGAAAGCAAATTACTTTACAAGAAAATAGAAAAACCAGATCAGCCCCTTCAAGCATATTTACCTTTGGACATGCCGCTTGTGGAAGGAGAACGGCTCGCCCTACAGGAAGCCCTGTTCCTGCACCAGTTTTGCTCCTCACCCGCCGAAGTACAGAACGTTTGCAGTCAGTTGGAAAAGGGCAGCTACAACTACTCGTTTGCAAAGCAAAAGGAATTGACGGCATTCATTCGCGAAAAGCGCTCTTTGGTGCAAAATACATTAAGACCACGCAACGACCCAAAACTTGCACACTTGATGCAACTTATAAAAGAAGCTGGGAACGAGAAGGTTGTAGTATTTTGTGAATATCATGAAACTGCACGTTCCTTGAAAGACGGATTAAAGAAGCTCATACCTTCTCTTGAAGTTGATACAACCGTTGACACTCCTGACCTCGATGATTTGTTGCGTAGATTTGCTCCAATCGCCAACGAAGTCCTGCCGGAAGAGAAGAATGAGAAGGAGGAAGTCCAGGTTTTGATTGCCACGCGTTCCATGTCAGAAGGATTCAACATGCAGGATGCATCCATCCTGGTGAATTATGATTTGCCGTGGACAGTCCTTCAATTGGCACAACGCATGGGACGGGTCTTACGTCCTTGGGGAGCGCCTCGCGACGTAATTATCTACAACTTTGTACCATCCACGATGGATCATGAGAGAATCCGTCATGCACGGAACTGGGAACACCGATTGCAGGAAAGAAGCCGTCAACACCGCTCTCTCGCTCAAATTCCAGTAATGGTTCACAAAGAAAGTCAGCAAGGGGAGGGAATGACCCAAGAAATTGAGATGGAAAAGTTGGGGCGCGAGATGTTCCTTGCAAGCGACTCAACCGCAGACTTGGATTTGGAGCAAGTAATGGAATTTCTTCAGACGGTGGAAGACCTGACAACCAGCACGTTTTATAACGATTTGGCGATTATTCCAAATCAAAATGAGGTATTAAAATTACCAGCAGGTATCCGTAGCGCTATGAACAAGCCAGGACGCAAGCGTTTATTTCTATTATTACGACGCGGCAGGAATCGAATTGATACCGTGATTGCTGATGTACATGGCAGACCAATGGAAGAGAGCAATCGCCGTGACGATGTGATGCGAATGATCCGATGTCTGCCCGAAACAGCAAAAGCAAGTTTTGAAAGCTACCCTGGCGAAGATGATTTTGATCTATGGATCGAACGAACACGGAGACATTGGGCAGAGCTAAATGATTTGGATGTTTCCAAATTACAAGTGATATGTGCAATGGCAATCGTTCCCTGATAAATCGTGGCTTTCAATTGGTAAAGTTTAGTGAACTATCCAGAACCGTATAACAGTGAGCAATACACAATGACAAACTATTCTCCCACTCAAATTATTACCCCCGATTTCCTGTTCTCCCTTTTATCCAAAGAGGAAGGACCAACTCTAGACTTTAAGCGAAAACCATACCTGATTTATGCAGAAGACAAAACAGTGAAAGACAAACAGCGTGGAGAATTGATTAAAGACATTCTTGCTTTGGCAAATGGAAATTCTATTGTGGCAGGCGATACCGCCTATCTTGTGATTGGGGCGGATAACAAGAAGAAGGAAGACGGTACTCGAACTCTATTTGATGTCGGCGATCATCGCCTGACGCCCAGAAACATACTGGATATAGTGAACCCTGCTTGTGAACCCGCTTTGGAAGATGTCTTTTGTGATGAGGTCGAACTTGATGGTAAGCGCTTATTGATTATCACGATCAGCCCAACACCTTACTTGCACGAAACGACCAGAAGATTGGAAACTTCGGACTCGTTTTTCAGCGAGCGTACAGTATTCGTTCGTCACAATGAAGGAACTGAAATCGCTTCAGCCAAAGAGCGTGAAACGATCTCACAAATCAAGCGCCTTCGTTTTGGCGAGAAAAGAAACCCACCAGGCGTCCCCTTTGGAACCCTGCTTGGCGGAACAGTGGGTGGAATAATGGGGTATACGGCATCAAAAGGCAGTAAACTAAATAATCAAATCCCAGATGAAGCATATGGAATTGTCGGTTCTTTACTTGGGATCGTTCTTGGCTCAACCTCAGCAAGCGTGTACAGAAATTATTATGAAATTCGTTCCCACTGGCATCGATATCCACCAAAACTGCGCGCGCCACTCATTGTAGGTTCGTTTGGGTTTTCTTACTTACTTGTTCGGGCGGCAGGGTATATTCTTAAGCGAATTTTTCTCAAAAAGAACTCTTAATTGGGAAGCCATTTCCCCTTTATACTTGTGCAAAGAGAGCGAGAGAAACAAATGGACGAACCCAAAGATGATTTTGACGACTCTGAACAGGAACCCCTGGTGTTGCGCTTCCAGTGTTTTATCCCTGAGAATGAGTACGGAATTGAAGAGGGATACTACATCGGAAACGCCCTGGTTCAACTTCTAAGAGATAACAAAGACAAGCCCGATGTCATCCAATTCATAGCGGATATGCTTGAAGAATAGACCCTCTCGACAAGGAAATGAAAAAAGCCTATATTCCTTCTCCAGAATACCTGACATCCATGTATGCCAAGCCTGAATTCAATGGCAGATGGATTGTCACGTCCAAAATCCCGATTGAAAAAATCAAAGTGGATAAGACCTTGTTCTCCAATCAAAACGAAGTCAACTGGGCTGATGTCGAATCCATCACTGAGAATTTTGAAATTGGCGCCTGGTTCCCCATTATGGTGAACCCTGCCCTCTTTTTACTTGACGGGCAGCATAGACTGGCTGCTGCGAAAAAAATGAAATTAAAATACCTGGATGTAGTCGTAGACAACGGCGAACAACCCGCAACTCAAAAGGATAGATAACGGAATGCCCATTCTGCACTGGCTCAATGACGAAGAAGCACGAAAAACATCCAGCCGCGTACCCTACCGCCTGCTTGAAGCGGACGAAACGCTTTCCTACGGCGACTCAAATGCTGAAAACATGCTTATTCAGGGTGACAATCTTGAAGCCTTGAAAGCCTTGTTGCCTTACTTTGCAGGACGGATAAAGTGCATTTATATTGATCCTCCCTACAACACCCGAAGTGCTTTTGAACATTACGATGACAACTTAGAACATTCGATTTGGCTAAGTACGATGTACCCGCGATTGGAAATGTTGCGTGACTTATTGGCAAATGATGGTTCGATTTGGATTTCAATCGACGATTCTGAAGCTCATTATTTGAAAATATTATTGGACGAAGTTTTTGGAAGAGAAAATTTTATTGCCAGTAACGTGTGGCAAAAACGCTATTCAAGAGAAAATCGTGGCGCTATTGGCGATGTTCATGAATATGTCGTGGTTTACGCAAAAGACCCAGATGTTTTCAAAATTACCAGAAATAAGATTCCGCCTACATCAGAACAATTGAAAGTCTATAAAAATCCAAATAACGACCCTAATGGTCCTTGGCGCGGCATTCCGATGACAGCACAAGGGTATAGACCTAATCAGATGTATGCAATTACCACACCAACCGGAGTTGTACATTATCCACCCGAAGGACGCTGTTGGAGCATGATTGAGTCCGAATACCAAAAATTATTAACTGCGGGACGTATTTATTTCGGTAAAGATGGGAAATCGCAACCAAATGTTATTCGGTATGCCAATGAAATAGAAGGCTTCATTCCCTGGACATGGTGGACGAGTGACGAAGTCGGGCATACAGATGAATCAAAAAAAGAAATGCACTCTTTGTTTGGTAAAGAAAACGCGTTTGAAACTCCTAAGCCAGAAAGATTATTACAACGTGTTATCGCAATTGCAACAAATCCAAACGATCTTGTTCTAGACTCTTTTGTTGGCTCAGGCACAACCGCCGCTGTTGCCCATAAAATGGGAAGACGATATATCGGAATTGAAATGGGAGATCATGCCATAACCCATTGTGTACCCCGACTGAAAAAAGTGGTTGACGGCGAACAAGGCGGTATCAGCGAAGATGTCAACTGGCAAGGCGGAGGTGGATTCCATTTCTACAAACTCGGTGAATCCATCTTTGACGAAGAAGGAAAGATCAATCCTTCTGTCAGGTTCCGCACTTTGGCGGCGCATGTCTGGTTTACAGAAACTCATACACCGCTGGAAGTTCGCAGCAAAAAGGCATCTCCCCTGCTTGGCGTTCACAATGGCATTGCCTATTACCTGCTTTATAACGGCATCCTTGGCGATAAATCCAAAGACGGCGGAAATGTTCTCACAGGCAAGATCCTCGCCAGTCTTCCGCCGCATCAAGGGCAAAAAGTGATCTATGGCGAACTGACCACCTTCAGCTCGCAACGACTGGCACGCGAAAACATCCTCTTCAAGCAAGTCCCATACGATATAAAGGCGCGCTAACATGACCTTCCAACGCAAAGAATATCAGGAAACCGCTTTAGGAATTTTGAAGGACTACCTCGAATCAGCCCGCGTTAACGGTGCGGCGGATGGCTTCGCCCGCATCACTCGTGACTTGGGGTTGTCTCGCACCTACAAGCCTTTGCCTCCCCTGCCAGAGACTCCCTATCTCTGCCTTCGCATCCCGACGGGCGGCGGTAAAACCTACATGGCAGCCCGAAGCGCTTCCATCGCCTCGAATGTCTATCTTGAAGACGAATACCCAGTGATCCTGTGGCTGGTTCCAACCAACGTCATCCGTCAACAGACTCTTGAAACCCTCCAGAAACCCAACCACCCCAACCGCGAAGCCCTGATGGACGCCTTCAAAGGACAAGTCAAAGTGTTGGACATCAGCGAGTTTACCCAGATCCGCCCACAGGATTTGCGTGACCGCGCCTGTGTTGTCGTCGGCACGTTTGCCAGCCTTCGCGTCAAGGATACGGATGGTCGCAAAGTCTACGCCCATAACGAACATCTTGAGCCACACTTCGTCAACCTGCCAGCAGGGATTGAAGGATTGGATCCCATTGAGGAAGGCGCAGAAAAAGGAAAACCAAAATATTCCTTCCGCAATCTTCTGACGATTCACCGTCCACTGGTCATCATCGATGAGTCGCAGAACGCGGCGACAAAACTCATGCACGAAGTGTTTGAGCGCATCCAGCCTGCATGTGTTTTTGAGTTCACCGCCACGCCGACACCAAATAGCAATATTCTGTATAACGTATCCGCCTCCCAACTCAAACACGAGCAAATGATCAAACTGCCCATCGTGTTGACCGAACATCAAACCTGGGGTGAAGCCATTCAGGACGCAATCCTCACCCGCAACAAACTTGCAGAAATCGCCCTCAAAGAGCCCGATTTTGTCCGCCCGATTGTCCTGATTCAGGCAGAGGAAAAAGGTCGTGAAGTCACCGTTGGTGTGGTTGAAAAATTCCTGATGGAAACCTGCCATATTCCACGTGAACGTATTGCCATTGCTACAGGTACACAGCGCGAGTTGGATGGTGTCAATCTCTTCGATCCCAACAACAAGATCGAAGCTGTCATCACCATTGAAGCTCTAAAAGAAGGCTGGGATTGTTCCTTTGCCTATGTATTTTGTTCGGTTGCGACGGTCCATTCTAAAAAAGATGTCGAGCAATTACTTGGACGAGTCCTGCGTATGCCTTACGCACGTGAAAGAGTTCACTCCGAATTGAACCGTGCCTATGCCCATGTCTCATCTACAAGTTGGACAAGAGCCGCTGAACAAATGGAAGACTGCCTTGTAGATATGGGCTTCGACAAGCTGGAAGCTGAACAGTACACACAAGTACAACTCCCGGTCAGCACCGAGTCTGTCACATTCAAACCACAGGAACCCGTTGTCTTCATCCTCACCGAAGAACCTGACCTCTCGAAGTTTGATTTAGTGGAACAATCACAACTCAAGATCGAAACAGGTAGCGATAACCGCCTGCTTCTTCGCGTTTCAGGAAATGTCACTCCCGAACTGGAAAAGAAGATTATTGCATCTGTCCAGGAAGAGGATAAACCCAAGGTCGCTCAGACCATAGCGCAATATCGCCAGCTTCCAAAACGCCCTCTCTCACCAGCGGAACGGGGTGAACAATTCCTAGTTCCTCAATTGACTCTGTTACAGGATGGGGAACCTGAACTAGCTGAATACGTTTTGGATGACCATCTGTGGAACATTCTCGACTATCCTGCCGAACTCACCGAAGACGATTTCAAGATCGAAGAAAAAGCCTCCACCTATGAATTCGACATCAAAGGTGAAAGACTCACTTACAAGTTTTTAGGCAAACAACTTCCGCTCGATTTCAGCGACACCGAAAGCGGTCTAACGGATTTGCAACTCACCCGTTGGCTTGAGCCGCGTTTGAGACAACCAAATATTCGCCCTGAAAACCTTCTGGAATTTACCCGCAAAACCCTAAAACAATTGCTTGATAAGCGAAACATCCCGCTTGTCACTTTGGTGCGCGCCCGTTTCCAACTGCTCAAAGCAATGGCTGCTAAGGTCAAGGAATACCAGGTCAAAGACAGCAAATCCAACTATCAGGCGCTACTGTTTGGTGACAACACCACCGCAGAAACCACCTACAATTATTCCTTCAAGTTTGATCCAAACAGCTATCCAGCCAGCGATTTCTACCACGGGCGCTATCAATTCAATAAACACTATTACGGCAACGTTATTGGCTCCTTCGACACTGATGAGGAATTGGAATGTGCTAAAGCAATTGACCAATGTAATGATGTCAAATACTGGGTGCGAAACTTGGTTCATGACACCTGGGCATTCCGCCTCCCACTCTCGAACGGAAAATTCATCTACCCCGATTTTGTTGCATTACTAAATGATGGGCGAGTAATGGTCGTTGAATACAAAGGCGAACATCTTATCGAAGCCTCCCAGGAAAAGAAAAACATTGGTGAAAGATGGGAAGAAAAAAGCAATAACAAAGCCCTGTTTATCATGGCAGTCAAACATGATGAAAAAGGCAGGGATGTATACAGACAGATTGAGGACAAGGTCAAGTAAGTTTAGAAATCTGAACCAACAACGTATTTCCATTTCCTAACAGGAAGCACTCCAACCCAAAGTACGTCTCTGATCCTATTATTTCCATAGGGCTGGACAACTACAGGTACTTTATATGAGTAATTTCGAGCAAGCCAACCCAGTAAGCAATATAGCGAAGATTCGTGCAATAGATGACAGTGGATGTCGCCTGTATCTGGAATTTCCAAACGGAACTTTTACTACTGTGGTTAATGAAGAACCATTTGAGTATGCAGTTGGGTCCATTGTTTTTGTCGGCATCAACACGAACTTTATTGACTCTGCTCCAGATAGTCTTTGGCCAGATCAGTCGTTTGTTGGCGTTGTTCGTTTGAGATTACCAGACATCACTATTGTTGATGCCGGCGGTCGGTGGATTAAGATTCCCACAAGCCAAACAGTTTGTAGTGAAGGGAACACTGTTGAGGCGATGATCTCAACTGGCGTCATGCGTGTTCTGTCAAAAGAGCCCATTAAGTATATTGAGTTACCTGCTATCGACGACGCGGTTGTTTCAAAATTCAGGCTGGAAAAGGAAGCAATCAAAGTCACGTTCGATGATTTTGGTGGACTCCATGATGTAGTTGAACGGGCACGGAAGCTTATAGAAGTACCACTTAAGCATAAGGCTGCCCTGACAACTATTGGAACGCGCCCAATTAAAGGCGTTCTGTTTACTGGGCAACCCGGCACTGGGAAAACGATGTTAGCAAGAATTATTGCGAACAGCACGCAGTCAGCATTTTATGAAATTAGTGGTCCTGAGATATTCAGCAAGTGGTATGGACAAAGCGAGGAGCTACTCCGCAAGATATTTGAAGATGCAGAACAACAGGAACAGGCAATTATCTTTTTCGATGAAATTGACAGTGTTGCTGGTCAGCGTGCTGACGAATCGCATGAGGCTTCACGTCGCGTGGTCGCCCAGCTTCTAACCCTTATGGATGGATTTACAAAAAACAACATTGTTGTGATTGCAACATCCAACAGACCGCAAGATATTGATGTCGCTTTACGTCGTCCAGGCAGGTTTGATTGGGAGATCAATTTTCCGCTTCCAAATCGTCTTGATCGCGAGTTGATTCTTCAGGTTGCGACCAAACGATTCAATATTTCAGATAATCTTCCACACGCATGGGTAGCACAGAAAACCGAAGGGTGGTCGGCAGCAGATTTAGCCGCGATATGGACCGAGGCGGGCTTGTTGGCTGCAGCGGACGACAGGTCTATCATTCTGCCTGAGGACTACATTGGAGGCTTCGAGTTAGTAGCAGCACAAAGGCGCCGAACCGCTAAACTTTCAACGAAAGGCAATTCAAAATGAACTTCCTTAAGCGCATTCCGGCTCGGATTCGTCAATGGAGAAAGAAGGATAAGCTCAATATTGAAAAGGGCAGCCTGAGGGAATTTGTCTACCTCGATGAGGTAAGTGTTTATAGTCTAGTTGCTTCCACACTCGGTCCTATTGCAGAACAATTTACAGATACTGATACTTCTTCATGGCAAAGCGAGGTTGGGAGTTCGGTGGGCGCAGGGGTTGGAGTTGCAAAGGCTGAATTGAATTCGCGGATCATGAATAATCAGACCAGTGGAACTCAAGTAGTTCGGAAATCCATTGTCCAGGCGACATTTAAGCAACTGTATGAAAGTGAACTAGAGTCGCTTAGTATCCGACCTATACCAGGAGATCTTGAGCATCCGAAGATCCATAATATGGATGAGTTACTTGCGACTGTCCAAACATCTGCCGACGGCTATTGGGTGATTGATCCATTAAACCTTTCACGGGGAAAATTGTTTGAGTTGGAAGTCGAGTTGGATGCAGATCCTATATTCCGTGCAAGTACTTTTACTTCTACCATTTTGGAAATCCTGGAAGAAAATGCTGACCTGTTCGGCTTAGATGTGGCTGGCGAGCTCGTTCAAATGAAATCTGTCGGTCGTATTCTGGAGAAACTTCTGGCTGGACTTGTCCCAATTCGCGGCAAGGTTGTTGATTATTGTGTAATAGAACTTGATGATAAGGAGTGGATCATAAACCGCCTCCTCCTACGGGATTTACCCTCTCAAGATCAGCCTCTTACCCACCCGGTTTTCGTGGTGGGAGTCGCAGAGCAAGCCCTTTTCTGGAAAGATATTAGGCGGATTCTATTTTCTAATGCACGTTACCGTATTCTTTGCAGGATGGGTCAGACTGGGCTACAGACTACTTGGACTCCAGTTAAGTTGGCACATATCCTTGAGTCTGTCATTCCCGGGTTTTCGAAGCAGGTCGATATAGCAGGAATATTTGCGCTTGCTACTACCAATGCTTCGAATCAGACAGAACCGGCGGCTAGATCAAAACAGCAACTGATGCATAATGCATTAGTCAAATATGCTGACTTAATAGCCGAACACTTTCAAATTAAACTCACGACAAAGCACAAGGATGAAATCAGGCTGCTGGCAGATCAGCATTCTAGTTCATTCGGCAATCAGGAAGTAAGACTTCAAGCATTCAAAGCCATCTCTGCGTATCTAGCCAGCAATTTTCACTTTAACCAGGATTCACTTCTATTTGCGAAATTTCGACAGGCTGCACTAGCAGATGCCGGGATCGATATAACTGGCAATAGTACGCCGTTTCCGTCTACCCAAAGTGCCGCGGCTGATACAACTTCCCTGGATCGTTTCATCGATTCTGAGTTCGTGGCAATCTATTGGTAAGGCACGCATACCTCAGAGAATACTAGATGCAGAGAACAGGTCTATCATATACTTCATGAAACACAGGAAATTGCAGCAGGGAATGAAATGAAAATCTATTTTTCTGATTATTTCGAAATTTCGCCTAAAGTGCTGGAAAAATATGGTGCTTTCAACATATCGCTTATTAATGATTTACCCCTGTTCATAGATCCCTTCCTGCTTTTTCACAGTCGAAAGGCTAAGTATAAAGAGCTTCATAATCAGATCATTAAGTATGTGAGATTTCTACGTGACAAATCAACAGACATCAACTTGGATGACGGATTGTTGCAAGCATGGTATTTTTTCCCTGAAGTAAAGCAAAATTGGCTCGGTTTTTCAGTTTCGGGTAATAAGGGGGCCGGGTTAAGAGATGACTTTGCTTATTCATTACACGCCAACCTAAACAAGATATTTTCAGGTTTTGGAAACGAGAAGATCACCAAGGGAAGTCATCTTGAAAAATTATGTCTCATCAAGGGAGGAGTTGGGCGCGACAAAATTAGTGACTTCACCACGAACCTTATTAAGAACTTTCTCCTGCAATATACACAAGAGTTTGCAGTTAAATACCTTCCACGAAAGTATAAAAAAAGGATTGCAGTCAACAAAGTAGTCTTCAATTACAACACAGAATCATGGGAGCGAAGAACATTCACCCTGCCCTACATAAATAATGATTATGTGATTCTGACACCTAAGAATCTATTAACCCGTCATGATCTGTGGATAAACAAGGAGGATCTATTTGACGACTTTGAGGATATACCAGAAGCTATCCCTAATGCCCAGCTCCGAGCACAAATCGATAATTATTTCAAGTCCTTGCTCCCAGAAGATCCAACAAAAAAAGATATCAATAAGGCAAAACTTCAGACTGTTAACAACTTTCCTCAGCTATTAGATTACTATATTCGATATAAAGAGCAAAACGGAGACAGCGCAAATACTAGTAGCACTTATAAAGTGAAGGAAGCAGAGTTTCAATACATCCAGCAAATACAAGCGCTTTCTGAAGACCTGCTGAAAAAGTCAGGTTTTTACAATAGTAAGGGCAGAACCTACGAAGAGTCACTGCAAAGAGTCAAATTCCTGAAAGATGTGATTGAAAACAAGGATGGTTACAAATATTTGTATCACGAAGGCAAACCGATTGAGAACGAAAACGATCTGCAAATCTTATACAGATTGACCTGGTTCGCCACTGATTTGGATGTAAATCGCGAAGTAAATAACGGACGCGGACCTGTTGACTATAAAGTTTCTAAAGGCAGCAAAGATACGACTGTCGTGGAATTTAAACTTGCAAGAAATACCAAACTTGAGGCTAATCTCAAAAACCAGGTAGAGATTTATAAAAGAGCAAATAATACGAAGAATGCTATAAAGGTCATTCTCTATTTCAACGAAAAAGAGAAAAGTAAAGTCTACGATATTTTGAGAAAACTACGAATCAAAAGTGCCCCCAACATAATACTTATAGATGCCAATAAGGAAAATAAGATATCTGCATCAAAAGTCAGATAGGAAATTGACCATGTCAAAGCGGCTTCGCAACATCCTCCTGCTCATTGTTGTTACCACCTTCATCATCTGGGGTATTAATCGGTATTACATAGCATTCCTACCCGAAGGCTCAAATCATATTTTGGCGATTTTTCTTTATGTGCTTGGTCTATTCACTGCACTTCGAGGTGCCCTGGATGCAGGAAAATATGTCAGCGAACTGCTATTTCCTGATCCTCCAGGCCCAAGTCAAAAAGAGTTAGCGAGAAAGGAAATGCGCAAATCGCTCGTTCGTCTGGAAAGCGAACAAGCGAATGAATTTGCGAGGGAGATGCTGGGAAACGAACGTTGTTTGCGATTCTGGGAACAGATTCATTCTAATCGAAGAAATGCCAGTTCGCTTAACGAATTGGTATCTGATCCCTTCTCGTTCGACGGGCTTATCGAGGTGTTTGAGAAATCTAATGATCAACTGCCTCGCAATATTGGAACTCTATTGGAGAAACTGATCAATGTGCAGTGGACACAGGAGAAACTAGGAAATAAGAATTGGATTGACTTGCAACAGATCCAATTCGCATTTGCCCAGCTTGCGAGCAGCCATTACCCGTCAAAGGAATATCCCGCTCAATCCTTTTATCGCGAAATACATGGCGAGGAAGCTGCTTACTCCGAAATGCTGGATATCTTGGGAACAAAAACCATGTGGGGTAAACCGTTGGGTTGGTGGGGAAAGTCTCAATTAAAGCTTTATTCGCGACTTGCTGATGTATCTGATCGCGCACAAAGAGTTCCAAGTTTCTTGCGCTGGTTCGTTCTCCTGCCAATTACTATTCTTTATTACATTATAAGCACACCTTACTGGATATCCAACAGGATTGAAAAGCTCCTGAAAATTCGCCGAAACCGGGCAGAGTCTGTCCTGCGGCTAGCAGAACAAGCACACATTATCAAGCGTGACGGCAAGGCATTCCGTTTCACACCAGGTGTCTGGTCTGACTATTTTGCAGCATTGAACAATTCGAGATATCCGGTGGATACGATCATCGAAGGATCAAAAACTGGTTGGCACTCCAGCTACTGGAATCGGCTGGACCCCGGCAAGGATTCCATCTCCACAACCTTGTGTGGTCTAATTCCAAACCCGTCTGTTTATATTGAGAAATTGATTCTTGTTGATCCATACCTTGCAGCACAATGCATCGTAAGCGGTATTGACAATATATCGGAGGAGATCAGGTTCGCCACATACAACCGGCTTATCGCCAATATGCTGGATGTCCATTCTGGAGGTGAGGAACGCAGTGCGGATTCTGCCAAACTCCTTCGCGAACTCCGCGATGATCCATCTTGCATAGATGAGATACTTGAAACAATTGAAAAGAACTATGTCGAAAATGTGAATCTCGATCTGGTAAAGATTATTGCGGAATTTGGCACTAATGCGGTCGAGCTTCTAATCAAGAAATTAGATACCGCACAAACTTCGAAACGCTATATCATATTGGCACTTGGTGAAATTGGAGATCAACGTGCCTTGCCCATATTGATGTCCCTCTTGAAAGTTAACGATCGGGATATTAGGCTGATAGCCATGATGGTAGCAGCTTTCCAATTCCGCGAACCTACGATCAATGCCCTGTGGCGAGACACCCTGCTTTTTCAGCATGATCATGATGACGGTAAAACACTCTGGTCGCATGCACAGATTGCAGGTCCAGCTATCGTTCCTGTACTGATAAATCTATTTCGTTATGGCGTGCGCAAATTCTCGCATCAAAACGCCAAACCACTGCGCACACCAAACTGGGGCGATGCACCTTTCAGATTTTATTCCTTACTGAGGCAGCATAGAGAGAACGGTTCTACGAAAAAGTCTCTATTGGATGCATTTACCAACTCGTCTAACAAGCATTTCAAGATCGTGATGATAAACGCGTTAGCGGAAATCCAGTGTAGCGAAGCAAATGATATGTTTATCGCGTTGCTGACAAATGCAAATGACGAAATACAAATGGCAGTGATCCAGGCGTTGGGTGCAATCAAATCGACAGAAGCAGTACCTGTGTTGATTGGCAAGCTCTATTCTGACAATGTTTTTATCGTTTCTAAAGCTGTCTCCGCTCTTGGCAGCATCGGTTCATCAGCTGCCGTCCAGTCGCTAATAAAAAAACTTGAAAGCGATGAAACAGAAAAATATGAAGCTTTCCCCGCTGAACAGGGAACTCCGATTGATTATCTTGCGATGTGTGCCCTAAGTCAAATTCAGAATGAAACCGCGCAAACGGCAGCTATCAAGTGGTGTGGGGCACATCTAAGTGATCAACGTAACGCAAATTGGGGACGCGAGTCTGTTTCAAAAAAATGTGATTTCCTAGACTGTAGGCAAATCATAACAATAGTAATCAATCTCCAATCGATGGCTTGTTAAATCTTTTTACAGGGAGGTTTCGGTAGTGTATTGGTGCGCATCGTCTTTCTTTGTCGAACTATTCTGACAATATTTATTTCTTGAGCTATATACACCATCCAAAACACTATACCCCGTTGCGTCACTTTCATTAGGCATCATATTTTTCCCCATTTACCGGCTGCACGTTAAAACAAAAAACCCCTGATTTTCAACAAATCAGGGGCAAACTGTCTATATAAACCTATACCTCACCAAGTATTGTTGCAACCTTTCATGCGAGATCACCCTTCCACTATAGTCTTCCCGCCATGAGCCATCTTCCAGTGGTGTGTATACCAGCGGCTTCCTCGCCGGCATCACCAATCCGCATTGGAATGGCAATCTGGTCTCGAACAAGCGTCGGCGTTCCTCTCTGCGTCTGCGGAACAACTCTCTCTTGCTCAATCCCTTCTTTGGCAGTTCACCCGTGAAGAAGGGTGACTGCACCTGGACTAGCGTCTTATCAGGATAAGCTGTGCGAGAACTTGGTTTGCTCTGGGCGCGAACACTTCTCCCAGATGTGGACCTAATCCCTGCACACTTGGGACCCATGCCGATAGCAATACTCAGGGGAGATTTCAACCGCCGACCACATTTTTTGCATCTTGGTTGTTTTTCCATCTTGACCTCCATCATAGGATAGCGCAGTCCGGGCTGCCCACCCGGACTGCTGTCGTTTCCCTGCATTCTCCATATCTTATTGCGACTGTAGAATGCAGGGCTTAGAAAAGCGACACTTGATTTTGCGTCGTTTGCTTGGGGCGTGCTCTGCCGGCTACTCTTCCTACAACACCTTTGTTCGTCATCCAGTCAGACCAGGAAACTGTCTTGGGCGTTTCAGGTACAGGTAACGGCGCACTTGGAGCCGTCGGGCATCCCATTGGAGAATTCGAGACAACTACTTCATCTGCAAACAGGGATTGCAGGTCGGGAAGATCAGCCGAATCCAGCGCTTCACGTGCCAACTTCATCAGGATGTCTCCTTCCTCCTCAGGAACAATGGCGCCGCCGACATTATCACCATACAACAACTGGGCTGCTTTCATTTTCGCACCAATAAGCGCCAGAGCACGTGACTCCATTGTGTCGTTGTAGACCGAGAAGATTGCCTTGACCGGTTTCGTCTGTCCCAGGCGCCAAACCCGTCTGAGGCTTTGCCAAAGCACATAGAGCGAGTACTCGATCTCAAGGAACACAACTGACGAGAAAGCGATCAGATCCAACCCGGTTGCCACGAGTTTGGGATTCACCACTAAAGCGTCCAACCCGATGACACGCCGCGCGATCCATTCCTCACGTTTTCGTGGATTGACGCCGCTGGATAGAACCTCGGCGCGTACCCCGCCATCCCGTAGGATTTTCAGGATACGATCCTGAATGTCCCGCGTTCCCGTCTGGCGCAGGTAGATCAAGACCTTGCGCCCCTGCTGGCGTTCCGCACGGCAGAAATCTACCAGCCAGGACTCCTTGGGCATGGTTTCGTCATCTACCACAGCCGGCAGTTCCATCAATTCCTTTCGTCGAATGACTTCTCCTTTCTGATTAACCTCGTCCACCTCCACGACTTCATTTCGGAAGGCGGAATTTGGACGCGCCAGAGTCCATTGCAACCAGGTGGAAAGATAGCGCCTGTTCTTGATCGCCAAGTCGCGTAATTTCTTTGCCATCGACCGATATTGCCCACCCTGTTCATCCGTCATCGTGAGTGTCACAACTTCTTCGGCATAATGAGGCAGGGCAAGTCCCAAGTCTTTCAGGGAGAGGAATACAGTAGTGTCGAGCAGGCGGTTCACAATGGCGGGTGAGATCCCAGGTTGTTCCTTTGCTTGATTCTGGTATCGCCGATTACCGGTGAAGCCATCCTCATCACCATCCTCTGTGGCGCGTTTGCTTTTACGGGTCATCTCCAAGACACCATACAACCTCGCCCAGCGTTTTTCATCGTTGAAGGCAAAGTCTTTTCGTACGCTGGCATTCAGGCGATGGAGCAGCCAGAAGATCGATGTGCTTCGACCGCCAAAGAAGGTTCCGGTCAGAGTCAGAGTGTATTTGGTTGAGGCGACCAATTGATGAAAGGCAATGCCCCGATCCGATGCCTTGGCTGCGAGTTCGTGACATTCGTCCGCGATTAGCAGTTTGAAAGCGCCTCTGGCTTGTTTCGCAATGTATTCGGCGATTGCCCACCGGCGACCTGTGAATTGGAACAGTGGTGTGCCGCAAATCCGTTTTCCCCAAACCGGCTTCCTGTTTTCATCTTTTACAAGCCTGCCTTTATCGTCGAGTTCATATCCGCTAATCTCAACCTCACAAAATCGGCGTTTGTCACCAAGGTCATCCAGGCTGGTAGCCACCTTGGTAAAACCACCCGGCAGATTGATCTGAATTGGCGAACCGCATGTTGGGCATGTCAGGGCTTCAAACACCCGCCCATCTTCACCATCCACAAACCTTTTACGTTTCACGGCATGTTCCCAGCCAGCTCCATATTTTGCGGAGGTATGGGCAATGACCGCAACTGCCCTTTGCCCCAGTTCGCCTGCTTCATAAAGTTTCAGGAACCTGCTCACATCATTTACATCGCCCGGATCATCTGCATTGCGCCCAATACGCTTCAGTTCCATTGCTCTTGCGCCTGGAATAGTCTCTTCGATTTCCCTAATCCATTTGGGCACGAGGTGCGGCGGACAGAGCACAATAGCGGGATAGGCATTCAACAGTTCCATGATCGCTGCGCCAGTAATCGATTTACCGGCTCCCATCTCGCCCTGCACGTTTCCAACACCATGCTTCTTTATCGCCCTGGCAACGCCAGCCGCTATATGACGTTGTGTTGGCAACAGCCCCGGTTTGTCCTGTCCGGGTAATGGCTTGCGCTTCGTTCCCAATGTATCCAGGATCGCGGTCTCTTCCAGAGTCGGGTCAAAGTTGTACAAAGGTCTGTAGGTGGACAGGATGTGTGCCCCAATCTGATCTCCATACTTGTGCATGAACTTGGAGAGTGGATCAACGGTATCAATGATCTCAATCCCGCTTTGACGCAGGATGGCAACTGTAGAAACGAAACGGTCACGGAAGACCTCGGTGGTCATATTCCCTTTCTTGTCTGTGTTTTCCTCCACCTTTTCGGTGACCTTCACGACCCGACCTTTGACCAGCATCGGTTTGCCGTCTTCATCGGTCAACCGCAGCGTTCCCATCATGCCGGACGCCATCAACATGGCGATGTGTCCCTTCTTTAAGGGCATGACCGGTTGCTTTAATTCACCCAAGCCGCGCGAAGGATTGAGCAGGTCCAGCCATTCCTTTGAAGAATGCAATCCACGTTTTTGTGTCGCATCCACAATCTCTTCCGGCTGCCAGTCCAGACGGGAGAAGCGAACGGGCTGCCCTCCCGATCCTTTGTCGGTTGCAGGAAGTAACTCATACAAAGATTCATCCACCTCTACCAACATGGGCGGTTCCACATCTGCCCATGCCTGCACCTGATGGACTTCCTCATGGGATGGGATCTTGTATTTCACCCGCTTGGTCGCCAACACAATGACCTGATTGAATCCGGTTTCGGGATAGCGGTAGATGCGGATGTTCTCGTAATACCCAGCTAGGTGGGATGCTACATCCAGATCTCGGAGAAGTGGATGAGGAACGATGTAGATCAAGACACCACCACGAACTAACTTGGGTGTGGTGGATTTCAGGAACTCCAATTCCAGGCGTTTCTGGTCACCAAGACGATCATGACTATAGGGCGGGTTGAGGAACAACAGGGTGATGGACTCGCCCGTCAGGTGACAGGAACCCCAGGGCGTATTGAAGAGGCGGTCCATCCTTTCTGCAGCAAGTGCAGCGCGTGCTGGGGAAAGTTCGGCACCCCAACACTGGCAGTTCAAGGCTTTCGCCAGGATGGATGCGGCGGTGCCTTCGCCGGCACAAGGATCGAGTAACCTGCCAGAGTCGGCGGGCTTGAAATAGGTTTTGAGTAATTGGGCGACATGTGGGGTGGTGGGATACCATCCCAGCTTCTCAATAGCGGGAGGACGCATTTTAAATCTCCTTTTGAAAATAAAATTCCCCACACCGAATGGCATGGGGAATTAGGTTGAATTTTGTTTCTCTACTTCACCTTACAAAACAACCGCCCGGCGATGTTCACAAAGCCGAGCGGTTCATTCTTCTCCAGATCAACGAACTCTGGCAATCCACGAGACCAGTCCGACTCCGAATGCCGGAACTGGATCACCAGCGTGCGATGTTCCTTGCGGAGATCGGTCCATAACTGCCAGACATCTCCACGTCCATCACAGATGGTGAAATCGAAGCGCTGGAGGGCTGCTTCTGCCATAACTTGTTTCTTTGTCTTCGCTGGCATTTTCACATCCACGAACTTCAGCAGATGCTGCCAGTCGGCTTTGCGCATTTGCGCCAGCCAGTATGCCAGGGGATCGTTCGAATTCAAGGCTTTATTCATATCGAAGATCTCCTCTGCGGGGATGGAACGTAACATGGTTGCCTCCTATATCTTCAAGACTTCCTGCTCCAGCAGGTTCTGCACCAGGTCCTGCCAGGGTTTGGACAGATCGAGCCTGACTCCCCCACGGCAATCCCCGCCCGTAACCAGCCGCTGGATGTATTCGACATCCAGCGCATACTCCCAAAGCGTCTTTGCCCACGCATCCGGGATGGGAAAGGCAAGCGTCTCCTGCAGGCGTTTCAGAGTCAGCGCCTGCAATTGCGCTTCAACATTCCCATCTTCAAAGACCAGGGCATAGGCGGCATCGTCCTTTGCCTCCCACTTGCCGGGCAATGCCTTGCGGCAGATGATCCCGGCGTGCAGGACATTGAACTCCGGCAATGGCTGTGTCAGCATCTTCACTTCGCCATCAGCAAGCACCGATGTGCCGCGCATGGAACAACTCCCTTTGCCACGAATCAACGACGCCCAGAGACTCTCCACGCTGGTCTTGTGAGCGGCGATGCCGACATACACCAGTGTGTGCTGATAAGGTCGATCCTGCAGCACTGCAAAGCCAGTCACATCGGCGCGTGTATGAGCATTGGTCAGGGCGGGGATGCGTCCTTCCGGGTAGAGGTGCTGAACAGGAGAGACATCCTCCACCGGTTCGATGCGATAGACGTACACGCCAGCATTGACCCGCACCAATTCCTGGTTGATGTCGCGCAGCAGTTCATGCGCGTTCAAGCCCACATTGATGGCGGTGAAGGTTATCTCAATCTCCTCCACTTGAATGCGGACGGTGCGTGCGTTCATGTCCACGGTCGCGCTTCCCGGCTGCCACTCCTTGATGTTCTTCAAGACAGGCGGCAGATCAGCGCCGGGAGACGGCGTGAACCACAACGCCCCATGAAACGGAACATTGGGAACCGGTTCAAATTTTCCATACGGCGCGGTATACCGATCCCTGCCCTGAAACTCGACATCGGGCAGGTCGTTCAATGCCGGCAGCCAGAACTGTTCATAGGAGGACACGAGAATCTTTCCATTTGTGGCTGCCTCTTTTTGAGCAGTCCTCAATTCTTCAATGCGTTCCTTGATGTATTCATCTTCATAGGGTTCAGTCCATGCAAACATGGTTACTCCTGTGTGTTAATGGTGAGATGGAAATCCAGCAGCCCGAAGACCTCCCCTTCCTCGGGGTCGTCACCGGCTGTGACCGTGGGCTGGTATTCGGTGAGATACCGCCAGTCCAGGATGTGGCTTGTCTCTGAGCAGATGCCGTTCTCAGAAAGTAGTGCGGACATTTCATCGGCGACGGAATTCGGATCGTCATCAGCGGCGACTGCGATCTGGATGGTCAGGATGCGAACCTGCTGATTGGGTTTTACAGCGTGCATGTTTCCTCTCTTTCCTCCACATGGATGCAGTCCTCCTCGCGCACGACCGACAGCCACGGCTCGATCTCCTCAGAGTGGCGCGGTTCGCAACCGATCAGAATCGGCACGTTCGGCGTTTCATCTGCCAGCGATTTGGCAAGCGTGATGGCTTTGGGCAGGTTGCCATGAGTGTCGTCCGGGAATAATCCAACCTGATGGGCGATCAGGTTACCCTTGCGCCACACCTTGAAGACACCTTGTACGTCCGGATAACGATCTTCGGGCAGGCGTTTCCAGTCCAGGTGATATTCCTGCAGGGCGACCTCCAGCGTGATCCAGGTGATGCCGAGTTCAGGGTCATGCCCATCAAGGAGATCCTTCAAAACTTCAATGGCGTTCTCCTTCGTGATCGGCACGCCCATGTTCAGGGCAGTGTCCAGCAAATCACCGACCTGCCAGAGTGGGGCGATCTTGTCCTGCCAGTAATGGTGCAGGGTGCGCAGCACGTCCTCGTTTGGAATGTGCAGTTCGCTGGCAATGGCATCAGCCATTTCTTCAATGACATGATCGTTCATGGTTTATTCCTTTACAGATGCAAATGCGAATGGGTCATGCCATCATCACCAAGCAGCGAGTAATGAATGGCATAAGCTTTTCGGATTTAGCGGCGTGCGCCGCGTTCGAAGCGGAAGAGGGGTTCGTTTTCGTAGAGATACTTCCTGGGCGTGCGGCGAAAGATCGTCCAGCCGATGGCATCCGGCGCGCCAGGTTGACTGCGTTCGATCTGAACACGTACACCGCTCCGCAACAAGGATAGGGTCCGCTCCAGAGTCAGCGGAAGCGCTGCCTCCGGCAGGGTTGCCTTGAAGGGCAGGATGACCAGGTCCGGTTTGGTCGGCATCATGGTGTCCCGTCCCCTTGTGTATCGAGCCAGCGCTTTAGCTCCTGCCTTTCCTTTTCGATCTGCTGAATGAGATCATCACGCACCTGCTTCTCATCCCAGCCGGAGCGATGCGCCTGGTCCAGTTCCTTTAGGAATTGCACGATGTCGCGCTTTTCCTCAGGGACAGGATCAAAGGTGGGATCGGTAGTCGCCTCCACGGAGACATACTCATGCCAGGGATGATCGTCTTCGCTCACGAGATCGAAGAAGCGTTCCTCAAGTTGCACCTGTTGGGCGATGAAGAACAATCCATCGGAGAGAACGGAACGTATTTGTGTATCAACTTCCTCAACGCTCCGTTGTGTTTCATTCGGGAGAATGACTTCGCCATGCTGCTTGTAATTGCTGGCATCGCGGTACATGTAGACAAAGCGGATGTTAGTCATCGGACACCCTGCCTCCCTCCGCCCATCCTTGTGCCTTGATATTGCGCGCCCACATGCTCAGGAAGGAGGAGACATCCTTGTGGAAGCGGGTGTCCACATAGGTCTTTCCATCGCGCTCGATGAACTTCGAGCGATACCCGAAGAAGGCTTGGGTGATGCCGGTTGGCACCCAGGAGGGATAATGCAATTCCACATCCGGGTCGGCGATCAGGTCGCCGTTTTGTTCGAAGTAATGTGCGACGGAGATCATCTCGCCGTGACGTTCGATCACCAGCGGTTGATAACCCTGCTTCTCAAAACGCACATGGAAGGAGTCTTTGTTCTGGAATTCCTCCAACAGGTTGTGGGACTTCAACAGATGTTCGATGGTTTCTTGAAAGAGTGTGGTCATTTTGGTTTCTCCATAAAAAGTTTGGAGGGCGACATGGTCGCCCTCCAAATGTCTATTGATCTATTCGTCCCAGCCGCTGATGCTGTCTTCCATTGCGGCTTCCAGCCAACCGTCATCACCGAGACGGGAGGCATTTTCGTATTGTTCAACCAGTGGACCTTCATCCGGTTCGATATCCGCCTCCTGGTACTCGTGATCGGGACGCAGGATGACATCTGCCGGGAAATCACCTGCCTTCCAGATCGGGAGCGTGCGCGCGACTTCATAGCCGGGCTTGCAGAAATCCTGTGGGTCGAGTTCCGGCGAGACGATCACCACGTATTCATCGGAGTCGGAGGTGTAGTGCACCAACATGTACGGTCCGATTTCGGAGAGCGCCGCCTGTTTGTATTCAAAAGGCGGTAAGGACACACCGGCTTCGCCAAACAGCCAGGTGATCTTTTCCTTGAGCCACTCGATGTCGGCATCGCGGTTGAAGATCGTGCGGCGTTGGAAATCACGGGGGATGTCGGTCAGGTTGCAGAACTCGTCCGGCTTCTGGTCTGCCAGGGCGTAGGCGGAGGTCTCGATCTCCAGACCGACAATGATGTCTTCCTCCCATTTCCAATGCACACTGCCGACATACTCACAGGGCTTCGAAAACGCGCCGGGATTCATCACGATGCCATCCCAGCCTTTGGGATGATCCTGTGGAATACACCAGACTTGAAAGCCGCCACTGCCCGCTTCGAAAATCGCGGCAGGATGAGGATTGGCGGCGATGTCCAGTTTGCGCGCCAGGTCGAGCACAGGTTTCATTTTTTGATGTTCAGAATGGTGAGACATGATTTGCTCCTTGTAGTTGTGATTTGGATCTATCCGCCGCGCGGACCGTCGTATTCGTATTGATGATGAAATTCCTCGATCCCCTCAGACCAGCGGGCATGTCCGCTGAAGCCCATGCCGCCTTCGAAGTATTCCAACTCGAAGGTGTGGTCGGGGAACATGGAGGCAAGTTTCTCGATCACGGGGATGGGTGGACTCCAGGCGGTATCGAATTCCAGGAAAGCCTGGATGGGTTCCGCATCCGGCAGGGGACTGCCGCACTGCTGGCAGGTCAGGACAACCATCATTTCAGTCTTATGAACCGTCTGGCAGTAGGCGCACTTGGATGTCTTGCGGAGAGGCTTGGATGAGTCGGCGCGTGTGGTGAGATGAACATGACAGGCGTTCCATTTTGTCTGCCAAAATTCACAGCACCACTCATAGCCGCCTGAGTTGAAGCCATCCTTGATCCACGGCGTGCCGGGTTCCACACCATATTCCGCGCCGAGCGCTTCGAGTTTTTGTTTGCGTTCCGGGTCATCGTTTGCGATGGCGTTCAGTTTTTCCCGATACTCTTCCGCGCGTTTATCCATATCGCGATACATCTGCGGATAGGGGATGATCGTGTTGAAGTCCAGGATGCGAACATCTTCATCCTCCCCGGATTGGGAACGGATGGTTTCGAGAATCTTGTTTACATCGGGACCGGTAATGGTCAGTTCGTTTTCAGCCCAATTAGGCATGGGATTGCTCCTTGTTTTTTAAAAATTTCCTGCCGGCTTGTGACCGGCAGGGTGGGACTTGGCGAATATTCAGCTTGATCCTGCGCATCGCATTCCAACGCAATGGAGAGTGCCTCAGGCGTCATGTTTTCCTCGACGATGAGCTGTTCCATGCGTGGGTCGGCGCGTGCCAGGCGTTCGGCATCGGCGGCTGTGCGGATGTTTGGATTGTTACTTCCATAACGTGCGAAGTAACCTGCGCCGACGCGACTTACGAAGGGTCCGATCACAGCCTTGTACAAATGTCCGTGAGTTTGCTTGTTGGGAATGGCAGTAGAGTGAAACAGGATCAAATCATCCTCTCCACGCTTGCCGAGATAGAAAGGCATGTTCCCTCCTAAAAATCCTGGATCAGTCCCAGCAGGATCAATTGCTCCTTTTCCTCGACATGCAAGCGCAAACTGGTTTCGATAAAACTACCACTGAGCTTGTCGTCGCGCAGGAAGTCGAACGTGAAGGAAAAGGAGGGACGCTGGTCAAGAACCAGATGGTGATGCGCCATCCAGAGAGCATCATAGAGTTGCTGATCGTGGTCGTCCTCGTCATCGGCATGAATGGGCATCAAGGCATCGCTCAACGCTTGGCTGATCTCCACCTTTTTGGTGAAACCCAGGCAGGCGGTTGCCCAACCCGCATTCAACCAGGTGGTGTTCTTGAAGATGCTTTTTACAGCGGGTGCAACAGCAAAGGTGAGATTGAGAGTCAGTTGTTTCATCTCGCCTCCTAGTTGAAGCCTAACCCGCGTTCTTTGAGGCTGACCCACTTGCCCTGCCCGATCACGAGATGATCCAGCAGGTCGATGTCAAGCAGTTTGCCGGCCTGCACAATGGCACGTGTGACCGCCACATCATCCGGCGAAGGCGTGGGGTCACCGGAAGGATGGTTATGAATCAAAATCAGGGCGGAGGCATGGCGGCTGATTGCGGCTTGAAAGACCTCGCCCACCCGCACCTGGGAGGAATTAACCGATCCCTGATACACCTCCACGATCTCCAGCACGCGGTTGCGGCGGTCCAGCAGGATCGTTCTCAAATGTTCCTTTTCGAGCAATGACATTTCAGCCTGCACCAGTGCAGCAGCATCGGCTGGTGAGTTGATCGCCGTGCGTTCATCGCTTGGCATACTCAAACGCAACCCCAGATTGAGCGCCGCCTTGATGCGGATGGCGGTTGCCTGATGGATGCCTTTTACTTTGGCGAGTTCGGAGGGATGCGCCTGGTACAGGCGACGGATGTCGCCATCGAAACGCGCCAGCAGCGCCTGCGAGAGTTCGATCTGTTTGGCCCCGCCGATCACTGCGGCCATGAGTTCGGTGATGTTGCAGGCAGTGGGATCCTGGGTGATGCGATAAGCAGGTTGTTCGCGCAGGGGCATGGTCTTGAGGATGGGTTGTTCATAGGTGGACGGGGATTGGAGCAACAGGGAATTGTTGTCGTTCATGGGACTCCTTGGGAAATGAAAGACGGCATGGAGCCAATGACTCCATGCCGTCTTTGTGAATATGGTTTACTGGTTATGCCATTGCCATTTCGGGCAGAGAGATGGCGATGGCTTCATCCTCCGGGAAGGGATCGCGGCTGCCCTCCACCATCATCGGCATGATGACCGCTGTGAAACTCCCGGCTTCGATCAGGATCGGCTTTGTGTTATTCGTGATGCGCATGACCAATTCGCCCTTGCAGGCCTCCGCCGCGCGTTTCAGGAAGGTCGCGGATAACCAGGCTTGGGCATTCTCACCGCTGGCAGTCCCTTCCAGGATGTTGCGACCCTGGCCGGTTTCGGTTTCTGCTGACGCGATCTTTGCAACGCCATTCACGGCTTTGAGGAAGGTGCTTTGTGTGCCCATCGCATTCACCATGCGGATGGATTGCATCAGGCTGGCTTGCTGGATTTGAAGGATGGCGATGGCGTTCTGCCGCGCCTCCTCGATCAGGGTCTTGATCTGCGCCGATGGGAAGTTGCCATCTGCCGTGACAGTCGCCAGGGTCAGGTCTTTGGAGTAATCCGGGTTGGTGATCTGAAAGATGTAACGGTTCTCACCTGCTGTGCCCATGCGCACGGTGTCCCGGTCCTCAACCAGTGTGGACAGCAGTCGTGCGCTGCTCAACGGGAGCGATACGGAGGTTGGTTCAGTGGGACCCTCGATGCTCTCCAGCACGAGCCCGGCAGAATATCCATCAGCGGTCTGCGCCATCACCGTGTCGGAGTCGAGGATTAGGTGAACAACCTGCAGGACGGCGCGCGAGTCATCCGTGGAGGCAAAGGGCAGGGCGCGCATCAAACTGCGAAAGATGGTTCCGGAGAACGTGGCAACCGTTTGAATGCTTTCCTCGCCGATCACCGGAAGAGGTTCATCCACAATGCGCAGGCTGGTGCGGTTGGAGGTTCCCTGCTCGATGACCAGCGACGACCCATCCACATGCAGACGGAGTTGACCTGCCAGAGTCTCCACCACGGCTTTCAAGGTGGCGGCATCCACACAGACGGAAAGGTCTTCACTGCAATCGACATTCACAGTGGAACGCGCAGCAGTCTCGCCGTTGAAGCAGGACAGGCGCAGGATGCCATCTGGTTGCACATCCAGACGCACGAGGGCAAAGGCGGCCATCAAGGTGCTTTTCGTGCTGGCGCGGGTGACGGCATTCAATGCCGAGTGTAATAAATCTTGTTGAATGGTGATCATTTGTTAGCTCCTGAAAAAACAGGTGGAAGTCCTGTGGACCTCCACCTGTGATTCAAATTGGGTTAATACTGAATGTCGTCTTCAGCCGTATCTGCTTGCGCGACAGCCGGCTCATTGTTCTTGTTATCCAGGAAATGGATCTCCAAGACTTTGAGTTCGTAATCCGCCGCAGCCGTGCCGTCTTGACGAATCCAGATGCGTGGACGGCCCGTGGCTTTGTCCGGTGTCAGCCGGCCTTCGATCAACACCTTGCTGCCTTTTTTCAGATACTGGTTGCAGACCTCACCGAGTTTGCTCCACGCTGTACAGCGGAACCAGGTGGTGACCTTGACCGTCTCGCCCTTCTCGTTGTTGTACTGGTCATTGGTGGCAACGTTGAACGTCGTCACGGCTGTGCCTGTCGGGGTGTAGCGCATTTCTGGTTCACCACCGAGGTGACCGACGAACACTGATTTGTTGTATTGCTTGGACATAGAGACTCCTTGTTTTGATGTTGTTTTTTGAAATTACTTGCAGATGTCGTGCAGGTGCTGATCCACCTCGTACACAGAGAGTGAGAGAAGACATTTTTTATTCTCCTTGGAGAATAAAAGACGGCGCACAAGCAGTCCGCCGTCTTCGTATTCATTTTCTTTGTGCGTTTTGTTTTTTACTACGAGGAATGTGATCGTGATGACTTCATCATCGAGGAAGGGATCCTTGCTGCCGTTCTCCGAAACCTATTCAATACTATCCAGGATAGTTTGATGTTCGGTTCCTGCTTCAACGAGCGTTGCCTGGAAACCAGGTCTTACATGCTCTCCACAGGCATATCATTCCGCGGAACTCGCGGTAGCCATGCTTTAGGCCATATATATCAATTGCTCAAGATTTATGGCTGCATTCAAGTCACGATCAATCTCAAAACCACAGATATCGCAGTGATATATGCGCTCACCCAAGGAGATACTTACTTTCACCTGCCCACATCGCGAACAACGCTTTGTGGAAGGAAAATATGGATCAGCCATACGTACGTCACAGCCATACCATATACCTTTGTAAGTCAACTGGCGCTGAAACTCATGCCAGCTCACATCGGAAATGGCTTGTGCCAGGCGATGATTTTTCATCAACCCCATGACGTTTAGTTTTTCGACCATGATGATTGACTTGGATTTAGCTAGCCAGGTTGTAGCCTGGTGGATGGAGGCTTTTCGAATGTTTGCCACATGCGCATGTGCTTTCGCAAGTTTTCGTACAGCCTTCTGGCGATTGGCACTTCCTTTCTTCCGACGAGATACCGTGCGCTGTAAGTGTTTGATCTTTCTAAGAGCCTGTCCCAAACTATGTGGGTTTTCGAAATACAGGCCATCGCTCACTTGTGCCATGCGATGAATTCCAAGATCCACACCGGCGACCGGCTTGTTGGAATTTTCCGGATCAGGTATTTCCATTTTTACCTTTAGTGAAACGTACCAACGATCAGCTTTTTCACTGATCGTGGCACTCAGAATATGAATATTGTGGGTGGGTAAATATCCGTGTTCTTTCATTCGCAGGAGACCCAGACGTGGTAATTGGATCCTTTTTTCAAAAACATGTATCTTGCCGGTCAGACGAAAACGAGCCGGGCTGCGATTTTTCGTTTTGAATTGTGGAAAACCCACCTTGATATTTTTGCCCGCTCTCTTCTGCTTCACCCTTTGAAAAAAGCGTCGAAAGGCATTGTCCAGATCACGCAGGGCTTCCTGGGGTGCACACTTTGAAACTTCATACATCCAGTTAAATTGAGTTTTCTTGAGGGCGATGAGCTCCTTGTGCAGGTCGATGGCGGTGGGTGTCTTTTGTCCAAGTCGATACGCCTCCATCTTACGGGATAAACCCCAGTTGTAAGCGAAGCGCGCCGCACCAGCATTCCGGCTACAAGCCGTTATTTGGGCTTTGGTTAGGTCCAACTCAGTTTTGTAGGCACGATAGATTTCCATAAATCGGTAAACCTAATGGGATGCCATTGAGTTGGCAAGCCAGAATTCATGGGCACCTGCGTAGCAGCCAATAACTACCCTTGCTCTTTGTTGCTTTGACATGAGAGTCTCCTTGTTTTAGGTTTGAAATTACTTGCAGATGTCGCGCAGGCGCTGGTCCATTTCATACTCGCCGGAACCAACGTATTGGATGAACCGCACGATGAACCAGACCGCCCAGATCAGGATCAGGGCGGCGATGATGGAAGCGAAGAGAGTGAGAGCAGACATTTTGTTTTCTCCTTGGAAAATGGAAATCGGGGAGCGATGCAAGATCGCTCCCCGATTCAGGGAATGGGTTGGATTTGAATTTATAGAATGGACGGCCACCATCCACTCAGGATGGCTTCGTCCGGATCGAGCGCGTCGGGAGGTCGCAGGGTGCGCACTTTCGCGCCACCGTGTCGGATGGATGCCGACACACTTTGCGCCCATTCGACGCCGGCTTTGTCCGGGTCGCGCAGCAGCAGGTACTCGTACTGCGGATGTTCGCGCAACCACTGGTGCATTTTTGCGCTCGGACTGGCGCCGTTGGTGTAGACCGCGACCGTGTCGGCTTCGCGTCCCAGTTGATGAATCTTCTGGGCGGTGATGAGCATGTCGAACAAACCTTCCAGCACGATCAACGTGCGCGTGGCGGGAGTGATGCGCCAGCTGCCGAGAGGCTGGACGCGATTACCCCAAGTCTTGTGATTCTTGAGCGGGGTGAAATTGCGTGTGCCTTTGGGCAATTGTTCCTCCGGGATGTAGCGCACGTTCATCACTGCCGGGTGTGTCGGCGGGTCGGCATACACCACACCGCCCGCCCACAGCCAGATGCCATCACGCCGCACCATCATGGATTGTCGTGCCGCATCGATGATCTCGCGATGGACCCGTGGAGCGGGAATGCCATAGCCAAGTCCATAGACCAGTGCGGTATAAGGTGTCACGCCGCGTCCTGCCAGATAGTCCCAGGCAGGTGAACGCTGTACAACCGAGCGCGCTTCCGACACAGCTTCATCGAGCAGTTGCACCTGTGTCGGTGGTCGTTTGGGGCGTGTCGGTGTAGTCGCCGATACACTTGGCTTCCAATCCTGCCCCAGCTTTTTTTGTAATGACTTCAACGAACCGCCACTGGCGCCACAGCGCAAGCACTTCCAGTAGCCGTTGACAAGATTGACACCGAAATTGGGTTGCCCACCTGTTCCCTCCCGACTCGCGTCGTTATGGAAGGGACACCAGAAGATGGCCCAATTGCGATGATCCTCCACGCGAACCGCCGTTCCCAAAATTTCTTCGGCGGCGGATAAGATGTTTTCCATGTGCTTTTCTGCGACCTCCTTTTCGTATGGCTATCTGCCGATACAGCGTGCGATGGCAGCCATGATGGCCGACAACCAGTGATGGGGCTGGCTGGCGGCAATGGCGACCAGGATGAGAAGCATTGCGAAAGTTCTCATGATCTATCTCCTTGTTTGGATGGATTAAATGGTCCCAGGGAGAGAGCATGATCACGCATCCGCGCAGTCCAGTGTGTCGGCTCATTCCACCTCCACACTGGCCCAGCTGGGCGCGGTGGTATACACGGCTACATCTTCGCGCAGCAGTGTAACGTCGGCGGTATACAGGTAGTCACCTTGCTGTCGTCCGGCGGAGGCGGCGACGTTGATCGCCTTGCCGTTCACGATCACCATGCGTTCGTTGGCTTTGAGCAGAAAAGGCGCGTAAATCTTGACGGTTTTTACGGTTGTGATATGATCAGGCTTGTACATTTTTAGTACCTCGAAGCCGTCCAGTTACAGCTGGGCGGTTTCACTTTTTTATCTGCCGGTCCTCTCACCCCGGCAAGTCCTCGCTGTAGAACGAAAACGGGCGTTGGCATGGGAAGTCCATGCACAACGCCCGTTTGTGTTGAGGGGAGTATTCAGTTTTGGGTTTGGTTCGATCAGCCTCCTATGAGGGTTTCCAGGGAATATTTTTCACCGACACACCCATGAAAACCATGATGTGTGTCGGTATTGACGTAGGGCTTGTTGGGGAAGGTTGAACCTGTTCCGATGGGTTCCCATTTTCCAAACGTTCGAGATTTCCTTCGGTGGGTTCATGCGAATTTCCAAAAAAGCCTGTTTCATACATGGGAAAGCAGAAGATGTGGATGAATTGATTTGGGGATGGTGAATTTGGGCTCCTTTCGTTGAATGGATGGTGGGGATTGGATACAACAGCAGAAGCCCGGCGGTTTGCCAGGCTTCTTGAAGAGAGGGATGGATTGTGGAAAATAGGAACAGTGCGGATTATATGGAGTTTGAGAAAACTGTCAAAGTACGTAGGCGGCAGATATTCCCCTTTAATATCATTATGCGACCTGTAAAAACGCCCCTATTCCCTACGGGTGAACTTGTATGTGTGGACCAGGAAATGCAACCATAGGATGCCATCGGACACATCAATAATCCTCTTTCCGGGGATTATTCAGAGGCGACACGTTCCTCATACCCCCTGACAACCTTTCGTATCATCGCGCAAAAAACGAAAAAGGATACGAAATGAACACCAAACAAGAATGGAAAAAAGGCTTTACATGGATCGTGCTTCTAGTTTTGACGCCGGCAGTTTTATTCGCTGGACTTAACTTTCAGCAGTTGGTTTCCGTCTGGACGGTTTCGAATGAGACCCGGCAACTGGAACGACGAGCCGCCTTTGCGCCGGAGGGCGTGGAAAATCCTGCGCCGCTGATGGATGATTTCGAAGCTGGACTTTCCACAGCTTTTTGGGATTTCACGATCATCAATGGCGCCGGGCAGGTATCGAACGAAACCGCCTGGCACGCGGCGGAAATGGAGATCGATCATCAACTCACGCTCCGGCATGCCCAGGACCCGCAGTTCGAGACGGAAAGCGCGGACTGGCACGAACCCTCCAGCGAGCAATACAACAATGTCACGTTGATCGGCGGCAGTGGCTTCCAGCCCACATCATCGAGCGACGTGATCGTGGAATTCAAAAGCCGGGTGGATGAAAATTTTTATGGGACGGCAGGAGTTGTCGTGCAGCCGCAAGGGACCCTTCAGGCAGACGGTCTCTTTGCCAAGCCATTCGATATGTTCGGATTTTCAGTGATCGGTAATGAGTCCTCCTTCAATGGCGCCAATGGTTCGGTTTGTTATCTGGCGCTCAATTGGGTGCCTGTTCAGGTCGAAGCCATGAATGTGGACCCGGAAGTGTGGCACATTTATCAAATCCGTCTGCATCAAGTCAGCAGGATCAAATGGATGGGAACCGTGTCGGTGGATGGGTCGGAACTGTGTCGGAGGACGATGCCGGCATTTGGACCAGTGGAAATCCAGGTCTGGAGCGATAATTATCTGGTGAGCACCCAGCCGCAGCGATGGTGGCAGATTGCACCGGTTCTTGAGTTGGGTTTCCAGGATGGCGGGAACAAGGAGTTTCATCTGGATGACATCCGGATCTTTGAGGAGGTTCGGGAATAAACAGGCAATATCAATACGCCCGGTCGTGAACCGGGCGTATTTTTGTGGGAACGGTAAGCGACACATGCAACCCACCTTGTCCTCCTGAACAGTATAGTCACGCCCATGAGTGAGTCGTACCAGTCCAAACAGGAACGCCGGCAACGGTTGTTGGAGTCAATGCCCGAGGGACTTCGTCCGCACGTCTCCGTGCGCAACATCGAAGCCGTGGCAGCGCTTTCCCCGCAGGCACAGACTCGTTTACTGGAAGCCGTTCAAGCCGGGCTCAAGCGATTGCCGCGTGCCATTGAACAATTACGCGCCGACCCGCAGACTTCCATTGCAGAACTGCTCGACCCTCCTGCACAACCTGAAACAGAACTGCCTGCACAGACCCACTCTGCATCCATTGGACAGGATGTAGCGGATTTGATCCAAGAGTGCTTTCCGGATATGCCGCGTGTGTCGGCGGAGGCGCTCGCAGATGCGGACGTGATGCAGGTCGTGCGCACCGTAGCAGAGACCCATCAGCAGGTCTTCAAGTCCAATCACATCAAGACGGATTTCATCATGCTGACCCTGCATGGACTGATATGCAAAACACTTGAACAACTCGAAGAGATCATCGAAGAAACGCCTGCCCTGCGGCAGGCATTTGAAAAAACCAACGAATGGAGAAAAGAAGAAACATGTTGAAACGTATTGCTTCGACCGGTGTGAACCTGGTGGTACTGGGCGTGTCGGTTGGAATCTTTCTGGTGGCGTTCATCGCTTTGAACGCTCTGGGTGCGGCACAGAAGCCGCCCACCATTTCCGTATTGTCCGCCACACGTGACTTAAACATCGGCGATGTCATTATGGAAAATGACCTGGCGGTCAAGACCGTCTTTCAGGATGACAATGCCAGTATGTATATCCCCGGTGAGGAAGTGACCGGGGTGGTCGGCGGAGTGGTCGCGCAACCCATCTTCAATGGGCAGCCCATCTTTCGATCCGCGATCCTGGCGCAGGCAGCCGAAGGCACAAGACTATCTGCTGTGCTGGCACAATTTCCCGGGCATAGCTTATTCCCTTTGCCATTGGATGCCATGAACCTTGTATCGCCAGATGCGGAAGCGTTTCTGCCTGGTGACCTGATCGGCGTCACAGTCGTGATCAGCACCCGACCGCAACAGATGAGCACCCCTACCCCGATACCGGAACTGGTGATCGATCCGGGATACAACATCGAGCCGACTGACCAACCCTCGCCGCTTGAACTGGAACAGGCAGATGCCATCAACCGCTCGTTTCCGCCACTTGCCAAAGATCTGTTCCCGATGGGCGTGCGCGTGATCGCGGTGCAGGGACTTCCACAACAAACCGAGTCATCTGAAGACAGTGGTTCCTTCAACCTGGATACCCAGCCGAAGATGTTGATCCTGCTCGTTCCCAATCAAAGCCGTGAAGTATTGTCGCTCGCCTTGCAACAGGGCGATCGTTTGGTGGTCTCCCTCATGGCACGCGGTGATGAAACACCCTCTGCCGGCTTTACCTATTGGGACTTCGAGGACTTGTTCAAGCAGGATCGTGAAGAAGTCCTGGGAGGAGGGCAGTAATGCAGGTTCTTTTACTTGGTGCAGGAACCGTGACCTCTCGTTTGAACATGCAACTCGCGGAGCAGGGTCATTCGGTGATTGCCCAGATCGCGGCATTCACGCCGCAACATATTGACCTGTTTGATTTCCGTGCCCTGGTGGTGGTCTCGCCTGAGTCCTCGGTGTCCCCGGAGAGTCTGGTCAAAGCTGCTGAACGCGGTAAGCTGATCTTCGTCATCGCAGGTGTTGGTGATGGTATGGCTTCCTGGGCGAATGGCGTGGGTGTGCCATCCATTGCATACCCACCTTCGGATGTGGACATCAATAAGTTGTATGAAGAGATGCGTAGGGCAGATGCTGGCAATCTCGCGGCAGATGACCAATACCGCCGCGCAGTGCTGGGCAGTGATATGTCGGCGCGCATTCAATCGGGGATGGCAGTTCGTAAGATCGCGATCACATCCCCCAAGGGTGGAACGGGGAAAACTACGGTGGCAGTTAATCTTGCGGTGGCGCTTGCTTTGTCAGGCATCACGACCTATTTGGTAGATGCCGATGGCAATGCCGGTGCGCTCCAATATCACATGCGCATGGAACGGATGAATACCACCATGATCGGACTCTTGCGACGTGAGATCGCCAAAGCCAATAAAGGCGTGATGGGCGATGTGGCATCGGGAGCAGCTTATCTCAATGCCTTTACGCCGTTGGAAAATTTACCAACCTTGCGAGTTCTGCCCGGATTGATCACCGATGATCTTGGAGATGAAGTCCTGCAACAGGAGGCAAAGGTTGCCGAAGTGATCCAAGGTTTGTATGAAGCCGGCGTCGCGGCGGGCGGTGTGGTCATCATGGATGTCGGCATCAACCCTGCGCATGTCGTGCATCGTGCCGCCTTGAAAGCCGCCGAAGGCATTGCCATTGTGATCAAGCCGGAAATTCCCGATCTTGCAGAAACGCGCCGCTGGATCGCAAGGATGATCAACTCCCTGGCAAGTGTGGTCGGCAAGGGCAGCGCGCATGAATTCGTCGGCAGCCGCGTCAAGCTCTGCTACAACCAGGTCGTGGGCGATGGTTTCAAGGCGGCACACAAGATGTTGCAACAAGCTTTGAGTGAGGACAAGATCGAACTCGCCTTGATCCCAAATGGCATCATTCCGATTGTCGATCCACGCCTCGCTGCCCAAGCTGTGAACTCGGATCGGCGTGAGGATGTTTTGATCTGGCGCTACAAGAAGGAGAAGTTGGAGGAGCTCGGACCGTTCGCCGATTCATTATTGGGTTTTGCTTCCCACTTTGTGCCCGCTGTGCGTGAAGGCGCATCCCGCATTGGGCTATTGCCGAACGCTCCGAAAAAACGTAGTTGGTTTGGGAAAGGGTAGACATGTTCGATATTGCAGGCAAAACAATGAAGCCCGTCTCGGAGGTACGATCCTCGGATGAGATGGAACGCTGGTGGAATATTCTTGCAGAAGAAGGTCGTGCAAGGAAGGCGATTGAGTCTCTACAAAAAAGCATGACCTCCACGGAGATCGAAGCCCTGGCACGTCAGGTCTTTGAAGAAGTCAGTTCACGCGCGGTGGATGCAGGAGTCTCCCTACCCAAAGAATACATCCTGCGCCTGATCGGTGAACTCTCCGGGATGGGACCCTTGTTGGAGTTAATCGCCCGTTCGGATATTGAAGACATTGCCATCAACCTCGGACATATTTATGTGTACACCACAAGCAATGGCTGGGAACATGCGGGTCCCGCGCCGGATGGCATTGGCGATGCACTCAGAGTCATGATCGACCGGGCCGGGCAACGCGCACCGACTCCTGATTATCCAATTGCCGATGCGATGTTGCAGGTGATGGTTCCGCTTATGGATGGAACCGTGCGGAGGAAAGGCGTGCGTATCAACTATGTCATGCCACCCGCATCGCCTTATGGCGATACGATCACCTTGCGTGTCTCCAATTACCGCACAGCCTCCGATCTGACGCAGGGAAGTCTGGCATTGTTATGTCAGAACAGACTCCCGCCTGTGCCGCGTCCCAAATTCGATCCAAAAGATTTCCCGCGTGGCAATGGCAT
>Ga0268298_10000731_pt1 | contig 41466 bp, 35 predicted proteins | sample WWTPWeurt_MetaG_FD_194462 | JGI IMG/M metagenome (GOLD analysis project Ga0268298, IMG submission 194462) | Activated sludge microbial communities from WWTP in Nijmegen, Gelderland, Netherland - WWTP Weurt | ecosystem: Engineered > WWTP > Aerobic digester > Activated sludge | place...
TGCACCACGCCTTTGGGCTTGCCGGTACTCCCTGAGGTATAAAGTATAAAGAGCGGATCTTCGGCATCCATCTCTGCCGCAGGGACAAAGCCATCACCTTGAATTTCAACTTTAGCAACTTCGTCGCTCCACCACACATCTCTTCCATTTATCATCGAAACAGGAGTTTTCGTCCTGGTCAAAACAATAACTTTCTTTACAAATGGGCACTGGGTCAGAGCTTCATCTATCACGGGTTTGAGAGGGATTTCTTTTGTCCCCCGGAATGCTCCATCACAAGTGACAATGTATTCGGCATAAGCATCTATTACCCTATCAGCGATACTCTGAGCACTAAAGCCACCAAAAATCACCGAGTGTATAGCTCCGATCCGGGCACAAGCCAATATGGCTATAGCCAGCTCTGGCACCATGCCCATGTAAATACAAACCCGATCACCCTTACGCACACCATTGTTGATCAATACTCGGGCAAACTGGTTTACCTTGTCATACAGTTCCTGATAACTCAGGATTCGATGTGCTTCGTTTGGATCGTTGGGCTCCCATATCAATGCAGCTGTATCAGCCATACCAGACAAGTGCCTGTCCAGACAGTTTTCTGTAATATTGAGCTTTGCACCGCCAAACCATTCTATCCTCGGCTCAGTAAAATTCCATTCCAAGATGCGATCCCACTTCTTCTTCCACTGGAAGTTCTCCGCAACTTCGGCCCAAAAAAGTTCCGGATGATCTACACTGCGACGATGAGCTTCCCGATAATTTTCAAGAGATAATATCTGATATGGATAAGACATATTGTTGAAATTGTATTGGCGAAATTAACTAGAATAAAATTGAAGCAGATTGAAAATATGGTCAAATAGTATAGCTGACTTTAAGCTAAAATTTCATTGATACTCTTTAATAACTCTCTTGTACTAAAGGGTTTGGTGACATAATGTACTGCATCGAGATCGTATGCCTTTCTGATGTCTGCAGGCCGCGTTTTTGCACTCATAAAAACCACCTTGATATGGCTTGTCACCGGATTTGATTTTATACTGCTACAAATGGCATATCCATCCACATCCGGCATCATGATGTCTAAAAGAACCAAGGCGGGCAGATGATCAGATATACTTTGCAATGCTTCGGTTCCATTGCGAGCGACAAAGACTTCATATCCATTCGTCTTCATTAAATAATCCAGCGACATCAGGATATAAGGATCATCATCGACTATCAATACTTTATGAGCTGTTTCAGACACTGAACTCATGTACTGATTCCTCCAAATTATTCATAGGTAAAGAAGAAAAATGAATGCATATACCCGATTAATTCAAATGCAATATCATCAGACTATATAGATATCCAAGCTTAATGTTTCTTTGTATCTGATGTTAAATAATGGATTTGTCTGTAGAAGCAGATTGTCAAGGTGAAAGCCCTTGATTTTATGCTCGCCTAGTCTCCATCCTGAATGGTGGAGTTGATGTAAAATTTGATATCTTATTCTTTCTATTCCTCGTTGTATCAATTTCATGTCTTAAATGGTCCAAAATTTTTTCATTATTTATAAGTCTATTCTAAACGCAAACCGGAATTGGTGTAGGTCACTTCAGTAATGATTTGGAACAAAGAAGAGGTTTTTAATGAATAGGAAAATTGTGCTATTTAATATTTGTATCCGGTATTTACCCAAGAATCCAGCACAAATGAAGCTTTGATTTATCCGCTTCCATTTGATTTCCTCAATTCTCAAAAAAATCCATTCTAAATCAATAAAAAACCAAGTCAGAAAAAAGTGACCCCATTTCTGGGGTCACGATGCACTAATCGATGGTCACGCATTTTGGACCTTATTTTATCTTATACTTCATAACATTTATCTTGCAATGATCAGTTTTTCGGTTTGCAATACACGCCCTTTATGGTCTGTGATCTGTATGACATAGCTACCTGTGTTCAGATCATCCAGACTCCAGAATACCTGATCATACTTCCTGTTATGATACGATCTACTGCATACCAATACTCCGTCTATCGTATAGAAATTCAAGTGTATGACTTCCTCTCCCTCATAATGTGATAGCAGGTAGAGTTGGTCAGATACCGGATTGGGATGAATCCGAAAAAAACGCTCCCTGTTCTTCTCCACTTGCTCAGAGGACGTAGTCTCGTTGCATCCAGGCACCAGACATCCCTCTTCGTCCAGATACATCATGTATGCCCTGATTTTACCGATCCGCTCATCATGGATGGAGCCTACCACCAGTATCCCGCCTCCGGGACTCTGAGCGATATGGTATGATGGTACAAATGATAAGCTGTCTCTCCTGGCATCTCCCGGGATGATCCGCTTGTACCAGAGGCTGTCTCCCACAGCACTGAACTTATACAATACGCAGTTTCCGGATAAAGTGTCAATATCGTGACCCAGCGCAATATACGCCGAGTCGTGATTGACCGGAATCATCGCCTGAAAATAATTTCTGGGTAATCGAAGATATGGCTCAGAGTACATTTTTAGCTCCCATCTCACAGTATCAAAATCCGGACTCGCTCTGACCGGATGAGGAAAAGCGTTATTACTATTGAGAATGTTTGTATCAATATTCTTGACCAGAAGTGTTGGTGTCATCACAAAGTCACCGTCTGACCTCTGGTGGATATATTTATTGGTATATATCCAGGTAGAAACAGGTACTGAGCTCGCGAGTCTTTTGTACCTAAGTATCTTGCCTACGCTATCACATTCAAGTCGCATTAATCTCCTGGTACCTACGAGGTCGGGGGCCTTTCCACTGCTACCAACGATAATGTAATCTTCTGCTTTTTTTTGAACAAAATCAGGCCATATATGTGTATAATTGGAATCTATTACTTTTATTCTTTTGATTAATTCCAGATTACTGTTCAATTCCAAAATTTCTATCTTATTGGTCTGGTCGAATGAAAAACTTGCAGCTATAAGTCTTTCATTCCTCATATCGTATCTCAGATCAGACAGCAATCCAATGTCATCGTTTTTGAAATAACAGGAGTTCACTATTTCTGCAGAGCGCAGATTGAGTTCTATGATATAATTTTCCAATTCACTCTGGTCATCAATGACCCTTCGGGTCATGAAATAAATGACACTGTCATTTTTGATGGCAAAAAAATCGCCTTTTGACATATTAAAATGTTTCTTGTATTTCTCATCCCACAGGGTGTCAAATGCGATTCGATAGCCCTCGTAGTCAAATATTGCCCTGAACGGTCGTATAGCAGCCCGTGCAGAGTCGATATAGTCTCCCAACACATAGATACTATCTCCTTGCGGTATCACAAAATAATGCTGACACTGTCCTTTGGGCTCGTGGTCGTAGATCTTGCTGAAGTACTGTGCAGAGAGATTCATCTCCAGAAACACAAGTAAGATAACCGAGCTTAATTTTGATTTCATAATGTTTGTTGTTCAAAAATATAAATTTTCCTGAATTGAGGCATTTTTTCTTCAGGTATTATTTCAATGAACAAGTTCATTCAGTTTTCAAAGCGTTTTAATAAAAGGTAAGCTAAAAACATTTCGTCGGGCCAAACTTGATTGCTAAAACATGGATGAAGACGTCTGGAGCAATATTTATTCTCTCCTGACCATCATCAAACGGCTTCAAATTATGATGAGCATGCCGGTTGTTCCATTGCACAAAAAATGCAGGCAACAGAAAATATTTGCTAGACAAAAAAAAAATCTCAATTTCGCATTTGATATTTTGCTCATGTCCAATCAAACTATTTCGACTCATACTGACTTAAGTGCCTTTAAGTCCAGATTTCACATCCCCTTCAATTCAAAAGGTGAATACCGTTATTTTTGTGGAAATTCTCTGGGTCTACAGGTAAAAAGCACGCGAAATTTTGTTTTACAAGAGCTGGACGATTGGGCCCATCACGGTGTATTGGGGCATGAACAGGCGAAGTATCCTTGGGTACACTACCATGAATTTCTTACGGATCGTATGGCTGATGTTGTTGGTGCTTTAAGTTCAGAAGTGGTGGTAATGAATACACTCACCGTCAATCTGCATCTCATGATGGTCAGTTTTTACAGACCTACCAAAAAAAGATACAAAATCATCATGGAGGCAAGTGCTTTTCCTTCAGATCGATATGCGGTGGAGTCGCAGATTAGATTTCATGGTTTCGACCCTGCTGATGCACTGCTAATTCTTAAACCTTCTCCCGGAGAAACGATCATTTCAGATCAGGAAATCGCACATTTCATCAAAGTCAATGGAGAGGAGACAGCACTGATCTTGATTGGCTCTGTAAATTACTACAGCGGACAAGCTTATCCATTGGCAGACATAGTGCGCTGGGGACAAGCCCAGGGCTCAATGGTAGGATTTGATCTGGCGCATGGAGCTGGCAATCTGAGACTCAGACTTCACGATGATGGACCGGATTTTGCAGTTTGGTGCAGCTATAAATACCTCAACTCAGGTCCGGGGAGTCTGGCATCCTGCTTTGTCCATAGTAGACACCATGGGCAGTTTGACATACCTAGATTTGCAGGCTGGTGGGGCCACGATAAGGCCACTCGTTTCAAGATGTCGGACCAACTTCAGTTGATGCCGGGTGCTGAAGGCTGGCAACTCAGCAATCCGCCTATATTGCCAATGGCCTGCATGATGGCTAGTCTTGAAGTATTTGCAGAAGCAGGTATGGACCAACTCAGGAAAAGGTCACTCGAACTGTCCAATTATTTCCTTCACCGGATAAATGGCATAGCACATCCCGCCATTCAAATCATCACGCCTCAAGAAAACGAAAGAAAAGGTTGCCAGATTTCTCTCAGGATCAAAAATGCCGACAAGAGTCTTTACAACGAAATATCGGCTAAAAATATCATCGCCGATTGGAGAGAACCGGACGTCATTCGAGTAGCTCCGGTCCCGCTCTACAACGATGAATCCGATATAGATGCTTTTTGTGACGTGCTCAGAGAGAGCTTACTCTACGAAGGAAAGAGTAGCTGAATCACACTCTTGGATTAATTTTTGAAATAAAAGATGTACATGCCTGAACCTGCGTTTTTCTCATTTAGAAATAAATTTCTTATCGCACATACATCATATCTTAACAGATACCAATGAGGATATCTGCTTCATCCAAAGGAATTATTCGTCATGTCATTCCTTGTCCAAACAAGCAGTCACTATTTCTGTTAAACAATCGTAAGGCATTACTGCCCGCCATCAAAACTAAACCATATGTCAGTTCCCGTCATTATTGCTCCAGAGGCTAAGAGTTTCATACCCTACCCGATTGATACAGATTTTCCGGTTCAGAATTTACCATTGGGAATTTTTTCAACTCCTCATCTTTCACCAAGACCTTGCAGCATCATAGGTGACAAAATCATCCATCTGTTTGAACTGGCCAAAGATGGACATCTGGATATTCATTTTGGCAAACTCGACTGTTTGCAACACCGCCAACTCAATGGCGTTTTCGAATTTGGTAAAAGCTTTGTCAGAGCTATCCGCTCTCAATTGGCAGAACTTTTTGACATCAAAAACCTGGACAAACAGGAGAGCTTGAGCAAATATTTGATCCCTCTTGAAGAGGTCCAACTACATTTGCCAATACGAGTGGGTGACTACACAGATTTTTATAGCAGCCGAGAACATGCAACAAATGTTGGGATGATGTTCCGAGATCCGGCACATGCACTTTTTCCAAACTGGTTGCATTTGCCTGTAGCATATCATGGCCGATCTTCCTCTATTGTCGTTTCCGGAACTAATATACAACGTCCCTATGGACAGATAATTCCCGGCAAAGAAGAGATACCCATAACGGCACCCTCCCGCCAACTGGATTTTGAATTGGAGATGGCTTTTGTTATTGGAAAAGACACTCAGATGGGACAATCCATTCCCATAGATCAGGCTGAATCTTATATTCAAGGATTGGCATTATTTAATGATTGGTCTGCACGTGACATCCAACGATGGGAATACGTGCCACTGGGGCCATTTCTCGCTAAGAACTTTGCCTCGACCCTTGCCCCTTGGATCGTGGACCTGGACGCACTGCAGGCTTTTAAAGTAGAGGGACCGGAAACCAGCGTCGCACAACAATCTTATCTTCAACAAACCGGAAAAAACAATTATGACATCCAGCTCGAGGTAAGGCTCAATGGCGACCTGATCTGCACTTCAAACACTCGTTACCTGTATTGGAGCATGGCCCAACAACTGGCTCACCACACCATCAATGGTTGCAACATTCGCGTCGCTGATCTCTGTGCCAGCGGTACAATATCGGGTCCTGACCCGGGATCATACGGCAGTATGTTGGAACTATGCTGGAAAGGCAGCAAACCACTCCGATTGAGTAATGGATCTCTACGCTCATTTCTGGAAGACGGGGACGAACTTGAGATGACTGCTTTTGCACAGGCAGATGCTTACCGAATAGGTTTTGGCTCAGCCAAAGGGATCATCAGTCCGGCACAGCGTTGAGCAACGCTTCTGAAGCCATGCAAGGTACAATTCAAGAAAGCTGATCAGAATTCTCTGAATGGTGATATTTCATTCCAGTCTAAATTTATACTTTTACAAAAAATCATCTTGATGCAGAAGAAGCAGCCCTCATTACTTATTCTTGCAGCCGGTATGGGAAGCCGTTATGGTGGCTTGAAGCAACTTGATGCTTTTGGGCCTAATGGGGAGACCATCATAGATTATAGCATCTATGACGCACTTTTGGCCGGATTCAAAAAGATCACTTTTGTGATCAGGAAGAGTTTCAAAGACGATTTTATCAATCAGATCGGAGCCCGTTGGCAGGCCAAAGCGGACTTGCATTACGTGTTTCAGGAGATGGACATGCTCCCGGAACCTTTCACAGTGCCTGAATCAAGGACCAAACCCTGGGGAACCGGTCATGCCGTCTGGGTAGCAAAAGATGCGATCCAAGAGGCATTCGGAGTGATCAATGCAGATGATTACTATGGCAGAGAAGCTCTCTGCGAATTGTATACTTTTCTGAATGAATCGAAACCTGAGAGTTATGCTGTGGTCGCTTATGCACTCAGGAACACACTCTCAGAAAACGGAGCAGTAAACCGAGGCATTTGCAAAGTAATCAATAATAAACTCATGAGAGTAGATGAGTGTAAGGGTATTGAGACAAGCCCCGACAACGGTATCTACTATCCTGAGCAAGGCCAAATCCATCAATTAGATCCACAGACGCCTGTGTCAATGAATATGTGGGGCTTCCAATCCAATTATTTCGATTTCGCTTATGATTTTTTTAATGAATTTTTGAAAAAGAGAATTCATGAGAAAAACGCAGAATTTTATATACCTGAACTCATACAAGAGTTGATAGACAGCCAAAAGATCTCTGTAGATGTCATCGAATCTCCTTCAACCTGGTTTGGCGTAACATACAAAGAGGACAAAGAACACGTCCAACAATCATTTAACAAAATGATCCTTAATGGATATTATCCATCAATTATACACAATTAAACCTAATTTTATGAAACTCAAAATTCTATGTATTTGCATCCTTTTGACCAATTTATTGAGTGCACAATCCAAAATTCATTGTGGGAATGAGATCATGTACGACAGGTATCATTCAAAATATTCCCCAATCGAGAATGTCTACAAATCCCTCACTTCCGAATTTAAAAATTCGGCATTGCCGAGAGGAGGAGGAGTGTTAAAAATTCCAGTTGTGTTCCACGTATTGTGGCATCTGCAGAAACCTGAAGAGAATTTGTCAGATAAAATTTTAGAAAGACAAATTGAAATATTGAACGATGCTTTCCGTGCAAGAAATAGCGACATCGGTCAGTTGAGATCCATATTTCAAATGACTCCGGAAGATGCTGAAATTGAATTCTACATTGCAACAAAAAATACTGCGGGCCAAGCGCAAAAAGGTATCATTCACAAGCAAGTCACCAGAAAATTTGTAATGGATCTGTTTGGGTCCGGTATTAACATTGACATGAAATCCTCTCTCACAGGAGGAGATAATCCATGGGATGTGACAAAGTATTTGAACATCTGGACTGTTGACATGCCGATTGAATTTTTTGGAATGCAATCCATCGGAATCATCGGATTCGGAACTCCTCCCATGAATTTACCTAATTGGCCTCAAAATTCTCTCGATGGAATTGGAGCAGATGGTATCGTGATGCAATATCAATTCATCAGCGACAATAATCCTGCTGCCGAAAATTTGCCATCTGAATTTGATCCTTTCAAGCAAGGTAAATCTCTGGTACATGAATGTGGTCACTATCTTGGATTAAGACATATTTGGGCAGACAAAGGAGATGAGATAACCGGAGCTCCCGCTTGCGAAAACTCCAATGGTGTATTAGAAGATGACGGAATAGATGATACTCCATATTGTGGTTCCAGTTCAATTGATGACGGATGCGATCCTGAGAAAAATTCATGCGAATTTGAATTTCCCGTAGATTTTCCGGATATGTGGGAAAATTATATGGACTATTCTAATGATGCCTGTCAAGTTCTTTTTACTCCTAAACAAGTTGATTTTATGAGAATGGTCATCATGAATCACCGGAGCGAATTGGTCACCTGGGACGTTGTAGCTACTGAAGATAGCAATCCGGAAAAAATTTCTATTGATCATAACAGAATGGACAGAACCATCCGATTTCAATTTCCTCAACTACTACAATATGAAAGCTTAAAATATTCTCTCCGCGATGCTTGTGGCAATTTAGTTTTCGATGATCAACGACAAATTTCCACAACAGAAGGGATGATTCAACTCCCTCAGATTTTATCCGGGATTTATTTTTTCTCTTTGAGTGACAGCAAACATCAAATCACAAAAAAAATAATAGTCCAATGATCCATTGAAATGGATTTGTATTTCTTGCACAAATCAGGATGTAAATTTTAGGAATTCAATGACGGATATTAATCCAAATGAAATCATGCTATAGGATTGACATGCTTATCCTTTTTTTTGATCCAGATTTGTGCAAGAAAATAAGTGGCAAGTCCTACCATAAATCCGAGGAGCCAACCAACAACCACATCTATCGGATAATGTACCCCTACATAGACTTGAGCAAATCCCACGATCAAAGCCCAGACGTACAACATCCACTTCAGTCGTTTTTGTTTTGAAGCAAAACTGAGTCCAATAAAATTGGCTATCGCCATATGATTTGTAGCATGTGAAGAGGGAAAGCTATATCCTCCACTGCAATTGATCAGTGTAAAATATTCATCCTTGATACTTAGATCTCTGCAAGGACGGACTCTTTTGACTTTATTTTTTAAAACATTAGAACTCAGTTGGTCTGAAAGCGTTACGGTCAAAATAATCATCAGTATCCATCGCCAGGAATCCTTTCCGCTGATCTGAACCAAATAAACAACTAATCCGAGATATAAGGGCAACCAAAACAATTTATCTCGACACAATGGCAGAATACTGTCCAGAAAAGTAGTACGTCCTTCTGTCACTATCCACTCAAAAATTTGCTTATCCAATTGTATCCATTCCATGCATTCTTTATTTATCGGCCCGCCTCTCTTCTGAGATCAGATTAGCCTATGCAAATCTAATGATCTGAGCATCATCAGCCAAGTTCTGATTTTTTTATCATCCCGGAGACTTATTTTTGCACGAAAACGTAGAGATGAGTTTGATTGCTTCAGTTTCAGGTATACGAGGGACTATAGGTGGTGAACCGGGCTATAATCTGACACCTTTAGATGTCGTAAGGTTTTCTGCTGCCTATGCGTCCAGTGTTTTGAGCAAACATCCACAAGCCAAAATAATCGTCGGACGCGATGGTAGAATATCAGGTTCAATAGTTTCCGCATTGGTAGTCAGTACACTTCAAAGTATGGGTATTCATGTCATCGATGCAGGTTGGAGCACTACACCTTCAATAGAAATGGCTGTACCACATTATCATGCTCAAGGTGGAATTATCTTGACAGCAAGCCACAATCCAAAAGAATGGAATGCGCTGAAATTGCTGAATGAAAAAGGCGAATTTATTTCAGCTGAAGAAGGAAACCACATTATACAGGCAGTCCATAAAGCTCAATTTGACTTTGCTCAAATAGATAAATTAGGATCTCTATCAGAAGTTTCTGATACAATAGATATACATATAGATCAAATACTGAAATTGGATTTTATTCCGCTTCAAAAAATTAAAACAAAAAAATACAAAGTTGTGGTGGATTGTATCAATTCTACCGGTGCCATAGCTATCCCAAAACTACTTGAAAAACTCAATTGCGAATTCAGTTTGATCAATGCCGAAATCACAGGTGATTTTGCCCACAATCCGGAACCATTGCCTCAGCATTTGTCCGCACTCATGGAAAGAACAGCACAATCGGGAGATCTCGGCATTGCAATAGATCCTGATGTAGACAGGCTTGCCCTGGTAGATGAAAATGGAAATTATTTTGGAGAAGAATATACCTTGGTTGCTGCTGCCGATTTTATTTTGTCAAAACATAAAGGACACACAGTATCCAATCTATCTTCCAGTTTGGCTTTAAAACACCTCACAGAAAATAAATATGGTTGCACTTATTCTGCATCCCCGGTCGGAGAAGTTCATGTCGTGACTGAAATGAAAAAACACAATGCTGTCATAGGTGGTGAGGGCAATGGAGGCATCATACTTCCAGATTTGCATTATGGCAGAGACAGTCTTGTTGGAATAGTATTGATATTGTCGCTCATGGCAGAAAGAGAAATGACACTTTCTGAACTGAAGAAAACTTATCCGGTATTTGAAATGTGTAAAGACAAAATGGAAATTCCCTCACAAGTTGCATTTGCCGATATTATTTCAAATCTTACGCCACATTATCAAAATGCTGATTTTATCACCAACGATGGATTGAAATTAGTTTTTCCGGATTCCTGGATACATATTCGAAAATCAAACACAGAACCAATCATCAGAATTTACAGCGAAGCAAAAACTTTACATGAGGCAGAATCATTGATTTCCTCACTTAAAAAACAGCTCAAAAATCTATGACAGATCGCAAACGAATTTATTTGGATCATGCAGCAACAACTCCGGTAGATGATCGAATAGCTGCAGATCTACAAAATATTGCCTTTAAATTTTTTGGCAATCCATCCTCCATACATACTGAGGGTGTGTCTGCCAGAGATTTACTGGAGTCAAGTCGTCGTATGATCAGCAATTTATTTCATTGCACTACAAGTCAGATCATTTTTACATCGTGTGGTACAGAAAGCAATAATACCATCTTTCAATCAGCAATTCATGATCTCGGAATCGAACATATTCTGACCACCGATATAGAACATCCTTCTGTCATACAAACCGCGCTTTACTATTCCAATCAGCAAAAAATAAAACTACATATTCTTCCCGTGGATGAATTTGGATTGGTGAGCATGGATATCCTGGAAGAAAAACTAAAAGCCATAAAAGGGAAATGTCTCGTCTCTCTGATGCATGTTCACAACGAAATCGGCTCCACACATCCTCTGAATACCATTTCAGAAATCTGTATAAATCATCAGGCTTTTTTTCATTCAGATACAGTGCAAGGTATCGGTATATATGATTACCATTTGGATTCACTGGGAGTAGACTTTATAAGCGCCTCAGCACACAAATTCAATGCCCTGAAAGGAGTTGGATTTTTGTTTGCCAGAACTCCGGCAGCCATACATTGTATGATGCATGGAGGAGGCCAGGAAAGGGATAAACGCTCGGGAACAGAAAATCTACTCGGGATCTCTGCCATGACACAAGCATTGGAATACAAGTACCAATCCCGCGTAGACGACTTTCAATATATAGATGAACTGCATCAATATATGAGGAAAAAATTAGTGGATCTGGATCTCGGAATTGAAATCAATACGCCTCAAAAAAATTACTGCCCAAAAATTCTCAATTTCCAGATACCTGAATATCGCGGCAGTGATATGCTGTTGATCAATCTTGATATTGCAGGCATTGCGGCATCAGGAGGGAGTGCTTGTTCTTCAGGAGCTGAAAAACCTTCCGGTGTCATTTCCAAATTAAAACCCCTGACAAAAGGACGATCGGTCCGTTTTTCTTTTTCTACAAAAAACACAAAAGAAGAATTGGATTATTGCCTGTATACCTTGGACAAGCTAATTAAAAAGAAATATTAAATAACAAACTTTTTTATTTGAGTAAGAGATTTAATTTTTAATCGAATTAAATTTCTCTCAACTCTTGCCGTGTATATAAACAAAATATAATGCGGCTAGTACTGCGCCTACAAGCTCACCTACCAGATATAACCACAAATCTTTGAATCCAATCACTCCGCTAGCCACGCATGATAAAGCTATTGCAGGATTCAATGCGACTACAGCTATGCTCCCCATTGCAATAATGATCGCCGCCTGAGTCAATCCTACGGCCATGCCATAAAAAGAATTTCCGGCAGTATCTTTTGAACCAACAACATTAAACAACACATATACGATAGCGAAACTCCCAAGCATTTCTCCCATCATCATCTGTGGCACTTTCATTCCAACGTCAACCGATTTTGCAACACCAAGAAAAAAAGTAGAAACCATCAGTCCTGCAAGTAAAGCACCTACCAATTGCACTAAAATATATCCCGGTACTTCTGCTACAGATATCTTACCACGGATCAACGCAGCCAGTGTCACGGCAGGATTGTAATGCGCTCCAGAAACATGTCCTCCCGCATAAATCATTCCCATGAGGGCAAGTCCTATGACTATTCCGCTAACTTGTCCGAGATTACTGTTGTAACACAGACATGCTACAAAACAAATAAAAAAACTACCTATTAATTCAGCTATCAGTTTTTTCATGCAAATTCCAAGTTTTAGTGAACAATGTTCTCTATTTTAATCTTACACAAAATAAAAAAAAATTGGCTACATCTTCGCATAAAACATATATAAATTTTTGCATAAGTCTTGCGAAGTATGGCAGAGGTCGTGTTTCTCCAAATCCGGAGGTTGGCTGTGCTATCGTAGCCGACGATCGTATCATAGGCCATTCTTACCACAAACATTTCGGAGGACCCCATGCTGAAATCAATGCTTTACTATCAGTCAAAGAAAAAGACAAGACCTTACTTCCAAAATCAACTATTTATATCAGCCTTGAACCCTGCAATCACTGGGGCAAAACTGGTCCTTGTACCCAAGCAATACTGGACTCTGGAATCCCCCATGTTGTGTTTGGGTGCTATGATCCCAATCCGCTTATGTCCGGAAAGTCAGTTGAATTTTTGCAAAGTCAAGGCATTAAAGTCACCGGCCCTGTAAATGAAACGGAGTGTTTACAATCATGCAAACCCTTCGTCGTCAACCAACAAGTTAAAAGACCTTATGTCATTTTGAAATGGGCAGAATCAATGGACGGTTTTGTTAGTGCTAAAGGTCAAAGGACAAAAATCAGTAACATATTTTCTGACATCCTTGTGCACAGATGGCGCTCGGAAGTTGATGCAATAGCCGTTGGAAGGAATACTTTTTTTACTGATCTACCGGAACTGACGACCAGATTGGTCCCAGGAAAAAACCCAAAGCCTATCGTTTTTTCAAATCACCCTGAAGACAGAAACATGCTCAATGACGCTGGAAAATCGAATTTTAGTCTGAGCATTGATTTTTCACAAGGAAAAATCGTGAACATCCTTCAATTGCTCCAAAATATATACGCTGAAGGTCTTGGAATTTTACTTGTAGAAGGCGGGCCTAAAACAATACAGACTTTTATCAACTCCCAATTGTGGGATGAAGCCAGAGTCATTCGATCGCCTCTTTTGCTCCATACCGGAGTCGCGGCCCCGACTCTAAAGGGCAAACTATCCAATAAGATCAAGCTTTCCGGCGATGAAATCAATATTATCAGACCGATATAGTTAAATTTCTTTTAAACCTGTTTGCTTTCTCCTGTCCCGACTTGAAAACATGGATCGATCATCGTTATTTTGCTCTGTAAAACGATTTTTTCATAAAGTGTTTTCCATGACCGTTCAATCTATTCAAAAAAGATTTTCCCGCATATTCCCCCTTGTTCTCGTTTTGGCTTTGACCTCAAAGGCAGAGGCCCAAAGAGAATCTATCAAGTGGATCTCCTGGGAATCTGCTCAGGATTTGGTCAAGAAAGAACCTAAAAAATTGATCGTTGACCTATACACAGATTGGTGTGGTTGGTGTAAAAGGATGGATGCTTCCACTTTTCAAGACCCAAGAATAGTGAGATATGTCAATCAAAATTTTTATGCAATAAAATTTAATGCCGAGCAAACTCAGGATATCATTTTCAAAAATAAATCGTACAAATTTATTCCTAGAGGTACCAGAGGCTATCATGAACTTGCTGTTGAGATAGCCAATGGCCAACTCTCCTATCCTACAGTGGTTTTTATTGATGAAGACCTCAATACCCTGCAACCTATTCCGGGATACTGGGATGCGGATGATTTTGAAATGATCTCTAACTATTTCGGCGGCAATTTTTATAAAACTACTCCTTGGAGTACATTCCAGGAAAAATTCAAATCAAGCAATAAAAAATAGGAATTTTGCATTTTCTTAAATCCAGTTCCAATATTTTTTCCATCAGAATCATTTTTCCTCATCGTACGCTCTATTGCTGATCCCACTTTCAACAGTGGAAAAATGTGTTTCTGATCAACCAAAAACCATTTCATCCCTTTATATTATCCAGATTAAACACGAAAGCCATGTTGCTACCTCGAAATCCCAATTTTACACTGTTCATGACGAGGGGCATAGCACTATGCCTGATTTCCATAGGACTTTTGGCTTCCTGTAAGAATAAAAAAATTGAAGCTCCGATTTCTAAACAATCTAATCCGGTACCGGTGGACATTGTGGTAGCTTCGATCTCTCCATTGCCTACTGCTTCTGAATTCAATGGAACTGTATTGTCACAAGAAAGTGCTGACCTCCACAGTGAGGTGAGTGGCCGAATCATCTATTTAAATTTTCCCGATGGAGCAGCTGTATCGAAAGGCACTCTCTTACTTCGGATAAATAACTCTGAACTGTTGGCGCAGAGGAAACAAGCACAGGTTCAGAAAGAACTATCCGCAAAGACAGTAGAGCGTTTGGGCAAATTACTGGAAATCAAAGGCGTCAATCAGGCAGATTATGATCAGGCGTGGAGTCAGCTCAAAAGTCTTGAATCCAGTCTGGAAGTTTTGGAAGCGCAGATCGCCAAGACAGAGATCAGAGCACCATTTGACGGTGTGTTGGGCCTGCGACAGGTCAGCAATGGAGCTTACATTACTCCGTCTCAGACCATTGGCACGATTCATTCAAAAAACAAAGTAAAAATTGACTTTGTCGTTCCTGAACACATTCTGCCCAAAATCAAAAAAGGGAGTCAGGTACAAGTCTACACCTCCGAAAATGAAAAATCTTTGACAGCAAAAGTAATCGCCATTGATGGACAGATCAACCTCAATACGAGGAATGCAACCGTCAGGGCCGAGCTCAGCCAATTTGGGCTCACTGCAGGAAGCTTTGTCAAAATTGTTCTTCAAGAAAAAAAGCAAGGAATTCTAGTGCCTACTCAAGCAGTGATTCCTGATGCCGTCGCCAGTCAGGTGGTATTGGTTAAAAATGGCAAAGGGATGATGTCAAATATAGAAACGGGTTACAGGACAGCAGATTTTGTAGAAGTTACAAAAGGAATAAACCGGGGTGACAGCATTGTAGTAACGGGTGTTTTGTTTGTAAGGCCAAAATCGCAGCTTACTGTGAGAAAAGTAAAAAGTCTGGATGATTTTATGAATTTGAACACCAACAAGGAATGAATTTATCAGAACTCGCACTTAAAAGGCCCGTATTAGCCACGGTGATGAATATCTTGTTGGTCCTGTTTGGAGTGATAGGATTCATGAGACTTGGAGTTAGAGAATATCCGGCAATCGATCCTCCGACTGTTAATGTCAGGACGAATTATGCCGGAGCCAATGCTGAAATAATCAAAAGTCAGATCACTGAACCACTTGAAAAGACAATAAATGGTATCCCGGGGATACGGGCACTCACCTCTACAAGTTCGGTAGGCAACAGCAATATCACCGTAGAATTTGACCTCAGTACAGATCTAGAATCCGCAGCAAACGACGTGCGTGAAAAAGTAAGTCAGGCCATTCGATTTTTACCACAGGATATTGACGCACCACCTGTGGTGGCTAAGTCAGATGCCAACAGCGACTTTATCATCATCATGGCTATCCAAAGCCCAAACAAAAGTTTGGTTGAGCTAAGCGACTATGCTGAGAACGTGCTCCAAAATAAATTTCAAACTATCCCTGAAGTTAGTGCCATCAACATCATAGGGCAGCTCAGACCTTCAATGCGATTGTGGGTCAATCCTGACAAGATGAACGCTTACCAGATTGCATTCAACGATATAACTTCAGTATTACAAAAGGAAAATATTGAGATTCCTTCAGGAAAAATTTATGGAAATCAGACTGAATTGACTATCCGTACTGTAGGCAGGTTACAATCAGAACAGGATTTCAGGGATATGGTGATAAGATCAAATGAAGCCGGAATAGTAAGACTAGGTGATGTAGCACGCGTTGAAATTGCACCCGAAAATCTGGAACGCACCTGGAAGCTCAATGGCGTTACTGCAGTTGGTCTGGCTGTAGTACCTCAACCGGGAGCAAACTATGTAAAAATATCAGAAGAATTCGACAAGCGGCTGCAAGAGATTACAAACGATCAAAAAACCAGTGACCTCATTTTTACTAAACTCATTGACAACACTACCAATATCAAAAAATCACTCAATGAGGTGAAGGAGACTCTGGTTATTTCATTGAGTTTGGTGATATTGGTTATCCTGTTTTTTTTCAGAAATTGGAAAATAGCAATTCGGCCACTTATCGATATTCCGATATCATTGATAGCCACTTTTTCGATCATGTATTTTGCAGGCTTCTCTATCAATATCCTCACCTTGCTGGGTATCGTGTTGGCCACCGGTTTGGTAGTGGACGACGGTATCGTTGTAACCGAAAATATATTTAAAAAACTGGAACAAGGAATGCCTATCAAAAAAGCTGCATTGGAAGGTAGTCGCGAAATCATTTTTGCTATCATTTCAACCTCACTTACGCTTTCTGTGGTTTTTTTGCCGCTCCTTTTTTTAGAAGGATTTGTTGGAAGTCTATTTCGCGAATTTGCAGTTGTGGTTGCTTCGGCAGTATTAATTTCAGCATTTGTATCACTCACTATCACACCGGTCTTGAATGTGTTATTGACTAGAGACAACAGAGGACATGGAAAATTCTATGAGAGAACAGAACCCTTTTTTAGAAAAATGGAGAGTGCTTATAAAAATAGCTTGCAGACTTTTGTAAAATGGAAATTTATATCTATTGCTATTATCCTGGCATGTATTGGATTGATTTTTTGGATCGGTACAAGTATTCAAAGTGAACTAGCTCCTATGGAAGATCGTAGCACGATGCGTCTACAGATGTCAGGACCGGAAGGTGCAAGCTTTGAATACATGAGAAGAGTAGGCAATGAGGTCGAAAATTTCTTGATTGATTCCGTTCCTCACCGTACATTTTCATTTTTATCAATTCCTGGATTTAATAGTACCGGGGTCAACAGCGGTATGGGTCGCATTGGGCTCACGGCTCCACAGGAAAGAGATATGACTCAAAGTGATATTGCAAAAATGGTCTCCAAAAAGTTATCCAGATATAATGCTGCGAGGATTTTTGCAATAGAGGAGCAAACTATTTCTGTTGGTCTGGCAAGCAGAGGTGCATTGCCCATCCAATTTGTACTCCAGAACTTGGATTTTGAAAAATTAAAAAATATTATCCCGGAATTTGTAGAAAGGGCAAGAGCGGACAAAATTTTTCAGAATGTAGATGTGAATTTGAAATTCAATAAACCGGAAACAGAAATTACATTTGACAGGCTCAAAGCGCGCAATCTTGGGCTGACTGTCCAAGATATTTCCGATGTTATCCAAAGTGCGTTCAGTGGCAGAAGACTAGCGTATTATATTTCAAAAGGTAATCAGTATCAGGTCATCAGTCAAGTCGACCTGTCTGATCGACAAAAACCGGAAGATATTCTCAAGTTATACGTGCGCAATCAAAGAGGAGAAAATATACCTCTCTCCGCAGTCATACAAATGCGCAATTCTGCCAGTCCTCCTACATTATTTCAGTTTAACAGATACAATGCTGCTACGATATCTGCAAGTTTAGCTGACGGCAAAACTATAGGTGATGGAGTTAAAGCTATGCGAGAGATTGCGAGCCAGTTGTTAGACGACAGTTTTCAAACATCCCTCAGCGGTCCCTCAAGGGATTTTGAAGAAAGCTCTTCGAATACCCTTGTAGCATTCGTCCTAGCCTTAATGTTGATATACTTAATTCTTGCTGCACAATTTGAAAGTTTCAGAGATCCATTTATCATTATGATCACGGTGCCACTGGCATTGGCCGGTGCATTGCTCAGTTTAAAATTATTTGGACAAACGCTCAATATTTTTTCACAAATAGGTATGATTACCCTGATAGGATTGGTTACCAAAAATGGAATTCTGATTGTGGAATTTGCAAATCAAAAGCGCGAACAAGGAATTCAAAAATTGGAAGCAACCATTACCGCAGCGACCTCCAGGCTGCGACCTATACTCATGACCAGTTTGGCGACATCGCTTGGTGCTTTACCGATTGCCCTAAGCTTGGGAGCAGCTGCTACTAGCCGGGTTCCATTAGGTGTGGTTATCGTAGGTGGAATTTTATTTTCATTGCTTCTGACATTATACGTTATCCCGTCGATGTATCTCCTCATGTCATCACCAAAACACAAGCACACAGATGACTTTTAAATCTATGCTTCTCCCGGCTGTTTCCCTCATAATGAGTTCCTGCTTCATGTATGCTCAAAACCTGAGTTTGAATGATGCAGTAAATAAAGCGATTGAAAATAATTTTCAGGTAAAAATTCTTTCAAACCAAGTAGAGATTGCAGAACTCAGCAATACTTATGGAAATGCAGGTGGTTTACCTTTAATTACTGGAAATGTTAATCAAAATTTTACACTGAATAATATTCAGCAAGAATTGAGCAGTGGAGTGACCATCAATCAAAAAAATGCGACAGGAAATAGTTTTAATTCAAACCTGAATGCAGGTATTTTGGTATTTAATGGATTCAAAGTGCGAGCGAGTAAAGCTAAATTTGAAGAATTGGTCAAGCAAAATAAACTTATTTTGGAAGACGAAATCTTAGAATTAAGGGCAAATGTGAATGCTGCATATTACAAAGTCCTGGAGGCGGAAGAACTTCAAAATCAGTACACTAAAAATTTAAATTTAGCCACCAGAAAAAAAGATTTAATACAAGCAAGAATAAATGCAGGATATGCCAACGAGGCAGATTTACTTCAGGTACAAATTGAATGGAACAACCTGAAAACCATTATTGATCTACAGAATACAAATATTGCCACCGCAAAAAAAGAACTATTGATGGTCATGGCGGAACATCCCTCAAAAGTTTATAATCTTACTGATACTTTAGCTCATCAAAGGTTACCAGCTTATTCAGATCTTGAAGCCAAGCTAAATTCCACAAGTCTTTTGAATATTGCTGAGTCCTCTATCCTCATCCAACGCAAAATACAAAAAGAAATTGAGGCTTCAAAATATCCTGCAATAAGATTAAATGGAAGTTACAATTTCAATAGAATTCAAAATTCGGCAGGATTTAATCTGGTGAACCAAAATTATGGACCTGCTATCGGACTCAGTATGAATATACCGATTTACAACGGAGGAGTTTGGAAAAATCAAAGTAAAATTGCTGCTTTGCAATCCGAAAATCTGGAGTTTCAAAAAAATCTATTGTACATCCAGTTACTTTCACAGCTTGCAACTGAAATGGAAAGACATGATAATTTACTCAAGCAGTGTGATGAACAAAATTTAACGCTGGAAAAAGCATCCAGACTGATTGAAATCATGTTGACGAAGTTTCAGTTAAACCAATCAACAATTCTCGACCTCAATCTTGCACAACAAACGTATGAGAATGCAATGCTCCAATCGATTCAACTCAACTATGCTGCTAAAATGTCAGAAATTAAAATCCGAAGATTAGCAGATTTACCATTGTAAAATATATGCATTCAAATCAACGTTTTCATACCAGAATTCATTTCTATTTAATCTGCTCACTTTTTTTCCTTTCTGAAACGAATGCCAGAATATGGTATGTCGGTCCAACCCGGCCAGAAAAAAACTGGTGGACCATTCAAGCTCAAGTCAATTCAGGTGATACAATATCCATTGATTCAGCCTTGTATGAGGATGTGCCACAAGTCGTATGGAGACAAAATAGATTATTGATCAAATCAACATCAGGTTTTCCTGTTTTAAGGGCTGGAAACAAAATTGCAACAGATCAGAGCAATGGCAAAGGAATTTTTGTGATTGCAGGCAATCATTGCATCATCCAATCATTACATTTCCAAAATTGTAAAGTAGTTGACCATAATGGAGCAGGAATCAGATTAGAAGGTAAAAATATAATGATACGACAATGCATTTTTTCTGACAATGAAATGGGCTTTCTGTGTGGCGCCATTGATTCTTGTTCAGTCCATATGGAGCAATGTTATTTTAAACAAAATGGGAGCGAAATGAATCCAGGCTACCAGCACAATATTTACGTGGGACATATCGATACTTTCAGTTTAAAATATTCAACTACCATTGATGCAAATGCAGAGGGTCATGAATTAAAATCAAGGGCAAAATTCAATTTTGTAGCTTACAATTATATAGGAAATATTGCATCCAATGACAGCAGAAATATTGACTTACCAAATGGAGGCATATCAATTTTTATCGGAAACATTATAGAACAGGGAAATTTTTCTGCCAACAACAATCTGTTCGGTTACGGATTAGAAGGACTCAATAACAAGGCACCCCATCAAGTGTATTTGGTAAACAACACATTGATCAATAAAAAAAATAAGGGCAACTTTATTCAAGTAGCAAATGGTACTGAAAAATTATTCGCAAAAAATAATTTTTTCGGTGGCACAATTACAGGTGGTTTGATCAATGGTAGCATTTCAATGTTGGATACAGCAGCCAACAGAATATTTGCAAATTTGAATGATGCTCAGTTTCGCGATGTGGCTAATGGAGATTACAATCTTACTCAAAACTCTCCTCTCATAGATCAGGGTATAATCATTTTGGATTCAATTGGCTCATACTATTTACGACCAGATCATTCCTTCATTCCAGACACCAATTATACTAGTAGAAGAATGGACACAAAACCTGATATTGGTGCTTACGAAATGTCCTTCCCTTCAAAAATTCTAGACCATCCCTACTTTCAAAAAAAATCAGGAATCTTGCTCGTGGGTAATGAATGGAGTTTTACTCCGGATAAAAGTGGTGAGCTATTGCTGATCTCAGATTTCCAGGGGCATGCTATTCTTAAAAAAATCTTTAAGGATAAAAATTCTGAAATCATCCACTTGGCAGACTTTCCAACTGGACTATACTATTATGTCTCTTCAGCTCAAACAGGTATTATCTTCAAAAACTAATTACATTTGCGGAACAATTTAAAACAACATGCCAATTCCAAATATTTTTTCTTCTGAAGTTACTGAACAATTTATCTCAAGAATTCAAAAAATTCAAGACACTACAAACCCTCAATGGGGAAAAATGAATGCTGCCCAAATGATCGCTCATTGCTGTGTCACTTATGAACTGGTATATGAAAATATTCACCCCAAGCCTGGTTTGTTGATGCAGCTCCTGCTAAAAACAATCGTTAAAAAAACGGTTACAGGAACAGCACCTTACAAAAAAAACCTCAAAACATCACCAGCTTTTCTGAAAACCGGTGAATACAATCTGGCAGCAGAAAAAACAAGATTGATCAATTATCTCCGCCGCACACAAGAGCTTGGAGAATCTTATTTTGATGGCAAAGAATCACATTCTTTTGGCAAACTCAATTCTAATGAGTGGAACAATATGTTTGCTAAACATCTTGACCATCATCTCACACAATTTGGCGTTTAATTTTCAGAAACTCACATCCATGTTTATAAACAGATTTGGCCTCATTTTGAAAATTACTTTCTATTTATTGATCGTAACTTTCCTTTTTTTTGAATGCAAACCCGGCAAAGATTATTCACCACAAGCTTTAGGTCAAAGACCGGATCCTCATAGCTTTAGCAGACCTGATATAACTGCGGCAAAGCACCTTAATCTGAATCTGAAATTGAATTTTGAGAAAAAAATAATTGAAGGCAGAGTTGATTTTACTTTAAGCTTACCACATGGAAACGAGTTTATTTTAGATAATCTCGGTCTACAGATTGATTCAGTATTTGTCAGTGCAGGAGGTCAAAAGAACACTGCAAAATTTGCCAACGGAATTACTGACAGCATCCTTGGACAACCAATGATTATACCTGTTGACAAACAAACAGATTTAGTGACAGTATATTACAAAACTTCACCCGAAGCATTGGCGCTACAGTGGATGGATCCGGAGTTGACTGCCAGTAAAAAACTACCCTTTTTCTTCACTCAGAGCCAATCTATTTTCGCACGCAGCTGGGTCCCTTGCCAAGACGGTCCAGGCATCCGTTTTACTTATGATGCCACTGTAGAAGTACCTGTGGGAATGATGGCTGCCATGAGTGCAAGGAATCCAACTGAGAAACAAAGTTCTGGGATTTACCAATTCAAAATGGATATCCCCATCCCGGCTTATCTCATGGCTCTTGCTGCCGGAGATTTTGCATTCAAACCGATAGGACCAAGGACAGGAGTATATGCGGAACCCGGAGTTTTGGAAAGAGCTCACTATGAATTTGCTGATCTTGAAAAAATGCTGATTACTGCAGAAGAACTATATGGCCACTACCCTTGGGGAAGGTATGATGTGATCGTCCTTCCATCAAGTTTTCCGTTTGGAGGCATGGAAAATCCTATGTTGACTTTTGCTACTCCAACCATTCTGGTAGGAGATCGCTCCCTCACAAGTCTTTTGGCTCATGAGCTTGCGCATTCCTGGTCAGGCAATCTTGTAACCAATTCTACCTGGAATGACTTCTGGCTCAACGAAGGATTTACCACATATTTTGAAAGTCGTATCATGGAACAACTTTACGGCAAAGAATATGCAGATATGTTGAGTTTACTGGGTTATCAAGACCTTCAAAAAACTCTGGTAGATTATGGCACTGACAACCCATTGACCAAACTTAAAGGAAATTATTCCAATCCTGAAGATGGACTTTCCGATATCGCTTACGAAAAAGGCAAAATCTTTTTGAGATATCTCGAAGAGAAATATGGAAGACCGGCGTTTGATACTTTCCTGAAGACTTATTTTCACCAGTTTGAGTTTTCATCTATGACAACCGAAAAATTTAGAGATTTTCTATCCGTTCATCTTTTAAATAATGACAGCAGTGCTATCCATGACGTCGATAGTTGGTTGTACGGAACCGGTATGCCAGCATTTATGCCTTCTTACCAGGTCAATCGGTTCAAAGCGGTAGACATCTTTGCAGACAAATGGAAGTCTGGTCAAAATCCATCCAAAGCGATGACAACAAATTGGTCCACCCACGAATGGTTGCATTTTATCCGACAGTTGCCGGTCACGATGATGTCCGACAGCATCAAACTCATTGACGAGAGCTATTCATTCTCAAAAACTGCAAATGCCGAAATTCGCTTTGCATGGATTCAATTTGGTCTTGAATCCGGATACAGAAAAAATATTATCCCATCTGCAACTGAATTTTTGCTCCACACAGGAAGACGCAAATTCGTACTTCCTATTTATGAGAATATGATCAAAGTAGGATTCAGAAAAGAAGCCGAGGAGCTTTATGCTCAAGCAAAATCAAGCTATCATCCCATAACCAGAAGATCCATCGAAGAAGCTTTTGAAGAAGCGAAGTAACGAAAATCGAAATCCGGCAGCAGGCAAAGCCCTGAATTATCGCATTTGCAAGGGTTTTTGCCATATATTTGCCGCGCAAAACAATACAAATATTATTTCATGCAAAAACAACTTTTAGTCATTATCGTCGGGCTATGTACTTTAGTCCAAGTTCAGGCACAACAAGACCTGTCCAAACCGCAAAGATTTGATTACGGCAAGATGTGGACTTTTGAAAATCCACCAAAAGAATGGTTCAAAGAAGCTTACGGATTTACTCCACCTGATGATTGGTACTCAGATGTACGCAAGTCAGCATTAAGGTTTGCTTCATGGTGTAGTGCCTCATTTGTATCTCCTAACGGATTGATCATGACGAATCACCACTGCTCCCGAGATGTCGCTCCGGCTTTACAAAAAGAGGGCGAAGATTTTGAGAAGAACGGTTTTTATGCTGCCACTCTCGCGGACGAGAGAAAATCAGAAGGACTGTTCGTTGAACAATTGATCATGGTAGACGATATATCCGACAAAGTGCTAAGCCAAATGGACAAAGCAAAAGATGACAATGAAAGGGCTGTTTACAGAGATAGTGCATTGGCCCAGATCTCCCGGGAATATTCAATGAAAGACGGTTGGAAAGGGCTCCGATTGCAAACAGTTACTTACTACAGTGGTGGAAAATTCAGTATGTATGGATACAAAAAATACAACGACATCCGCCTCGTTTTCATCCCTGAAACAGATCTTGGATTCTTCGGTGGAGCACCTGACAACTTCACCTATCCGCGCTATGATCTAGACTGCACTTTTTGGAGAGCTTATGATGAAAATGGAAATCCTTTAAACACATCAGACCATTATTTTAAATTTAACATTGAAGGCGCGAAAGAAGGCGAACCCGTATTTGTAGTGGGAAATCCGGGCAATACAGAGCGTTATCGTACTTATAAACAACTGGAATATGATAGAGACATTCGTTTCCCTGCTCAAATTGCCATGTTGACCAGCAGACACAATATGATGCTTAAAGAATATGAAAAAAATCCAAACGTCGATCTTCTCAACGACATCTTTGGACTTTCCAATAGTATGAAAGCATTTACAGGCATATTGGGTGGGTTAAAAACTCCTGCTTTGATGACCAGAAAAAAGGCTACTGAAGACGAAATTCGCTCTAAAACCAAACTAAAAGGTGAAGACCCTTGGAATGAGCTCGGCAAAATAGTAGATGGCCTTCGAAAATATGGCTCTACCGTTACTTTAGCTTCACCTAGTGATATCAAAGGCGCTGGAGCAAAGTTGATCCATGTTTTGGGTCAATACGAAGCTGCAATGGAAAAACCCAACAATGGACCGAATATTGAAAAACTTAGAAAAGACATTACAAACCTTTCTGCCAAATTGAACGAACCAAAAGAAAAAGAACTTTTTGCCTTGTATTTGCAAGAGCTTAAAGATTTCGAGCATCCGGAATTCAAGTATGTCGATAAAGTGTTAGATGGAAAATCGCCAATGGCCAGAGTGGAAAAAATATTGGACAAGACAGATTTTACCAGCACCAAGGAGTTGAGCAAAATTTTGGAAAAGCCGGCAGACAAATTCAAGAAATACAATGACCCTTTACTTGATGTCTCCAGGCAAATAGTACCAAAATTTAATGAAGCCGTCAATGCATTCCAGTCTACCCTTGCCCGCAGACGTGCTTTGGAAGCAAAGATTGCTAACCATGTTTTCAAAGTAAAAGGCAATAATTTACCACCAGATGCGACTTTTACATTGAGATTGGCAGATGGTCTTGTAAAAGCGTATGATTATAACGGAACTACCGCTCCATACAAAACTTCGTATTACGGACTTTACGACAGAAATACTTCTTTCGACGGAAAATACCCTTTCGCTCTTCCTGCAAGATGGCAAAATCCTCCTGTAGAATTGCTCAAAGCACCGATGAACTTTGTTTCGACAAACGACATCATTGGCGGCAATTCTGGAAGTGCTATCATCAATAAAAATAAAGAAGCCGTCGGTTTGATTTTTGATGGCAATATCGAATCTCTCCCAGGCAACTTCATTTTTGATGAATCGAGCAATCGCTCTGTTTCTGTACACGCAGGTGGTATTTATGCGGCATTGAAGTACATCTATCGCGCTGAGAGACTGGCCGGTGAACTTTCCGGGAAGTAAGCAAATTATTAATATTACATATATCAATCTTAATAGATAATGAAACAAATACAATTCGCCATTTCCTTGCTGAGTCTTGTTGTATTCATAGGTTCAAGCTGTTCGCCAAAAGCAAAAACGATCCACGGGTTGAAAGGAATGATTGCTTCTGGTGATTGTGCAGGCCCCTGTGGTAAAAAAATGCCTTGCGAAGGTGAGGAAAGGACAATTGAAATGACATTGGGTGACAACAATGTTTTGATCAGTTCTTCAGCCATTTTTGTCAGAGATCCGGACAATTACGATTATACGCTGCGCATCGATTTTACAGAAGCAGTGCCCAGTGCCGTTTATTCTGATGCCAGAAACGAAAAATACAAACGTTTGGTTGCTACAGGAATTGTTGAAGGTTTTGATCAGTACGTTCATGAAACCTGCACCAGATCTTATCTTTTCAAGGTCAATGATCCTTCAAAATTTAAGCTTCTGGAGCATTAAAAACTGAAAAGTATTCCCTAAGTATAAGGCCTTGTATCATCTACAAGGCCTTTTTTATTTTATTTTGAATTCTATAACTTAAATTCAACTTAATTAATTGACTGTCTTACAGTTAGATATCACAAGATGCAATATCTGAATTTTATTATAGAGCAGATTGTTAAATGCTTATCAGAACCTAAAAAGACCGCTCGGTTTTTGGCATGGTTCTTGAATAATAGTGGTTGAGTTTTGAGTTTTGGTTATTAAATGAAGATTTGCCCGTATAAAGTATACGGGCTATCTTTTTTTAGGGACATACGCATTGAGTTTAGTTTGTACTTTTGCCCTAAAATAGAATCCATGATTATCGGTGTCCCAAAAGAAATCAAAAGTAGCGAAAATCGAGTTGCCCTCACACCTGCAGGCGCGCTGGAACTCACCAAAAGAAATCACCAAGTGTTTGTACAGAGCACAGCCGGTATAGGTAGTGGTTTTTCTGATGACGCATACCGCTCAGCCGGAGCTACTATTCTCTCCACCATAGAAGAAATATATGCCAAGGCGGAGATGATCATAAAAGTAAAAGAACCAATTGCTTCAGAATATCCCCTGATTAAAGCGAATCAACTCCTCTTCACATATTTTCACTTTGCCTCTTATGAGCCATTGACCAATGCTATGATCAACAGTAAAGCAATTTGTCTTGCTTACGAGACTGTTGAGCTGGCAGATAGAAGCTTGCCTTTGCTCATTCCGATGTCTGAAGTCGCAGGGCGTATGGCAGTGCAGGAAGGAGCAAAATTTCTAGAAAAACCTCAAAAAGGAAAAGGAATTCTTTTGGGTGGTGTTCCGGGAGTACCTCCAGCCAAAGTTTTGGTTTTAGGTGGCGGAATCGTCGGTACCCAATCTGCAAAAATGGCTGCAGGACTAGGGGCGCAAGTTACGCTCCTGGATGTCAGCCTTCCACGACTTCGCTATCTCGCTGATGTCATGCCTCCAAACGTGACCACTATGTTTTCAAACGAACTTACCATTAGGAATCTGGTCCAGACACACGATCTGATCATAGGAGCTGTCCTTATCCCCGGTGCAAAGGCTCCAAGTTTGGTGACCAGAGACATGCTCTCGACTATGCAGCCGGGTACAGTACTAGTGGATGTGGCAATTGATCAGGGAGGATGCATTGAGACAAGCAAACCGACCACACACGACGATCCAATTTACCTCGTCGACGGAGTTGTACATTATTGTGTGGCAAATATGCCCGGAGCCGTACCTTATACATCAACTGTAGCTCTTACCAATGCTACACTTCCTTATGCGATTCAGCTTGCGGACAAAGGATGGCGCCAAGCTTGTTCGGACAATAAAGCACTTCAACTTGGGCTCAACATCGTTCGCGGTGATGTTGTTTACGGTGGCGTGGCGAAAGCTTTCAATCTTCCTTACAAGCCGGTTGAAGATATTTTGTCTTAATGGTGCTTGTAATCGTGTATGATATTAGGATTTGAAACCGAGTTGATCAAAATTTTACTACATCTTGAAGACAGGGATTGAACTTGGAAGACTATATTATTATAATCTTTGGAATCAAGCAAAAAAATGGGAAGCTGTCTGGCTTTAAATTTTCATCCGAAAAAAAATAATTTTTTCTTGCACAGCATTTGATATCGTCCTATATTGATGGGTCATTTTATTACTAACCTATTTAAATGCAAAAGATTATGTATATTTCATTTGACGAGTTGAGAGAAATTAAACACAAATTGCCGCACGGCGGCATTAAGCGAATAGCAGATGAATTAAATTTAGATGAAGAGACTGTAAGAAACTACTTTGGAGCACATCACTTGGCCAATTCCGGCAACCATATACAACCCGGTCCTAACGGGGGAATCGTTCAAATAGACAATGAAGCGATTATAAACCTTGCAAAAAAAATCATCAATGAAAGCGCCAATTAAAAATTGAAATATTTTTCTCTCCAAAGAGAGTCTAAAATATTACCTTACCTAAAATTAATTTAAATAGCTTCCTCTTGGAAGCTATTTTTTTACCTATAAAGGCTCCTTTCGCTTGTCCATATTTATTTTCCAATAGACCATCTGGTGGTAGCTCCGGGACGCTCCCTGGACTTGATTGGTCTTCAGATAAAAATCATAAAACCATGCCCTGAATGTGCTAAATATCTCCGGAAAAGCATCTAGTTTATGTTTAACTCGCTCTTGATCTCTTCGAATTTCCTCCGGCAGACAATCGATTATTTCTCTATAAATATCATCATCATTTTTGGATAGTCCACTCACAAAATACCTCCACAGCGTATATTCCGCATTGTACTCCCATAAGTTATTATCACTGTTCTGCAAGGCTAAGTAGGCTATTAAATTGCATTCTCCCTCGTCTGTCCATCCGAAAACATGTCCGTATTCATGTGCTACAGTAAATGCTTGTTGGACAATATCTATACCCGGATCATAATATCCTTGTCCTGCAAACGGCCAATAAACTCCTGATGCAGCCCAAACCAATAATGTCCCTGCTGGATGAACAGATTTTACAATTCCCACATCGACTCCCTTCAATCCCAACTTGAGCATACATTGATGAACTCTACCACCAAGCTGGATGATTTCATTTTCGGTCAAATGAAGATTGACCAGTTCGTCGTTAGAATTAGTCAATCGCTTGCGGATACTGATCAATCGATCTGTAGTGGCATACAATTCATTTAAGTATTCATCCCTGCTTACCGGCTTATTCAACTCGAGACGATCCCGCATTGGTTTTTGCAAATAAAGAAAACCCCACGAAAGATAAAACCAGGAGAAATGCAATACCGCTAATGCAGTTATCTCGGCAGCGAATCCTATCCAACCTGTGCCAAGTTTCCACACTCTTCTGAGTCTAAAAAACAGCCATAATATGAGTGTCACGATCCAAACATAGATCATGCCCACTCGATTACCCAAACTGACAATCCACCAAAACTGCCTAAAAGCGGGATAAACAAAATGTGGGTAGAACAGATCAGAAAAACCGGGGCCGAACAGCAACGCTGAAGACAAGCCCATGAGGAAGAGGCCAAAGAATACTACACTGAAATATACGAGTTTTCTTGTTGAGATCACGTCAAAATTTGAATTCAATCCTGCAAAGTAACCATCTCAAAGGTGAAAGTCTCAACAATTTTGTTGATTAAGATATAAGCTTACTTCAGAGCTGGGTTTTTGCTTGAACTAAAAATAGCGATTCGGCGTTACTTAGATTCAAAAAGATTTGAAAAATGGCATTTGAATTTACTGATCAAAATTTTGAGACAGAAGCCCTTCAAGAAGGTAATATCGCAGTAGTAGATTTTTGGGCAGAATGGTGCGGACCATGCAGACTCGTTTCTCCTGTGATCGACGAGCTGTCCAAAGAGTACTCCGGCAATGTAAAAATAGGTAAACTAAATGTGGACCATAATCCACAAGTTACTACCCAGTACGGCGTTCGTGGTATCCCTACAATATTATTTTTGAAAGATGGAAAAGTTGTAGAGAAACACGTAGGTACAGCCACCAAAGCAACTTTGAAAGCGAAGATTGAAGCTTTAATTTAAGACTTTCCATCTTGTGTAGATTTTTTGTCAGCAAGACAGAAATCACTCCAATGAATGAGTTTTTTTGATTCATATCCGGTACAAGCATTCAACCATCTGGAACTATTGGCCGAACAGGTCGTGGAAGGATTTATCATTGGATTGCACAAATCACCATTTCATGGGTTTAGTGTAGAGTTTGCAGAACACAGATTGTACAATCAGGGAGAATCTACTAAAGACATTGATTGGAAAGTATTTGCCAGGAGTGAAAAATTATTTTCTAAGAAATATGAAGAAGAAACCAATCTGAGATGTCAGATAGTAGTAGATATGTCTTCTTCCATGTTTTTTCCTGAAGAACAACTTTCGGGTGGTTTAATATTAAATAAGTTTAAATTTTCAGCCCTCGGAGCTGCCTGTATCATGAATGTGCTGAAGCGACAACGCGATGCTTTCGGTCTGACTCTTTTTGATGACCAGATACGTGTCCATACTCCTGTCAAATCCAATACCACTCATTACAAGTTACTGCTCTCTCACCTTGACAGAGTGATGCAAATATCCGAATCAAATCGCGGCACAAATGCAATTCAAACTCTGCATGAAGTTGCAGAACAGATCCATCGCAGATCATTGATTATTATTTTCAGTGACCTTTTTGAAGATACTTCCAAATTGGATGATCTTTTTTCAGCTGTTAATCACCTCAAACACAATAAACACGAGGTCATATTATTCCATGTGATGGATCACAAATTTGAACTCGAGTTTGAATTTGAAAATCGGCCTTATTTGTTTGTAGATATAGAGACAGGTGAGAAAGTAAGACTCCAGGCTCATCAAATCAGAGAAGCGTACAAAAAACAAATGAGTGAATTCCGACAAAATATTCATGCCCGAAGCATCCAACATCGCATCGAATATATAGAAGCGGATATCAATTTGGGATATGATTACATTTTACAAAGTTTCTTTTTGAAAAGAAAAAAAATGCTACAATAAAATATCATTCAAATGGCAAAGATTAACCTCTCCAAAATTTCTTCGAAAGCCCCAAAAAAAACAGACAAATCAGAGTACAAGGAAAAACTGAAAGAACTCACTAAGGAAATAGGTGAGCTCTCCGAAAAACTATATGCTGAAAAGAGAAACAATATTTTAATCGTCCTTCAAGGTATGGACGCCAGTGGAAAAGATGGTGTAGCTAAAACGGTATTCAAATATTGTCCTCCACTTGTGGTAGATGCACATCCATTTAAAAAACCTAGCGAAGAGGAATTTGCCCACGATTTTCTTTGGAGAGTCCATAAAGTAGTTCCGGCCAAAGGACAAATAAAATTATTCATCAGGTCACATTATGAAGATATTTTAATCCAAAAAGTACATAAATGGATTGATGACAAAAAGGCAAAAAACAGATTGGAGTCCATCAACCAATTTGAGCATTTGCTCGTACAGGATAACAACACTACTATACTTAAATTTTATCTCCATCTTTCACACGAAAAACAATTGGAAAAACTCGAAGAACGTAAAACGCATCCGGAAAAACAATGGAAGTATAATGCCGCCGATTTCGAGGAGAGTAAATTGTGGGATCAATATATGAAAGCCTATGAAGCAGCCTTCAACGGAAGTAAATATCCTTGGCATATTATTCCATCCGACCAGAGATGGTATCGCAATTATTGCGTGGCCCTCATTGTCCGCGATGCATTAAAAAGCCTAAAACCCAAATATCCTACGCTCAAGAATGTCTGAAAAGATACGTGTGGACAAGTGGCTGTGGGCCGTCAGGATTTACAAGTCCAGAACTGCCTCTACAGACGCTTGCAAAGCAGGAAAGATCAGCATTGGAAATTCAGAAATAAAACCATCTTACTTGGTTCAGTCAGGCCAAGTACTCGAGGTGCGCAAAAACGGATTCAGCTTTCTATTCAAAGTCATCAAACCCATCAGCAAAAGAGTCTCTGCTCCTGAGGCTATACTTGCTTATGAAAATCAGACATCCGAAGATGAATTACAAAAATTCAATAGTTTTTATATCGGTAAAAATAAAGCCGAAATCCGTGACAAAGGAACCGGCAGACCTACTAAGAAAGAACGCCGAGATTTGGAAGAGTACAAACTAGACTTTTTCGATTGGGATGATATCTGAAGCCGAAAAGCGATATATTGCTAGAAATATCATTTCTTTGCATTAAAATCTCAAAATCTTTGAAAAAGGCTCCACCAGCAGACCACCTCCGCTTTGAACAAGAGTTCCTGCCCCATGCAGAAGCACTCAATACTTTTGCCTTTCATTTGACTTATAATGAAGATGATGCTGCTGATTTAGTGCAAGAAACATACATGAAGGCTTTCCGCTTTATCGATAAATTCGAGGAGGGAACTAATGCGAAGGCTTGGTTGTTTAAAATATTGAAGAACGCATACATCAACAACTACCGCAAAAAAAATAAGCGGCCGATGCAAGTTGATTATGAAGAGTCTTCTGCCTATCAGGACGGTGATGATCAGACGCATATCTCAAGCTATGTAGATCTGAGAGAGGAGATTTTCGACAATATGATGGGAGATGAGGTGGAAGCTGCTCTCAATTCCATGCCGGTGGATTTCAAAACAGTGATCCTCTTGTGTGATATTGAAGGATTCAGTTACGAAGAGATTGCAAAAATTATTGACATCCCTGTTGGTACGGTTCGGTCAAGATTGTTTAGAGCCAGAAATATGCTCAAAGAAAAATTGGAGGATTATGCCAAGTCTTTAGGTTATAAAGATTACAGGGGTGACAAAAATCAAAAAAATATGAACGACGACAATTAAAAAATACATATGGACAATTTTACTTCCAATGAACTCAGTCAGAAAATTAACATGTATTTAGATCGAAGTCTAAATGAAGATGATCAAAAAGATCTAATACAAAGAATTGCCCAAAATCCTGAGGGCATGGCTCAGTTTAATCGCGAAAAAAACATCCGCGAAAAATTGAAGGAAAGAGTCCAAAGACACCCTGTTTCTCCGGGACTTATCGCCAGAATTAAAAATTCTCTGGGAAAGTAAAATTTTACCTTACTGATTTTTAGTATATAACTTAATTTCTGACTTGCTCAAATAATCTAAGGCTGTCAGTAATTCCCCATCTGTTTATCAATCTTGCTTGAGAAAGAGATTCTGTGGCATTTTGAATTTGGTTCCAGCTCAAAATGGTGCACTCCTGGCTGAGTTGGACAACCGGAGATCGAGTTTCTCTCAATTTGCTAAGCATCATCCTTTGACACTTATTCTGTTGAGTAATCTTTGCATCGCTAATCGTAAAAAATAAAACAATACCCAACACATACATTCGAATCAGATTAGTATATCTGGAATGATGAATAAATAATGCATGATAAGCCAACATGCTAAGCAAGTAGATAGAAGCAAGGGTGATAGGAAGAAAAGTATCATATCGTATGATATGAGGTCTATAAGGACGAAATCCACCTAGTGGAAGTAACAGTAAATAAAAGATAGAAAATGCCAGTATGAATTTGACGGTAAGTCTTAATTTCAATCTTTGATCTTCTCCAACATTTGGGTGTACAAATAAATAAAACACTATGATTGAAAAAATCAAAACAGGCCAGGCGATTTTCTCAGTCAAAAGATAGAACAATCCCTGAGGCAACTGCTTATATAAATCCCATAAATGATGTGGATTTGCTGCATTAATCGAATTATGTGTTCCCAATAACAATGAGTATGCCGACAATAAAACGATCGGTAACAACCAGTAATTCCTGTAAAAGATTTGAGTTATACTTTGCCACTTTTGAGACAAACTATTTTTTCCAACTAGCTTAACGGATTCAATGTCAAAGCACAATATAAGTAAACTTAAAATCAGCGCCACTCCGGAATTTAGAGGTCCACTGAATGCAGAAATAAGTGCTACAACAAATAAATATAAAATCACGTATCTGTCGGGCCTAAATACGTTTCTGTTTTGCCAAGATAAGAATGCCGGAATAAAGTACAGGATCACAAAAATGATTGGCATCCCATAAAAGAATAAATAGCTAACAGACGGATCTATAATACCCATCCTGGACTGAAATCCATTGGTTTGAAACAAAGGTGTGATGATCATTGCCGCAATCAGCAAGAAACTCTTGCTGGATTTGAATTGACTACAAACAGCTATACTCAACAATATAATCAGACATATCTGAGCGAATGTCTTGATAAGCGCACAAGAAATGTAAACACTATCTATAGGTTCAAACCATAATTGCAGCTTAGCTGGTACCAGATTAAAATAATGATAAAAAGTCCAGTGGCTGAAAAAGCGATTTGGATTGGCATAAGTAGTATCACTTAAGATTGTAGAAATGCCCAATGGATTTGCCCATAACATATCCAACTCACTTGAAGGCAGAATACCACCGGGCATATCGCCATCTAATATGCTGGCCTTATGCTGAAAAAAGGTAAAGACAATTTTTCCTGCAAAGAATATCAAACAAAATAAAATCCATAATTTATTCTGGGCATTAGATCCTTGTAAAATCCAAAAATTCTTGCTTTTAGGAATATTCATATGAAGGAAATGTACTTTTATGAAATAAAAATCAAACAGATTGGACTTCATGGAAAATCTGTCTATTCTTAACTGACAATTATCTGTCTCTATTGCCTAAGTATCAAAAACAAATAGACTATTGTTTTCATCATCAGAACGAGTAGAAATATTGGGAAAGATGTCTAAGGCCGTGTTCATTTTTGGACAAAAAAAAAGAGATCGGCTCATACCCCCCAGCGAACCGACCTCAGAAATTGTTCGTACAGAATTTCTTGAGTACGTTGTCCGTTTTACTGGACAGATAAACATATGCAGAAACCTTGCCAAGTTTGTAGAAAATGAATTTTTTTATAATGTTTGATATATCTTTTTAAACTGCACTCTTCATACGACTGGGCGACAAGCATTTATACAACACATGAATTTATATTAAAAAAATAAAAATACTTAATGGGAAAAACACGATTAAAAAACATTTCAATTTAAAATCCAAAACTTTATTTGCTATGCAGATTATAGTTTAGACCCACCATCAAGTTTACCATTTGGTATCGATCCTGATGTGGCCCAAAAGATTGTGGATTCACCATGTGCTTGTACTGTGCTTGAAAGTTTAGATTCAGTCTTTGGTTGATTTTGTATTCCACACCAAGATTAAAACCAATTGTCACAAAAGCATTATTAGAAATATCTTCTCCGGCAGCTATACCTTGATTAAAAGCCTTTTCACTTACCTTTGCTTGATCTGGAATATTGCTTAAAGGTAGAATTCCGGATTTTCGCAGAATCGTGTCTTTCTCCTCAAATGAATTGTTGACTGCAATATTTAGATCCATCCCTGCCCCTCCAAATACAGCTAAAACTTCTGAAAGCTTCCAATATCGGTCTATGGCAATTGGAATATTGACCAAATGAAATTCTGACTTGAGGTAGCTCAATTTGTGTACATAATCATCACTGGTGTATAGCAGATGGATATCAGGATAAGATTTGAAATGGCAATACCCAACACCCGTTCTCAGGTGGAAGTTTCCATTGACAAAAGCGAGTCCGAATTCTGAGTAAGGCGCCGTTTCTACCCTAGGAGATTGAAATTCCTCTGCGTGCAATGCAACCGAGCTTGTCCTGATAAAACGAACACCTTGACTTACAGAAAACTGTACCGGAGCAACAATTCTATGTTTTTCTTGTCTGTCAGCAATTCTCAACTCGGGAGGGGTGGATTGTTCCACATTCGGCATTTCTTTTCTCTGAGAGGCAAGTTCTCTTTGGATTATGCTTGGCAATACCTGAATCAATTCTATTTTTTTGGGGTGATCTTCTATACTGAGATCCTTTTCATCTCCAATATTTGGTGTCGTGGTTTGATTGCGATCTACCAGATCAAAAGAAGATCTTCTTTCTATTATTTGCTCAGAAGTACTAGTAGAAGATTCTTCTTTTTGATTTGGAATAACCACCGCATGAATTCGACTCAATACATGGTAGTGACTCAAGGCGTTATTAACCTTCTCATATTGTGTGACAGGGACCTGATTAGGTGATATATCTTGTGTACTGTTCTCATTTAGTTTATTTGAATTTGTATGATCAATATTATTGGTGGATTGATAGGCTAATTGTTGAATTATCGATTGGCCTTGAGTAATGATCTCTGTTTGACCTGTGAATAATGTTTTTACAAATTTGTAATCGTCGGCTGTTTTTTGAATTTTTTTGAAGGTATTGTGCTGACTAAAATCGTTTTTATGGAGTACAGCGGGAACCAATATTCGATTTGCAGTCCAAATTAACATCAGCAGTAAGACGGATTCAATTGTGCGAGCATAGATGATCTGCATTTTGCGTCTATGAGCAAGACGTCTTTTGTTCTCAAAATACTCCCAGGTAGCAAACTTCGAACCGGTATGTATACCTCTTAGCTTGTGACGTATACTGTTATCAAACTTCTTGTCTTCTTTCAAACTCTCTTCCAGCCGAGTCCAGGTAGGATCCTTACTTTCAACAGTTTGAAATTCGGCAAGTTTCTTACGCAAAAATTGGTCAAATTCTTTATCTCTCATAGTGCATCAACATTTCTTTTAGTTTCTGACGAGCTTTAACAAGATTTGACCTGGAGGTTCCTTCAGAGATATGTAGAGTATCGGCAATTTCCTTATGTGAATATCCTTCCATCACATAGAGATTGAAAATTGACCGATAAATTGGGCTTAACATCTGAATAGCTTTCATAACGTCCTCTGCATTCAACTCTCCGATGACGTTTTGTCCATCCACCCACACCGTACGAGCTTCATCGAGATCAGTGGTTGACCTTCTGCTTTCTCGGCGATAAAAATCTATCGCCGTATTCACCATAATTCTTCTAATCCAGGCAGAAAGCATGGTTCCAATCTCGTACTTAGGTATATGTTGAAAAACTTTTAGAAAACCGTCATGCAAAATATCCAATGCGTCCTCATGGCTGGAAGAATATCGCATACAAAGACACAACATCTGTTCGTGATACTCTTCGTAAACTAGTTTTTGAGCCCAGTTTTCATTTCTGATACATGCCTGTACCACTTCTTGTTCATTGGATCGTATTGAAATGGAAATATCCATAAAATATTTCTGCTTTTCTATCACTTATAACGCCAAATAAAGCCAAAACGCTGCCTTCAAATTCCAGCATCTACCTCAATAAAAAACAGCACTTTGCAAAAAAGACAGATTTGCCAAATAAAAAATGCCTTTTTGTCCTAAATGTCTGTTTTCTCAAAATTTAGAATCTCAAGAATCGATTCCTGTTGAAATAAATTTTTATTCAGTAAATGAAGGCAACTCCAACCTTGTTTGGATCTATTGGTTATTTTAACTGTTTATGAGCATTGAGTTGAATCGACCATATATCATCCTTACTATTCGGGATCACGAATTAGCAGCAAGGATGGTGGCTTTGGGCATCTGTCCGGGCACTGAATTTCGTATGGTAAGAAGCCACAAGTATATGTCGACCTACATTATCGAAGTTCAGGGAAGACAATTTGCCTTGCGCAGAGAGGAGCTGGATCAAATCATGTTTCAATGAAAATGAGCGAGAGAAAATTTGCACTTGTCGGAAATCCCAATTCCGGAAAATCGACATTATTCAATGCTCTCACCGGTCTTGATCAAAAAGTTGGAAATTTCCCAGGTGTCACTGTGGATCTCTATGAGGGGCACCTCAAGCTGGATGCTACTCACCAGTGTACTTTAGTAGATCTACCCGGCGCCTACAGCCTCCATGCCAACACAAAGGACGAATTTATACTTACAAAACAGCTGGTACATCCCAGTAGCAATCTGAGCATTCATGGGATTATCTATGTACTTGATGTGCGTTATTTGAATAAGCAATTGTTACTCTTGTCTCAGGTATTGGATTTAGGTTTTCAGGTTGTAGTCGCCTTGAGTTTCACAGAGCGTCTTGAGGAAGAAGATAGGTTACACATCACTGAATTCATATCTGAAAACACCTCATGTAAAGTCATCCCTATACATTCCAAATCAGGAAAAGGAATTCTTGAACTACAAGATGCATTGCTTCATTTACCTTCGAACAAAATTTTCCGAAAACCGATTTATCAGATCCCGGTAAGCTACTTAAAAGAGCTAGAATCCAATACGAGCTTGATGGATAAAACTCTTTACCATCGCTTATTGCTCAAACATTATCAGGTAGATCCTGCCGGTAACAATTTTGGGCTAAATCCCTTCTCACATCCGGAATCTATCCATCAGCAGATCCAGGAGACAATGAGCAGGTACACAATTTTGGATAATTGGGTTGCTATATTGAACAAAAAACACCATCCACATACTCCTTCACAAAGCGTTCTAACGCGAAAGCTGGACGCAGTGGCAACCCATCCTTTTTGGGGCTATGTCTTATTTCTTGCGGTTATTCTAGTAGTTTTCCATTCGATATTTTCGCTTGCAACTATACCCATGGACTGGATCGAAGAAGGATTCCTAAAAATCAATCAATTTCTTAGACACCAACTCCCGCAACATTGGAGTGTGGATTTATTGACAGACGGTGTACTCGCTGGTCTCAGTGGTATACTGGTATTTGTTCCTCAAATTGCCATTTTGTTTTTCCTGATCACAATACTGGAGGAAGCAGGTTATATGGCCAGGGTAGTTTTCTTATTTGATAGATTTCTTGGGATATTTGGCTTGAATGGCAGATCCATTATAGGCTTGATCTCTGGAGGTGCATGTGCTGTGCCGGCAATCATGAGTTCAAGAACAATTGGAAGCTGGCGAGATCGTTTACTCACCATGTTTGTAATACCACTTATACCATGTTCTGCGAGAATCCCTGTGTATGCAGCACTGGTAGGATTTCTCATTCCAACATCTGCAAAAGGCTGGTGGGTCAATCCGCAAGGATTGGTATTTGTTGGGCTTTATGCTCTTGGGATAGTTGCCGCTTTACTCACTGCTTTACTCTTGAAGCAGTTTGTCAAAACTGAAGAAAAATCTTTCCTTTTAATCCAACTTCCGGATTACCAATTGCCGTATTTTAAACAAGTCCTTTCCAATACCTGGCACAAAGTATATAGTTTTATTTCAGAAGCCGGAAAAATTATCATCATCATGTCGATGATCATTTGGTTTTTATGTACTTATTCTTTCCCTGGGAGATTAGACAAGGTTGAAACAAATCTAAATGCTGAAATGCAGGATAAAAATTTGACCGAGATCGAGAAAGCAAATATTATCAGCGCTGCAAAACTTGAAAATTCATTTGCGGGAATCATAGGTAAACATATAGAACCAGCGATAAAGCCGCTAGGATTCGATTGGAAAATTGGAATTGCTCTTCTCACATCATTTGCAGCCAGAGAAGTGTTTGTCGGTACTATGGCTACGATTTATCAACTTGGCTCAGAAGTAGAAGATCTAAAACTGCGTGAAAGAATGCAGGTTGAGAAGCGAGCAGATGGAAGTAAATTCTTCAATATGAAGACTGCTCTATCACTTATTTTGTTTTATGCTTTTGCCATGCAATGCATGAGCACTTTGGCAGTCATGAAACGGGAAACGGGAAATTGGAAGTGGCCACTCCTACAATTCATCTACATGAGTGCCCTGGCTTATTTGAGCAGCTTGTTGGTATATCAGCTTTTATAATTTTTATTACTACGAAGTGATCTTTTGATCAATGCCAAATTAATTTTCTGATGAAAATATAATTTCACTTCAGAATCATCAGCTGGAAGATTGTCAGAATATTTAGAAATTTCAAATTGGGATCATTTCATTTAACCTTGATTTTAACTTAAAGATCGTAATGAGAATTAATTGACGATGATATAAAAGCTTTGAATGACTAAATATTGACAGCTCCAATTGATCCAATGAGTTGAGTTGACCAAAAAGGAACCCAGCACAGGATAACTTGGTTTGTTTACAAATAAATCTATTATTACTGATCAGGCATAATGTAAAGTTTCGAGTTTGCAGTTCCGCAGACCCGTAAGAGTATTTAAGTTTTATGAATTGTATATCAATAAAAAATCCCTGTTGTGCTGCAACAGGGATTTAATTTTTTATCAAAATTTACTATGAAATAACTCCGGTGGATAGAGTTTAATAATTGCTCACTAATCGGCCTACTTGAGAGCCTTGCTTCAAGCCTGCTTCCAAACTAAACCTGTAATTGATCCCGCCGTATAGATTTGACAAGGCAATTTCTTCAGCCATTTGGTTAAAGTTTTTGTAGGTACGAGGATTACCATCGATATCTTTGCGATAAAAATGAGTCGCATCAGTAAATGAATAATTATAACCAAAAATTGAACCCAAAACTTCTGCGGTAGCACTTGCAATGGATGCCTGAGCTGAACAAAATTCTGGTGTAGCAGGTGTGTTTAACAAGGAGATAAATCTCGCGTCTATATAATTGCGGATATAATTTTCCGGTCTTACTGTATTGTATGTAAAGATTGTTTTCCAGCTGGTGACGATAGCATCATGCATGGCCATGGTGACTTTCATCAAAATAGCAGAAGCTTCAGGAAGACTTTTATTTTCTTGGTTTATTAAATTCAATGTGAGAAGGAGCATATGACCAGGAGTTGTGATTCCATTTTTTTGGTCATCGTTCCAATACTTAACTACTCTTTCTTCTTCATAATTGAGATTGAATGTGCGATTTCTCACTTCCAAAGCATACGCATACATTTCAGAATTTCTTTCTTCAGAAAACTGTGGTGGAGTTGCGTCCACTATTTCCACGTTGCTTAGATTGCTAAAAGTACGGACTGAACCCCAATAAGGCAAGAGGGGTTTTTTTCCAGCAGTATTGATTGGTGACCAAACTCCTGCTCCCTCAGGAATTTTAAAATTATTGGGATAATTGTTGACGAAAGCTTCGTCCTGACCATCTGTTTTAGAATAAGCATAAACTGCTTCTGCCATCTTCACTCCAAAATCACGTGATCTTTCTTTTGTTTCCGTGGAAGCCTGAGCGTCATAACTAGCTGCGGAATTCAAATAAAGGTCTTCAATCATTTTATTGTTAGCAGAAGGAATACTCCTGTACAATGACTTGATAAGATGATAGCACATTTCATTGCTTGCC
>Ga0268298_10000732_pt1 | contig 41465 bp, 35 predicted proteins | sample WWTPWeurt_MetaG_FD_194462 | JGI IMG/M metagenome (GOLD analysis project Ga0268298, IMG submission 194462) | Activated sludge microbial communities from WWTP in Nijmegen, Gelderland, Netherland - WWTP Weurt | ecosystem: Engineered > WWTP > Aerobic digester > Activated sludge | place...
GGATTATAGTTTCTCCATTCTTGTTTTGTACTGCTTTTCCAGGTCTTCTAGCTGCTGCGGTGTCACTACTTTTTCGGCTCTGTTCTTGAACTCCTCTTGAAGTTTGGCCGCTTCCTTTTCCTTCCCCGACGAAACGTGTTTGTTCGCAGGAGGCGATGCAAATGCGTTTGGTTTCTCTTTCGGAGCATGCGTTTGTTTGGTGTCAAGCTCGGACATGGAAATCCTTCTTTCTCGAAGGGATCGTCCCACACTTTACTTTTCGGCATCCAGTTACGCCTTGTTGCATGGCGATTGCTGGGCAACCCTTGGATTTCTGGGAGGGAGGGAGCGCGAACGTTGGGGAGGGTTTTGGGGCGAGCGGGGGATTGCTCGCAGGCGTCACTTAGCTTTGTTTTTGCGGCAGCGGACTTTCGAGGGCGACGATGTCGTCGAGCGTTTCCGCCCGGCGGATGAGGGCGGGCTGGCCGTCCTGCATGACCATGACGACCGCAGGCCGCATCGTGATGAACTGCATCCACTGGGTGACGTTGTACGCGCCGACGTTGCGGAACACGACCCGCTGCCCCGGCGTGAGCGCTGGAAACTGCACCGTGTCGCGCATCACGTCGATGTTCATGCAGAGCGGGCCGTACAGCACCGTCGGTTCCAAAAGACCGCCAAATTCTTGCGCCGGCACCACGTCGTGTTTGTACCAAAACGACGTAAACAAAATGTTCACGCCCGCGTCGAGCACGAGCCCCCGCCGGCCATCCGGCAGCCGCTTTTGCGCTTCGACCGTCGAGATGAGAAAGCCCGCTTCATCCACGAGCGCCCGTCCTGTCTCCAGCACCAGCGTGGGCCGTTCTTTCGACGGACCATCGAGCACCGACAGCCCATCGCAAATCGCATCCGCGTAGCGTTCAAACGACGGACTCACCTGTTCACCCGGCAAATACTGCGCGAGCAACGTGTTCTGCGAAGCAAACCCGCCGCCCAGATCGATAAACGAAATTTTGACGCCATGTTCCGCGCGGATTTCATTGGCGAAACGCGCAAGTTTCGCTGCCGCCTGGCCGTAGGCTTCCGGTGCCAAAATGAACGTCCCGATGTGGCTGTGCAGACCTACAAGTTCCAGCCGGTCGCCTGAAATCAAGCGGTGGACCGCCTCGCGCGCTTGGCCCGTTTCCAGATTGACGCCAAAGCGGCTCCACGCCGGCAGACCATCGATCGCCAGATTCAAACGCAGCGCGACTTTGGGCCGAATCCCGAGTTTCTCGGCAATCCGTTCTGCGCGAGACAGCTCGTCGAAATTGTCCAGGTGCACCATCGCCCCGCCCGCCAGCGCCCGTTCCAACGCCGCGTCCGGTTTGTATGGACCGTTCCAATGGATGTGATCCGGCACGATGCCGCCTCGGATCGCTTTTTCGTACTCAAACGGAGAAACGACCTCGGCCCACGCACCCTCTTTGTGAAACGTGCGGCAAACCGCATCCAGATAATTCGTTTTGTACGACCAAGCCAGACGCACCTTTGCGTACCGTCGAGAAAACGCTTGTTGCAGCTCTCGAAATTTGGCCACGAGCGTCCGCTGCGAAAACACAAACAGCGGCGAGCCCCATTTTTCAACCAAATCGGCCACCGCGACCCCGTCGATGTGCGTCAGCGGTCGCATGCCCTGCAACCGACCAAATTTGTTCATGTGCCCCATCTGGTGACGGACCAGTGTCGGGCGTTCATACGGAAGCTTGCTCATCGGGATACCTCTCCCAGCGTCGTGATGTTTTGGAAGTCTTCGAGTCTCGCGATTTGATCGATCGAAATCCGCACAAACAGCGTGCCGACTTGATACTCGGCGGCCACGTTCGGCTTTTTCCCCATCGCCAAATCCACCGCCGCGTCCGGCAGGTTCATCCCCGCCCCCGCGCTCAGGTACACCCACGCCGGAAAACGCGGGTTGATTTCGATCAAGTGGTACTGCCCCTGTTTGTCGCGCATCAGCTCGATTTCGCATGGGCCGCGCCAGTGCGTCGCCGACATGAACTTGCGCGCCACCTCGAGCAGCGCCGGGTCGCGCACTGTAATCCCCGCCCACCCTTTGCCCTTGTCCGTGAGCATGAGTTTCTTCATTGCGACCGCTCCCGTGAGTCCCCCCTCACCATCCCCGAGCGCCACCACATTGAACTCCTCGCCCAGGATTTGCGTCTGCACGATGACCGGAATCCCCCACTGCGCCACCTGTTTGTAAAACGCATGCGACGCCTCGTCGAAGGTGTGCGCCGCCTGCGCCCCGTAATACAGCCCTTTCACAAAGAACGGATACGGCACCCGGTGATGCACACGCCCCAGTTCCTCGATCGTGTTCACCACCGCCGTTGCCGGCACCAAAATTCCGGCTTTCTCCCCGAGCTTCGGCAGCCGCCCTTTTTCCCGCAGCGTAAACTGCTCTCGAGTCGGTAGCAGCGTGCGAATGCCCAGCTCCTGAAGGCGCGGTTCCACATCCAAAAACGCCGGCAGTTCCGCATCGAGCGTCGGCAAAATCACGTCCAAGCCCACTTTTTCGTGCACGTACGCAAGCCGCGACCAAAACGCCGCCAAACCCTGCGACGGATACGGCAACAGAAACACCTCGTGCAACAGGTCCGTCGCGTAAATCCCTGGGTCGAGCGCGTCATACGCCAGCCCCACGATCCGAATCGACGGACGCGCATCCCGAAGCGCCCGAATCACCGCCACACCCGGCGCGGGATTGTCCGTCGCGTTTAGGCCCGTGACCGCCACGGTCAACGTTTTTTCACTCATTCTGGTTCTCCCCTCGTTCACGGGTTATTTGTCGGGCACCGCAAAGTCGCCCGCTACGACGCCGTGTTGACGCAGAAGCTGGATGAACTCCGTCAGGTCCGTTTCCAAGTCCCCGTGAACATCGAACCGGTCGCGCAGCTGCGACAGGATTTCCTTGCGGTTCCGGCCCTCTTTCAGCGCGTGCAAAATCGCCAGGCCCGAGGCGTTGGTCGTAAACGTCGCTCCCGTGTACGGGTCAAACACAAACCCCGTATCGCTGAGCGCCAGGTCTTTCAAATGCGCCGTGCTCATCGTCGTCTCCTCATGAGGTCCTCGTTTTCTCTCGGGTTTTCCCCGTCGTTTCGTTCCTGGGCTTGGGGACTGCTTGCAGAGCGAAGCCTAAAACGCCTTGCGCAGACCGAACGTGAAATAGTGCGCGTCGCTCTCCGTGCTTTCCTTCACATTTGGAAGGCTCCGCAACCGGTCGTATCGATAGTCGAACAGCAGTTGGAATTTGAGCGGCAGAAACAGCATCGCGCCGCCCCACGCCGACCCCGCCACCCGTTCGGTCATGTTTGTGATGAACAACCACTCCAGCGCCGCCGGACGAATCTGGTCCCCATATCCGCCGCCCGCATACAGACCCAACCGAGGATGCGTGTACGAAAGTTCGACCAGTCCGTGCCCCAAAATCGTTCCCTGCGCTCCTTGCGTCCCCTGCGCCCACTGCCCGATGCCTCCGACTTGAAGCGCCAAGCCTTTGTAAATCGGGACTCGCCACGACGGAAACATCCGCAAGACCGTCATGTCTCTGTACAGGCTCGTCGCGAAGTGGAGCTGCCCCTCGCCTGCTTTTGCCGGGGACCACCGCAGACTCAAACCCGCGTGGTGCGACGCCTCGGTAAGACCTCGGCTGTCCGTCAAAAAAGCGTATCGCACAAGTGCCCCCCATCGAGGTGCTGCATAGCCTTCGTACCCATACGCTTCGTGCTGCAAAAACGTCGTTTGCGAAGTAACCGTTCGCGTTTGCATGGGCGGCGGCGGAAAACCCGGACGCCCCGGCGGCTGGTATTGCACCTGGCTAGTCACGTTCAAGAAAAACTCGCTGAACCGATACGCTGCACCCAGCACCCAGCGGTCTTTCACCACCACTTCCAAACGCGGCGAGATCGCCAGCCCGCTTTTTCGCTGGTAATGCCCCCCATATGTCATTCCCGTCAGCAGCGCGCCCGCCTGCACTGCCACCGTCGGAGGCACCGGACACAACGTCAACCCCTCTTTTGCGCCCGCGTGTGCCGCGTTTTTCGACAGCACAAACAAAAAATGCGTCCGCGCTTCGTCACACCGCGACAGCCGAGCAAGCGAAAACCCCTGTCCCAGTCGCGCATCCACGCTTTCGTCCGAAATCCGCGTCGCCGTCCTGTAGTGCGCAAGCGCCTGCTCAAACCCGCCCGCCTGAAACCGCAGCCAGCCCATTCGCACAAACAGCACCAGGTCCTGCGGATACTGAGACGACAGCGCTTCCAACCGTTCCGCTGCCCGTTCAAACTGGCCCGCTTGTTCCAGTGCCGTCGCTGCTTTTTGCGCCGAGTCATACGGATCAACCGGCACGGACAGCACTCCCGGCGGCGGGTTCGACCCCGCTCCTTCCGCACTTGCCACATCCGGCGAAGCCTCCGCGCGCCCCACCCCTATCCACATGAGCGCACACAGCCCCGCAACCAAACGTCCCACCCACGGAAAGCCTGCACTCCCCCAAGGCGTTCCGCCTCTCGTCATCCTGTCATTCCATCTCAAAAAAAACATGCGCACCACAAGTGGCCCAAACCCATCGTTTCGGCTCACCGCGCGATCATACCCGCGACCGCCTCCCCCGTGCTGCCTGCAATGAACCGCCCCGCATGTTTTCGAGCTTTGGTAGCGATGTGCTGCGAATCGTTGTTAGTAGCTGGGGGGCGGGGGCTGTGGGGCAAAGCGGCCTGGGAAGGGGTCTGCGCCTTCACGGCGGCGAGCCTCGTCTTCCAAATCAGGATACGGCATAGGGGCCCCTCTTTCGGCGTACAGTGCCACACCGATCACCCCCACGTTACGATCTCCAAATTCCGAGGTTCGAGCCGCATAGGAATTGCGAACCGAACCAAAACGGAACGTAGCCACGTCTGACATGCTCGTACGGAAACCCTCGATCCGAATCCGTTGATAGGGGTCTACCAGATACCCCCTTTTTCCGAGTTGAGCCGAACGTCCATCGATGACATCTTGCCCATCCACCGACGCCACCAATTCAAATCGCTGTCCCGTGCGATTTTCAACTTGGATGATGTATCGCTGACCTGCCGCACCCACCACCAAGATGTGATTGGGCAGATGATACGCCGGAAGGGGTTGTCCGTTTTCATCCACAATCGCAATCGTCACCCCTGCCCATTGCGACATGCGATTTCCAGTGTAGTACCTCCACATCGGTTCCCCTGGAACGTACCGTCTTTGCAAACTCGCACGTTGTGCATCCGCCCCCTGTGCATCGTTGTAGTGAATCGAACCCAGGAAGATCGGATTCGGGCTGCTCCGCTCGAACGGAACATCACGCACTGGGGAATAGCGCGATTCCCCAAACTCCGTTCCCAAACCGGGCCGCTCCATTTTTCTGGGCGCGACTGCTTCCGCTTTCGGTGTCGTGGTGGGGGAAGCCACACCCCAATTTCCCCCTTCGTTTTGAAGGACAGGAGCAACAGGAGGAGGTGCCCCCGTTCCGTCCGCTGTTCCAGCAGAATACCCATCGTCTCCTGCTATCGGTGAAGACGAGTGAGACCGCACTTGTTGGGTTTGTTGATTGCAAGAAGAGAGTGCCAGCACAGACACGACACAGGCCAGAAAGAAACGGCGAAACGAAGCAACCACGCGCATCGGAAACCTCCATGTTGTGTTCGAGATGACGTTCAAACGCACAAGTCCAATAAAACTTACGCACCAAGTTGAAAATGTTTTCTTACGGCCTTGTACCGTCGAGAAAAGCGTCGAACGTACAACGTCACGGTGTCAGTGGGGGAAGCAACTTGCCCAGATGTTCGACCACATCTGCGGAACGAGAGTTCAAACCGTTCGGCAATTCTGAAAAGCCAGCCAAAAACAGCAGCAGCACGCCGATGGAAAGGAACCACCCCCAAACCGAGATTTTTTGGTCCTTGTCGATCGCGCAAATTTCGCGGTGTCCCAGCCACGATGCGATCATCACGCCGCAATGCGAAACCGCCAGCGCGGACAGAAGTTTTGTGTCGATGTTCGAGAGTGAAAAGCGCAAATGTTCCATCAGATCGCTCGAGATATTCCCAGACCTGATGTTGGTCTCAACAAAGTCGAGCGTGCGAAGAACATTGAGCTGTCTTTTGCCCAGCCAATACGCAAAAAAGATGAACACCCCTTGAACCAGAAAGGCCGCAGGGGAGCCTCCCAATTCCCAATCCGGGCCTTTCGGGAGCTCGCTTCCGCGACGCACAAGCAACGCGGATGGAAGGATCAAGAACAAACAGATCGCGATGATAGCCACGGAATGTTTGAGCCGATGGTAGTACACACACCCTACAAGCGCGCCGACAACCACGACGCTGATCATCAGCAAGAAAGAAATTTCGCTTTGCTTGAGGGGTTTGAGTCTGAGGAACTCTCCTGTTCGGTGCGCTTCATCCGTACACAAAGCACGCGCCCACAAACCCAAAAGGGGGATTCCGAACAAGCAACACAGCGCAAGCACTGCCAGCATGGGCATCGTGTTTGCCAGGCGAATGTTTTGAAGCAACACATTTGCGTTTGAAAACGACTCGGACGGAGCCGAGAGCTTGCCCAAAAATTGGTAGGCACCCATCACACTTCCAGATAGAAAGAGATACGCAGATGCCGTCGTCCAAAACACAGGAGGACGTGCCCCCAGCGCAGTTCCGATTCCGTAGATCAGCGTCACCGCAGAAGCCAGCCAGTATCCGAGCATGAACGACCCCTCCCAGTTTTTCATGCTCGACAGGAGTTCCTTGACGCTCTGCCCCATAAAGGTTTTGTCGAACAACCAGACTCCGAAACCGATGGCCCCAATGGAGAGCAGCAGGACAAGTGTCGCAAGCACCTTCAATGTCGCGCTGACCGCCTCAGGCTTGCTGACCCCCGCAGGGGTCGCCTGCTTTTCGGAAGCCTCGGAGCGCGGTATTGTTCCCAAAGCGGCGGTCTCCTTCGGCTGCTTAACACCGTCGGAAGATTGGATCTTGTCTTGCTTTTCTGCAAGCGCCTCCAACGCAGCAATCGCCTTTGAAATCGCTTGCTTTTTGGGGTCTCCTGGTTTCGGCTCTCCTGCCCTGTTGTCCTCCTCCTCCTCCTCATCATCATCATCATCGTCTTCGTCTTCGTCCTCATCCTCGTCTTCGTCCTCTTCGTCCTCGTCTTCCTCGTCTTCGTCCTCTTCGTCCTCGTCCTCTTCCCATTTCAGTTTCTTGTTGTCTGCTGCGGGGGCATTGTCCGCAGTTCCGCCCGGTTTTTGGGGTGTTTCTATAGGAATCTCTTGGTGCAAGGGGAAGACAGAAGGAAGCGAAGGGGAGGGCGGGGAACTGAACAGAATCGACGACGGAGAAGAAGACAGAATCAGTGGAGGAGGTGAGACTGAAAACGAGTGAGGTGCCGGTCCCTCTGTGCCATCGGAAATGGAATCTGGCTTTTCGGAATCCAGTGGGACTTCGGAAATGGACAAACCGGAAGTGGCCACAATCTGCCGAAGTTTGTTCGCATCCGAGCAGACAAATTCATACTTTCCTTTTTCCGTTTCGATCGTGAAGGAAATCGAAAACAGATCCAGTTTCAGCACATGTCCTTTGAGGGATGCGATCGGGAAGACCGTTGCGACACCAGGCTGCAAAAGCGCATCGACGACAAAAACAATGGCGTTTTTCGTCGAGGCGAGAAGACCACGTTCGGTCAGGATTTCTCCTGGGATGCGGATCGTGGCTTCCGCAAACGCCAAAAGGGTGCCATTGGCCGCTTGCTGGGCTTTGGCCACTAACGCTTCTTGGTTCCACATTCTCCCATCGTACAGAAAACAGCTTTGCGTGTGGATGGATCACACGGTGCAAACAAAATTCCGTCGGTGTTCGACCTGTTCGAGACACATCCTAACGGCAGCTTGCAGACTGGCGGGTTCGGCGATTCCTTGTCCTGCAATGTCGTGTGCTGTTCCATGATCGGGGGAGGTCCTCACCACGGACAAACCCAACGTCACATTCACTGCGGAATCAAAATCCAGCAGTTTCAGGGGGATAAGACCTTGATCGTGATACATCGCCACAAAGGTCGGCGGAATCGTTTGTCCTTTGTGTGCCCGCAGGACGTGACGAAACGCAACATCGGGTACCAGCGGGCCGACCACACGCACATTCCTTCCATCGTGGAGGCTTGGATCGGACAGAACCCTGTGGATCGCGGGCTGTATCAAACGTGCTTCTTCGTCTCCCAAGTGTCCGTGTTCGCCCGCATGCGGATTGAGCCCCAGAACATACACCACGGGGGAACGTTCTCCGAAATCGAGTGCGAGCGCGTCCACCGTCGTGAGAAGCGTCGAAACAATACGAGATACAGACAAATTCGACGAAACCTCGCGCAGAGGAATGTGCGTCGTGCAAAGTGCGACCCGCAGCGTTTTTCCGGCCAACATCATGACCACCTGCCGGTTTTTCGCCGCGAGTTCCGCCGCCAAAAAATCCGTATGTCCAGGGAAAGGAAAGCCAGCAGACAGCGCACTCGCTTTGTGAAGGGGGCCAGTACAGAGACCGTCAATTTCCTTTCGTTTTGCGGCCAGGACAGCCGCTTGCAAATACGAAACCTGCGCTTTTCCGCTTTGGGGGTTCGGCTTTCCGGGAACAGAATCCTGTGCGCGAAGTTCTGTCACCGGTTCCACACGAAGGTGTTGAGACAAACCGCGCCATTCCGATTCCTTTCCAAGCGTTTCCGCCGTCCTAAGCAAGACATGGGGGTCCGCGAAAAACACGAATTGTGCAAGCTGTTCAGGATGCGGATACTCAGAAAGGAGTGTCTTTATCCACAACTCCGGCCCGATTCCGGTTGGGTCCCCCAAGGTCAAACCCAGCTTGTAACGTGCGCCCCCCATGCTTCACCTCGCGAGCCACGCAAAGAGGGTCGTCATCAACCGATAATGACGGGCGCGCAAGTCGAGACTCCAGCACCGACGATTTTGTAACTTGCGTTGGTCTTGACCTCAATCGCTTTTCCGGTGGCAGGATCGAACTCCCAAACCATCGAACGCTCGCCTGCGCCCACGGATGCGGTGATGAAAATGTAGAAACGACCTCCCCAATGTGCGAAGGCCCAGCCGGTTGGGGTGCCTCCCATCGAAGGCAATGTCCAGCGTCGGAGGGTGCTCGCATTCGTTTTGTCAATTTGACCCACAAACGGACTTGAACCCGGATGGAAACCGTACAGCTCCCCCTTTCCGGTTCCTGTCAATTCAGGGCTGTTCTGTCCAGACAGATTGAGCGCCGCGATTTTGGCGAGTTTGAGTGATGCGGAATCAATGCGTGCCAGGCTCGCGACTCTTTGGTTGGAATAGGAGCCGCCCGCAACAAACAGTGTCTCCGCCTCGCTTCCTTCTGCGTCCGAAACGAAACCCATTCCGAAGGTCTCAAAACCGTTTTGCAATCGGGCGTACCCGCTGGGTTTGCACGACGCATCGGTCGTGTTCACCCAAAAAATTTCGCCGCTGGAATACAGAACCCAAGCGCGCGTGGATCGATCGACCGCCATCGAAAACGGATTGGCTTTGCCGCCTCCCAGACTGTTGCCTGCGGGGCAAGACAGCGTTCCGATTTGTTTGTATTCGTATTTCCCGTCGCGAGGATTGAAGCTGAAAAAGCGATTGCGATCATCGACGGTATAGATGAGTTCTGAACCAGGGCTGCATACGCTGCTGCACTTGCCGCCGAAACAGCTTTTGGGCAGACAGGTTTCTTTTTCTTCGCCCACTGTGCCGTCCGAATGGCAGGTGTGCACTTTGTCGCCGACGCACGTGGTGGGAAGCGACGGTGAACAATCCAGACAACCGCGTTTGGGATCGCACAATTGTCCGATTGCGCAAATCCTGTCGTTCACAAATCTGCCGGCGGAACACTTTTGAAGCGCGCTTCCCGCACAGCGCGTTTCGCTGCCTTTGCACAAATCCTCCTCGGGAATCGTCGGTTTGTCGCCGGAACCATAATTTTCGTCGCTGCGCGGGTCCAAACTACAGCCGAAAAAGCTGCAAGTACCGGCGCAAAACAGGAGACCTGTCGAAAACACGACGTGGGACAACCAGTCAGCGAAACTGTGCCGCATGTGAACCTCCGCAAAACGGGGAATAGGTCAAACGAACACGAGCGGCGCATCGTAACGAGTCAAAAAAGGGGTTGCAAGCCCAGGAGCTTGTTGCAGCAATGCCGCTACTGCGCAAAAACCTGCGACGGCGTCTCGACGTGTCCTCTTCGCGGCTTGCTGCAACAGGCTCCTGGGGTTTTCGTTTTTGTGGTGGGTTTGAAAGACGCCGGCATAGGATGACGGAATGAATGACGATGCACGTTCTAAAAACCCCGGACGCGGTGGAAACTCGCTGGAGCAAACACCGGATGAATTGGCAAAAGAAGTCAATCGTCTGCGGGCACTCCTTGTGGCTGTGCCGGACCTCATCATTCGGCTGCACAGAGATGGAACATACCTGGATTTTGTCGGGGCAAAGGACATTCCGGTGCTCGTTCCCAAACACGAGCGGATTCACCGCAACGTCAAACATGTCTTGCCGGAAAACATCGCGAGCATCTATCTGCGCGCAACGCAGACTGCGCTCGAAACTTCCGAAACGCAGACGTTTCAATATGAACTACCCATTGCGGGGAAGGTGGGTCATTACGAAGCGCGCGTTGTGAAGAGTGGAAATGATGAGGTCCTGATGGTGGTCCGCGATGTTACAGAGCGCCACTTGGCCGAAGAAGCGTTGCGGAGAGAGAAGGAACACTCCGAGCAAATCCTTCTCAACATTTTGCCGCGCAAGGTGGTCGAAGAACTCAAACAGACCACGGGCACCATCTCTCATCGTTTCGATTCCGCGACCGTACTTTTTGCGGACATTGTGGGTTTCACACAAGCGACTTCGATGCTTCCACCGTCGGAAGTGGTCGAGACCCTCAACCGAATTTTTACGTCGTTTGATGTGCTGGCTGAACGTCATGGTTTGGAAAAAATCAAAACGATCGGAGACGCCTACATGGCAGTAGGGGGAGTACCTGTACCCCAGCCTCATCATGCAGCGGCGGTTGCAGACATGGCTCTCGAGATGCAGACCATCATCAAGGAATTTGCGTTTCCAGGTCAGCCTCCTTTGGCTCTTCGGATTGGCATGGCAACAGGGCCTGTCGTCGCTGGCGTGATCGGTGTGCGAAAGTTTATTTACGATTTGTGGGGAGATACCGTAAACGTAGCGAGCCGGATGGAGTCCTCTGGGGAACCGGGCCGGATTCAGGTGGAGCAATCCACGTTTGAGATGTTGCAATCCGACTACCGACTCGAACCCCGTGGCCGCATTCCCATCAAAGGAAAAGGGGTCTTGTCCACGTATTTTTTGCTTGGGAAGTGATGGGAAGGGGAACAGACCATGACACCTGTTCGTGTTTTGCTGATGGATGATGATGGGAAAATCGCTTCCCTGCTCACCAGTTTTCTGTCCCAAAATGGCATTCAAGTCGAACACGCGCAGGATGGTCTGCGGGGTTTGAAAATGCTGGAAGGGGGAGGTTTTGATGTCGTTCTCTTGGACGTGATGATGCCCGGCATCGACGGACTGGAGGTCTGTCGCCGCATTCGCGCAAAAGAAAACCGCATTCCTATCCTGATGTTGACGGCTCGGGGGGATGAAACGGATCGTGTGGTCGGGCTGGAACTGGGGGCCGATGACTACCTGTCCAAACCCTTTGGTCCGCGTGAACTGCTCGCCAGGATTCGGGCGCTCCTCCGACGGACACAACCGGCCTCCGAAAGTGGCACTTTGTCCGTGGCGGGTCTGTCCTTTGATCTGTCTGCGCGGCGTGTAAGCCAAAACGGACGCGAAATGGACATGACAGGGCTTGAATTTGACCTTCTTTTGGCCTTGGCCAAACGGGCCGGTCGCGTGGTGCCGCGTGATGCACTCCTTTCGCTGGCCGGGCGAGATGATGTCACCGTCGGTGAACGAACGGTTGATGTTCACATTTCGCATTTGCGCGCCAAACTGGGAGATGACTCAAAATCCCCCCGCCTCATCAAAACAGTGCGCGGCGTGGGCTATGTACTGACCAAGGACGTGTAAACCATGGACGACCGCTGGGTGGCTCCCTGTGAACGGATGTCTCGTCGAGATGGGGTCGGTTTTTATTTTCGCGCACGCCTGCATCGCAGGCTCTTTTTGTGGCTTGCAGCCGCGATCATGGCCACGTTCGCGGTCGTTTTTTTCGTACTCAGGCATGCACGCGGGGGTTTTGATTACCGTCGGTACCAGCAGGGCGCGTTGCGCTTTGTGGCCGGGCAAACCCAGGCCGTTTGGGATTCTCCCGGCAAGCGCCAGAGAGTCCTTTACGACATGGCGCAACATTTGTCTTTGCCTGCCCAGGTGCTTTCCCAAAGTGGGGAGGTTCTCGACGCTGCGCTGTTTCCTTCAGAATGCCGTTCTCCGCTGCGTTCCCCCGTTGTACACAGTGGTCAAACTCTGGGACAGGTCGAAGTCTGTTTCGATCGTGCGTTTGGGGCGGCCCCTCTTCAACGATCGTTGTTGGCTCTGTTGGCTGCACTGACCGTTCTGTGGGCGGCGGCGGGGCTTGTTGCACGGCGGATTTTGTCGCCGCTGCGCGAGTTGGTCGAGGTCGCAAGACAGCTCGGTGAGGGACACCTGGAAAAGAGAGCAAATTTGCAACAAAACCAGGTCGGCGAAGTAGGAGAACTTGCCCTCGCACTCAATGACATGGCCGCACGGATCGAAAAACAGATCAAAGACCAGCGCGAGCTGTTGGCCGCCGTCAGCCACGAATTGCGCACCCCATTAACGCGCATTCGTCTGCTTACAGAGATGGCCCGCGACGGAAACAACCAACACCTTTCGGAAATCGAAGAAGAGATCATCGAAATGGATCGACTGGTGGGTGAACTGCTCGCGCATGCACGTCTTGATTTTTCTGCGCTGTCTCGCACACAGGTTAGCGGTAGTGATTTGGCCAAACGTGCCGTCGAGCGGGCGGGTCTTCCTGAAACCCGCATTGTGTCCCAGGAGGTCATGATTTCTGCTGACGCAACGCTTCTGTCTCGGGCTCTGCTCGCGCTTTTGGACAACGCCAAGAAACACGGAACGCCCCCCATCACGTTGCGTGTGTCGAGACACGATGACCAAGTACGCTTTGCGGTGGAAGATCAAGGGAAGGGCTTTTCCACGACCGAACAAAATCGTGCATTCGAGCCGTTTGTGCGGGGCAAACAAGATGGCGGCGGTTTGGGTCTGGGTCTGTCGCTGGTGCAACGCATCGCGCAGGCACACGGAGGAAGCGCATTCGCGACAAACGGAGAAGAAGGCGGGGCCAGCGTGGGCTTTGTCTTGCCGCTCACATCACCCAGCCCACACACCCCCTAACACACCCCTAATCGCCTCATTTACGACAGGAAAAACAGAGCCAACAAGCGCGACATCTGTTCTGGATCGTGTGCGCCAGCCATTTCACGCGCTGAGTGCATGCTCAACATCGGATTTCCTACGTCTACGGTTGGGATTCCGACGTGCGCTGATAGCCTCGGGCCGATCGTGCTCCCACAGGGCAAGTCTGTTCGATGAACATACTCCTGAAGAGGAATCCGTGCGCGACGGGCAAGCTCCATCATGTGCGCCGCTGTCTTTGCAGACGTAGCGTACCGTTGCTGTGCGTTGAATTTGATGACCGGCCCTCGGTTCAACAGGGGTTTGTGATGGGGTTCATGTCTATCTGCATAGTTCGGATGTACGCCATGCGCCATGTCTGCGGACACACAGAGAGATCGCGCCACCGCCTGTTGATGCTGCTCCGCACTGCATCCCGAAGACCCCGAAATGCGTTCGAGTAGTTGTGACAACAGGGCAGAATCTGCACCCCGGTCGCTTACAGAGCCCACTTCTTCGTGATCGAACAAAGCGAGCACTTGCACAACACCACTTTCGGAACCCTGTGAACGGGCCCGCAGCAGCGCGGACAGACCCGCATGACACATCGCCAGGTTGTCGAGTCTGGGAGCAAACACAAATTCCCGCGAAAGCCCCGCCACCGTCGATGGCACTGCGTCTGCCACATGCAAATCAAGCTGTACAATGTCTGTCGCAGAACACGCCAATTCCTTTGCGCAAAGCGTCTTGAGGAGTTTCTCATCCACCCCTGTTTTTCCGGGTTCTTGTAGACCTACAATGGGCGCAAGATGTTCTTGGCGATTCAGTTGCAGACCCTTTTCGCTGACCTCCCGATCCAGGTGAATGGCCAGTTGCGGGATGCGCACAATCGGTTCCCGCAAAGACACGAGTTTGGATTGCAGACATCCATTCCCATCGCGGACGATTGCACGCCCACAGAGCCGCAAATCCCGGTCGAGCCAAGTATGCAGAAGTGCTCCCCCATACACTTCCACACCCACCTGAACATACCCCGCCTTTTCATACAGAGGACGAGGTTTTAGGCGCAAATTCGGACTGTCTGTGTGTGCTCCAACAATGCGAAAAGCGTGAACTCTCATCTTGGGTTTCACAAAGGCAAACACAGCCGCATCTTCAGCGATAAAAAAGCCGTGTCCCGCAGGCAATGCACAAAAATCGTCCTCGAAACGGCACGCCACAAAGCCCGCTTGGGTCAACCTGTCTGCGACCTGCTTGGAAACGTGATAAGGGGTCGGTGAATCGTCGATAAACCGCAGCAAATCGGCACAGGTTTCGGACGACTCCCTTTCGAGTTGTTCAGGGTGTGGAATCATGGTCTGTTTCACTTTCGTGTGGGTGCTTGTTCATCGCGCCACGGAGGCGGCAAAATCGGGGGACGTTCAGAGACATGCTGGGCGCGCTGTAGCTCAATTTCGGTAAACAATACTGCCGGCGCCACGGTCGAAACGGGGGCCATTCCGCTTTCCGCTCCACAGAAGCCATTGAAGACCCCTGTCGTGTTCGATGCGGCGACGATTTTTCCGACGCTGGAAAGCGGTGTTCCTACCATCTCAACCCCCCGAACCAGAGTTTCCTCACCCGTTTTTGCATCGACGCGATAGACCATGGTGGGCTGTCCGCGAAAGGTCTGACTCCCGAAACTCATGGTGTTTGTCGAACCTCCCAGAATGTCTCGGATGATGAGACCATAGGGCTTCCCCTGCTTTCGCACTTCTGCAAGCAACTGCGCTTTCAACTCCGCAAGAGGAACCGTGTTCTCCGCTTTCACAATCAAGTTGGCCATTCTTCCAATCGGGTCGCTTGTACCCTCGGCGCGGCCATGTCCATTGGAACGCAACGAACCGAGTACAGGAGTCCGTGATTTGAGGTAATCCCGCAACACCCCTTTTTCGATCAGAACCACCGGCCTTGCGGGGACTCCTTCGTCATCAAAACGATAAAAACCGTTGAGCTTTGTCCCATCCGATGTCGCTGCCAACGTCGGGTCATCGAGTACGGATAGGAACCCCGGCAGGACCTTTTTTCCGACTTGTCCTTTGAACGTCCGCCCCTCTTGTTCGCTGAGTTGTCGTTCGCCTTCCAAACGGTGTCCCATGGTTTCATGGAAAAAGACTCCGGCAGCCTCTTCCATCAAAATGGCAGGGCCATTGTATGGATCAACGGCAGGCGCAGCTTGCAGAAGGGACAAATCCTTAACCAAACCATCCACCGCAGCCGCCAACACTTGCGCGGTGGGAAGTTCCTCTGCTGAACGACCATAGAAGTCCCGTTCATTGGACAGTTTCATGCCATCTTTGGCGCGCGTTTCTGCGGACAAATGTGCAGCGAAAATGGTTCTGTGTTCGATGGTTTCCGTACCTTCGCTGCTCACATAATACCGGCTCACCCGGTCCGCATTCAATTTGATGTCACCGTCGATAACGGGGGCACTTTTCAAACGCCCCCCCGCTACACGAACGGTGTCGGCCATCTTGTCCAAATCCACATCGAATTTGGGAGATTCTGCATAGGATTTGTGTGGTTTTTCGCGCGAAAAACTGGGCAGTTTGTCCTCTGGATCTACGTTGCGAACTCCGCGCGCTCTCTTTCGTGCATAAGAAGCCAATGCAGCCTTGTACTTTTGGTCTGTCAGCAGCCACAGAGCCCCACGTACCGCATCCAGATGATCATCTAGGGGGGCATCTTTAGAGACTTCCGAAAGACTCAGTGCGAGGTCTGCATCCCCGTCAGATTCTCCAGCAGAGGTGTTGTCAAAATCGTATCCTCCTACTCGAACTTCGACATGAATGACTCGCCTGCGATCGCGGCCTTTCCCATACACCGCACCGAATTTTCCTACGACCTCCGCCTCTTCGATTTCACGCAGGGTGTAGCTTACGAAATAAGGGGTTTCATACCCTTTCAATTTCAGCCGTTTCATAGACCGGTCTAATTCTTGTCGCAGCGCCACCAAAATCGGATGGTCGGACTGTGGGAATGACTGCGGGGTCGCTTGCGGGGTCGTTTGCGTGACTTTGGGTACGCTCTGATGGGATGGGTTGGATTGGGCAAAAGAGTCGCTCGTCAGCGACGGAATAGATACAACAGAACAGGACCCCGCAAGCATGAGTTGTATGAGGACTCTTCTTGAGTGGGAAAGATGTGTACGGAGTTCGGAAAAGGACATCGAATTTTCTTTCCAAAAGTTGATTCATTTTACATCAAATTCTCCGACGGAAAGGAAGTGTTTTTTGTGCATTCCAGTAGGGCTCCAAAAAATTTGGTTCACTTCCAAAGTTTCTATGTTATGAAGGCACCAGTTTTCGAGTTCTCGACGAAACTACGCGACGAAACAACCAAGGAAAAGGGACTTTTTGAAATGGGAGAGAATGTTCTGGCAAAGGCATATGACCCTGCGGTGGTGGAAACCAGGTGGTACAAGGTGTGGGAGGACGCGGGGTACTTTCACGCCTCGACGGATATGCCAAAGACTCCCTTTTGCATCGTGATTCCTCCTCCCAATGTGACTGGTTCTCTGCACATGGGTCATGCGATGTATGTAGTGCAGGATGTATTGACGCGCTGGCGCAGGATGCAGGGACGGAATACGTTGTGGCTCCCCGGAGCGGACCATGCAGGAATTGCAACGCAATTGGTTGTGGAACGCAAGCTTGCAAAGGATGAAGGGGTAAGCCGCCACGACTTGGGGCGCGAGGAATTTGTCCGTCGCGTGTGGCAGTGGAAAGAGCAGTACGGAAACCGCATCAACGAGCAACTTCGTGCGCTTGGATTTTCACTGGATTGGCAACGGTTTCGTTTCACGATGGATGAGAGTCTTTCGCGCGCGGTCGTGGAAGCATTCGTCCAACTGTATGAAGACAAGTTGATCTATCGGGCCAAACGGCTGATCAATTGGTGTACGCGCTGCAACACAGCTTTGTCTGATTTGGAAGTGGAGTCCGAGGAGACAGACGGAAAGCTGTGGCACATTGCGTATCCGGTTGCCGATTCGGCTGAAAAGTTGGTTGTGGCGACGACAAGGCCGGAGACACTCCTTGGGGATACAGCGGTTGCAGTACATCCTGACGACCCCCGTTTCGCGCATTTGGTTGGCAAAAGGGTGTGCCTTCCCCTGACAGACAGAATGATTCCTGTCATTGCAGACCCTGTACTGGTGTCGATGGAGTTTGGAACGGGGGCGGTGAAAGTGACTCCCGGACACGATTTCAACGACTTTGAGACCGGAGTCCGCCACAATCTGGAGCAGATTTCGATCTTCAATTTCCAGGGACGATTGAACGAAAACGCTCCCGAACAATTTCGGGGCCTGCCTCTTCCTGAGGCCCGAAAGGCGGTGCTCGCAGCACTGGCAGAGGCGGGTCTTCTCGTCGAAGAAAAGGCACACAAACTGAACTTGGGGCGGTGTCAACGCTGTGACACGGTGATTGAACCGATGCTGTCTTTGCAGTGGTTTGTGAAGACGGAACCCCTTGCTGCGCCGGCCATCGAAGCGGTGGAGCAGGGCAAGACGGTTTTTGTCCCCGAACACTATACCCAGGACTACTTTCGCTGGATGCGGAACATCCGGGACTGGTGCATATCCAGACAGTTGTGGTGGGGGCACAGGATTCCGGCGTGGTACGACGACAACGGAAATGTTTTTGTGGCCCGAAACTTCGACGACGCTTGCCGTCAAGCGGGTCATGGGAAACTGCGCCAAGACGATGACGTGCTTGACACTTGGTTTTCGTCTGCGTTGTGGCCGTTTTCGACGCTCGGGTGGCCCAATCAAACGCGCGATTTGAAGACGTTTTATCCCACGTCGGTGATGGAAACGGGGCACGACATCCTGTTTTTCTGGGTGGCCCGCATGATGATGATGGGCCTTTACTTCATGAAAAAGGTGCCGTTCAAAACGGTTCTGCTTCACGCACTGGTCGTCGATGAATCGGGCGAAAAAATGTCCAAAGTGAAGGGGAATGTGATCGACCCCCTTCATCTTGTGTACGGCGCGACGATGGAGGAGGTTCTGGGCTTTTCGAAGGACAAACCCCCCGAGAAAAAGGCGTTTGATGAACAACTTGCGAAGTTCAAGAAGGCCTTTCCATCGGCTGCGGTGACGTATCCAACTGGTTTTCCGCGCCAGGGTGCCGATGCCCTCCGTTACTTCTTGCTGGTCATGGGGGCGCAGGGTCGAAACATTCGCTTGTCGGTGCCTCGCGTCGAGGGGTACCGCCACTTCATGAACAAGATTTGGAGTGCGGTTCGCTTCTATCTTTTGCATGTAAAGGAGTCCGAACAGGAGAGTCTGGGCCTGTTTATGGATGTGCTGCGGTATCATCGGGGGTCCTCCACATCCACCTTGGCTGCTCAGTATCCCAAAGTCGAGTTGGGACTTGCTGATCGGTACATCTTGTCCAAGCTCAATGGTGTGATTGACGAGGTGAACGAGGCGTTCTCTGCATGCAAGTTCTCTGACGGAGCGCAGGCTCTGTATCGTTTCTTTTGGAATGATCTCTGTGATTGGTACATCGAGATCTCGAAACCCAATCTATCGGAAGGGATTTCTCCGGCGCGTCGGTATGCAACACTCGGAACGCTGACGGTTTGTTTGGAGACTTCGATGCGTTTGTTGCATCCAATCATTCCTTTTGTGACAGAGGAACTTTGGTTGCGTTTGCCGCGAGGGTATGCGGCCCCCCAAAGTCTGGCCATTACGGTGTATCCGACGGCGGATACTGGGCTTTTTGATGAAGACGCAGAATGGCACATGTACGCGATTCAGGAGGCCGTGTCTGCGATGCGTGGAATCAAGGCCACGTACAATGTGAAAGCCTCAAAAGGGGAGGAAGAGGGCACGCAGAGATTGCAGTTTGCCATCAAGTGTCCCGAGCCTGAACTCCGGCAGGTTTTGTGGGAGAACAAAGACACCATTGAGCTTCTGTCCAAAGCCGAACTGTGTGAAGTCGTCGAAGAACTTTCTGAGGAAAAAGCTTCCGGTACGATTGCAGCGGTAGGTGCTCTGTTCACAGTCCTTCTTTTGCATGCGCGTGACTTGATCGATGCTCCGGCAGAGATTGCGCGGCTTGATAAGGAGGCGCAAAAAGTGGAAAAGGAATTGGAGACTGTGCAAAGCCGACTGGCGAAGCCGGATTTCGTTGCTCGTGCGAAGCCGGAAGTCGTGGAACAGAACCGGACGCGCGTCGGCGAATTGCAAACTCGGCTCGGCGAATTGCAAACCCACAAAACCGCCCTCGCCAGCCTCGCCTAACCTGCACATTTCCTTGCCGCCCTCACAACCGAAGCGCGCAGGGCAACGAATGCTGATCCCGCAGGGTTTTTTGGGGAGCGGAGGGGGTTTTTTGGGGGGCGGAGGGGGTTTTTTGGGGGGTTCTGTGCCAAGAACATGGGGCGGGGATTCGATGAGGGCAGAAAAAGGGGACGAAAGCGGATATGTTCCGCGCATGAAAACAGAAACGATATCGGATCAAAGAAAACGGTTGGTTTGGGGCCTGTCCGTGGTGCTGCTGTCGGTGGGTTGTGCGCAAAAAGAGGAGGGGACGACGGACGTGTTCATCGACTCGTTGGGTGTGCCGCACATTTTTGCGCGCACGGACGCGGATGCGATGTTTGCGTCGGGCTATGTGATGGCGAAGGCTCGGCTGTTTCAGCTCGAGATGGTGCGGCGGCAAGGGCGGGGGTTGCAGTCGGAAATTCTGGGGGAGAAAAGCCTGCGGACGGATTTGCTCGCGCGGACGATGGCGTTTGCGCGTCACGGCGAGGCGTCGCGAAAACGCATGCAAGAGACCTTCCCGACCGAGGCGAAGCTCATCGAGTCGTTTGTGCGGGGGATAAACAGGTACATCGACGAAGTGCTTTTGGGCACGGCACCCCGGCCCAAAGAAATGACGGACGAAGGGCTTTCGTTTTTGCCGACGAAGTGGACGGACGATGACCCGTACATCATTGGAAAGCTGCTGAGTTTCGGGATGTCGTCGAGTTTTGATTCGGAGCTGCTGGCGACGTTGTTGCCAAAGCTTGCGCCGACGTTTCCAGCGGATTTTCCGCTGAGCATGCCGACGCGGCAGGCGTTCACGATGCCGGACGCGAAGCCGCAACCGTTGGCGGGCGTGTCGCGGGCGGGGGGCCGACGCCCACAGCCTGGCGCAACAAGCGATCGAATGGATGAACAGCACCGGCAACAGGCGCTGGACGCGCTGTCGAAGTGGGAGCGACTGTCTCCCGACTTGGGCAGCAACAACTGGGCTGTGGCGGGGCGGACCACGGCGAACGGAATGCCGATGCTCGCGGGCGATCCGCACCAGCCGTTTGGGAGTCCGATTCGGTTCTTTGTGCAGCACGTAAACTCGGCGGACCAAGGGGGGTCGTTGGATGTGATGGGGTTTGGTTTTGCGGGGACTCCGGGGGTCCAATTGGGACACAACCGGCGCGTGGCGTGGACGGCCACGACCAATTTTGCCGATGTAATGGATTTGTGGGCGGTGCCGGTGCCGGTCGAGGACCGGATCGCGATGTTTGGGAAGACGTTTGCGGTGGAAACGCGGCTGGAAAACATCCGCGTCCGCGAAGAGGGCAAAGGGGTTCCGACCGGCGAAGGCGGAGGCGACGTAAGGGGGTATCAAATTGTGGACGTGCCTGGGGTGGGCGTGCTGCTGCCAGACGACGTGCTGCAAATGCCTCGCGTGCTGCTCACGTCGGGGCAGATTTTGTTCGCGTGGACGGGACTTGGGCCAACGCCGGAAGCGGCGATGTATTTGGGGCTAGACCGCAGCGGCTCGCTTGCCGAATGGGAGAACGCGGCGCGGCGGCTGGAGGTCGGGGCGGTGAATTTGATCGCGGCGGATGCGAAGAACATTCGGTACAGGGTTCACGCAAAGGTGCCGGATCGCTCGGACGCTGTGAAAAAGGGGGGCACACCGTGGAAACTCATGGACGGCAAGGACCCCCTTTCGATGTGGTCAGGGGTGTACTTGTCCGAAGACAAACTGCCGTCCGCGAAAGACCCGGCGCGTGGTTTTTTGGCGACCGCCAACAACGAGCCGTTCGGTTTCACTTCGGACGGAGACATGAAAACCGATCCCTATTACTACGGGTACTTTTACGATCCGGGGGATCGGGCGGCGCGCATTGATGCGGAACTGTCCCGCTTGGTGGCGCGGGGCGGGATTTCGCACGCGGATTTCGTCGCGCTTCAGCAAGATGCTCGTTCGACGCTTGCAGAGGACCTGCTTCCGCCCCTCAAGGAAGCGGTCGAGGCCATCGGCACAGACCCGACGCTTGCGGAGTATGTGCCCCGGCGCGAGGAGCTTGTCGCGATGGAAAAACGGCTGGCCGCGTGGGACAAACAAATGCGGCGCGAGTCGTCGGATGCGGTGATGTTCTTCGGTTTTGCGCATGTTGCGACCGTGCGAGCCCTGTCCGGCACGCTGGGCCCGATGCTGCCCAAGCTCTTCGAGTTCGAGCCCGCGTATGCGTACAAACCGTTGCGCCTGGCGCTGCGCCAAGTCAAAGGCACCGAGTCGATTTTGGGACAAGACCGGCGGCTGGTGCTGGTTTCGGCGCTCGCGCAGACGGCGGACTGGCTGACGCAGCGGTTTGGGTCGGTGTTTCCCACGCGCGACAAGCCGTACCGCTGGCAGGATGTCCACGGCGCGACGTTTGACCACCTGTTGTCGGGCAAATGGAATGCGGGCGTGTTCCCGGTGGATGGCTCGGTGGGCACGGTGAATGTCTCGTCGTCCGCGATGAGCGATGGGAAGGGCCAAATCAAACAGACGTGGACCGCGAAGCAGGGGTCTCTGTATCGGATGATTGTTTCGTTTGACGAACAGGGGACGCCGACGGCCACCGTGAACTTCCCGCGAGGCAATTTTGGGGACCCGGACAGTCCGTTTTTCCAAAACACACACGCAAACTGGCTTGTTGGACAGCACGAAAAGCTCCCGTTTTCGCGCATGGACATTGAAACCCACGCGGTGCAAACGTGGCAGGTGCCGCGCGATACGCAGGCGGCTCGGGAGGCGCGATGACGGCGGCCCCCACGCAGCGGTTGCCTGCGCTCGACTGGGCGCGGGGTTTCATCATGGTGCTGATGGCGCTCGACCATGTGGTCGCGTTCGTGTACCGCTATCACCCGCAGGAAGTGTGGGGGGGAGCGTGGACGCGCTACGCGGCCTGGCCTCCGTTTGTCACGCGGTTTGTCACGCACCTGTGTGCGCCGGGTTTTTTTCTGCTGATGGGGGCGGGCGTGGCGCTGTTTCTTTCGGCGAGGCAACAAGCGGGCTGGCCGGTGGCCCGTGCGCGGTCGTTTTTGCTCGTGCGAGGCGGCCTCTTGCTGGTCATCAATCAACTCATCGAAAACCGCGCTTGGTCGTGGGGTTTCGCATCCAGCCAGGTGCCTCCAGCGGCGATTCCGACTGACCCCTGGCCGGGTCAACCGGGCCCGCTCGTGTTTGTGTTTTCCGTGCTCACGGGGCTGGGGATGTCGCTGTGCCTGGCAGCGCTGCTTCTTTCGCTCCGCAAGCGGTGGCTGGCGCTTGTGGGAACCGCGTTTTTGCTCGCGTCTGCCGTGTTTACGCCGTCGCCTGACCACGCGCGCGATACGTACAACGTATTCTTGAGGCTGCTGTTTTTGCCCGGACAGACCGATGTGTTTTTGGTGCTCTATCCGTTGTGTCCGTGGGCGGGTCTTACGCTGTGGGGTTTGGTGCTGGGACGGCTGCTGCATGAAAAGCCCCAGGCGACGTTTTCCGCGCTTCCGCTGGTCGGCCTGGGTTTGGTGGTGGTGGCACTCGGGCTGCGCGCGACGGGAGGCTTCGGGAATTTGCGGCTTCCGCGCGACGGCGGTGCAATCGAGTTTCTGAACCTCATCAAATATCCGCCGTCTCTTGCGTTCGTGCTGCTGTTTGGGGGGACGAACCTGCTGCTTTTGTCGTTGTGGAATCGAATCGGGGCCCGGCTCGGCGGATGGGGCGTGGTCCTTGCGACGTTTGGCCAGGTGCCGCTGTTCTATTACCTGTCGCACCTCTTTCTGTATTGCGCGGTCGGGGCGGTCGCGTTCCGAAAAGGCGGGAGCTTGTCCGTCACGTACCTCGTGTGGGTCGCGGGCCTTGTCCCCCTCTACTTTTTGTCCGCCGCCTACCGCCGCTTCAAATCCCGCACGTCCCCCGATTCCCTCTGGCGATTCCTGTAACAAGAACCGCCCAAACACAACAACGCGGACCTGAAAAGACCCATGCCCCAAACTCCGCCACCCGCCTGGCCCCGCCTGTGTTCAAACATGGGTGATTGAACCGAGCCGAAATTGCGGCCATTTCAAACATGGGTGATTGAACCGAGCCGAAATCGCGCCGATTTCAAACATCCATGATTGAACCGAGCCGAAATTGCGGCCATTTCAAACATCCATGATTGAACCGAGCCGAAATTGCGGCCATTTCAAACATCCATGATTGAACCGAGCCGGAATTGCGCCCATTTCAAACATCGGTGATTGAACCGAGCCGGAATTCCGCCGATTTCAAACATCCATGATTGAACCGAGCCGAAATTGCGGCCATTTCAAACATGGGTGATTGAACCGAGCCGAAATCGCGGCCATTTCAAACATGGGTGATTGAACCGAGCCGAAATTGCGCCTGTTTGAAGGTCGGGGACCTTGAATGGGGCCGGAAATGGGGGCTGTTTGAAGGGTTTGGGGTTATTGCGTGGCGGTGTTTCGGGGAAACGTGCGTCCGCACTCGGAGCACCGGCCTTCTTGGGACAGCACGCCGATGCAGCTTGGGTCTTCGCAGAGGGTGCGGGCCTCAAAATCGCCGTCGACGGACAGGCCACTGTCCGAAACCGGGTCGGCCCCGGACGCTTCGGACGGCTCGGACAACGACGCAGCCCCGGAGCGGGCGTCCGCTGGGTCGGGGTGGTCCTGTTTGCGAGCGCGCTGGACCTGCGGCTCGGCACCTTCGTCTTGTCGCCCGCATTCGGTGCAACGGCCATCTTCGCCCATCACACCGATGCACGCGGGATCGGCGCACAGCCGTCGCGAATCCTCGTCAAACGGGCTTTCTTCTTCGTCGAGTTTGATGCTCATTTGAGGTTCTTGAAGAGCGCGGCCAATTTCTTCTTCGCTTCTTCCGCCGACCGGTCCTCTTTCCAGCCTTCCGAGTCTTTCATCGAAAAGTGCGGGCAAAAATTCGCTTCCGCCCGGTCTCGGATGAACGCCGCTTCCGGTTCTCGGCACTGGTTGTGCAACCCCGGATCGTAGTGCTGGCAGTTTTTGCAGCAGTGAAGGTCGGCACCACAGTGAGGACAACTGTCGCGTCGCCCCACTTTGATGCCGACTTTCACCTCGAAAATCTGTTCGTTCCCACACGAGTGACAAAAGTGCGCCATGACGCGGCGATCTTTGGCACACAGCGCCCCACGAGCGCAAGTGTTGTCATGGCCTTGTGACCCTTTGCGAACCCGGAAGAGGGAACAACAGGTCACAGAACAGTTCGAGGAGGAATGAAGGGGAATCTTCGGAAAGACGCGCGAGCGTGGTTAGTAGTACGTGATGTCCCAGTGGCTGCTTTCTTTGGCGTAGATGTTTCCCGCCGCAGATTTGTACATGGGCGCGCCGTCGCCGCGTTTGCCGATGTACGAGAAGTTTCGCGTGATGTAGGAATCGATGCAGCCAGAGAACGAGATGTCCACTTTGTAGCCGTTCCAATGGCTGTATGTTCCCGAGGCGTGGCCGGTCTCTGTTCCGCCCGTGATGGTGATGCCGCAGCCGCTGGCCCCTTTGAGGGTGATGATGCCGTTCACGGTGCGGTCGTTGATTTGATCAAGAGACGTACAGTTCGATTTGTACCGGTTCGAGCAGCCCCCGCTCGACCAAATACCAATTCCGGCACCTCGGATGCGCGATTCGGCCTGGGCCTGAGACAGCTTGGCGGCCCAGTCGGGATCGGCCCAATCGGGCGCAAACTCGTCGCCCGTGACCGTATCCTCGTCTTCCATTGTCGCGTCGGCAAACGCTGCTTGCGAAAACGCCGTTACCAGCACAAACGCCGCGCCTGCACACAAGAAACGAAACTTCGACTGCATTTGCAACATAGGGAACCTCCTTCTTTCGTTTGGACCCAATGCCCACACGGGCATCGAAAACAAAACCAAACAGCGTAACGACCCTGGAACCTCACAGGGGAACGGTTAGGTTCGAGGGTTCTTTGAGGCGGTAGTTTTTGCGCAGATGGGCGTCCAGTTCGTCGAGCATCGATTCCCCCTGATAGGCACCGAGTGGATGGTTTGTGTAAAACGCCCCCTCCTCGCACTGGTCCCCTTCTGTGGACAGGGGCTCTGTGGGAACCTCTCCCCCTGGGCGACAGACTGCATCAACAAAGACCAGAATGGCTTTGGGAAGCCTGAGTTTTTCGTCCGGTTCGGACATGAAACCGTGGATCAAACTTCCGATGCTCTTGCCCAGGTCCTCGGGACTCATGCCGTAGCCGTGGCCGATGTAAATGACCGGATACCGCAATGGCTGGTTCTGCGGCTCGAAATAGCCGGGCGGCAACACCATCCCAAACGGCGTCACGCGCCCATTTTTCAGGGTCAGCGAAAGCCCTTTGGGCACCAGTCGGGGGTCGTCGGCAGGCTGAACCGACGTATCTGCATCAGGCCATCGCGAAAGCAAGAACTTGAACAACACCAGGGCGCGATGCACGACTTGCGTGACCTCGCCCGCGTGTCGGCCATCGCCGGTTTCGGCTGCTTTTTCCTCGGTGATTTCGGGATTCCCGTAGCGCACGAACAGACGACGCCCCAGACCCGGAACATCTACGTCCGCCGTGGAAAACCGCGTCTCGGCGGTCGGGGAAAGGCCCGACAGAGCCGGGAAACCGCCAAAAAGCTGCGTGGACAAACCGCGCCCGGCCAAGACGCCGAACAGGTTGCTCGTCGAAATGTGCGCGTTGAAAAAATCCCGGATGCCCGCGTCGTAATAGATGTCTTTTTGCGCCAAATCCGACACCGACATCTTTTCCATGAGCGTGCGCGGGTCGTGTTCCACCCACTTCGCGAGCCCCGGATTCAAATCGAACCGACCGTTGCCTTCGCCGTGGTCGAAACAACCCGGCGTGCCGTTTTCAATCTCGCAGCCTTTGCCTTTGACCCCATCGAGACCGGCGTCTTCATACGGTTCGCCCGCGTCGTGCCTCGCGTTGCCTTCCGTGCCGGTGGGATTCATCAAATAGTGGAAGTTGTCGCCCGCCGGATCAGGGTTTTTCATGGGGTCGTAGCCCGGTTCCTTTTCATCGGGCAAACCATCCAAACCGACATCCGCAAACGGTTCGCTCGCCTGGAGCACCACCGGCTCGCCCGCGTCGCGTTTTCCGTTTCCGTTCACATCGACCGCCAGCACGATTTGCACCGGGTCCGTTTGCGGCTTGCTTGGATCAAACACGCCTTGCTTGCCGTCTGCTTCGCCACCATCACAGAACGTGATCACGTCCGACTTGCCAAAGGGATTGAACCGTCCGTCGTAAAACGGCTTGCCCGTGGGGTCGTTTTTCAATCCCTTCATCACGACCGGCTTCTTGCACGCCTCGTCCGGGGTCTGCGCAAGCGTCGAGGCTGGCACACCCGGCGGCAAATACGGATGCTGAGGGTTGTACAGCGCGAAATTTCCAATCGCTCGCGCCAAGTCTCGGTTTGCCCGCAGATACAACTTCCGTCGCAGCGTCAGGCCGATGCCTTCCCCAAGCTGGACGGGCATCGCCTCGAACGAACCCACATATTCGTTTTGGCCTCGCAGCGGTGCCCGAGGAAGCGGACACGCCTGCCCAATCGCCCCGCGCCCCGCTTTTTCATCCGCCGCCGTACAAAAACCGCCGAAAAACAGGTCTCGCGTAAAACCCATGCTGTACGTCAAATCCGGCCCCGGATCGGCCCCGAGCACCCCGATCGCGTCGTACCGTTCCGGGTGACGGAAAAAGTACATCGACGCTCCGATGCCTCCCATCGACATGCCCGCCACCGCTCGATACGTAAACCGGCGCGTCACCGTCTGGCCGATATCCGTGGGCATCGCCACCTGGAACGTCCCCACATCGAGCATCGCGTGGCCTGCGTCTTTCGGCCCGATGCCGTGTCCCGGCATGTGAAACCGAAACTGACCGCCACTCGCGCTCGACACCGCGATGTTTTCCACCGGAGTCACGTGTACCGCAGCGGTCCCAAACCGTGACAACACCACCAACCGGTGCCGCTGGCTGTCTTTCGGGAGTTCCCCAAACGAAAACGGGAGTAGCAAATCCACGCCGCGCTGTCCGACGGGTTGCGCCAACTTGAGCACGACCGGAGGCCCCACCAGCCGATATCCCGCAAGCGACAAATCCGAGCCCCTCCCGACCGCCACATGCACAGACTGCGCGGCATCTTTCGGATGCACGCTCAAGCACGCCTGCGCAAAACCCACGTCGGCACTTTTCGCACTCGTCGTATGCGGTGCAGGCAACGCGGCGCTGCACACCGCAAGTTCCGCCTCCTCCCCAGTGGGAAAAGGGGAGTCTGAACCCGGCTCGCCGCATCCTCCATACAGAGTTCCGAGCAAAAGAAACACCGACGGAGTGTTCCCGTGGCGAATCAAGAACGTGATGTTGCGGTGGGTTTTGCGGCGGGTTTTCTGATCGAACGGAAAAAGGGACGTTTTCATGGCGCGAAGTGTATCCAAAGGCCAGACAAACAGGCATTCTTTCTGTCCATCATGTTGCAGTGCGCGCAGTGCTTTACCCGCTATGCAGACGGAACCAAGTCCTGTCCGCTGGACGGCGGAGACCTGCGCGCCGTCGCTGCGGCAGGAGACTACGGCCAAGGCGTCACACCGCATCTTCTGTCCCACAAAACCATGGGGCGTTCAACCGCTCCGCCCGACGAAGAAAACGACCCACTCATTGGTGAAGTGCTTGGCGGCAAGTTGCGCGTTCAGCGCCGCATCGGCCAAGGAGGCATGGGCACCGTGTATGTTGCCGAGCACTTGCTCCTGCACCGCTCCGTCGCCGTCAAAGTCCTCAATGCCCAGCTTGCGTCCGCCCCCGATTTGGTCTCCCGCCTGCACAGCGAGGCTCGCCTCGCCGCATCCATTTCGTCGCCCCACATCGTCGAAGTCTTCGACGTGGGCATCGCCCGCGACGGTCGCCCTTATGTTGAAATGGAGCTTCTTCTCGGAGAAAGCCTCGCTCAACGGCTCGCGCGCTGTTCTGCCCTCTGTGAAACCGACACCATCCACATCGGCGAACAGCTTGCTGAGGCCCTCGCTGCCGCCCACGAAAGTGGTGTTCTGCATCGCGACATCAAGCCCGAAAACATTTTCCTGTGTGCGCGCGAGGGGGCAGATTTTGTGAAACTCCTCGATTTTGGGATCGCAAAAATCGTGCGCACCACCGACGAAACTCGCCTCACCCGAACCGGTGCAGTGCTGGGCACTCCTCTCTATATGAGTCCCGAACAGGTCCGCAGCGATCCCCTGGACCCCCGCGCCGACATTTATGGTTTGGGAGTCGTCCTGTATGAATGCCTGACCGGCAGCGTTCCCCACTGCGCGGCCAGCTATCTGTCCGTCGTCGCCAAGATTCTGATGGAAGATGCCGAACCACCGTCCAAACGATGTCCTGATCGGCAAATTTCCAAAGACCTCGAAACCATCGTCATGCACGCCATGGCCCGCGAGCGCGACCACCGCTATTCCTCTATGGCCGAGCTCCTGACCGACCTTCGCTGTTTTCGCCAAGGTCTGCCCTTGTCCATTTTTCCCCACACTTCCCATGCCGAGCCTCCGACGAAACCCTTGCCCCGCGAGGCCCTTTGGCGATGGTTCCTCCTGCTCTTCGCGATGTTGCTTCTTCTGGGAAGCCTCGAGTGGCGTTCGCGCAAAACCCTTCCGCAACAAGAAACCCAGACACTCCTTGCCCCCAAGACCCCTACACAACTTCCAACGCTTTCAGGAAGTCAAACCACCATACCCCTCGTGCCGATTCCGACCGCCGCGAAAGCCAAGCAAATTGCGGCGAAAAAACAAGACCCCTCACCGACGAAGAAGCACGCACCTCTTTTGCCTTCACAGAATGCTGCTTCTGACCCTCTCGATGATGAGCAAGCGCCGAATCCCTTTCGCAAACCTCGCGCGCCGCAGTCCCCCGATTGATTCACCGTCGCAAAAGCACGTACACCGCACCCAGACCCCCATCCACCGGACGCGCTGTCGCAAAACACAACACCCCTTTACCGATCCGTCCCTTGCTCAACCAAAATTTGACCGATTCCTTCAACACCGGAATCTGGTCTTTGGAATTGAGCCCCCGTCCGTGAATGATGAGCACGCACCGACGGCCATTCAACCGAGACTCGTGCAAAAACGTCTCTACGCGGATTCGCGCTTCTTCCCGATTCAGGCCGTGCAAATCCACATGCGCTTGCACCGCAAAATCGCCCCGCCGCAACCGCGTGAGCAACCGACGATCCAAACCCAGCGCAATGCCTTCGATGTATTCATCGCTATCGCTCACATCGAAAACCCCCGAACCTGACACCAAATCAGAAAGCTGTGCATACGCCTCTGCATCTTCGGACAAACGCTGCCGCGCCGCGCGGTCTTCCTCCACGGGCTTTTCCCGACCTTTTTCTTGCAAACGCAGCGTCCCCTGCATCTCTCGTCGAAACAATTCCTCGTCGGACAACGAGTCTTCCGGTCTTTCGACGGGTTTCGGGGGCGTTGCCGGAATTTTCGCGCTGTCCGCCTTTTTGTCCTTCCCCACAAGTTCCAGAAGTTCCTTGCGAGCCAAAAGAAAAGGACTGTTGAGCGGCTCTTTCTTTTTTGGGCTCCCGCTCGTTTTCATTCGCTTCGTCAGTTGCGCCATGATCTACACCTATCCGTCCCGCACACGACTTGCAAGTCGCCCCGTCTTTTCTTTTTCGATGCGGCGTATACTCGGCCCATGCCGCACGAAATGATCGATCGTCAACCACCTTTTTGTCGTGTTTGTGAAGGAGTCGCCGGTAGTTCTCTCCCCACCGATTGTCCCGGACAAAAACTCACATCCGAACAAGTCACAGCCGTCTACAACCACACAAGCGATTTCCGTGAGGGACGTTGGGATACTCCTGGCAACTTCGATTGGAAACCCGCCGCCATGCCCGAAACCTCTGGTTCCACCGTCAGTGTCAGTGGTGGAAATGCAACCGTGGTTTCCAGCGGGGGAAGCCATCACATCACCACCCACGTAGACCTTCCCGAAGACGACGAACCTGACGAAACGTCCGAAAGCGGCGGCATCCGAATCGTCCCAGTCCCGATTCCCATTCCGATTCCCATTCCCATTCCTGTCTCCTCTTCTGGAAACCCCGATGCAGAAGAAGAAGAGGACAACCCCGACCCCACTCTGGATGTTCACGTCAACAAGTAACTCATCCTTCTTGCCCTCTCCACACCTTCCTGCTTGCCATCGCAACGTCAACCAGACCGCAAAGTCCTGAAAAGCGAGCGCAATTTTTGCCGCCTCGCGCCCAACTCCCCTTTCAAGTGAGCGAGCCGGAGGTCTTTCGGTTGTCTAGGTCTGCTTTCATCGCTTCTTCCATCGCTTGCGTGATCGGGTAGTTGTGGATGAGACCGATGCCGAGGCCAATCAGAACCGTTGGCACCACCGTCAGGAGCAACCGGATTCCGTGCAGCGTGTCAGGATGCAAAGACATGGTTCCCCCGGACTGCGCGGTGTAGCCAAACAGCTCCAAACCCAACCCCGCCACAAGACCCCCAAGCGCAGCAGAGGCTTTGAACGCAAAATAGAAAAAGCCGTACAGGAGTCCCTCGCTTCGCACCCCCATTTTCCATTCCGAATAGTCAATCGTAGACGGAACCATCGCCCACGGAAAGATGTAGATGCTCGACATTCCTACTCCAGCCAATAGCATGATCGGGATCGTTTGCCGAGCAGAAAGGTGGGGCAGGGCATACAGCAAAAGCAGAGACCCCCCAAAGATCACCATCCCAGCATTGAACGCATGTTTTTTTCCGATTCTGCGTTCAATGAAAAGCCACAATGGAAGTACCACCGCCGCGCAGACAAACAGGGACACATACGCCACCGGCGTGAACGATTCTGCATGCAAATTGTATTTGAAATAGTAGTTCGTCAGCGTCGCCACCACCGTCATTGCTGCCAAATGCAAAATGATTGCACCTGAAAGCAACAGAAACGGTGCGTTGCCTTTCAGGAGTCCCAACATCTCCCGCGCACTCGTCTTTTCCGGGGGCGCTGTTTCGTGTTCATACGTCGTAAAAAACGTCACCCACGTCAGCAGTGCCGCCGCCGTTCCATACACCACCCCCACAAACCGAAACCCCACTTGCGGAGAGGAAAAGGCCCCCACAATCGGCTTTGTGATTCCTCCTACCAACAAGATCGCCAAGATCGCAAAACCCATTCGATAAGCCGTCAGAGAAGATCGCTCCGCAGGGTCCTTTGTGATGCTCGCCGTGATGGCCCCATAAGGGACTCCCACAAAGCTATACGCAGTCGAAAAGAACAGGAATGTTCCCACCGCATAGGCAAACTTCCATTCCACAGAAGGTGCGGCCACAAGCAAAAAGAACGCGACTCCCAAAGGCACCGCACCCACAAGCAGAAACGGCCTTTTTTGCCCAAACCGCGTACGTACACGATCCGAGAGCGCCCCAATCGTCGGATCGCACACTGCATTCCACAGTTTTGCAATCGCAAACACCCCACCTGCGGCTGCGGCAGACAGACCAAACACGTCCGTGAAGTAAAACACCACAAACAGCGTGACCGTCTGAAACGCCAGGCTTCCCCCAAAGTCCCCCAGTGCATAGCCAAGCTTCGTGGTAAGCGTCAATCTATCCCCGTTTTCCTTCATCTTGTCCCCCGCTCAGAGCCCAAAGGCCGCGCGCAGTTTCATCGCTTCCTCTGCGCGTCCTTCCAATTTGATCGTGCCCTGAAGATACGCAGTTTCCACCCGTTTTTTCTTGAGAAGAATCGCTGCCCACGTTCCCGCAGGCACAAACAGAGTCAGCACCGCGTCCTGTGGGAGTCCCCCTTCCACGACCTGAGCCACACCCCCTTTCACCACCACACCCAGCCGCGTCTCTTGCTCTCCGCCATCTGCCAAAAGCACAAGGCCGATCGTCGCTGACCAACCCGGTGCTTTGTTTTTGTCAAAACGTGCAACCAGTTCTCGCGTCAGCGCAATCGCTTGCTTCGCATCTCCTGAAGAATTCCCAAACAGGCTGGAACGCCATTCCCGACCTGCCTCTGCCCTCTGATGACGCTGCGCTTCGATGCGCACCCGATGACTCAGCCAAGTGAACGTCGGATGCGCTGCATCCATCTCATCCAAAAAGACTTCTCTGCGCAGTCTGGAAGATTTCTGGATCGCCAAGGAGAGCCGCAACACCTCATATGCATCCTCCCCCGAAAGTTGCGGCTTCGCCTCCCCCAACATCGCCGCGACAAAGTTCTCCGTAGCTCCCAAAAAACCCTCCCCCCAATCCCCCTCTACCTCAAACTCTCCCCACCCATCAGACCGAAAAACGGTTATGGGGGGACCCATCCGCACATTTCCTGTGCAGCGGTGGATTTGGGCGATTCCTTTTGTGCCGGTTAGCTCGAACCATTCGTCGTTGGCGTAGTATTTGGAAGGGATGTGGAGGTCTTCTGCGTGAGCGTATTCACAAACTCCGTAGCAGGTTTTGTCTGCATACTTCCAGTGAATCACGGCGGGGGAGTCCACGACACCATCCAACGAGTCAATCCAGGCATGTACGGAGTGGACTTTGCCCAGCAGAAAAAGTGCCGTTGCAAACAAGTGATGACCGTGGTCAAACGTCTGCATGCCACGGCCTTCCATGCGTTCCTGCATGCGCCACTCCCAAGCAGAAGCAGGCACTTCCCAACCCCCTGAACCGCCACTGATGAGCTTGATGCGGAGGTTTGTGGGGACACCAAGATGCCCCTCATCCAACAGGTGTTTGAGTTTCACGATGGGGGGATAGAACAGGTAGTTGTCTGTGATGCGAAAGACCTTGCCGGACTTGCGCATCGCCTCGATCATTCTGCGCGCACTCTGCAAGTCGATGGTCATCGGTTTTTGAAGCGCAACGTGCTTCCGTGCCTGGGCAGCCGCGAGGACCATCGGTTCATGCAGTTTCTGCGGTGTGAGGATTTCCACTGCATCGACGTTTCTGTCGGCCAGCATCTCGCGGAAATCGGTATATGCCTTTTCCGCACCCCATTCGATCCGCCTCCTTTCCGCAAGGGCGCGGTCTTTGTCGCACACCGCGTAGATGCGTGCTGCGCGATTCCTCGCATAACCGGGTGCGTGCAAGTCCGCAATTCGCCCACAGCCCACAATCCCAACGTGAATCATGTTCCCCCCTTCATGGGAGGATAACCCCCAAACGAGGGACTGTAGCGAGTTTTTGATCAGCTAGGCTCGTTTATATGCAATCGGGGGCATTGTCTCGATTCGGTAGGCCTCTTGGGCGAGTTTGTCGAGGGTGGTGAGGTCACGGGTGCGGAAGGCTTGGCGTAGGTCTTCTTTTAGTTTGGAAGACAACGTGGCGGGCTTGGGAATCCGAATTTTTCGCAAATACTGCGCTTGAAAACGAAAAGCCCCCCCGCGCATTTGTACGGCATAGGAAGAGATAAACAGAAGCGCAAGGTGTGAAGACAGAAGGCCTCCCAAAACCTCCAGGTCAACATCTGTGGCGGTGATGTGATACAGGTTGTGGTGCGGATAGTGGTGCCCCGGATCGAATACGACTTGCAGGAAATTGGCGATGTCAGGAATCAACAACTTGGGCGTTTTTTGAAGTTCGGGATAGACCCGATCGATCGTCCGAAACCAGGCGTTTGGGTTTCGTTTGGCGACGTGTCGCTTGCGAATGTCCGCCTCGTGTTTTTGGAAATAGGAATGCAAAAGGGGGTATGAAGACAGGCAGATGGGTTGGCCGTTTTCTGCAAACGTATTGATGACAAAGTGTCTTCCGTTTTCGATTTTCCCATCGCGTAGTTTGTCCAAATCCTTGCGAAGGATGAGGGGCACGAGTCTGTCCGCTTCGATCTGTTTTGCGTCTTCTTCGGACAGAATGTAGAGGGAGTCATTTCCTGTTGCGACCCCGATTCCCACGCGGATGTTTCCGCATTCTTCCAAGAGCGGATGTTCTGCTTCGAGTTTGCGAAGCAACGTGAGTCGTCTTGCGTCGCCAAACACCCAGGGTTCCTCTCCTTGAAACCAAGTTGGATGAAGGTGAAGAGTAGGAGAACCATGCGAGCTTGTGTCCGATTCTGTTTCCGATGCAGACTGACAAGGGGAACGCAGAAGTTCCATGGTTTGGTTGCATTCCTTTTCGGAAACCGTGGGCAGTGCAATCACGGGAACCGGGGCCGTGATATTGTTGGAAGCAGTTCTTTGTGCGACGGAAAAAATGGATGGATAGGCGCTCACTTCTGCATCAAACGGGGACCGTTGGGACAGGTCCAGATACCCCCTTATCACATACTGTTCGGAAAGGAGTTTGCGCAACGGAGCGCCATAGCGATTCCGCGTCCACCGGTCTGCGCAAATGAACGCAAGCACACCGCGAGTAGACAAAAGAGACAAGGCGCGTTCGATGAATGCAACATACAAATCTGCTCGGTCGTACAAACAGGAGAATCGCGCGCGGTATTCTTTGTGTAGTTTTTTGGGAATCTGTTCATAGCGAACATAGGGAGGATTCCCAACCACGACATCGAAGCCTTGCGCGATGGGAGACAGCAGAAAATCATCGCAGAGAAACCACTGTGAAACGAGTCGTTGAGCGGTGTGAACGGACACCCCATTTTCCAGAAGGAGTGCGAGGGTCTTCTCGCGGGCGATCTCGATTTGCTGTGGGTCAACATCCACGGCCAACAGTGCATTTCCAAGCTCTGCGGGGTTCCGTTTGTGGATGCGCGCTGAGGCCAATAGCCTTTCGACCGCAGGAAGTACAAAAGCCCCCTGTCCACAAGAGGGTTCCAAAAATCGAAGCCCAAAAAGGTCTCTGTTCTGCACATATCCAACCCAATCCAACATCAACCGGACAACCTGCGGCTGGGTCAATACCACCCCATGCCTCCCCCCTTTCGCCCGAACGCCGAAGTTGTAGGAGTGAGAATGCGTGGATGTTGGCATGCAGAAAACCTGTCGCCAAAAGGAAAAAGTGGCAAAAAAGGCAACGGTTCTACGGATTCTAGGGAGGAAAGGTTGCTGGCTGCAAGTTCCGATTCCTGACAAAACTGAGGAGTTCCGTTTTCATCGAATCGCGCGACCAGGACACGCGGCAGGGCGTGGACCATCTCCATGGACGGTCAAGTCGGCGCAATGTTTGGAAAAAATGGCACCTGATTTGCCTAATGCCTTGATTGGACATGAAGGGGCGAGATACTCCAGTCGGATCGTGGTTCCCGTTGGCTGCACACACCATGCGTCGCCCATCAGATCTAAACCCCGGAGACCGAGCGAATTTCCCGCACTCAAAGCCCTGATTCACAAATCGGTCGCCAAGCAAAAGGGGAAGGTGCAGTATGTGCTTGTGGCAGAGGACACTGCATCGGAATCCATGGCTCTTTTCCTTCAGAAGAACAGGCATGTGATGCCGGATGGTCGTCTGTTTCATGATACGCAAGGACAGATTCGGGACCTGATTCGACCGGGCCTTCCGGGAGGGGAACTTAAGTTGCCTTCGACGCTCCTTGTGGATGAAAAGGGGGTCATTCGCCAGACGTTTGTGGGGCCCCTTGTGGTATTTGAATACGGTACCCAAGCCCTGAGTTGAGACCTAAAACCCTCGGGCGATGTGCCAGGTGTTTTGGGTGTGAGACAGGATGGCAACGAGTTGGTTTTGCTCATCGAAAATGGCGAGGGGTGAAGCCGTGGAATCGGTGGGCAGGGGGAGGGCCGACACGGTGTTTTTGTGACCCTGTTTGATGCGAAGGGCGATGTCGTGGGACACATGCAGGCTGGGCAGGTGTGCGATCGCTTGGGCCATCGAAAAGGGGATTCGTTGGGTCAGGTCATCGAGCGGTATGGCGTGTTCCAGTGTGAAGCCTCCGACGCGCAACCTTTGCAGGGCGATCAAGTGTCCTCCGACCCCCAAGGCTTCTCCCAAGATGCGCGCCATCGAACGGATGTAGGTTCCTTTTCCGCAATGAACCTGGAACGTCACCAAGGGAAAAGGGCCTTCCCGCTCCATGTTTTTCACTTGCACATCATAGATGTCCACGAGGCGTGCTTTTTGGGACACGTCTTTGTCCAATTGTTCGCGTGCTTCTGCGCTGTGAGCCGACCGAGAAAGGTCATACAAACGCTGTCCGTCGATCTTGAGCGCAGAATAGGAAGGGGGTTTCTGCAACACCCGTCCGACTTGCAAATGGAGGGCTTCGACAATCCTGTGTTCGGTCACAGCGGCGAGTTGTTCTTCCGTGGCAACGTGAAGCACCTGCGCATTTTCGCCCGCGTCATCCGTATCGGTCGTGACCCCCAATTTCACCGTGGCCAGGTATTCCTTGTCCGTGTCCTGAAGAAAGGGAACCAGTTTGGTGGCTTCCCCCAAACAAACGACGAGCACTCCGGTGGCGTCGGGGTCGAGCGTCCCTGTGTGCCCGACTCTTTTTTCGCGCAGACTTTTGCGAACACGCGCAACCACAGAAAAGGAAGTCATGCCCCGTGGCTTGTCCAAAACCAACACACCATTCATGGGCGTGTGTGTACCGTGTGTGTACCGTGGAGTCAACGGGGCGCAAGCGGGGCGCAAGCGGGGCGCAAGGAGCCTCAGCGGGGGCGAGCGGAAAAGAGGGCGAGGATGTCTTTGTCCTTGCGTTTCTTGGCGAGGCCGACAGGGGTCTCTCCGGCTTTGTTTTTCACGTTGTCTTTGGCACCCAGCGCGAGAAGTGCCTCGACTCCTCGACGTGAACCCAAACGAACGGCCTGGTGAAGGGGAGTGTCGCCCGCGTCATCTTTGGCATGTAGATTCGCCCCCGCTTCCACGAGCATTTGGATGCCTTTGGCCTCCCCCGGATCGACGTATCGGGTGCCGTGCGGGGCCCCAAGTTTTTCATAGAGATGTTGTTCCTGGGGTCTGTACGCAAACGGCCCCCACGAAAGCGGTGTCTGGCCATTGTGATCGCGCGCTTCCAGGGCAGCATGGGCCGACAGGAGGACCTGGATGCACTCGATCTTGCGTTCCATCACCGCGACATGCAGCGGCGTGAAACCATCGAGCGGCGCAGGGGTTGACACAGCCGCCCCCAAAGAGATGAGGAGCCGCAACGTCCCAGCATGCCCATACTTGGCCGCCGCATGCAGGGCCAGGTCGCGATCTTTTGCAGTCACACCATGTCCCACAAGAATCGGAATCACATCCGCCATGCCACCGCGAGCCGCGAGCGTGACGGCCCCTTCTGGGACCTCTGCACCCGCGCGGAGCAGAGACAGCGCGGCCTCTGCTTTTTCAAACTCGAGGGACCACATGAGCGCCGATCCATACGGTCGCGCCGCCATTTTCAGAAGGCCCGGATGTGCGGCAAGGAATTGATCGTATTCCTTTGCGGTGGTTTGTCTGGGCAACGCATCCCATTTGCGCAACAGGTCTTCTGCCGGGCCGGCCTGTAGAGCCTGCCGAACCTGTGCATCGTCGAGCTTCTTGTTCACGGACGGTCCGCCGGTTTGTGCAAAAGAAGCGGACGGTGGGCCCAAAACAAGCGCGGCAGCCGAAAGCACACACGGTCCCAAAACCAGAAACACAGGGGATGCACTGCGAGTGGGGCGGTCATTCATGTCGGTTAGGATACCTTGGCGTGGCTTTCTTGTTCCGGGACTTCGGCAACACGCAGCAAACGCACGATTTTGTAACGCAGAAACCATCGAAACAGCCGGGCCAGGACCCACGGTCCCGCCGCAGTCACGCCCGCCGACACCACGGACCACTTGAGCACATCGCGATAGGACAGGGTGCGAAAGACCGCCTCCCACAGCGTGAACAGAGAGACTCCCGCAAACGAACCACCCGCAAAGTAGTACCGGGCTTTGCCGAGGAGTCCCAACACCTGCACAAGAGCCTGGAACCGGCCCTTGATCTGGGAAGACTTGGCTTCCACGGCAGCGAGGTGGTGCTTGACGGCGGGCGTGTCCTCGCAACCCTGGCGCACTTTGGTGATCACGTCTCCGGTCAAAAAGACCACGGAACAGGCGGCTACGGGGTCCCCTTCCGCAATCGGCATCTGCTGTGAACCGTCGGCATCGAGGCCCGTTTCGATGTGGAGAGCCCCAAACTGGAGGAGCGTGCCCAGATCGTTTCTTGGGGACTCTGTTTGCATCTACTTTCGTATGCCGATGAGGGAGTTGAAAAAGGACAGGACCAATTCCGACAGCTTTTGCCAATATCCCACGGCCAGACTCACACCCTGGTTGTGCAGCTCGACGACCTTGGGATACGCGCTCTGTCCTTCCGCAAGTTCGCGTTGGATGCGGGTAAAGACATCTCCGCTGAGCTGGATGACCGTCTGCATTTTCACTTCCTCTGTTCCGATTTCCCAGATCTTGCGAAGTTGCAGCCGTTCCCCCGTGTGCAAAGGAATGTTTGTGGTGGTGGCGTTCTTCCGACACACGCCTTTTAGGATCGATCTCCCGGATTCCTTTCCTTTGCCGCTCGCTTCCTTCTCACGGGCTTTGAGGGCGTCAAAGATGCCCAAGATGGTGTCGCAGTTGTCGCGGATGCGGATCAGCAGATAGCGTTCCGAATCCCCGAACCCCTCTGCTCCTGTGTTGTGGGGCAGCAGCGCCGCCGTCTTGCACAGCTTGCGGGCGCGAGAGGACAGGCTTTCGACCTCGATGTCGAGGTCCAGATGTTGCGTCGTGCTGAGCTTCTGGAACGGCTGCTCTGCGGGGTCCCCCAACAGGGTTCTTTGGAGGTGGTCGAGTCGGGCCAGCTCGGCATCGTACTCACTGATGATGTCGAGCAGGGTGTGGGCCACGTTCCGCATGCGGGTGGCGGTCATGTTGGGTTTGACGATGGTGTTGACCTCAATCGCGAGCAGGTCCTGCACCACTTCAATCAGTTGTCCCTGAAGATCCGACATCAAAAACTCCACCGACGCTTTGTGCTCCCGCGCCCCCTCCTACCGCCGGGAATCGGATTGGGCACGTCTCAGAAGATCATCCACGCCGAGTTCGATGGCCCAGCGGGACAGGTAGTGATTGTCTAACACGGGTGCGCTCAGACGCAGAACTTCAACTACATCCCGCCACTGCTTCGAGGACTCTTCCCCCCCTGCTCGATACCATAGAAGTTTGCGCAGTACGGTGTCTTCCGGGGCTTTCACATAGAGCGTCTCTTGCATCGAACGAACGCACACACGCTGCCGTCTTTGGAACTCCATTTCGTCATAAGGGGAGGTGCCCAGCGCAAAGAAATCGATTTTAATGACCAGTGGCAAGTAAAAGAAGTTTGCACAGCTTCCACGTGCCAATGCGTCGCGAAGCATAGCTGTGTCCACCTCGAAGTCCGTGCCGAGCTTTTCGGCAAAAGCCGCGACCCGCTGGGGTTGCATCGCGACCACGAAGTCGATGTCATTGGTGGATCGGGGTTCGCCAAACATCGAACTGGCCAAGCTGCCGCCCACGAAGTAGTCGCAGCCCAAGGATTCGAGCACGTTCCCGATGCGAAGCGCCAAATCCACAGAATCCCGGATGAGGTCATGGGAGGCTTCTTGGGAGCGCCCTTCCTGAGCTTCTTCGGAGGTCATGAAGTCACCCCGCGTCGTCTGGGATTGGGCGGAGCGATTTTGGCGTTTGGGATGGGCCATAAAGGCGCACCGCCAGGTGATACTGAAGCTCGGCTTCGCTGGCGCTTTTGAAACGCTGGCGCAGCCCCGCCAGGACCATTTCCCGGACACCAAGCGACAGCCTCGCCACAGTTTCAAGCCTCGCTGCAGATGATTGTTGTTGCAAGAGCGCGTGGTATCGCTCGCTCGCTGGTTCCGACGTATCGTTTCCCAAACTCGGCATTGCGCGCGAGCGTATCACACAACCCGCGCGCTTCCCTCATCGCAAACCATCAAACGGTCATTCCCATTCAAGAGACAGGCACGATCGGATGGACGGCTGGATGCATTCGCCAGAACATAGCTGCCCGGAGGCGCGGGCCAGTCGGGCTCAAAGTGGATGACAATCCACAAGTGATGGTTCGTGCCGTCCGCCGGGTCGGCAGGTCGTCCGGTAGGCCTGGCTGTCTTTGGCAGTGCGTATGCGGTGCTTTGGCACAGCCGTTTCTGGGAGTTCGTCGTTGGGATGCGGCGGGCGAAAGAGGAGGGCGGGTTTTGGGGTTTAGGGGGTTTTGGGTTTGCGGCGGGCGCGGGTGGAGAGGACCTCGGACAGGTCGTGGATGACGGTTTGCAGCTCGGGCATGCGGCCCGCTGCGCTTTGGAGCATGCCGTAGAACATGTATCCGGCCTCGGACGCCTCGCTGCGGGCTTGCGCACGGGTGTCGCGGACGAGCTCGAGCGCAGCCTCCAGGCTCTGTTCCAGACTGGCCAGGTCTTTGTCTGTCCGCAGGTCATCGAGTATGTCGTCTGGGGCCACTCCGGGCAGCGACAGCCCGAGCTTCTTGGCGGCAGAGGCGAGCGCGGACAGGTGGACTTCAGCCCCGAGGCGCATCCGTGTGACGGATTGCCGTTCTTCCGAGGACAGCACCACGCAGAACTTGCGCAGCTTGCCGAGCAGGTCTTCTGAGGTTTGGATGAGTTTCGCGATCTCGGTCGTGGCGGGTGTGTTGGTTCCGACTTTGTTGTCCATGCGTGTACCTCCGAAAGGGAAGTAGTTTCAAACTTGCGGACCGGCGTCAACCCCGGCGTGTGCATTTCCCGCGCAAAAAGCCTTTTGAGGACCCCTGGGACCTCACCAAACTATCCTACATGACACCACATAG
>Ga0268298_10000734_pt1 | contig 41363 bp, 62 predicted proteins | sample WWTPWeurt_MetaG_FD_194462 | JGI IMG/M metagenome (GOLD analysis project Ga0268298, IMG submission 194462) | Activated sludge microbial communities from WWTP in Nijmegen, Gelderland, Netherland - WWTP Weurt | ecosystem: Engineered > WWTP > Aerobic digester > Activated sludge | place...
TAAGTGAATAGAAATCCACGTTATCCGTGTTGATTGTTGGAGTAGCGGATGATGTAGTCGTTCCGGTTCGTGGAGTAACTCGTTTATTCGTCAGAGTATTCGTTGAAGAGATAGAAGGGATAACGACTCCTTCTACAGCGAGGACTCCGGCTGCTGAACGAGAGAGAGTGGTATCAGTAGCGTGACCGAGTTCGATTGCTCCGGCAGTAAGAGCGTTAGATGTTCCGAGACTGAGAGGGACGTTTGATGTAAGAAGTCCGGCTGAATGAGTCAGAGTCGCGTTTCCGTTGTTGAAGTTGATAACCGCTCCAGATGCTAAGAATAAATCTGAGAACATCTTTGTCGATGTACCTAAAGCCACTCCATCACTTGTAACCGGAATGATTGGACCATCAGTGAACTCGAATCCGCTTGAGGCTCCAGAGAATCGCAGGACATTTGTAGACGGATTGTTTACCGTTACATCTCCGTTTCCCATGTTAAATCCCGCTCCGGCTGCAAGGAATACGTTTGAGAACGGCTCAGTCGCTGTTCCGAGATTTAGACCAGCGGAAGTAGCCGGAGCTAGCGCTGATGCCGTCAGGTATAACTCATCAGTTAAAGCCCCTGCTTCGATAAGAGAGAACCCAAGTCTTGCGTCCTCTGATGTTGAAGTAACATCCGTCGCCCTGGCGGTGATTCTTACGTGCTCATCTTGGTTCCCGGCCGAATCTGACAGCTTGAACGATATATACACCTGGTCGTTTGTAGCTGGTGTCGCCCGATCTCCCTCGAATATAGCTGCCTGTACGGACGAAGAATCCTGAGTATCGGTCACATGGAATCTAGCGGCTGGGGCCGCGTTTCCAATAGCCACTCTTCCAGTTCCAGCATCGGCAAAGATAAGGTTGGCTTCCGTATCTCCTTCAACACGGAAGTTCACATCCTGACTCGACTCGTTGATGACGACTTCTGATAAAGGCGTGATGGTGAAGTATTCTTTTCCAACGGCTGCCACGTTACCTAAGTCTTGATCCCATGTTCGGATGACAAACGGAACGATTGTACCGGCACCGGCTTTGGCGATGTTGATGGATGCTTTATGGTCAACACCAGCGTAATCTTCGATAGTCCAGTCTACCCATTCTTTTGCGCCACCTCCCAAATCCAACATGGTGGAAATAGTGGCTTCTTCTGGACTGGCTGATGGAGCACTTACAAGCAGGATGGTTTTGTCTCCCCACCACTGCTGCAAAACCTGTGCTCCGTATTCCCAACCGCTAAATGTAGAGATGACCTGATTGTTGGCAACGATGTTAACAGCGTCATCACTATAGGCTCCGATATTTACCTCATTGTCTCCTGGCTGAATGATTACCTGTGCGTTGGCAGAAGTGAGTGTCAGCGTGTCCGTCGTCTTGTTATACGTCAGTCCCGCGTCTCCGGCAGGGTTATTGGCTCCATCTGAAAAGAGGACTTGAGTATCTCCCGAGGTGATTAATCCTTGCTTCGCGTTAAGCTGAGTTTGGATATTGGACGTTACCCCATCCGTATAGTTTACCTCCGTAGCAGAAGCCGTAATATCTGAAACATCAGCTAAAGTAAGCGTTTCAACCGAAACAATAGGATTTGCAGGGTCAGTAGCGTCTACGTCTATGTTGTTACCAGCGACGATGGAGTCGACGGTGCCGGAGCCGCTTCCTGGTGTTGCCCACTTCACTCCAGTAGCCTCTCCAGAATCTGCCGTTAAAACCTGCCCGTTTGTACCGACTCCTAGTCTTGAGGCGGTGTCAGCTCCAGTGCCGACAGCGAGATCTCCTTTAGCGTTCCAAATAACATCAGTAGCAACATCGCCTGATCCAGCAACCGGGTCTGAGTTTACCCAGAATTGCGTGGCTTCGTCCCAGACAAGAGTCTGCCCGTCCGTCTGGTTACTAATTCTAGTATCAATCGCCCCGTCGAGACGGTTCATCCCACCACCAAACTCTCCTTTTGGCAGGTTTTTAATCGACTTCGCGTCCAGTCGGTCATCCCCCTTAAGGGATTCAAGTTTCTCTTTTAGGACTTCGGCGGTATCGGCTACAGCGACTTCCTTGATTTCGTTCGTGATTATTGGTTTCTCTATGACCGTCTCGATAGTATGTTCAATAACCTTTTCGACGATAGGAACCTTTATTGACTTGGCGATTTCCTTCTTGTCCTTTTCAGTAATGATATAGTTTTTACCTGGTTCTCCTTTATCGCCAGGGACTGGTTCGGGGATAAGGGGCTTGATGAGACCGATGAGTTCTTCCTCCGTTGGTTTTGGTCCTGGGTCGCCCTTCAAAGTCTCAATCTTATCGAGAATCTTCTCTACTTTCATCGACTGGATGTGGTTGAAGAGCCGATCTATTTTTGAATCGTCGTGTTCAGTCCGTTCGTCTATCTTTTCCATCACATCAACTAGGGCAGTGACAATAGGCTTAGACATCTGTTTGGCAACATCTTTGTCCTTCACGGCTTCAGTGTTTTCACGGATAGCCTCAACAACCGGAGAAGTCATTTCGTCGGTGTTTGATACTTTCGTTTTGAAAGTACCCTTGAGCATGTTCTTTAGGAATGGTCTTTGGTCTTCATTCATAATTAAATTGTATTGAGATAAGCGCCCTTAGCTTTCTTTTGAGCGTCTTTGAGTATCTTCCCAGCAGTATCAGCTGTGTTGTAAGCAGAGAGGTCGGTTGTCCAAGGATCGCCAGCACTTCCGGCACCATTGAGCTTCTGCCCCATTGTACCAGAGTCGTTGTAATCCGCAGCGATAGAGTTCCAAACAGAGGCAGCGAGGCTTTCAGGTGAGAGTTCTGTAAACGGAGTGATGTCAGCTTCCATGTTGGCGGTAGCGTTCATCTGCGGACTCATGGAGGCGGCAGCGTTGATTCCAGCTATCAGGTGGCCTAATGCCGTGAGCGTTCCAGTGACACTTCCCGTACCATTTAGGTCAGCAACCATCTGGAGAATAGCAACGGCTTGGGCGTTCGTTATCGTTCCCGAAGCCGTTAGGTCAGCGACCATCGACACAACGAGCTGAATCGTTCCCGAGCTTATCGTTCCAGAGCCAGTAAGAGCAGCCTCCAGAGCTTTTCCAGCAGCCATCGTGACCGCCAGTTCACTCGTTGTTTGCATACCGACATTCGACCCCATACCGCCTGAGTGTGGTGGGAGGTTCCAGGCGTATGGAGCCGAGTAGTTTGCTGGTACGCCACATTTATCAGCAACACCAGCTATCCAGTTCTCTCCGTAGAATCGCAACTTGGCAACTCCAGGAGCATTCCAATTTGGACGAAGCCCGACGATACCACTGGTACCATCACCACCTAAAAAGGTGACTGGGCATTTGAGGAATAGGTTGTAGTTGCCAAGGAGCATACTAATTCCAGATGCAGGTGAGATGGCCTGAGAAGTTAGCGTTTGCAGGAGTCGTAGTGGAAGATCCGACAATCCAGTAGAGGGCAGCACCATCGTAGATTCTTGGGAGTGATGGAAGTTGATTTACCAGGTCACGTTCCGCAGCAACACCGAGGGTAGTGATTGGCACACGAGCGAGTTCCTTGATGAGAGCCACGGTGTAAGTTCCTGAGACATAGCTTGTCGAGTTTCGGATGTTGTCGATTTGAGCGATACCAGCGTCACCTGCCTGGAGTGGATGTTGGTAATTGTACTTTCCTGAACCAGTCCCCGTGTAGAGGATAAGCGAGTTAGAAGCGGCAGTCTTTCCGATAGGGGCTACACCAGGAGTCGCTCGGGATGCTGTTTGGGCTGAGTTTGTATAACCGAGCGTAAGGTTTGGAGTAGCAGCACCCATCGCGGTAGCTGCAGGGTTGAAGAAAATCGCCTGTACTCCGGCTCCGTTGGTGTAGCGAGGCAAGAGACGAGACATGGTGTGGGTTCCTGTACCAGCGTCAGTGATGTTAATGGCAGTTCCTGCGATGGCGTTAGCGTAGGATGTAGCGAGCTTGAAGGTCGAATCCGTTACCTTGATGACATAGTAGTCCGTCGCCAGGGCGAGGCCAGCCGGAAGCGTGGTAGTTGTCGTAAGTTGCACCCGAGTACCTGTTAGGATATTTGACGGGATGTTTGTGGTCGAGGTCATCGTGATGATGTCCGTCCCAGCATCAGCTGTGAATGTATCACCAAACCCGAGTGTGTTGGTTGTGTTCTGAGCAGTCGTAGTCGTTACTGTCGTGACTCGGTAGTACCCGATTACGTCAACCAGCACTCCGACACATGGTGCAGTGGTAGCAGCGGCAGTAAAGGCCGAGAGGTTGGCGAGTGACTTGTAGTAGGTTGGCTGGACATTCCCACCATGAGGGATAGACGAGGCACTGGTCGTATCGTCCTCAACCCCGATAAAGGTGAGGTTGGCTCCCGTATCAAACAGAGCGTCTGGCCCTGGGTTACCGTTCCCACGAGCTGTCATGTGAAACTCCCCCGCAATGGCTGCGGTTGTTGGGTTCATGCTCTTGTTCCAGTCGTAGCGGAAAGATTGTCCGTTACTGAGAGCGTTGATTATGTTGTCCTGCGAGCTGAATCCTGGCATAAAATTATCAATTATATATAACTTGTAAGTCTCCAAATAATGTTACTCCGTTGAGCGAACCGTTTGGACAGGTGAGCCATCCGAGGTAGGCATCGTCTTTTATCTCTGGTACGTCACTTGCTTCTATGAGGTAGTCCTTTTCTACTGGAGCGGTCTGTTCGCGAATCTGTGTTCGAGCTAAAGGCTTGACTAAGATAAGAGAGAACAGTCCGACATCGACTCCGAGCATCGTGACGCTTTCGATACTTCGCACTCCGGTATCTCCTGATTGCAGACCGATAAAAGGATTGCCAGACATTCCTAGGGTTGAGAGTGAAGAAGTAGCGATGGTTCCAATAGCTGAAATTGTGTTCTGACGTACTGTCTGCGAAGTTCTACCAGATACTCCGTCACTGTTGGTATAGGTGAAGTAGAAGTCCTGTCCGCCAGTTCGTCCGGCGACAGTCACGGCGATTACTTGGACTCCTTTTCCATCAGTGTACCGAGGGAGCGTCACCGTGTTATCGAGTACCTGGGGATCAGTAAGAGAGTCGTCGATAGATGGGTAGTACAGGAGGTAGTCACAGAGGATAAGTGGGAGTGGAAGCCCTGTACCAGAAGAACTCATCGCGGTCGTCATGCGAAGATACTGTTGCTTTGGAGCGGTGTCTGGACCATGCCAGAGTCCACCATCCGTACTCTGAGCAATACTCTTTGCAATAAGAGGAGTAGCATCGAACCAATACTTTGGAACTGGGTTTCCAGGAGACAAAGACAAGTCGAACCAGTATCCAGCCGTTGTGACCTGAGAAGGAACCTTACGCCACTGATAGCGACGGGATTGCCCGTTGAGTTCCGCGTTTACAAGTTGTTGTACACTATTGACCATACTAGATAGTGAGTCCTCCTTTAGCGGTGGCTTCGGCTTCCATTTCAGCGATGATAGCGGCTTCGCAAGTACACGCCTTAATAGGTTCCTCGCCTGCTAAAACAATGACTGCGAGTCCACATTGAGCGCATTTGTACTGCATATTAGTCGATTTTAGTTGGAATAATTTTGTACGAACCGCAATCGCCACATTTATAAGCAGAGTGTTTTCCGTGATTGCCTATTCGTAACTGTAAGTTAGATAACTTATTGTTTGTCCTATCTCCGTCAATATGGTGGACACTTTCCCATTTGTACAAAGCTCTACCGAGTTCCCTCGCCATAACTAATCGGTGTTGGAGGATATATCCCATCGAGTTTTTCATTGATGGGTATTCGTCAGACAATTCAGCAAGATACCCGCTAGCCTTTATCACCCCCCCTTTCCACCCATGAGATTCTGAACCCCTTGGTGCTTTGTACTTGTTCGGTTCCAATCCATACTTCCTGAGAACCCTACTAACAACCGACTGCGACACACCCAACTCTTTAGCGACCTGTGATTGAGACAACATATTATTCTTATGTGTTTCCAAAATACTTGGTTCAAGATGAGCAGTTGATGGGTTTCTTCCAGATGCTAGTTTCTGTTCCTTTGTCTTATGCCCAGACTTTTCTACAATTGACAGAACTGTTCCCCTATCTATTTTGTACTTCTTTGCGATAGCAGAAGACCTGTCTCCAGAGAGATACAATCCGACAATGTCGGCTTTATCTTTCTCTGTTATGTGTAAAATCCTGTTGTCTGACATAAAAATTAGTTTCGTCAATCGATTGTGATGGACAAGGCTGAGGCTGCGAACTGCGGCTGGATTCCCGAAGAAACAGCGACTGAGGAGTTCAAAGCACCGGAGACAATTATTTCTGTCGACCCTTGAGGAGTGATAGAAACGTGAGTGATGGTGTTAGAACCACCAGTACACTGTGGGAACTGGATGAGATTGTCGTTCGTGGTGACACCACCAGATACCGTCCAGGCTGTTGCATCACGGTTGACTGTTACGACGGCATAGCTTGTGTAGGTGGCTTCGTTAGCGGTTGAGGCTCCGGCTTCACCTGGGTCGGCTGTATGGAGGTGAATATCAAACTCCGTCGCTGCATCCCACGAGATTGCTGTTCCTGTGAAAATCTTTGCTGAGAGAGTGGTTTCAGTTGCGTTGCTGAATGACATATTATTCTACAGTTACTTGGTTATCTTTAATGACTATTTTCTTTCCTAGCGTCTCGACTCCGAGCTGGGAGAGCTTTTCCTTGAGCAATCCGATGGCTGATTCGAGCTTCTTGCTGGGTTCTACTACTTGCTTTTCTTTAGGCATATTGTTTAGTTATAACTTAGTCCAACGCGATTATCCCATATTTGGTCATACGCTCCGGTTCCTGCGTAGAGGATGTCCGTATCTGGGTCATTGGTTTCGTCTATTCGCTTGATACTCCATGAGGCGGCTGAGGTAGCGGTTCCGACAGCGGCTTCTCCGATGTAGGTGTAGGGCAGGGCTTCGTCTATTTTCTTTATCTTTACTCCCCCGCCGAGAGCAGCGATGATGTCGTCTTGTTTCTCTTCAGTAGCGGGGTTTATTGCTTCCCCACTTACATCTTTCATGTGGACTGAAGATACACTCCCGCCGTCGCCGTACTTATCGACAGCTACCAAAAGCCTCCCCGCCTCGTTGAACTTTGGCTTCCCAACTGAATCTGCTATCCCCTTCAGTAATTCAGTATACTTTTCTTCCCCGACGAGTTTCTTTAACTCTTCTAGGCTCTTTGTATAATCTTTCGATTCTGGCACGTTTTGTTCTTTGGCAGCAATCTCTCCAAGCAGCCGCTCGACCTTTTTCAAGTCAATCGTTTTTTGCTCAGGGAACTTCGGAAACTCTGGATAGGGTGGTATTTCAGGGAATGGCGGTATTTTCGGCATCCTTTCAGGAAGAGCGTTGATAGCTTCAACAACCCCTTCAAGCTTTTGCTCTACTGGGTCTTGTTCTTCAACGAACTCTATCTCCTTGTCTCCTTCTCTGAATGCTTCCATGATTCTATTGTAGCGTGTTTTCTTAGCTTAGTTTAGAGGGAGTGTCTAGCGGTACTTGATTCCGTGACTCTTGAGGACTTTTTCATATTCAGCCTGTCCGATGGCATCGAGCGCTTTTTTCTTTTCTTCATCTGATTTCGATTGATACGATGCTTTTTTCATCTCTTGTTCGTACTTCACGGCGATGGCCTCACCATATTTCCGGGCGATGCCGTAAAACTCTTCCCCCGTCTTTTCTTTGAGTTCATCTACCTTGGTTGAGTACATGAACCGCAAGTCTTTGACTGTCGGGAGTTGACCGTTGTCTCGGAGTCGGTAAATCTCATCCACGATTGAGTCCATCCGAGAAGTTCGTACCCGTGAGCCAAACATCATTGACTCGACCGCTGACTCCTCGTACATCGTCCTGCCGAGAGCATCAAACTTCACTGGGAGTCCTTCACGCCAGAAAGCTATCTTGTTTGCTAGTTGATCGAAGTTTATGTCCATCAGAGGAGTTTCGAGAACGTATTTCTTCTGTCTGGTGTCTCGCTGAACATCATCAGTCGCACGAGCCAAGTCATACATGATGCCAGGAACCATACGGGCAACTAAAACATCAGCGACCGAGCGTTTCAAGTCATCGCCGAATATCTTGAACATATCAGCCTTGTTGTCTGGGTCAATTTTCCCGAGCGTATCGCCTATTCCAGCAAATACTTCTTGCAGCCCAATAGCCGAAATATACTGTGAACCAACCCCTGTAATGTAGCCAGTGGCCCGAGCATCACCGTATTTCTTGGCATACATATACCCAACGATTGAAGAACCAAGCGGGCCAAAGTAGTCAACAGAAACCCACTTCTCCCCAAACGGAGTTTTTACCTTTATAGCGTTGTAGGCCGTATTTGAGAGCTGATCTATCTTCACTCTCCGTGGGTCATACGAACCCATGAAGTCATCTACATCCAATTGAGAAGCGATAGCGTAAGCCACAGTCATTCCTAGCCCTGCCCTTACCGTGCTACTGATAGCTTCTTGAAAAGCCGCTCTATCAATCTCGCCTTTCTTTACAAGCGTGGTGTAGAGGATTTTTGATCCTTTGATAGCGCCTTTCACGAATCCAAGTCCAGCGTAGTCAGCCCCTAATTCTGCGACATTGGCCGGAGTTTTAACGAATGGCATGGCTATATCTCCCACCCCTGGGACGGTGTTCAGGAGTTCTCGCGTCTTTTCTAATCCTTTAGCGGTGTAGGAGTCGTTGGTGTAGGTAGCGAGTCTAGAGTCAGCTATAGCCATAAGTCTCACCGCTTTCCCTTCGTCAGTCTTTGGATTGAGTAGAATGGAGTCCTTAAATATAGCTGTAGCCTTCTTTGAGTCATTCCCGGCTACCCTTGAGGCATTGAGAGAAACGCTATCAGCGAAGGCAAACGAACCAAACGCCACATCAGGAGTGGAGAGAGTTTTGTTGAAAATGAAGTCAGTATATCCCTTGAGGAACTTTCCATCTGAAACATTCTCACCTACCATTCTTCCGGCTCCTGCTACCGTGTCCTCGAACGAAATCATCCGAGACATATCAATCCCTGTTTCTTTGAAGAATTGGCGTGAATTTTTAGTGAACTGTGAAGCCACGCCTTTATCCACCGCACTCGTAAACTGCCAGCGTTCCAGCCTTCGAGCGATGGCCGTTGTGATGGCATTGATACTATTTGACTCTATGTTGAGGAACGGCGTTTTAATGGAAGCCAGCATTGTTGCCCGTCCAATTCTATTAGCAAACGACTTCCAAGCCGAGACAGGCATGAGAGAGGAAGTAAATTCGGTCATTTCCTTGTGAGCTTTCCCGAATGGGAGTGCCTTCTCGTAGCCTTCTTTTGTCGAAAGGTCAATGAAGTCAGAGCCAAGTTTCACCCCGGCCTCATACATCTTCTTCCCTATATCAGTGAATTTCTTGGTCTCCTCTACCGTGAGAGAGACACCGAGTTTCTTATCTGCAAGTGACTGGGTTTTCTGTTCGATAAAGGCATTCACTTCGTCTAGGTTCTTGAAGTCTCTCCCTAAAGCGGTTATTTCATCCTTCCGGTACTTCTCGTCGAGGTTCTTTTTTATCCAATCTCCCAAAGCCCTAAGACGCTTAGAGGAGACTGCTTTTTCAAGTGCATCGTTAAATCGTACAGCATCTTCCGTATTGAGGTTCTTTTTGAAAAACTCAAGTCGATCAGCAGACTTCATGTCTACCAGTTTTTGAATCTGCCCTGAATCAGCCAAGCCCTTGATAGACTTCGCCATGTTCGCCATGACATGCTTGGGGATGCACCATTTAGACATAATCAGCAGAGGAGAGAATTAAAGAGTTCTTGAGCGTCCTGAATCTTGAAGGCTTTCTTCGTTGCCTCAGTCGTTTCTTTTCTTACCGTCTTTCGTACAGCAGCCACTTCGACTTCCGTTAAATCCTTACCATTTATCTTCACCTTAGCCAGTCTTGAGTTTACGATGTCTCGCATGTATTTCTCTTGCGGGTTCAGTAGGATAGAGGCTTTTTCCATATTCAATGACTGCGCTCCTGAACGGATGAGTTCTGCCCGTCTTTGGAACAAGTCAGCCACGGCCCCAAAGTCTCCCTCCCTCTTAGCTATTTCCGAGAGTTCTATAAGGATAGCGTCTCTTTCAACTGGATTCGTGTTCGGGTCAAAAGCCTTCTGAATTGCTTTTTCTTTATCCTTTGAGATAGTTTGAGCCGCCTTGTCTATTTCGTCCTTAATCACCTTCGGGTCGTAGGATTCATCAATCTTGAAGCCTTCTGGGAGCGCCTCATTGAGACGGGAGGCTATTACAGATGTTTTCTTCTTCGGTTCTTTTGGGGCTTCTGTCTTTCCTTGCTTTGGCTCCTCAGTGGACTTTTTAGGCTCTACAGAGGCTTTTTTCGGTGGTTCTACTTGTTTAGGTTCGATCTGTTTACTCAACCGATAGTCAGCAAAGTGCTTTTCGATAGCCTTTTCTACGGCAGGTCTGATGTCTCTGTCAAAAACTTCTTTCTTCCAGTAACCCTCTCGGTTGTACATGGCCGTACTCCCCTTTTTTACAGAAACATACTGCTCAACCATTCTCGCCGTTATTTCCGAATTTGAACCCCAGTACTTATTCCCACGAGAAGAGAACTCTATCGGATTAAACTCTTTCCGTAGATTCCATAACAAAGAAGAATCAAAAAGTGAGTTTTTCACCTTATAGTCTATGGCATGTCCAAGTTCGTGAGCAACAGTCGTATTCACATACTCCTTCACTTTCTTTCCATCGACAATCTTCTCAAATGACTCCCTCCCACCAACAGAGATGCTGACGCTATCTTTACCCTCTCGATATAGACCAGCAGTCATTTTCATTAGGAACGGATTCTTACCATTCAGGTGTACATAGACCCATCGATTATTTTCTGCCAACTTTTTCATGTCTAATCCGAGTATATTGGCAAAGTCAATCACCCCCTCTTTAATTTCTTTGATTTGAGCTGGTTCAATCGTCTTTCCATCCTGTCGTTTCATCCCTGCCCCGATTGACTCTACATCATCGAATATAATCCTTGAGTCGTCAGCACTAAAGGATGTAGCTAGTCCTTTTTCGTATCTTGATCGGCTATCTACAGCCGTCTTAAAAGACTTATCGTAGTTCAAAACAGCCTCGGGGAATCTGTACCCCTTGCTTATATCAGCCTTAACCAGACTCTTATACTCTTCATCGACTTTGAGCATGTAGGCAGCTTCCTTTTCTGCGCTCCATCCTGCTCTCTTGGCTCTTGCCAGTAGTTCATTCCTTACCCCCACCAAGTCTCTAGCGGTCGTGTACTTCTTTAGATCAGCATAGATATACGAGTCGTTCAGAAGTTCTGGGTATTTCTTTATATTCGCCTCGTTTCTCACAGGCAGTTTGTCACCATACTTCTTGACGAGCGCATCTATTTTATCCGCTGCCTTCTTCCACGACTCGGAGTTTCTTTCAGTCTTCTTCTTTGCGCTTTCAACCAGAGCCCTTTTCCCCTCCTCTGGTGTCATTTGCTGATGAGCCGTTCTGTCAGGAGAGATTCGTTTTGCCCCGACTCGCCTAGACTCTTCCGCGACACTGATACTTTCCGGCAAGAACTCAATGTCTCCACGCTTCGCCTTACCTTCCAAGATGTCTTTGTAGAGCGCCTCTATAGAGGATTCACCACCGATGGCAGTCTTAATACGCTCAATAACCTTGTCAAAGAGGACTTTCATCGTTCCTACTACTCCTTCGTTGGTCTTGGCATAGCGGATGAAGTTTTCGGCTATCTTCTCCTCTAGTTCATCGAGGTTATCAGTCTTCCAGACTTTCCGTGCTTCGACATAGATTTTCTTCTGCTCATCAAGCGTGGTAAAGAGGTCAAGATATTTGTGGACAGCCTCATGGTAGAAGGTATCAGTTGGGTCGGCCTGACCATCGAGAATCTTGATGACCTTGTTCTTGTAGACACCGAACGCCTTGTGTCCCTCTGGCGTGAGGATTTGAGCGGTTATCTCGATACCATCATCACCGAACATCTTCTGGTGGAGTGCCTTTATCTGGGCTTCTTGTGCAGGAGAGAGCTTCTTCCCAGTGAGTTCCTCGAACCGAGCACCTATATCCCTGAACTTACTTCCCTGTGCTTTATTGTAGAGGTCAGTGAGTGCTTTTTCTTTCTTAAACTCGAATAGTCCAGCATCAAATGAGCCATCTACTTTCCCAAGATTTTTTACTATTCTTACATCTGAAGGAAGATTAGACGTTTGCAGTGATTTTGGTATACCGCCCTCTACCTGCATTTTTGTTGTCTGCGGATTCTTCACTTCTACCAAGTAAACATTATCTGGAGTTTTTCCAAGCCCCTCATACCCAAGCTGGGAGTGCCAAATAGCAGGGTTCTTTGAAGAAAATACTTCGTCGCCTGAACCGCCTCTAATACCAGCCTCACTAGACCTTGGCAAATCTCCAAATGTTTTTCCTTCTGGCAGCTTACCATCTGTGGACAAATGATATTCAAATCGTGATTCTGGCAATGCTTGTGCCTTCACAAACTCCTCTGCACTCTTATACTTCCCTGCTTCTTGGAGGAGAGGGTCTTCATCAGCGACACGATACTTCGGCTTACTTGAGTTCTTGTTGAAAAACTCCTCGGCAGCAGCCTTAGACTTGAAAATGGTCGTAATATCTTCGCCTCGTTTCTTGAGATTGACCTGAAACTCGTTGAAGTTGTCTGACTCATTGGCGACCGTTCGAGTAAAGGCTATTTTCTTGTCCTTAGCGATTATGGGCCGTATCTTTGTCGCTCTTGCGTCTAGTATTTCTTGGACAATTCTATCGGATTCAGCTTTGAGGGCAGGGAGATCAGCAGGTTTCGCTTTAGCAACCTTACTCTGGATAGCGCGTAAGTCTTCCCGATACCCGAAATTGACCACGCTATTATCTGGAATAGTGTTGATTCGGTTTTCGATTGCCTCAGCCAACTCATCCCTTGCAGCATCCCCTGATTCCCGAGTGCTTCCAGTAAAGCGTCCTTTTTCATCTTTAGTCTCTCGAAACTTGTTGGTCTTGGAAGCCTTGAAACGCTCCTCTACAGCCTTCAAAAATGCCTCATCTCCGTTGTCAGCCTGTACTGGTATTGTTTCAGGCGTATCGGCCTTCTCAGGCGATTTTAATGCGGTTTTAGGAGCTCCCACGGGTGCTTTAGGCGCAGTGAAACCCTGCACTATCTCCTCAACAGGCTTTCCGCTGTCAATATCCGTTTTCAGGGTCATCTTTTCCTCTAAATCAAGCTGCCGTCCGATGTTCTGCTCGACGGTCATTTCTACTTCGAGGAGAGACGGTTTGGGAGTCATCATTTTCTCCATCCCTACAGCGTCCACTACCTCTTCCTTGGTGGCTCCGTTAGAGAGTGCTTCGAGGATAGCGTTTTCTTCTTCCGGTGTGACGGGCTTACCTTGAGTGGTAGAGATTTCATCAGAAACCTGTTTCACTTCATCCGGTAACACGATTCTCTTCGGACGAGTCCCTATTTTCTCAAAAAGACTGGTGAACGCTCGGCCAATGAGACTGCCCGCTCCCTCAAATCCAAGGCCAAGTCCGGCCCCGAGTCCGACACCTTTTGCTCCCTCTAAAGCTATCCCACCCAGTCCCTGATTCTCTTGCATGGCATCTGTCACTCCGTACCCACCCATTAGAGCGGCGTTTTGTTGGACAGATTTATTTTTAAGGAGGCCCATCCCGGCGGTTTTCAACCCTTGGACGCTTCCGAGTCCTTTCAGTGTCTGCATGATCGGAGTGGCTTTGGTCGCACCCCGAACAACGGCCCCACCAACAGGGATAAACTGGGCCACATCTAAGAGACCACTGCCGATTTCACCGAGTCCACCTTTCACATCACCTTGGGCGATTCTGGCTCCTCCGGCAGCCCCTTTCCCACCAGGAGTCTTGTATTCAACGCCTTTGTATTGCACCGAGTCGGTTCTCGATTTATCCCACGGGGTTAGAACATCAACCGCAGTAGCGCCAACAGCTTTAGTCGTACCAACAAGGGAATTAACCAATTCAGCACCTTTCACGAGGAAGGAGTTATTGATGTCCTCGGCTTCTTGGTAGTATTTCTCGGCCTTATCCCGTGCCTCTTTAACCCTGTCTTGTACCGAGGGACCTTTAAACTTACGGATAATTCTATCCGCTACGCTCCCGCTGTCTCCAGCGCGGTACTTTTCGATGATTTTATCGGCTATAGACATGATTATCCGTTTGCGGCTTCTTCAAGAATCATTTTCTGTGCGGTGGCTGCGTCTACTCCGAGAGCATCCATAATCTTTCTCACTTCGCCTGTTGCTTCTGTGCTTTGAGCGGGTGCAGAACGATACCCATCTCCCCAGTTTGGTTTGCTGGTATATGGCGTTAAATCAGATTCCTTGAGGCCATAGAGAGCGGCGTTGTTCTTGATAAATGTATCTCCATTAGCCATATTTGCTGCTTTGGTCAAGAGTGCCGTAATAGCCGTGTTCTTAGACTTCCCACCGTCACCAGTCTTGATCTGAGACTTCTTGTAGGCTTCACCAGAGAGTCGGTTGTATTCCTTTTCAAGCTCCTTGAGAGAGAGTGTCCCACCCTTCTTCGTCTTTGAACTGCCCCCGAGTTTTGCGATTTCACTCTTGAGTGCTTTCTTCCGGTCGTCATCAGATTGCTCCTTGGCTTTCTTTTCAGCCTTCTTATCCTGTTTCTTCTGCCACTTGTAGGCTTTCTGGACAGCTACTTCGTAGGTATCCGTTGGGAGGATTCCGGCTTGACCGCCTGTTTGAGCGTTGATAGCTTGGATTCTTTGCTTTTCAGCTTGGACTATCTGGTACTGTTCTCGTTTCGTTGATTCGAGGGATTGTAGGTAGTTAGAAGCAGCACTGAATTGCTCACCCAAAGCAGCTTGTCGGTTTGAGGAAAGTTCTGAGGCACGTCCTACTTGCCGACCGATAAGGTTGATGGAAGCCCCGGTTGTCCCACCAGACGCGTCATTTTGGTACTCTAGTCCAGTCGTCGTATTTCGTAAGCCTTGCTTCTCTGAATTTATTGCATTCTGAATAGTCGAGACTGAATTACGAGCCGCGATCATATCAGGAGTGTTCAGGAACGCATTATATTCATCCAAGGCTGGGTTTGGAGCCATAACCGGGGATGTAGCAGCCTGCGCGATATTGGTCGCACCATAGACCGTATTAGCCGTAGGAATGGGAACGGTTGAGACAGTCGGCGCTGGGGCGACAGTTGGTACTGGGATTGGGTCGGCCATAGTGTTAAATGATGCTAGTGTACTTTCTTGGATTCTTTAATATTTTTAAAATATTCTCTTCTCTCTGCCAATATGGGATGTGTTTTGGTATGGTCGGCTTTACTCTCCTTGGTTTAATAACCCTCTCTATCTCCCCACCGATTTCGTACTCTTGGATTCTCGGTTCTTTTCGGTAGATTTTTGCCTGCATTACCTCTGGCATCGGTATAGAGGGGTCTGGGAATGGGTGGTTATGCCCAGGTATGTCTATTCTTGTATCACCCTTAAACTTCTTTTTCATACTTTCTTGGGTGGATAAATTTATCTCGTTCAAGTTCAATATCAGCATCAGACTTATTACCATGTTCATCATGGCTTTTAATGACCATCCTTTCACCAGATGATTTTTTAATGACCGTTGCGAAATACTGCTCTTTCTTGGATTCTCTCGCTACTCTTTTTTGGTCTATTTCAGAATAAAGCACTCTCTCTTCTATTCCGTCTACGTTCTCTATGACATAAATAGTACGATTTTGTTCATCGACTTCCCTACCAAGAATTTTCTTAAAGTCTTTCATATACCGAGGATTACATATCCTATCTGGAGTTCCAAAAGGTCCCCTGTACCACCATCAACCTTGTATTGTGCCTTGAGTGTGTGGGTACCGGCGGAGTAAAGGTCATTCGATATCGATGTAAGCTCTTGTCCCTCTACGTGGCTTGACCAAGATGACGCACCGAAATCTACATCGTCGACGACCCAGTTGCCTCCGCTTACCACACCGTCGGTAACTGCGTTGTCAAACGTGTCAATCATTCTGACATATACTCGATAATTCTGCCCATTATTGTTGTAATCGACATGGTACATTTCTGCTCTAACGTATGTTAGTATCCTTGCTTGTCTTGTCAGCGTAAACGGTGTCATCGATGCCCCTGGTATATCTTCGTAAGTAGTGCTCGCAGGAGACCTATTTGTATCATCGAATATCGTATCCGACCGAAAGTTATTCAAGCTATTCAGTCCTTGTCCGTCAATAATGACGGTATTTCCAATAGTCAGTTCACCATTCTTCACCCAGAATGTCCCATCGCCAATTTTTAACTCTTTGACATTCTTAAAAACCTTATCGGTATTCGGGTCATCCATTTCTAGTGGTACTGAGTTTGTGGTGAAATCTGACATCACTCTAAGGTAATGATGAGTTTGCTTCCCTCTTCTTTTACACTGACAACAGTCTCTCCATCAGATTTTAGTTTCTCAATGTATTTCTCACCCTCAGAGCGAGACTCTTCTTCCGATTGAATGAGTGAAACCCTACCGCCAGATCGAGAGATTGTCTTTCCGATATTCCAGATAACGGTACGCATACTATTGAATCGTTATAGCTTTAATCTTTGGAACAGAGGCTCCCGACGGGGTGAGGGTAACTTTTGCCTGGATAGTCGCTCCGTAAGTATCACCACCGTTATACGAGACTGTTTTTCTTTGTGAGTCTACAACCTCTGTTTTCGGTGAGTATGCTCCTCCGTTAACGGACACTTGGATACCTACTCCCTCACCGTATGTATCATAGCGGACTACTACGCCTGTCTTTGGTTGATCTGACTGATTTATTTCAAGTTCTGGGCATTCTATCGTTGCCGTAGCATAGCTTGTCCCGCGCTTATCGACTCCTGTACCAACTGATGCAAGCAGTTCTTGGCCTTGGACTATAATCGAGGCAATCGTTCCGGTGCATGTGTATTCCCCGCAAAAGGCAAAGTTCAGAGAGTTATCCTCCTTATGGATAGAGTATATTTTCGTTCCGTTAGCGTATACCGTTCTCCGGTTGAACACATCAGCCATTTGTTCTCCTAGTGCAGTGGTTATTCCTCTTATCTTCCCGAAGTAGGCAAAGCGAGAACCAGTCCAATAGTAGAATGCTCCCGAAGTACCACACTGCGCTAAATACAGGTTATCGAGTTTCAGAATAAGGTTTATCCCTATTTCATACACCTCATCCTCGTATGTCCACGAAGTCGATACTGAATCCCAGAGGAAAGCCTTACAGTAAGCTACCGAAGTAGAAACATACGAACCGAAAAGAACATCATCCCCGAGGCTTACGCAATCAGTTAAATTAAACTGGGCTGGGACAACAAACTCATTAGCAGAGAAAACGTTAGAAGAATCCACGCGAGCACAATACCTTCCATCATTGATGAGGAGCGAATTAGCGTGTTCGGTACTCCCACGAGCATTCCCATTAGTGAATGTAGCAAACGTATCTGTCCATGTTGCTGATAGATTGAAGTGACCCAACTTTGTCGCTGTCCAGTAGAAGAGATAACCATTGAAATATTGCGCCCCTCGATGTGCTCCGTTAGCGTTGGTGTTTACGAGCGAATACGCTCCTGCTGTAGTCCTTTTCCATGTCTTTCCTGTCGTTTTTGAAAACCAGTACACATCTCCAGTTGGAACTATTGCCCGGAAGCATGCCTCATTAGGAGTGGTACTTTCCGATTCCATTGCTAAGTTAGGCTCTACAAGACCAGTCTCAGAGTGGATATTACAGTTATCAAGCGTCAAGAACCTATCCTGTTGAAGTTTCCCCAACTGGCTTAGTCCATTCTGGAATTGTCCGTATACTATTAGTTCCATTTTAGATTGGTTCTATAGGGGGTTAGATTTCAAACTCTGCAGAACACCTCAACACTCTGGAAACTCCTGCCGAGTAATTACCAAAAGTATAAAGATAGGAATAGACAGTCGCTCCTGTGATAATAAGTTCGCTGGCTATTGCTGCTGTATCCGATGTATACCCACTTCCAAAAGAGTCTCTAGCTGATGTGAATGGGACAGATGCCCGGATGTTTTGGGGAGTTCCGCTTGTCGTGCCGGTGACTTGTAAATCAATTTTTATAGCGGAGGAAGACACTTTATATTTTGCGTAGTTGAGCGTTGTAGTAGTGAAATTACCAACCGATGCCGTTGTTGTTGGAACCCAATCCAGCAACCTCGTCTCATAAATAGGTCTTTGAATAAGGTTGATAGCTGTGTAAGTAGGGACGCTCCAGGTATACCCAGCACCAGCAGAGAGAGTAGCGGCGAAACGACCTACCACTTCGTAGTAGTCGGTTGAAGCAGCGTTTGTGATTGTTGAGATGGCGCAGTACTTCTCGTTCGTTGTTGTAGCCGAAAACTCTCCGTAGGAGTTGGCGACGATACGAGAGAAGCCAATCACCACCCCGTCAGTGGCGTTGTAACCAAGATATACGAAGTAGTCTATTTCTTTCGTGGCGAGTTCAGCAGAGCCAGCGTTCATCCAGTTCGTCCCGTCGGCTTTTGCGACTGAAAGAGCAGCGGAGATAGTGCGTACCGTGTCGCCGATTCGGACATACACTGGGTCAGTAGCAGACGGGTCTGTTCCTGCGAGAGTTTTAATCGCTACAGTGATTCCAGCCGCGTCCGTGACAGATATTTTACCGTTTATAAGGAAGCCTTGGGGAGCGTAAAGAGGAATACGAGTAAGCGTAGTATTCAATGCCCTATCTCCATACGCTTTCACAGACTGCTGGCTTGGGACTTTTGTAGCAGAATCTGACGACATAGTATCTTCGTCGAGAAACCACGCTGCTCCGGCGAGTGAAGTCATGTCGTGAAGACCATCTGGTGTGACGGCTATAGTGGCGTCTGTTCCCGTTGTCGTTTCGGCTGTCGTTGCCAATTCAACTTTACCTTTTACGGTATCAGAAGCATCAGGAACAAGATTATCGGGTGTTATGTAACTGAGTTCTGTAGGACTAGCAGCAGAATAGATAGGGACGCGATCTGCCGTCTTGTTTACAGAAGTTGCCTCAGAAAGATTTTGCGTTAATTTATCAGCCATAACTTATGAAGGTTTTACGATTTCTGAGTAGGTTGGAACCGATGGTTTAGCTATCTCTGTATACATGTCATACCCACTACCTGAGATTGCTAGTCTGTCTCCTGATGCGTTGATAAGTAGAAAGTCCACCGCGTTTATAAGGAGAAAATTCATTGCCTTACCTATTTCTGTGTAGGTCGGTACTGATGGCCTAGCAATTTCAGTGTAGGATGGCAAAATTATTTCGCTTTGACTATTTCCTGAAAAACAGGGGCAAGTCTTTTTTCATCATCTTTTTTTCGAGGGTGATGGTTGTGGCAGAGCGTTATGCCGTTATTAACCTCGTATCTTAATAGTTCACTTTCTCTCCATGGAATAATGTGATGGGAAACTAACCTTCCAGAACATTCACTATTGAGTAGTCTACACTTCCATCCATCTCTATTTTTAACACTTCTACTCCATTCCTTATGCGCTGGACTATTCCTATACTTGTTTCCATTCGTACTCTTTTTTAGCTTTGTCCTGTCTTTTATGTAAGACCAGTGCGCTTCTCCTTCCGGCATCCAGTCATGCTTCTCACCGGCTCTATACCCTTTTAGCCCCTTATTCCAAGCTACTTGTCCTACATGTCCTTTGCTTAGATTTTCCTTCCATTCCTTGCTGAAAGGCGGCCTCTTATACCCACTCTTTCTCTTGTCTTTAAAGAACGCTTCAAAACAATCTCGTTTACAAAATGTATTAGGCCTTCTTTTTAAGCGACATTTCGGCTTCTGCACTAGTACTCCGCACAATGAGCACTTTACAAAATTGCTACTTCTTTCTGGCATACGATTCTTTCCCCCAGTTCCTAGCCCAACCTTGCAAGTAAAGGCTAGAAAATAGGGGTGCAAGGTTAATTGTTTATGTCTTAATTATATATTACCTAGGTAGAGAGTTAAAGTTAAATGTCATGGTCTTCTTTGTAGGAAGGTTGGTGGCATAGAAGGAAAGGAATCTCTGCTCCATTTTCTGATGTTCAGCGTTAAAGACAGCCAGTTCTTGACTTGAGTACTTGCTTGAGTGCATGACCGTTTCGAGTTTTGCCAAGTCCCAAGCCAGCATGTCGTGAAGGTTTGACTCTATTTCAGTTGGGGCAGTGGAAGAAGTAAAGTCCGTCTGGCGTTTCTCGTACTCGATATAGATGCCGTTTGCGATGTCCCCGGCGGTCGTCTTGGGAGGACGGATTTTGTAGCTGTTCCGAGTAAAGTCTACTCTCGGAGCGCCTTGTGAAAATGCCCCTGCAAGCTGCGTATCGTTGTATTCCGATAGGTTGTTCAGTTCATTGTCGTAAACCGTCGCCTTGAGCCAATTTACCCCATCATAGGAGACTTCAAACCGTACCGGGCGAAGTAAAGTCGTTGGAAAAGCGTACTCTCCATTAAAACCGTTATCTCCCGCTACGAGGCCAGCAGTTGAGATAAGGGTAGTAGTGGCGTTCGTGATGGAAGCGTTCTTGTCTACTCGAACACGGAGAATATCAAGAATTCTATGGCCGTAAATCCTATTCAGGTCAGCATAAATGTTCGTTGAGTTGGCATCGAGGAACGTGGCTGAATCCTTATTCACTAACCTATAGGCCAGCGAGAGTATGTCGCTTCCAATCATACGATTACTTCGATTTCTTTACGGTTTTCTTCTTCGACACTTCGATCTCCGCTTCCTTTATATCCTCTTTGATAGAGTACCCCTTTAAGATGCACACTTGCTCGGCTTCATGTCGAGTCTCACATGTTCCCCAGATACCGCCAGTTTTGTTGATGATTGTATACATAATTGTTTGCTTAGTGGGAGGCCGGAGCCAATCCGTCCCCCTGTAAGTATTCAATTGTATTCCGATTACATCGCGTCCGTTCGGATAGGAGCTTTCACAATGTGGGTTGCACCTTCGGAGAAGGTCTTCATGCCGTACACAGTCCAAGCCACGAAGTCTTTGGCGACTTTGCCAGAAACATCCTTGATTTCGACTTTCGGCGCTCGCTTCAGAACCATATCGGTCGGCTTGCCGAATCCGAAGAGGTTGTACTGGAGCTGTGAAGCAGCGGTCCAGGTGTCTGTACCGTCTGTCAGCGTCTCACTAACAGTGACACGGTTGCCACCAACTTTCGTGACAGTCAGCGTATTGCTTGTGTCATTGTTAGTCGCAGCAACGTACTGCGTGAACTTCTTGCGTGGTGAAGCTACACCGTATGCACCAGGCGTGTCACTCAAAGCAACACCGTTGGCCGTTGTCGTGCCAGGAGCGTTGATGAGAGCAGCGAGGTTAGCACGGGTCGCGTCAGCCGATGCACCGATGAGCACGTTACCAGCGGTTGAGCCAATAGACGAGACGAATGTGAATGTCACACCATCATAAGTCACGGTGTCGCCGTTGGTCGGGTTCGTGGCGAGGGCAAGAACATGACTGGTTGGGAGAGACATCGAGTTATAGATGTCAAAACCAAATTCAGTTCGCATGTATCCGTTTTCCATCGCCCGATCACCCTGCGTAGTCGCACGACCAGCGATAGACTGGACGAGGATGTTGTAATACGCCGGGGAGAGAATCGCCCACAAGCCAAGGCTCATGAGGTCATTGCGGTTGCTCTGCTCGGTCAGCTTCTGGGCTGCGTCACCGAATTGAGCGACCACGTTCGATGTCGAGAGCGTAACAGCCGTGAGGCTGCCGACCGCTGCGTCTGCCATGTTTTTAAGGAACGTACCGTCAACATAGTTTTGCAGTGTCCGCGACTGGTCGTCCGCGTAAGCGTTACCAGTCTCCGTCATGTTGTTGTACTTGTTGAAGAGACGGTCGTCATCTTGCACCTGGAAAGAGCTTTCCTTCCGCTGGTCAATGACGAGGGTCTCGTCGGTGTCGGTGATGTCCTGAATCGTGTACGAACCATCAGTGCCAAGGGTGTTTACCCCGAGAACGGAACGGTACGGACGATGCACGGTATCACCAAGCTCTACTGCCTCACGCTCTTCAAGGTTCGCAATCTTCTGATAGATTGGGGACTTGTGCTGAGCGAGTTGCATCCGCTTTGACCAGAGTTCTGGTCGTGATGCTGTTAAGTCGTTAGCCATAATCTACTATAACGACGATTTGTAGCCTTCTACTGGTTCGCCTTGGACCACTTCGCAAATTCATCGTCAGGGAGTTTCAGAGCTTCTTTTGAAGAAATACTCCTGTAATCCGCTGGGCCACCGCTCTTACCGATTGCTGGTTTTCCGATCTTTGCCTTGTTCGCTTCACTTTCAGTCTTCTTATTGGCAAGCGATTCAGCTTTGTCACGGAGGAATTCTTCATTCTTCCATGCCCTGAGAATTGAGCCGCCATACAACTTGTCGGCAACTGTCTTCAACTGCTCCGCTACGAGTTCTGCTTTCGGGTTGGTCGTATAGAACAACTCGGTTACATCATCGTTTTGAACGGACTTCGGAGTCTCTTTCGGTATTTCACTTGGAGATTCCTGTTTCCGTTCACGGCCTCTATCAGAGAAATGCTTTGCGACTCCTTTTTGCAGGTTCGCTACGGTAGCTTCCAGACGAGCGACTTTTTCATCTGCCGTCTCTCCTTCTGGGGCTTCTTCCTCTTTAAAAAGGCCAGCCAACTCGTCCTCTGATTCGCCTCCTTCGGGAAGTTTGGACGCATCCTCTTCCTCTAGGTTTGGGTCTTGTTCAGACATAAACACTAATCGTTACACTTGCGAGTGCAGCTTACTTGCCACTTGAACTCGCCACCACGCTTTCCAGCGCTTCGGGAAGGCTTTTAATCCCTCTGCGAAGTGCTAGAAATGTTGTTAAGTAACTCTTTTAACTCCTCTAAACGCTGCTTTCTTCCGAAGATTTCGTTCTCTAGATTCCCTTTATCTGGCATTGAACCGATATCTGAGAGCACCGCCACTCGTATCTTTATATACCCTATAACGAACTCTTGAAAGCCTTTATTGAGTTCTAGTTCTTTTAGGGCTGAGGAGCGTTTCTTGGCTCTCACTTCTTGCTCCTCCTTCGCTTCTTTTTCCTTTTTAGCGAGTTCTGGGTTAAAGAACCGTGTCAGTGGGCTGTACATCCTTTTTCGTGTAAATGATATAGTGCCGATCTTGGAAATTAAATGTCGTAATAACCTCATCGCATCCGTCGAGTTTCGGGTATCGTTTCATGATATCGCATGAGGCAATAGAGAATTGATTATCTGGCTTCTCAAGAGCGCGTTTCATGTCTCCGTTCACTTGCACAGTTACTTTCGTCATACGGTTACAGGAGTATTTAATCCTTGACTAGCGAGGAGTTCAGCCTGTCTTGCCTCCTCTTCGGCTGCCAGTTCTTCCTCAGTCTTGTCGTAATTAGCAGGGTTGAGGCCAGCGAGTGAAATGAGTTCGTCTTCAATCTTTGACTTACTCTTCGAGCTTTCTGGATCAGCTTTCATGGCATTGAGGGTGTCGAAGCGCTGTTTCATATCGATGGCTTCATCAACGAAGCTCCATTCGAGATAGGTGTCGATTTCCTCGAACAGTTCCCTCTTTACCTCAGGGAATCGTGATTCACCCAGAGCTGAAATGTCAGCTTCAATCGCCTGTCTTGTCATGAATACCTCTTCATCCATTGGGTAGATTCCGGTTGATTCCTTTGTCTTTACCACCCAGTCATTGATCGCGTTATCAATCAGTATCTTATCAATTTCCTTGAGATTCCGTACATCTCCCGTGATTCGGATGAACTCTTTTTCAGTCAATTGGTCAACGATATCTTGCGCGTAGCCGTCACGCATCAAACGATTCAATCCATGGTGTAATCTTTCTTTAATATACTCGTAGACTTTATTTTCTACAAGGCGATTATCCTGAATCTGTGTTGCAGAAGTCGAAGGAGCCACGGTCTGCCCAGTCCCTTGAGCGCTGATCCCGGTAAGCTGGAGCATGAGTTCGTAAATCTTCTCTTCCATCTGCTCAAACTCAAAATTCCGGGTATCAAACGGAAGTACATTAAGTGATTCACCCTGAGCAAGCGTTATGACTGTCCCTTTATCGAGGTCGGCAATCGCCTCTTGAGGCAACTGAGAGAGTCCATTCGTGCCTTGAATTGCTGTGTGAACATAGACTCCATTGAGGGCTTTCAGGTCGAGCTTTCGCTTCATGTTGAAAAGCTCGTTGTACATCATTTCCGGCATGGCGAGGAGTTCACCAAATCCGAGAGCTATTGTTCGTCCCTGTAGTTTAAACAAGTCGGTCTGGCTATATGGGAACATCTCGCGTTCTTCCCCATAGAGTTTCACTTGTTCTTTCCCCGTAATAGGGATAGTAAACGGTGTTTTGAATGTTTCGAGCGGTATGAGGTGTCCAAAAATCTTTGTCTCATACTCATAGGTCGCAGGGTCTCTCACGGAGCGGTCGAGGTAACGCTTGCATACCTTATGCACTTTTCCATCCATTTCTTCCCAGGTCCAGAAGTCAACGAGATCAAAGAGCGACTTCCCTTGCTTCTGCATTTCCTCCCAGAGCGGTTCGATTTCCGATGTATTCTCCCAGCCCTCTCGGTTCGCCATCATATACTCATACGATGCTGGGAACATTTCAGCGTGTCTTCGGAGTTGTGGGTCTGGCTGGTTAGCTTCCGTGATGTAGTTTCTCCAGTCAACAACAGAAACCTCTCCTCCGGCTCGTTTCGTAATAGTCGAACCGTACCAGATGGTCGATTCCTTTAATTCATCAAGATATTCGCCAAAGAATGTTTGGACAAAGTGAGAGTGATAAATCATCTTCAAGATGTCCAGAAAGAATTGCCGAGTAAAGACATTGGTCGTTACCTTGGCATCTTTGATGTCCAGATCTACGCCTTGGACTGCGGTACGAAATGGTATCCAGCTCTTACGAGTGAAGACATTTACAAAGCCGTCTTGGTCTGTGTTGTAGTATGACCCGCCAACTGTATTACTCGCTGATGTCCCGCTGTCGTTGAGAAACTTCCCATTGAGGAGTCGGAATGACTGGTTTATGATGTCCCGTTGGTTGTAATAGACATTCCCAGTAATGGAAACACGCATCTTCTCATTATCGCGTATGAAACGCTCTACTTCTTGCATATCATTGGTAATTTCGTTGTCCTATTTTATACACTGGCCGTTCAAAACTTCTTTTCGTCGTGGCGTGGTCTTTCATCTGCCATGCGATACAGGCGGCAGTGAGTAAGTCAAAGTGTCGGGTTGTAAGTCGTGGGTCGTTCTCAGTATCAATCAAGTCGTTTCTGGTATACCCCTTGCATTCATTGATGAGATCGACATCGTTCAACTGTATTAAACCATCTTCTACGGCTTTTGCAAATGCGAGCAGCATCTTAGGTTTTGTCAAGGCGTTCGTATTCCAGCCGTAGTTTTTCGGGATTGCCTGTTGAATGACGGCTGTCTGCTTTCCTTCGGTTCCGTACTGTAAAACTCCTTCTTGTTTGCAGATTTGAATGACGGTATCGAACTTATTATTCTCAATCGCCGTTAAACAGTTACCGAATATATCGTTCTCTCGCTTTACCTCGTACCCGAATGACTCTGGTTTAATCGTGTTGCTATGAAAGGTCGCACACACTTGGGCCGGGATAGTGTCAAAGTCTATAAATACTGATGTAGATGAGTCTAGTCCCACTCCTCCTGCTACATCATGTCCTGATGCGAACCTATGCCCCGGGTCGTATTCCTTGAATATCTTGAGTCCAGCGGTTTCTCTGATAGGCTCTTTAGCCACCTGAGCTTCGACGCTCTCACGGTTGAAGAGAACATCCTTTCCGGCGGATGGCTTGCACATTCTCTCTCCCCAAAAGTCTTCATCGTCCTTTTCCATCTGGTCAATATCCGCCAAGGTGTAGCGTTCCCAGGTTGGCTTTCCGTTTTCTTTGATAGGGATTATTAAAACGACTTTCTGAGTGCTCTTCTTCGTAATTAAAGTGTGGACATTCCCAGCTTCTGAAATGTAGTTCGCTGTGTAAATAGCTGAACCATTAACGGCGAGTCCTGTTCGAGCCTCTTCCATGTTCTCCCAAATGCTTTTTGTCTTTCTGGCGCTTCGTAGAGTAGTACGGTTCTCAAAATCCTCGTACCAAATTAAGTCTTGCCGGTTCTCCTCTTGGATGGCTCCACGCTGATCCGTGCCTACGGTATCGGCCTTAACCTTTACGCCTGTAGCAGTCGTAAAGGAACTCATTCTCTCTTCTCTCTTTTCCTTTGTATCAGTGAATATCTCAGGGTAATACTCATGCACCTTTGAGAGCATGTTATAGATATCCGTTACTATCTGCGTACTGTTGTCTCCATCGGCTGAGAGGACCTTGATGTACTTTCTAAACTTATCCGTATCGTTCGCTATACAGTAGGCCAGAAAGAGCTTAGTCTTGGCTGTCTTTGCCGCTCCTCTAAAGGCTACATCCACGAATGACCGTGTAATACCCCAGTAGGCTTTAAGATTCTCTCGGTCTATATCCTTATGAAAGGTGGCGTCTTCTGATGTGAAGTATCGCGGGAAGAAATACCGACACCAGATATTAAACTTTAAAAGGACTTCTTCATCCGTATTCTCCCTGTTAAAAAGGAATACGGCTTTCTTTAGCTTCTTATCATTCCCCGCTAGTATGTTTTGCAGTTCCATCGAGAAATGATTTTACAGCTTGATCGGCTCTTTCCTTGGCTTCTTTGTCTGGTATAAAGCTCTCTCCATCCTTTCCTGTTACCTCTGTTCTTTCGCTGTAGTGTTCCTTACCAAGAGTCTTTGTGAGGTGTTTCGCTACATCAGTCTGGACTCGTAAGAGATCAACCTGGACAACACCTTCACTATTTTTCGTTTCGTATTCTAAAGTTCTGTCGAGGACTTTTTCTGCCTTCTCTAGCATGTTCAGTCGTCTAAGTTTGTCCTTGAACCATGCACTAGTCGTTATCTGCTCTGCGTAGTCTGGCTCATACCCTGCTTTTATGGCTGATTTAAGCCCATTTCCGAATGTCTCTGAGTTTGGATTCACATATAAATCCCAACACATTTTCTGCCTTGGGTCTAGTTGGTATTGATTTGCTCCATTTGGATTGCTTGGGGCTGCCATTTTCTTGATTATTTCTAGTGTTGGCTTGTTTAAGCCTTTTCTTCTTTCGGCGATCGGGTAAGTGCTTTTGCCACCTATCCGTCTGACGTATCGAACGGTAGGGTGCTAGTGCCAAGTGACTTTATCCTTGTGTGCCGTCGATGGTATTAACCAGTCGCCGAGAAAAGAAAAACCTGTGCTTATGATACAGGCTTTCCCTACAATGGTTCAAGTTCTATGTCAATACGATAGATGCTTTGTCTTCTTACCAGTGGCCCACTTCCTCTCCCTGTCAACCTCGCTCTCGTAGAAGCCTATCCCTTTAGCCCTCTCTAGGCTCATTATACCCTCTAAATGTCGTATAGAGCGTTTTAATGCCTGTAGGGACTCGATCAGAGTAGCTTCGGTGTATTGGTGTCCTTCCATACCTACTTCTTGTGCTGGTTAAGACTATTTACTTTTGATGATTGCCTCGGTAAGTATCTCTTCAAGGTGCTTCAGTCCGCCGATACCACCGGCACTGTTTATCTTTTTCATTACCTCCTCCACCAATTCCTTCTCTCTCTTAGCTACTGCGGTGGTGATGGCTTGGTGAAAAGCGTAAACAAGTTTTTTCACTGATGCGTCCATTATTTTATTCCACTCATCCGATGGGAGTTTTCCGTCAGAAATTTCTAAGAGTTTTTGCATTTCCTCAAAATGACCGCAGTCCTCAATAATATCTAAGACATACCTTGGATAACCGGTTTCTTTCTCTTTATCCCACTCAATGCTTTCACTCTGGAGATGGCCACTTTTGAGATGGCATGTACAGAACGGGTCTGAGCACTGCGCCTGTTCTCCAGTCACCACATCATCATTAGCCGTTGAAGTCATCTCGGTCTTCAATACCTGGTAGCACTTCTCACAACAAGGCTTTTCTTTTTTGGTAGGCATACTAGAGCTGGTTAAAGAATGACTCTGGTGTGTCGCCGGATGCGAGGTGGTCAATGAAGCCCAACCATCTACAATGCCATTCAGGAAAGAAATCCAAGAGTTCAAGATCCCACCCCATAGCCTTGCCGAGAGATTGCCAGAAGAGAGGGTCGAGAAATGTCTCGCTGGGTGCGGGCATATGCTCGTCTACTCTGACCCATCCAGTGAGTTCATCCCACTTTCCATAGCCAGATTCCGAGGCTTTCTTGATTGCTTGTTCGATTGTCATACTAGAGCTTTATGAGGTTAGACACATTTAGGATTATCACATTCACTCCACTCTTTCCTCGGATACGGTTGAGCGCAGATGTGGCATTCAGGACGTCCAGCATGGAAGCATTCTTGGTGGATGTGCGCTGTGTACTTTTCACCACACTTTTGACATGTTCGTTCCTCTTCTTTAGATAGTGGCATACCCTAGTCGTTATCCTGGAACTGGTAGCGTTGGTCAAGTACATCGAGTATCGCCTGTCCGATGTGGATAGCTTCTTCGTTCTCTCGAATGGCGGAAGCGTGACCTTGCTTGTACAGACGGACATCTCTCTCGGCCCGTGTCTCTTTTTTTGAGCGCTTTTTCCTTAGTGTCTTTGGGTCCATACTTGTTTATTATGATTGGTTAGACTGATGCCGTTTGTCCATTTTCTCTAGGCGTTTTCCCAGAGCACAGTTACAGTAGTGCTTCACTATCCGTGCGTTGGCTACAACTTTTGTCTGTGGACCGCCGAACTCATCACCAAAGTCAGCATGAGCGATTGATTCGCCGACATACTCCGTACTGAACCCCTTGTCCCAGCAGTTCTTGCAGTTTGGAATTTTTACTTCGCTTGCTTTCATATCGTTATTTTTCAAGGCTCTTAGTGAGTTATTAGACTGATTTTATGACATGTAGACGGTGAGTGATTCTGTTGTCTTTCCACTTACTCGGATACTGCGGGTCGTAGACGCATTTCCCATTTTTATACACAACAGCGTGAGCGTATGTTTTCCATTTCAGACTGTCTCCGCAAACTATGTGAGTTCCTTTCTTTGGCGGCGCTGTACACTCTGTCCAAAAAACAATATAGCCGTGCTTCCTAAAAAACTTTTTTACTCGTTTCATCCAGTCTTTTCTTGGACGAACAAAAAATGGGACATTCTCTGGGTGTAGATTCAGAAAGTAAGCAATACAGTCAGTCAAGCACCCTTGTTCACGCCTTAATCTTAGTTCGTTCATAATTTCTTTTCTGGTTCTACATTCCCTAAATAAATTCCTTTCGGTTCAAGCCCAGTGTGGTAAAAGTAGTTTTCTCTCGACTGTCTACAGATGCAAGTATAGTCCACGAGAATATGATTTCATAATTTAACTTTTAGTTGGTTTTGTTTCAACACCTTCTTCCTTCACTATCTTCTCAAGCATGGATATGACATCCTTGTATATCGGAAGATACTTTGCATAGAGTGTCGCCCTGCCAAGTCCGAGGTCGGCGACAAGTCTCCCTTCTCCGTCGTAGTACACTTTCACATTTTCCTCGGCATACACAGAATCCGGCGTACCTTCTTCGCTCCTCCTCCACTCCGGACGCTTCTCTCTCCTTTTCCACGATGACTTTCCCGCCTTTATTTCCCTGTGGATGAAAAGGCTTTCTAAGTATTTGACTCTAGATTCAAGGGTCTTTTTCATATACCTATAGTGAGTTACTTAGCACCAGACACACGGGTTCTGATAACACGGGCTTCCGTTATGGCAATGAAATGGTGGATTTTGGTACGGCTGACATGGGTACGGATAATGAGGCAACGGGCAAGGCGGGCAGATATGGATGTCATTTTGTTTCTCATTGTGCTCTTTCTCCATCTTTTTTACCATCGCCCAAAGCTCTTCAATTGTTGGTTTATTTTTCATACCTATACTGTGAGATGGATTAGACTAGAACCTGTCTCTTTTGTCCCTCTGGCTCTTTAATGGTGAGGAGATCATATACCAAGTGTCTTAAATGCTAGTCCCATACCAAACGTAACAGCGAAGGCACTGAGAAATATACAAACGATTACAAATGCTGACGCGAGAACTACCTCCAACATTCCATTGAACATACTCGTTTTATTATTTATTGGTGGTTACTTTAGAAGCCAGACGAACCCGAGAATTAGAGCGCCAAGAATGATTGCCTGCCCTGTCTCAATACCCTGTGTAGCGCTTAGAAAGCTCGATAGCTCTTCCATATAGGTTTATTTATTGGTGGTTAGACGGTCAGCTTCTCGATTTCGCTCTTGGCGTACTCGATTTGCCTTTGTGCCTGGAGGATGCTAGAAATCTTGTTTACATCCTCAATTGGCAGATACCAGACTTTCCCGTCCGACTTCGTAACCTTAATGTGCAAGTCTGATTGTTCAAACTCGTAAATATCCTTCTGTGCAACGCTTTTTATCCGCATATTCCTTTACTTACTTTGATTAGCGACTCATTGCCCAGGCAATTCCGAAAACCGTAAGACACCCAGCTATAAATTGTATTGCGTCAGCGCCGTCCTTATTTATGATGATTTCCATATCCCATAATTGAGGAGTTGTTCTTGTGTGTAAGTATTTCCAATTTTTTCTATTTTCATACCTGAGAGAGTGATTAGTTATTTTTATTTAGCTGCTGGGCGTATTTTATGAGGTCTGAGATGGTGGGTGCTTCTTTCATGGCCTGACGTATCTTTTCCTCGGGAACCCTGTAGAACAGCCATATAAAGCGTTTCCAGGGGACTTGGTACTTAGCGGCTACTTCTTCGGCTAGAGCCTGATAACTGAAATTCGCTTTTGAGACTGGCTTCTTCTTGAAGCGATCCAAATCTATTTTTATTTTCTCCATACCTCTTAATGCTTTAGATGATGGATTAGACTACTAGTTCCCACCCATTGTACTCGCCTAAACTTTTGAACTTAAGCGGTTTATCTACCGGAACAATATACTTCGGTTTAAGTCCACCGCAATAATCCAAAGCCGCCTTGTATGGAACCTCACCTGTATCCCAGTCTTTGTTATCTTCCAACCAGTCGCATCCAGAACACGAACCGTAACCGTCGATGTAGTAAAACAATCTATCTCCATCTTTTAGAACCGCCAAATACTCTCCCTGATACCCGCCACCTTCCTCGAAGCTAACCAGCTCCATGTTATTGACTGCGGCTAAAACTTCTCCGTAGTTTTCTGCTTTAATAGTTGTCCTTTTTTCTTCATTCATATACTTATTCTTTACCCTTCCTCGGAAGGAAGACTTGAGTTAGGTTTAGTGTTGTTTAGAGTATTTCTCTAAGTATTCTTCGGCTATATCCTTATACCACCATAAAATTTGATCTACTCTACTTGGTGAAATGCTTAGTATTCTTCCTATTTGGCTTAGCGTGAGTTGCTTTGGGCCGTTTCTCAAATCATAAGCTATGCTTGCTCTCTCTAGTTTCTCATCAAGAGTGATTCTTTTAACTTTGTTCATATTTGTTCATATTCTAAATACTGTTTCTTCGCATTTTCCAACCAGTTCTCGTGTTTACATCCTGGCTTTGTCATCTGCCTGAACGCGTGTACAGCGCAATATATCTGGTTGAGACTCTGTGCTAGTCTCTGCTCTCTTTTTGTAGTTCTTCTGCCTCTGGCGACATCCATGTCTACATCTTCGGCGTCAGAGTAGCTTGCTATATACTCACAGAGCCTAAGCATCTTTTCGTGATTCATATCTTTTTTTAATTTCCCTAAAAAATTGATTCCAACTCTTGTATCGACCGTTCTCTTTTTTTAGCCACTCATGGAGATCATCCTCCAACCTGGCGCTCATGAATTGTTTATACTCGGTTTTCTTTCTTCCTGCTCCTTTTCTTTTTCCTCCCCATTTGTTTTCCATAACTTGATTGTTGTCATACAGATTGTCATACATTACCTCCCCGACAAGATTACTTCGTGGTAGGGGTTGGGTGGCTAGTCTATTCAGTGTGTAAAGTGCTCGTCTCCTTCATCATCGCTAGCCCGTTCCCCGTGACAGGTACGAATAGGGTGGCATCAGATTCATCGAAGGCTTCTCCTTTGAAAGACAGATGTCGGCCAGGGAGGCAGAGTAGAGTGATCGTGTTGACCGTGCTCTGGGCTGAACCTGGATTGTATCTATCTTCCAATGGTATTCAGTTATTGGTAACTGACATATCGTAAACCGTACAAACAAAAAACTCCTCTGGACACCTACCTACCTTGCGGTAAGTGAGGAGTCCAAAAGAGTCTTGGCGACATGATTTGTTACTCCTCTACGGGTGTCCCTCACACTAAGCAGTGAGCGCTTTATCTAACAATCTGATTGTAGCACGGGTACTGAAAAACGCGCAAGCTTTTCAGACATTTCTATTTTTGGACCTAGAGTTATAGCACTTCTGAGAGCAGACCTTCGCATGAAATCCAGTAAATTCTTTGGTACAGACTTCGCAAAATATTACGACTTTGTTCTTTTTATACGAATAAGGAACCTTATATTCACCTCTAGTTGTCCCCCTTTTCCTGTGGCACGACCAACAAACTGCGTCAACTTTAAATCTATTTTCTCCATCATATCCATAAGCATGGTCGTAGCACTCAGACTTTCCGCCACAGTCTTTGCAAGGAATTTTACTGAAATGCGGGATTCCTCCACGGGCTATTTTTTTCCTCAGTGCTCTCCGTGCACTGTGTCTCTCCGGATATCTTTTCTGAGATTCCATTATCCACAAACTGTGCTTCTTCTTTTTTTCTGCTTCTGTCATAGGTTTAAACCAAAAGTGGAGACCACCTTGCGAGTAATCTCCACTTCGGGCGCAAGGTTAATTAAATACATCTCTATTATACCACAATAGTCCCTACTTCCTTTCACTCAAATACCAGTCCACTGCCTTTGGTTCCTCCGTGTAATAGTCAGAATCTAGATATCCTTTTTTCGCTAGCCAATTTGAGTAGTCCCAGAGAATAAGCGAGGCGATCACCTCTGCTCTATCGCCGTTCGCAATACACTTTTCTATATCCTTTATGGTCATATCAGTTTCTTGTAGTAGGCGATTAAAGCTCTTTTAAGACTTCATTCGCCGCGTCTTTTAGCTTCTTTACTTTCCATTTCATTTTGCTGTCGAGCGTTCCTATCACCTCTACTTCCTCGTTTTGGCCTTTTACGAGAGTCATCCAGTCGTATAAGTCCATAACTACAAATGATTCTTGAAACTCTGCTTTGCGTGGGTTTCTAAATACCAGTACTGATGTTCTTCCTGACTTTCCTTCTTGGCTTTGAGTCTGTTCCATCCAGTCAATGACTTTGAGAGTTTTCTGGTTCTTGGCTTCCATTTCAATGTCGAATTGCGGGAGATTGATGTCGTTCTTATCTAGGCCGTTTCCGCTTCCATAAGTCCTTTGGGCTTTGCTATCAAGATGTTCGCGGAGTACCTCGATAAGATGATTTTCGTAGCGGTTTCCTTTGTTTTTGGCTGATCGTGGATTCATAGCTGTCATTTAATCACTTCGTTTTCTTTTAGAACCGCCACCAAGTCTTCGGTCTTTACTGATACATACCTGTTTCCATTGTCGTCTTGCTCGAACCAGATATGTACCTCGTCTTTTTCTCTAGGCATTGAGATATCTTCCTTCTTCATGTCGAACCATTCGCTCATACTTGTTTTCTTTACTCACTTACCTGCTCTCTACTCTCACCGTTTTCAACCACCTCCTTTAGATGGTTGATTTGAGGAGATTAGTTAAATCCTTTTGGTAACTCGTTGATTGTCGGGATTTCTTTATGACTATCTACTATTTTAGCAGCTTCTTCTAGACTAGGGGTTTTAGGTTCAGTAATGTCTCGGTTTGGTAAAGCTACGTGGAGATCGGTTGCTTTCTTTCCGGCGACCTCTTCGACCAGGATTCTGAGGCTCTTCACTTCGTCTGAGAGTTTCACAAAAGCAGCCGAAGCCTTATCCAGACGAGCGTTGAGTGCTGCTATTTCGTCGTTATTGGCCTCTGGCTTCGCGTAGGAGGCGTTTTCTGTAGGAATTGGTGCTTGTGGCTGTCCTTCTGGTCTAGGCGTAATTTCAACGCCATTTTCATCATAGATTACCCAGTACGTTCTTTTCAGGTCTTTCGGGTCTTGAGCCTTCTCAATCTGGAGTGTTCGGTTCTTCAGTGGATTCAGACCTTCCAGTAGCCGGTTCAGTGCAGCGGTGGCGTAGAGATATGTTTCCTCCTCAGTATTGTCGTCATGCTTCCAAAGTACGCCGAATGACCACTGCGGCCCGAACTTCCCCTCTTTCTCGATACCTGAGTCAAAGTGAAATTTGAATGTCTCGCGCTTGTTGTTGAGGAATTTAGGGTAGTTCATAGTTAGAAGCCAAGTTCTTGTTTAGTTTCCTTACCTGCTTTGAGAGCGACTACGTCGCGCCTGACTAATTCGTTTACGATTGACTTGAGTTCAGTATACGCTGATTCTAGGTTCTCACCTTCTTTGACTTCGGCCTTGATAGAGTAATGCACGTTTACTGGTTGGAACTGTTCTACCTGTACGGTCTGACCCTTTGAGTAAGTAATTTCCGATATTTTCATACATGCTTCTTATTACACTTCCAATTATCACAGACACAAAGACCATCACCTCTCTTGGAGCACCGCCTATAGTGGTAGTCTCCTGGTTTCGCTTTACATTCAGTACATCCTGATAGGTAGTCTTCAAGCTTTACTCGGTAGTCAGTATCAGCGTTTCTTTGGACTTCGATAAGCCAGTATCCGATCGCCGTTGCTACGATAAGTGACAGACCGCCGAATACTACATGCCAATTACTCATAATCACACCGACTATAGGGACGAGGATTGTCACTGTAGACCAAACCATTCTTAGTCCTTCTCCTGGGTTCTTGTTCATAGTTTTTCTATAATGGCTTTCACGTCCTCTACGTAGTATGAGTTAGCGTTGTTTGCTACCAGACCGTTATGGCTCCGAACCATCTCCCATGTACCGAGGCTCTCATGGCGCTTCAAACGCTTGGCAGTCCACTCTGTAGCGCATTCAAGGTCTTTGGCGCACTTGATGGTGTTCGGGTGGTACTTCTGATGGATTTGATAATACCCGAATGACCAGCCGCTGTCTCCTACTCGATCAGCTCGGCACTGGCTTTCCTTGAGACAAAGAGCAACAAGGATTTTCCAGTCGAGATTATACTTCTCAGCGATGGGCTTGATTGTCCCGATGACGGAGCCGCTGACGCTTGATACTTGAGTACCACCAACGACATCCGCCACCGAGACGGTATTTGTACCACGGCTTGTCCCGTCTTCCATCGGCGCCTCTTCTGACCGCTCGTGAGATTGGTCTTGCGCTTGATTTCCGACCTGGGCCGCAGCATTCTCGAAGTTCCAGACACCGCGCGACTCGTACCAGTTAGAGATACCGTCAATAGCGACTGTCCAAACCATGAGATTGATGATAAAAAGAGCTACTTTCTTGTTTGACTTCTTGTTGTACTGGCTCCACTTCTTCTCTCCGCATTTCACGCACTTACAGCGGATGAGGTTGTGCTTCTTCTTCGCTACTTTGATTTCGATTCGACGCTTGATGATTTTTGTTTTGACCATACGGTTAGGTGTTCACCCACCACCGTATTATTTCTTAAGTAATTCCTGAAAGTATTTAACGCCTTTCTTTGTTGGAGCAAACCGAGAGTAAGGGAATGATTCTACTGTCTTGAGGTATCCAGCGGTCCGTAACTCACGGCAACGGCGGACTAACTCTGTACTCACTTTCTTTCCCTCGATGATGGCACCTGCAAGGAACGCTGGGATGATTTCTCCGTCTCTTTTGATCGCCCGAGCTATTACTAAGAATGATTTGTTCATATTTTTATTGTTCTGGTATTTCTTCGTCTGCTGTCTCTTGGTTATCGCCCTGGAGTTGGGTCATTTCTCTTTCTCGAAGCATTGACTCGTGCTTGACCCCGAGATACCAGGCCATGTGTCCGACTTGTTCGACTGTGAAGCCTTCGATGTTTGAGTCCATGTAACTATCCAACTGACTATGGCTCCATCCCTGTACGTCTTTCATACTTATTTCTTTGACCACTTAGCGAGGGCTACATGGCTGCGGAGGAGGGTCTCTTCGGCGATCTTACCGAGAAGCCACTTCTTGAACTCTGCGACTGTCCCGACGAATGCGTAGTACATACTGTTTTTTATTATGGCTTATCAGGTGAGAGAGGAGAGTGAGCTATCAGACGCAGGTTATATTGTGGGTCTGGCTGTGCTCTCCTGTCTCATCTGTACCTAGTATAGCATGCGGACGCTAAGCAGTCAATAGCTTCTTACTTTTTGGCTTACTCTTGCGCTTTCTTGGCCTTTTTGCGATGGCTCTCATGTGCTCCTTCCACTCGTCTTTTTCTTCCTCTGTCATCTTGCTATATCGGTGATTGGCGAGGGCTTGTGCAGCTTGGTTTTTCATACAGTATTATTGCTATTCAGATCAATATCGCTTTCTACTTCATTTCCCCAGACATCCCAGCCTGGAGTCTTCTCTCTGGCAAACATTTCTAGGAATGGTCCAGTAGATACCTTCTCTATCATCTTTCTCATCACCTCTGGTTTCACAGAGTGCCCTCCACGCGGAGCATCAAACCCGGTGACTCCTTGCTGGCGTTTACCATCAAGCACTTTATATGGAACCATGCCTCTTACACCAAACAGACAGTGCTCAGTATTGCCACGAAAGTACTGTCCTAAACCAAATCGGTCTTTTTTCCATGTAATCATGGTCTTATAGTCAAACCCCCACTCTTTCATGACCCTTAGCCCGTCCGGTAAAAAATTATTTGTTACCCAAAGGTATAGGTGGGCGTTCTCATCAATAACTTTATAAAGTTCCCATCGAAGATCGCAAATATCATTAGTCTTCATCAAGGGATAGTGCTCATCAGCACCTCTCTTAATTTTACCCCCTCCTGTTTCCATCCACGGTGGGTCTGCGTAAATTGTTTTATATTTAATCATATTCCCTACTTTAGCATACGCACGTTAAAAAGACAAGAAAATACCACCCTTTCGAGTGGTAATTCCCAGAGAGAACTAGGTGTCTGTCCGGTTTTCAGTCTTTACGGATATGACGTTTTAGCGGTTGGGGAGTGGACTGCTCTTTCCCCTACTCTCTGACGCCTCTGACAAGGCGTCCTAAGTAACTGTTACCCATACACAGTCTACACCCTATGCCCGCATGTTGTGGAGTGCTTTCGATACTTCCTTGAGGACGAGTCCGAGAGCGACCGTCATCTCATTAGGGAGATTGAAGAGCGAGAGATTCTGGAGAGCGAAATCGATCACTAGCGCCAGCGCCATCATACCGATTGACCAGCCGAGCGATTGGAGGCGTTTCTTTAGTTCAGGGTTCATAGTCACTTCCTTTCCAGTTTATTTTTTAGCCAATTAAACAGTCTTTTCAGGATTTCGCGTAGGGCGTCACTTTCAGTCGGGAGTGGTCTAGGAGACGGCTCTGGTACTGTAGGGGCCTCTGGCGTAGTTTTTGGTGCCATAGGGACGATTTCTACAGGGATGTTAGCAGTCGAGCTTGTCTCTCCAATTACGGGGATTGAAGTAGCGATTCCGGGGTCTGATGTGACGGCCTGAGCGAGCGGTTCAAAGATTCGGTAGGAAACAACGTGATAGGTGTTGGCCTCCCATTCTGGGGCAAGGTCGAGCGGATCAATTCTTTTTTTGGTAGCGTTGTCGTAAACGAAGAAGTGCTGCGGTACTCCGACTTTCCGGTAATGGTCAGTTTCCGCGATACAGTAGCGAACATTCGTATTGGCTACTTTCCCGAGATACTTGAAACCGAGGTATTCTGCCATTTTCGGCGTGATGAGAAGACAACCAGCGGAGTATCCAGCGTTCTGAGTCAGCCACTTGTTGAGCTTTGACGGGTTAGTATCCCGAGTCCCATAGACTTTAGCAAGGTTTGTCCCAGAAGTGATGTAGCATGCGGATTGCGCCAGCGTATCAGTACAAGCACCTAGTTTCTCTGCGGCCCATTTCTTATCCTTTTGGCTGTAGTAGCTCATGGCGTCATGTTAGAGATTATTTTTACCCCGACCAGTTCTTTTACTCTCTCAGGGACTTTCGGTTCGGGATACCACGGGGTTGGCTCGTACTTAGGCCCGTTGGCTATGATTCTTGGTTCGAGGAAACTTGGCTCTTGGTTGGCCCAACGGATGGCCAGAAACAATAGACAAAGAGAGACAACAACGACACAAAACATACTCCCAACAAACCACAGAATAATTCTTCTTGATTCTTGCTCATTTATAGGCGTTTTTTAATGATTTCTGCCTAGAGCGTATCTAGGTCTTTAGCCCCTCACCCCAGCCGTAAGGCTGAGACTAACTACTAACCCTTCCGCAAAGATTAGTTATTATCCCGTTATAGCGGGAGTGAGAGGGCCGTCCGTAGACAGCCTCTTGGAGTCAGGTGTGTACCTGAAACATGAGATCGTAGAGAACGGGGATGTCGTTGCATCCAGACTCCCACCGACGTACTTCATCGTCAAGCGCCTTTTCCGGCATCTCCTTTGAGTGCTTCTTGTAGTAGGCCGCCGAAATGAGTTGGCGGATGGTCATCCGATTGCGGAGGAGGTGGTTCTCCACCGCCACCCTGAGAATGCTCATGAGAGGCTCCTTGCTTGAAAGTTTCCCAGCAATCACGGGTACAGAATACCCGACCCATTGTTTCCCTGGCATACGGCCACGGACACGGTTTCTTACACGTTTGGCAATACACTATTGACTCCTGAAATGAACGGCGGAGGGAAGAGGTTGTAGCACTCTACCCAGCGTTTAGGCCCCTCCCCTCTACCGTGTGGCGGAGGGGAAAGTCCTATAGGGCATGAAGCAGGCTAAGTAGCGTTGGATATTTTACCACTCCCAAAACAGTGATAGTAGTTCCGACTATGAGTACTATTTTCTCAAGCCTTGTAACACGACCATTTGTCTTTATCGTCTGCTTCTCAATGGCGGTTGTCTTTATTACTAAGTCTTTGATGTCGTTTTGTATCGCGATGAGAACGTGTGATGGCGTTCCTGATTGCCGAGCAAGTAGGGCAATGTCATCCATCTTGTCCTCAAAAGCATCGAAATACTTCTTTAAGTCTGCAGGCTTCATACAAGCAAACCAAGGGCGAATCCAGCGATCGCCGACCCAGTGGCAATTATCCAGTTAACCGATGTAAATCCTTTCCACCACCATATGGCCTTGGTCTTCCAAACCTCTGTTGTGAACTGACCGAGTTTCCCTCCGTTAGAGTCTTTTGATGGACTCTTTCTTGGCACGATTTTACCTGCTGTTCTGCGTGGCATATTACTTGGCCGGAGTTTCCGGTGCTTTAGGTTTATTAAGTTCGGCTGCAAGTTTCGTCTTAACGGCGTTGATTTGACCAGTCAGTATTTCCTGCTGCACCATGAGTTTACCGTATTCCGCGTAGAGTTCTTCCATAGTTATTTCTTGATGGTTAATTCTTCTACTGGAGCTTCTACTTCGACAGCTTCGAGAGCGGCTATCTCGGCTTTGACGGCCTCTTCTTTTTCAGATGGGATAGCAAGTTTCTCTGCCTCTAATATGAGAGTATTCACTTCATCGAGCTGTGGCTGGTAGAGGTCGAGTTCTGACTGATATTTAGCTGCCTCACGAGAGAGGATGGATTCAATCTGCGACTTCTTTTCGAGGAGTTCATCGAGTCCGACAATGACGACCTTCTCTTCTGAGTAACGGAGCTTGTTATCTACTTTTTCGTACATAGTTGTTTAGTTAAAAAACATAAAGAAATTACTGTTTGTAGCAACGCTATTCGTCTCCTCTGTACCGAGCGAGTAGAATGTGCTCGGATTCTTGGCTGTTTCGTAGGTGGTAATCGCCCAGTCTTCGCTCCGCTCCACATTCGAGATACGGATTTCCTCTAGTTTAGCCGGATAGAATCCTCCGTCTTTCCATCTTGCGAAGTAGAGGTCCTGTCCAGCGGTTACGTTCGTTGTTGTGCTGTCGTTTCTTACTCTGACACCATCCAGAAATACTTTCATTGTAGAACCACTGTGCGTCACTACGAGATGGTGGAAAACACTATCATCATAGGGAGCAGCAGAAACGAGGTGGTCGTTGGCGAATCCGAGATACCCGATTTCGTTTCCATAAGTTCCAGTAGACCAGAGGTTGTTTCCACCAGCCTGCCCACTCGCAACGAACTGTGAGTTCGGGGTAGATGCTATGTTGAACCAATGTTCAATCGTGAAAGCGTCATTCCCATCAATAGCCGAAGCCCAAGAAGTGTTTATCGCCTGGTCATCTGTACCGTCAAAGTCAATGGCCTTATAGATTTGCCCCGTTACGAGGTCGCCGGAAGTCATCGTCCCGGCGGTTGTCATGTCATACCCATTCGAGGTCGAGTCGAGAAGTTGCGGGGCCGAACCAGACGGGTCTTCTATCATGTGCCAGGTTCCCTTGAAGTTAGCATCCCATGTACCAGTCGGGTCGCTCTGGTCAGTCGAGACTGAAGAGTTCCCGTAGTACATGTAGACTTCCGTACTCGTTGTCCCATCTATGGTGGCCTGGACCCAGACGATTATCTGCCCCGTGGTCGCCGAGTAGAAGATGCGTTCGTAGTCGAGTTCAACACCACCAGTTGTTTCAAACCGAATATCATACCCGCTGGAGTTTTCCACCTTCCCTCCGTTAGCGACCGTCTTTATTGCTGTGTCTGTATGAGAGACGAGAAACGGGAAGTCGGTCAGAGAACCAGCCCCAGACACTTTTGTAGCGTCTACGGTTATTTTCTTTCTATAGGTATACCCGTTGGAGTAGGCCATACTAGCAGGTTGCTACACATCGCCATTTAGATGTCACTGTGTTCCATACGAATCCCACATCCAAACGGTTAGTCGATACTGTTGTGGTTGGAAGAGCCACTGTCGAAGCCTCGAACGAAGATCCCCAGGTAATAGCTCTTGCTCCTGTTCCAGTAATCGCAATCCAGAGTTTCTGTCCCTCAGTCGGAGTTCCTGAAAGGTTTGTCGTGAAACTTGTGATGTCTGCTGCCTGAGCTGTAAGTGAATAGAAATCCACGTTATCCGTGTTGATTGTTGGAGTAGCGGATGATGTAGTCGTTCCGGTTCGTGGAGTAACTCGTTTATTCGTCAGAGTATTCGTTGAAGAGATAGAAGGGATAACGAC
>Ga0268298_10000735_pt1 | contig 41296 bp, 37 predicted proteins | sample WWTPWeurt_MetaG_FD_194462 | JGI IMG/M metagenome (GOLD analysis project Ga0268298, IMG submission 194462) | Activated sludge microbial communities from WWTP in Nijmegen, Gelderland, Netherland - WWTP Weurt | ecosystem: Engineered > WWTP > Aerobic digester > Activated sludge | place...
GCCTTGATCGCCTGTTGCCGCATCACCGGCAGGGCGGCTCGGCCGTGCTTACGACCGTCGGTAGTTCTTTTGCATTTCATTAGCATATTTTATCATGTTTGTGACAATGCTTTCTGAAAAGTTAGTATTTCGAGTAGAAAAGTGCTTCACGTCATTCAAAAAGGATCGATATGAAGAACGGGAAGAGCCGGCATATTATTTATTTAGCTTTATTTTCAATTATCTCAATCTCAATTTACGCGACAATTGAATTATTAAGTATCGCAGATATCTGGGTGCGCATTTCAGATGGAACGCGAATTGTTTCAATTGAAATAAACAATGAAGAAATATTATATTCAAGGGATGGACGGGATGCAGATTTTTTCATTAGCTGCAACCCGAAGCATGGGTTAAATAAATTAAAAGCAAAGCTTTCTACAGTAGCCGAAAGCAAAGAGGTAATTCGAGAGTGCAGCTTCAGAAAGAATTCCCATCGGTGTTCCATGACAATTTACGTAAGCAACGAAAACCTAGTGTGCAGTGACTGCAACCATTTACGATAGGTGAGATATGGCAAAACAACCAAATATCGCAGAACAGGTATTTCTCGACGCGTTTGAGGCTCAGCGGTTAGCGATAAACGAAGCAGGCCAGTCCAATCTTCCAGGACAAGAAAACGGCCCGTACGATGCCTATAGGCATCTCCTCCCGTTCTCTTGCCCACCAGGCGATTTCTTCCACCGTGTCACAGTCGGAGAGCACCGCAGCGATCGCCATCACCAGAATCTCCTGGAAGTCATGCAGCTTCCCGTTGCTCGGTCGCCGCGGGTCCTCAATTTCCTTCAGGCAGTCCAACAGTGTCACCCCCTTCTTCGCAGCCATGGCGTCCATCCAAAAGACGAGAGTAGACGCGATTTCCAAGGGGTTCACAAGATGTATGCATAAGGCGCTGATCGTGAACGAAATTCTTCATGGGGAAATGACAGAGGGAATTGCGGGCCGAGTGCGGAAGCCCTGGGGGATGGAGAGACCAATCTATGGGTCAGTTGTTGCGCGAACGAAGAAACGTGGAGGAGGGCGGGGTGAACATCAATAAGATCGGTTTCTTCGTCTTTGCGCTCTTGATTATTAGCATCCTTATCTTAATTTTATTTCTAGAGAGGCCTGGACGTTTCTTTGCCTTTACGCTCGCGGGTTGTATTTTCTTGCTTATATTTGTTTACAAGACATTCGTCACTGGTTCCCGTGAAAAACAAAAGGAGAGCGAAAATGAGCTGCAATAATAACGTATCGGTGTTAAACAACCTGAGCAATACTTTTACCGCGGCAGATATTATTTATTCTGCGCTAATTGACCGAACGTCTGGCCTTCCACTTGGAACCACTGCGACAACGACTTATGGCATCGCGGGGTCTGCATTTGGAATTGCCGAGCAATATTTGATATGGGAACAGTCTGACAAGACCCACAACGACCTGGAGAGACTCGCCGTCGGATTAGCCTCAAATACTCCAGGTGTTATAGGATTTTTCTTCCTTCCAAAAAAAGTATTTGACGATAATTTCGATAATGGTGAAAACGAAGCGAAAAATCTTGCAATGCTACTTAAGCTAAGTAGCACATTAAGCAGAATGATGGGTTTTCCAGGAAACCCAATCGCGTTACCGGCTACTCAAAATTACTGCGCGGGTAAGCGATATTCACCCCCCCGCGACCCCCTCCTCCTCGACCTCGACGGCGACGGCCTAGAAACGCTCGGCCTTTCCGCCCACATCCACTTCGACCACAACGGAGACGGCGTTCTCACCGGGACCGGCTGGGTCGGCGGGGGCGATGCCCTCCTCGTCTGGGACCGCAACGCCAATGGCCGCATCGACACCGGCGCCGAGTTGTTCGGCGACTTCACTCCGCTGCCCAACGGCACCCTGGCCCCCAACGGCTTTGCCGCCCTCGCCGCCCTGGATGCCAATGGCGATGGCGTCATCGATGCTTCCGATCCTGCCTTTGCTCAACTGAGACTGTGGCGCGATGCTTCCCCCGAGGGCGGCGCCCCCGATGGCCTGACCGGCGAGGGGGAACTGATCTCCCTGGCGGAGGCCGGCATCGTGGCCCTCGATCTGGCCCATACCCTCAGGAACCAGGGGCTGGCCAATGGCAATACGCTTTCCCGGGAGGGCAGCTTCACCCGGGCCGATGGCACCGTCTCGGGTATGGGGGAGTTCCGCCTGGCCCTGGATACTTTCGATACCGAGTTCGCCGATGCCATCACCGTCCCCGAGGCCTTGCAGGCCCTGCCCAATATGGGCGGTTCCGGGAACGTGCGGGATTTGCAGCAGGCGGCGGCCCTTTCCGGCGATCTGGCCGGGGTGCTGGCCGCCTTTCAGGGCGCCACGACCCGGGAGGCGCAGCAGGCGCTGCTGGATGCGCTGCTCACGGCCTGGGCCGGGACTTCCGGCATGGACTCCCTGGAGGAGCGGGCCGAGGGGAGGTTCCGCATTCTGTACGAGGCCTTTGGCGGGGTGCGCCGCTCCAGCCATGTCGCCAGCGCCACCCATACGGCCAGCGAGGTCGCTCTGGGGGCCGGGCTCCTGACCGATGCAGGGAACAGCAGCCTGTCGGAGGAGTATCGCGCCCTGATCGCGGCGTGGCGCCAGAAGCTTGCGGTGCTGGAGGCGTTCAACGGGCAGTATTTTTTCAACTTGCCGGGGGTGAGGAGCGAGACCGCCGGGGCCAATTGGGGCCTGGCGGTGCAGGCGGGGAGCGGTGGCAGCGGGGCGGCGGCCCTGGCCATCGGCGGCTGGCCTACCCTGCGGGTGCAGTTTGCCCAGACACAGCTGGATCTCCTGCAGCAGGCCTACGACGGCTTGCGGGAATCGGTCTATGCGAGCCTGGTGCTGCAGACCCGGCTGCGGCCTTATCTGGATCGCATCGAGCTGGTCATCGACGAGACCGGCCTGCGCCTGGATGCGGCGGGGATCGAGGCGGCGCTGCAGGAGCGGCGGGGGACGGACCCGGAGGGGTTCCTGGGGGATTTGCTGGACCTGGACCGCTACGCGAGCGCCTTCCTTTCCGGAAGCAACTGGGTGGGGCTCGCCGCTTTCGATTCCGTGGTGGAGTCCTTGCCGCAGACGGCGGGGATCGCAGCGTTGTTGCAGGAGTTCCGCGTGCGGCGCCTGGGCGCGGAGAACGATTCGGTCTGGCTGACGCAGCGGGCGGATATCGTGTTGGCGGGGGACGGCAACGATACCTTGATCGGTTGGGCCGGCAACGACCGCCTGTTCGGGCAGGCGGGGAATGACCGGCTGTATGGGGGGGATGGGGGCCGGAGTGCTGGCATTTGCGGGCGGAACAACGAGCGGGCGACCAAGACATGGAGGATGGCGGCATGAGAAGGAACAGTAATCTGACGCCGATTACCCCGCTTTCGCATGGTGAAAGCAGAAGTGATTTTATTACCAGGGCTTCCAGGGGCCCGTGCAGCGCATGGGACCGGGCAAATTGCCCTCCCGCCCCCGGGGACTTTGCTCATGCCCGCCCTGGGGCGGCCACGTACTCTCCCCCTATCCTCAAAGCGTCGGGAGAACGCGATGCCCCCCATCCTCAGAGCCCTGCTGCCCTGGCTGACCGCGGCGCTGACGGCCGCGGCGTCCCCCGCCCTGGCCGATGGCCCGGGCCGCTTCTGTGGCGGAGCGGCAACGCCGGGCGACCCCAGTGACCTGGCCAGCGTGGTGGGGGATCAGACCCTGGAATACACCGTCGATCTTCCCGCCAGCCTCGTGACCTGCGCCCGGGGTTATCTGCTGGAGAAGTGCGGCGACCACGAAAGCGCCCACAAGGTTTTCGACAAGTGCATCGCCGCCGGCTACGTCGGCGCCATGATCTGGAAGGCGCTTCTGCTGGAGGACGGGACCGGTACCCCGCGGGATCCCGTGCGGGCGGCGGAACTCATGCGTCGGGCCGCGACCAGCGACGATCCGCACTACGCCCCCATCGGCAAGCTGCATTACGCCACCGCCCTCTACCTGGGCCATGGCGTGGCGAAGAACGAGGCCGAGGCGATGACCTGGTTCCGTGCCGCCGCCGCGGAGGGCAACGAGGAAGCCAGGGAATTCCTGCGCAGCGGCTACCACACCGGCTCCCGGGACCAGGCTGGCCTGGGGGCGGGCACCCCGACCGCCGCCGCCCTGGCGGGTCCGCCCCGGGGCGAGAATGCGAGCCTGCCCCAGGCGCCGGCGCTGCGTATGCGCCTGGCCGGTGAGCAGGCCCCCACCGCTGCGCAACTCCCCTCCGGCCAAGCGTCCCCCCCGCCCGCGGCCGAGTTGTCCCCGGCCGCCGGCCAGCGGCTGATTCCCCGGCAGGCCCTGCCATTGCCCGCTTGGCCTGCTGCCCCCTGGGGCATCGCCTTCCTCATCGCCGCCGCCTTCGTGGCCGGCATCCTGCGCCAGCGCTTCCTGCCCCGCGGCCCCGCCCTTGATCTCTCGCCCCGCCCATGAACGCCATTTTTCTTTCCGGCCCTGGAGCCTCCCTGGAGGGGCTGATGTACGACCTGAGCCAGGTCTTCCTGGTCCCCGTCCTGCTGGTCATCGCCCTGCTCTTCCTTTACGCCTTTTATGCCCTGGGGGCCTTCCTGTGGCAGGCTGTGCAGCGTCGGCGCGGGGTGCCCGAAGCTTTCGAGCTGTGCCATCTCAGCCGCGTCGCCCCCTTCCTCGACCGATCCGCCCTGGAGGCGGAAGCGGTGGCCCGCCTGGAACTGGTGCGCATCGCTACCCGGGTGGCGCCCATGCTGGGTCTGGTGGCGACCATGATCCCCATGGGCCCTGCGCTGCGCGCCCTGGGCGAGGGGCAGCTCCCGGAAGTGGCCACGCGCCTCACGGTGGCGTTTTCGGCGGTCATCCTGGCCCTGGTCGCCTCGGCGCTGACCTACGCCGTGGCCCACGTGCGGCGCCGCTGGTACGCCAGCGACCTGCTGGCCCTGGAACGCGAGGCAAGGGAGAAGGCATGCGCCTGACCCTGGACGACGACCCCGAGGGCGACGACCCCCTGCTGTCGGTGGTCAATCTCATCGATGTCTTTCTGGTGCTCATCGCCGCCCTGCTCCTGGCGGTGGCGGCCAACCCGATGAATGCCTTCGGCGTGGACAAGGTGACAGTCATCCGCAACGCCGGGCGGGGGGACATGGAAATCGTCACCCGCGACGGGATGAAGGTCGAGCGCTTCCGCGCCGACGGCAGCGCCGGCCAGGGCCGGGGCGTCAAGGCCGGCGTCGCCTACCGTCTGGAGGACGGCTCCCTGGTGTATGTGCCGGAGTAGTCGCCGCGGGCCATGCCTTACCATAGGCGCTTCTCCCCCGTCGGCCCCCTGCCCGCCATGGATCTCAAACGCAGTCTCCTGATCCGCATCACCGTCTTCGCCCTGGTCATCTTTCTCGCGGCGGTGGGGGTCATCCTGGAGCAGTCCCGCACCCGGGTGCGCGCCCAGATCGAGCGCACCGGCAGTACCATCCAGCAGCTCATCACCGACGAAGTGGCGCGCAGTTCCGACGCCTTCCACCGCAGCATCGACGATATCGACCTCTCCGGGCTGGCGGCCATTGGCGAACTGATCCACTTCTGCGTCGAAATCGAAGACCTCTACCTGCGACCGATCACCGCCCGCTGTTTCGAGGAACCGGGCTATTCCCCCGGGCTCCTCTCCTGGGCCATGCACCGCCTGATCGGTTCCGACGTGGTCTACCTCAGCCACGTGGGCCACTACCCCGGCGTCAAGGTGGGCGCCCTGACGGTACGCCCGGACATCGCCAGCGAGGCCGCCGACGCCTGGCGCCAGATCCGCACCGTCCTCGGCATCACCCTGGGCATCCTGTTCCTCAATTTTCTGGTCTATCGCCCGGTGCGCCGCGCCCTGCGCCCGACAGAGGAGATTCTCGACGCCCTGGGGCGCATGGAAAAGGGCGACCTCACCGTGCGCCTGCCCCGTTGCGAATTGATCGAGCTGCAACGCATCAGCTCGGTCTTCAACCATCTGGCCGACCGCCTGCAGAACACCATCGGCGAGCAGCGCCGCCTGGCCGAACGGCTCCTCACCGTGCGCGAAGAAGAAAGACGGCACCTGGCCCGGGAACTGCACGACGAATTCGGCCAGTGCCTCACCTCGATCAACGCCGAGGCCGCCTTCGCCAACGAACTGGCCCGGGACGGCCTGCCCGAACTCGCTCCCTGCGCCCAGGCCATCGCGCGCACCTCGGGCCATATGCTGGAATCGCTGCAACAGATCCTGCGCCAGCTCAGGCCGGTGGGGCTGGATGCCTTCGGCCTCGCCGCCGGCCTGGACGACCTGGTGCGGGGCTGGAACCAGCGCAGCCGGGGACGCTGCCTCTACCGGCTGGAAATCGAAGGCGAGTGCGGCGACTTCCCGGACAACCTCAATATCAACCTCTACCGCATCGTCCAGGAAAGCCTGACCAACGCCACCCGCCACGGCGAAGCGGGCGAGGTGCTGGTGCGCCTCTCCCGGGGAGCGGAGGTCGAACTCACGGTGAGCGACGACGGCCACGGCGAAGTCCCGCTGCCCTCCGAACGGGGCCTGGGCGTCCTCGGCATGCACGAGCGGGTGCAGGCCCTGGGCGGCCGTTTCAGCCTGGAAGCCCGCCAGCCCCGGGGAACCCTGGTGCGGGTGCGCATTCCCCTTGTCTCCGGCCCGGAGGTAAAGGCATGAGGGAAATCCTGGGTCTCCTGCTGGTGGACGATCACGCCGTGGTGCGGGAAGGCTACCGCCGGCTCCTGGAGCGGCGCAGCGACCTGCGCATCGTCGGCGAAGCCGGCGATGCCGCGGAAGGCTACCGCCTGTACAAGGAATGCGGCCCCGACGTGGCCATCCTCGACCTTTCGCTGCCCGACACGGGCGGCATAGAGCTCATCAAGCGCCTCATCCAGCGCGATCCCCAGGCTCGCATTCTGGCCTTCAGCATGCACCGCGACCCCCTCTTCGCCACCCAGGCTCTGCGGGCCGGTGCCCTGGGCTACGTCACCAAGAGTTCATCGCCCGATATCCTCATCCAGGCGGTCTATCAGGTCGCCGCCCGGCAGCGGGTCCTGAGCCCGGATATTGCGCCGGACATGGCCCTCACCCTCCTGGACGGCGCCGCCGACCCCTTCCGCGAACTCAGCCCGCGGGAATTCGAAGTCCTGCGTCTGGTGCTCGACGGCCACAACGCCGAGGAGATCGGCGAGGCCCTGCACATCAGCCCCAAGACGGCCCAGAACATCCATTACCAGGTGAAGGCCAAGCTCGGGGTGCGCACCGACATCGAACTCATGCGCCTCGCCCTGCGCCAGAATCTGGTGCAGTGACCCGGCAGCGCCGCCCGCAGGGCACCGCTGCAGCGCTCCGGGCTCGACTACTTGCCGCCGCCCCCTTCCTCCAGACGCGTCCGCAGGCCGTCGAAACCGGCCTTGTAGATATCCGAGAACAAAGCCCGGACCTTGTCCCGTGCTTCCTGCCCTTCGCCGGTGGCCTCGAAGCGACCGACCCACACCACCCGGCTGCCCTTGCCCTCCGGCTGGACGCGCAGCGTCGCGGAGTAGTTCTTCACCGGAATGGGCGATTCGACGATGCGGTAGCGCATCGAGCGCCCCTTGCCGTCGTAGGCCAGCAGTTCCTCGACGATGTGGGCGCCGTCCTTGACCGTGATGTCGCGCACCGCCCCGGGATCATTGTCCTTGCCGCGGGAAATGCGCGTGTCGGCCACCGCCGGGTGCCAGCCGTGGAGGCCGCCGTAGCGGCCGATCAGCTTCCATACCGCCGCGGGGGAGGCGGCCAGGGCGGCTGACTCGCGCACCTCCAGCACGGGGGCCGCGCGGACGGAAAGACAAGCCAGGGCCGCCCCCAGGGCGACGGCGTGGCGGAGCGAAAAAGAGGAAAGCATGGGCGTCTCCAGAAATGAAAAGGACATGGCGAAATGCCATGTCCGATTCTAGAGACGCCCTGGAGGAGCGGAAGCCCGGAGAAGGCCTCCGGGCAATTCCCTCGCCGGCCCGGGGCAAAATGCCCGGCTGGCGCCAGGTACCGGCTTACTCGGGATAGAAATGCACGTCGTAGGGGTAAGGTTTCTGGGGCACCTTGGAGCCGGTCTGCCGGGCCACCGCCTCGGCGTCCTGCTTCCTGTCCCACCACAGGGCGCGGCCAGCCTTCTGGTCGGCGGCCCACTCGGGATTCTTTTCCATCAACTCATCGATCCACTGGGTGTGGTCGGACACGTAGCTGCTATTGACGTCGCCCATTTGCCGCAATCCTCGCAAGGGTTGAAATGGCGGCGATTTTAGCACGCCAGGGCCGGTGAATTTCGGGCGCGCCCGCGCGGGGGCCACGCAGTAGATTTATTCACAGCCTCTCAGTGAAAGACGATGGGCCGGGCGGAATCGCCGCAGTAGTCGTCGAGGAAGGCGTCGATGGTTTCCTCGTCGCGCTCACCCTCGGGAATTTCCTCGATGGCGGCGCGGAAGTGCAGGGCCCGGGGCCCCTGGAGGAAGAGCATGCGGCCGGCGGTCTTGTCCACGAGTTCGAACCCGTTCTGGGCAGGATAGGCAAGGACCGAATAATGATCGCTGTTGTAGACGACGTTCATGGACTTCTCCTTTTGCACGGCTCCCACGACTTCAGTTACGGCCAAGCTACTCCTTTTTCAAGAGCCGGGCCGTGACCTTTTTCACGCGGCCTACTTCCGACGGCGGATGGTCCGGGCCGCGCCGCCGCCCTACCATGGCGCCCAACACTGGAGAAAAATTCATGGCTTCCTGGGGCTGCCCCCACGAAATCGACGGCCGCTGCACCCGCATCAACGACCTGCCCTGCGACCCGGGCATGAAAGGCTGCGTTCTCGCGGGCCGCTATGTCTTCGTGAACGAGGACAAGAACAGGCGTCTGCGGGAAAAAGCCTCCCGCGGCGGGGCCGACGCCGCCGCGCCCTCCCGGAAGGATCAGGGATAAAGCCCGCGGATCGCCCGGGCTTCGAGAACCCGGCTGCACGCGATGACGAAAGCCGCCGTACGCAGCGGCAGGCGCCGCTCCTCGGCCAGTTGCCAGATGGCGGCGAAAGCTTCGCCCATGATGCGCTCCAGGCGCTGGTTGATTTCCTCTTCGCTCCAGAAGAAGCTGGAAAAATCCTGCACCCACTCGAAGTAGCTCACCGTCACCCCACCGGCGTTGGCAATGACGTCGGGGACGATGAGCACCTGGCGCTCGCCCAGAATGGCTTCGGCCTCCGGCGTGGTGGGGCCATTGGCGCCTTCGACGATGACCCGGGCGCTGATGGCCGCGGCGTTGTGCTTGTTGATCTGGGCTTCCAGGGCGGCGGGCACGAGAAAGTCACAAGGAACACCCCAGAAGGCCTCCTGTTCCAGGGCGATGCTCCCCGGCGCGTCGATCAGGGAACCAGTGGCGGCCCGGTGCCGGCGCAGGTCTTCCAGATCGAGGCCGGCGTCGCAATACACGGTGCCGGAAACGTCCTGCACCGCCACCACCCGCGCCCCGGCCCGGGCAAAAAGGCGGGCCGCCGCCTCCCCAACGTTGCCAAAGCCCTGCACCGCCACCCGGGCTCCGGCAACGGGGATTCCCAGGCGGCGTGCCGCGTCCCTGGCCACCACGAAGACGCCGCGGCCGGTGGCGTCGAGCCGCCCGAGGGAGCCCCCCAGGGACAGCGGCTTGCCTGTGACCACCCCGGTCACCGTGCGGCCCTCGCCCATGGAATAGGTATCCATCATCCAGGCCATGACCTGGGCGTTGGTGTTCATGTCCGGCGCAGGAATGTCCTTGTCGGGGCCGATCATGGCGCTGATTTCGCTCGTATAGCGCCGCGTCACCCGCTCCAGTTCGGCCAGGGAAAGCTGGCGCGGATCGACCCGGATGCCCCCCTTGGCACCGCCGAAAGGCACGTTGACCACCGCATTCTTGATGGTCATCCAGCCCGCCAGGGCCATGACTTCGGAGAGAGTCACGTCCTGGTGAAAGCGCACCCCGCCCTTGCCCGGCCCGCGGGAGGTGTTGTGGTGCACCCGATAGCCCTCGAAGTGCGCCACTTCGCCGCTGTCCAGCCGGATGGGCACATCGACGATCAGCGAGCGCTTGGGTCGCCGCAGGGTCTCCACCCAGGGCCACAGGCGCCGCTCCAGGAGGGGCGCCACCTGCTCCACTTGCTGCAGGAAGATGTGCCACGGCCCGACGTTTTCGCGGGAGATATAGGAAGGCAGTTGCGGAGCGTTCATCGCGATTTCCTCCAGAGCCGCTGTGCGCGACAGCCTAGCCCCGCCGACCAAGCTCTGGCAAGGGGCGCAGGGGGCCGACTAGCGGGGTTCGTCCTCTTGCGGTTATCCTGAGCCGTTGAACCCAATCCCCGGAGACTTCCCGTGCCTGCCCTGTTGCCCCAGCCCGACCCCCTGGGCTTTCTCGAATATTCCGTCGTCTATACCGACCGGGCCCTCAACCACATGTCGCAGCGCTTCCAGGGCGTCATGCGCGACATCTCCCGCATCCTCAAGGCGGTCTATAACGGCAAGAGCGCCATCATCGTTCCCGGCAGCGGCACCTTCGGCATGGAGGCCGTGGCGCGCCAGTTCGCCAGCGACAAGAAGTGTCTGGTGATCAGGAACGGCTGGTTCAGCTACCGCTGGACGCAGATTTTCGACATGGGCCGCATCCCGGCCGAATGCACCGTCCTCAAGGCGCGCCAGGTGGGCAGCGGTCCCCAGGCGCCCTTCGCCCCCTGCCCCATCGAGGAAGTGGTCGCCACCATCCGCGCCCAGAAGCCCGACGTGGTCTTCGCGCCCCACGTGGAAACCGCCTCCGGCATGATCCTGCCCGACACCTACCTGAAAGCCGTCGGCGCCGCCGTGCGCGAGGTGGGCGGCCTCTTCGTCCTCGACTGCGTGGCCTCCGGCACGGTGTGGGTCGATGTGGCCGACAAGAACGTCGATGTCCTCATCAGCGCGCCCCAGAAAGGCTGGAGCGGTTCCCCCTGCTGCGCCCTGGTGGTCCTGGGAGAACGGGCGCGGGAACGCATCGACGCCACCACCAGCACCAGCTTTGCCTGCGACCTGAAGAAGTGGCTGCAGATCATGGAAACCTTCGAAGGCGGCGGCCACGCCTACCACGCCACCATGCCCACCGACGCCCTGGCTGCCATGCGCGACGTGATGCTGGAAACCGAGGCCTACGGCTTCGCCCGGGTGTGCGAGGAGCAGAAGGAACTGGGGCGCCAGATTCGCGCCCTGCTGGTTGCCCGCGGCCTGGCCAGCGTCGCGGCCGAGGGCTTCCAGGCCCCCGGCGTGGTGGTGAGCTACACCACCGACCCGGATATCCAGAACGGCCGCAAATTCCTCGCCAACGGCGTACAGACCGCCGCCGGCGTGCCCCTCATGTGCGACGAAGCGGCGGATTTCCGCACCTTCCGCATCGGCCTCTTCGGCCTGGAAAAGCTGCACAACCCGGAACGGACCGTCGATAGCCTGCGCAAGGCTCTAGACGCCATCGTCTCCTGAGTGGCTGGCATGACCGACGCCGCCGACAACCGCATCGCCGTCGATCAACTGCAGGTCGGCGTCTATGTGTACCTGGACGTCGGCTGGATGCACCATCCCTTCACCTTCAACAACTTCAGGATTCGGGATGAAGAGCAGCTCAAGGTCATCCGCGGCCTGGGCTTGAAGTGGGTGCGCTGGGATCCGTCCCGCAGCGAGCGCAAGCCCCTGCCGCGTTCGGCCGCCCAGGCGCTTCCGGTAGCTGCGCCCCCCGAGGCCGATGCGGCGGCAGCGCCCGACGCGGCCCACCGGGAAGCGATGGCGCGCAAGCAGGAACGCATCCAGCAGTTGAGCGAACACCGGGAACGCCTGGCCCAGGTGGAACAAGCCTTCCTCTCCGCCGCCAACGTGGTGAGGAACCTCAACAAGAACATCTTTTCCCAGCCGGAAAAGACGGTGGGCGACGCCGGCAAGCTGGTGGGCCAGGTAGTGGAAACGCTCCTGGCGGCGCCCGACCTGGCCATCCAGGTCATGGCCGAGAAGCCCGGCGGCGAGGACATCTACCTCCATGCCCTCAACGTGGCGATCCTCTCCATGACCCTGGCCAAGGAACTGGGTCTGCCGGCGGAACTGGTCCAGTTCATCGGCATGGGCGCCATCTTCCACGACGTGGGTCTCAACGAGATTCCCACCACCATCCTCAACAACCCCGGCCCCCTCACCAAGGCCGAACGCGAATTCCGCGAGATGCACTGCCACTACGGCGTCGAAATCGGCAGGAAGGCGGCGCTGCCCCCGCCGGTCCTGCGCATCATCCACCAGCACCACGAACTCTTCGACGGCAGCGGCTATCCCCAGAAGCTCAAGGGCGAGGCCATCGACCCCCTGGCCCGCGTCGTGTCGCTCATCAACGCCTACGACAATCTCTGCAATCCGCCCAACATCGCCCAGGCCCTCACGCCCCATGAGGCGCTTTCGTCCATGTTCGCCCAGCAGCGCAGCCGCTTCGATCCGCGTTTCCTGCAGGCCTTCATCCGCTTCATGGGCGTCTATCCGCCGGGTTCCGTGGTCGGGCTTTCCAACGATGCCCTGGGGCTGGTGATCCGGGTCAATGCCAGCCGTCCCCTGCGCCCCAGCGTCATCGTGTACGACGCGGGCATCCCCAAGAACGAAGCCATCATCCTCGACCTCAACGAGGAACCCGACCTCAACATCACCCGGGCCATCCGCCCCGGGCAGTTGCCCGCCGCGGTCTTCGAGTATCTGAGCCCACGCCGCCGGGTCAGCTATTACTTCGACCCCAACGCGTCCTCCCAGGCCGCCTGAGCATGATCCTGAAAACCGCGCCCGACCGCCTGCCTCTGCCCGCAATGCCCCGTTCCCCGGACCTCCACGCCCTGCCGGGGCGCGCCCGCTGCGCAGGGGCCCAGGGGCTCGCCCGCCCGAGGATTCCCGGATGAGCGGCAGCGTTCCCGACCGGCTGCTCCTCGACCAGGCCTCCGAGGTTCTGCTCGCCGTCGACCCCGCCACCCTCCTCATCCAGGGCGCCAACCAGCGCGCCCAGGCGCTGCTGGGCTTTGCGCCGGAAGCGCTGGTGGGCCGTTGCATCACCGAACTGGAGTGCGCCCTGTCGGACCTCTTCTACTGGGAGGAAGTCCGCCAGGGCGCCAGCGGCGAGGTGGACAACGTCGAAGGGCTCTACGCCTGCGCCGACGGCACCCTTCTGCCGGTGGTCAAGACCGTGCGCCGCGTGCGGGACGCGGCCGGCCAATGGCTGATCCTGCGTATCCGCGACGAGCAGGAACTCAAGCGCGCCGAAGCCGGCCTCGATCAACTGGCCGCCCAGCTCAAGGCGACCCTGGAAGCGACCGGCGACGGCATCATGGTCGTCGGGACCGACGGTGGCATCGTCAATCTCAACCGCCGTTTCACCGCCCTCTGGGGACTCGCCGAAGCCCTGCTGCTGGAAGGCGACACGGCCGTCTTCGCCTGGCTCGACACGCAACTCGAAGCCGACTGCCCCTTCCGTTTCGCCACCCTGGCCGCAGGGCCGCAGGACGAGGCCTTTCGCGTTCTCCCCCTGGTCAGCGGCAAGTACTTCGAAATGCGCAGCGAGGCGCAGATGGCGGACGATCAGGTCATCGGGCAGGTGTACAGCTTCCACGACATCACCGAGCGCGTCCTCAACGAGCGCGAGCTGATCCGGGCGCGGGAACGGGCGGAAGACGCCAACCGGGCCAAGAGCGACTTCCTGGCCATGATGTCCCACGAAATCCGCACCCCGATGAACGGCGTCATCGGCATGGGCAGCCTGCTCCTGGAAACGGCCCTCACGCCGGAACAGCGCCAGTACGCCGAGATCATCCGCACCAGCGGCGAGGCCCTGCTGGCGATCATCAACGACATCCTCGACTTCTCCAAGATCGAGGCGCGCAAGCTCTCCCTCGAAGCCATCGACTTCAACCTGCTCGCACTCCTGGAGGATTTCGCCGACCTCTTCGCCCTGCGCGCGGCGGAAAAACACCTGGATTTCGCCTGGTCCATCCCCCCGGACATGGAGACCCGGCTGCGGGGCGACCCCGGCCGGCTGCGCCAGATCCTCATCAACCTGGTGGGCAACGCCATCAAATTCACCCCCGCGGGGGCCGTCACCCTGGCGTTGGAGTCCCAGACCGTCACCGAACACCACGTGGTCCTGCGCTGCACCGTCACGGACACCGGCGTCGGCATCCCTGCCGACCGGCTGGCGTCCATCTTCGCCCCCTTCGAGCAGGGCGACGGTTCCACCACGCGCCGCTACGGCGGTACCGGGCTGGGCCTGGCCATCTGCGCCCAGCTCACCCGCATGATGGACGGTGAAATCGGCGTCCGCAGCGAAGCCGGCATAGGGTCGAGCTTCTGGTTCACCCTGTGTCTGGCCCGCAGCCCCGCCGACGCGCCGGCCCTCCCCGCGCTGCCCGGGGAAGAAAACCTCGCAGCCCTGAGCGGAACGCGGATTCTGGTGGTCGACGGCAACCCCCATCACCGCCGCCTGCTGGAAACCATCCTGGCGGGCTGGAGCTTCGAAGTCGCCGCCGTGGCCGACGCCGAAAGCGCCCTGGCGCGCCTTACCGAAGCGGAGCGCCAGGGAATGCCGTTCCGCCTGGCGCTCATCGACCGTCTGCTGGCCGGGGTGGATGGCGAAACTCTGGGCCACTGGATCCGCTGGGCCGGCAATCTGGGCGCGACGGCCCTGGTGCTGACCACGGCCTCCGGATCCCCGGGGGACAGCCGCCGGGCCGCCGACATCGGCTTTGCCGCCTTCCTCAGCAAGCCCTACAAGCGCCGCCTGCTGCTCGAATGCCTGCTCAAGCTGCTCACCCGGCCGGAAGCCGCGGCCGCCCCGACCCCCATCGTCACCCGGCACAGCCTTGCCGAAGCCCGTCCCCAGGCGGTGCGCATCCTGGTGGCGGAGGACAACCCGGTCAATCAGACCGTCATCCGCAGCCTCCTGAAGAAACTGGGCTACGCCGCGGTGGAGTTGGTCACGGACGGCCAGGAGGCCGTGGACAAGGCCCTGGCGGAACCCTTCGACATCATCCTCATGGATTGCCAGATGCCCCGTCTGGACGGCTACGAGGCCACCCGCGCCCTGCGCAGCGCTGGCGTCGCCCTGCCCATCGTCGCGGTGACCGCCAGCGCCATGGATCAGGAAATCGAACGCTGCTTCGCCGTCGGCATGAACGACGTCCTCCCCAAACCCGTCACCCTGGCCGCCCTGGGGCGCTGTATCGAAAAACACCTGCCCGGCACGGGCCAGGACGACACACCGGTCATCGGGGCCTGAGAGGCCCGGACGCCTACGAAGGGAACGGCGCCTGCCCGGCCGCGGGCTTCATCTCGCCCGCCGGAACCGCCGCGGGCAACCAATTTTCCGCGGGCGGCAGGGGACAGGTGGCAAAGGGCGTGAAGGCGCAGGGGGGATTGTAGGCGCGGTTGAAATCGAGCATGAGCACGCCCCCGTCCGCGGCGGGGGCCATCAGAAAACGCCCTGCCCCGTAGGTCTCCCGACCGCTGCTCCGGTCGCGGAAAACGAAGAACACGCCGTCCTCCCTGACCCGAACCGGCAGAAGCCGCAGGGTCTGCCCCCCCTGTTCGAAGACCGCCTCGAAGGCCACCCTGACCGGACGCAGTTCGCCGCTCACGTCGGGAAGTTCCATATCCCGGGGCTGCGGCAACGCTTCCCAGCGTGCCGCAAGCCGCCAGGCCGGGTCAAAGGGATAACAGGGGGGCGGCCGGAAGACCCGCCCCGTCGCCCATGCGCGGTCCCGCACCCGCAACGCCAGCCGGCCCTCCCGCTCGATGACCAGAAGGGCCAGGGAACCCGCCGTCACCACGTCGGGCTCGCCGTCGCGGTCGCTGGCAAGCCCCCGCGGCGCCTCGCCCCTGGCCCGCCAGACCACTTGCCCCCCGGAGCAGTCCAGTTCTCCCAGGACTTCCGGCCCCCGGGGCAGAACCACGGTGCAGCCCGCGCCGCTGCCCAGGACGCTCGTCCCTTCATCCAGCCAGTGCAGCCCCACTACGCCGAGCCAACTGTCGGGCCCGGCCAGTTCCGCCCGGCGCGCGGCAAGCCAGGCGGCGTGCCCCGCCGCTTCGTCCCCGGGAACGCTCACCCTTCCATCCCCAGGAGGAAAAGCCCCACGCCGAACACCCCAAAGCCGGCCATCAGAATGAAGAGCACGCCGAAGGCCTCCCAACTCCGGTTGGGGCCCAGGGCGAAACCCACCATATAGACCGCCATGGTCGCCGCCACGGCGCAGAAGCCGGCCGCCAGGGTCGGCGCCACCTCAAAGGGCGAAAAACCCATGCCCAGGATGGACAGGAAGAGCAGCACGTTGCCCGCCACGATGAAGCGCTGGGCCCAGACCTTGCGCGCCAGGTTTGCGGCGGTGGGGCGCCAGCGCTCGGGCCGCGCCGGCGTCCCCGGGCGAACACCGGGCTGCCGGCTCACCCCCAGGAAGAAAATCCCGAACATCAGGGGAAAGCCCCCGAAAATGCCGAAGGCCAGCACCGCGCCCCATTGATTCTGAAAATCGGCGATGACCGCCCGGTCGGGATTGTCCCGCCAGTAGCGCACCGGCACCGGGTCGCCTTCGTCCTTGCTCTGCTGGCTGCCGCCGAGGCCGGAGACATGGCGTTCGAGGCCGTCGGCCGCCACATAGAGCACCCGTGGTTCATAGGTGACGGTCACCTCGCCATCCACGTCCTTGGTGCGCCGCGTTTCGAAATTGATCAGCCGCCCCTCCACCGCCACCGTTCCCCGCAACTGCTCCCCCCGGTCCAGGCCGATGCGCACGCCGCACACGGCGCCGGTGAGGCCGATGATGAGGCAGCCCACCGCCACCCCGCGCTCGAAGCCGCCCTTGAAATGGGCCAGCCAGCCGATCAGGGGCCCCAGAAAAACAGAACCGAAAAACCACAGGAAGGATTGGTTGGCGATGGTGTCGTCCATGGCGCGGAGCTTACCCCAGCCCCGGCCGCACAGGAACGCGGGCGCCGCCTTGGCTGCGCAGAAGCGGGCCCCTCGGCCCCGCCCTCAATCCCCCAGCCCCATCAGTTCCGCGTTCCCTCCCGCCGCGGCCGTATTGATCGTCCTCACCCGCTCCACCAGCAGGCGATGCAGAGCAAAGCTGCCCTCCTCCCCCGGGGCGAGAACGGGGACGCGAGCCCCTTCGTCCGCGGCCCGGCGGCGGCGCCACAGGATTTCGTCCTCGCGCCCATCGACCAGGATGGCGGCGACGTCCTCCCCCCCGGGCAAGCGCCAGGGCAGCAGGAGCGCTTCCAGTTCCGGGGGAAGCAGCCCCGGCTGGGCCGGGCGGAAGCGGTTTCCCGTCGCCAGGCTGGCGGCGATCTGGGTCAGCAGGCCCGCCGCGCTGCGGGAGGCGCACAGCACACCGCCGCGCGGCGCCCAGAACAGGCGGTTGGCCTCGCCGGTGGGTCCGGGCAGCGGAAGCTCCAGCCCCAAGGGGCTCTCCGCCGCGTAGCGCTCGCAGGCCGCGACCAGCGCGGCCTGCCCCCGGGAGCGCGCCCAGGCTTCAAGCGCTTGCATTCCGTCCCGCGGGGCGGACTGCGCTGCCGACCGGAACCCCAGGGCAGCGAAGTCCGGCCGCTCCACTCCCAGGATGAAGGGCAGCAGGAGCGGCCCCCCCGCCTTGGGGCCCGTCCCCGACAGGCCCTCGCCGCCGAAGGGCTGCACCCCCACCACGGCGCCGATCTGGTTGCGGTTCACATACACGTTCCCGGCCCGCACCCGGCCCGCCAGGGTGGCGATGGTCTCGTCGATGCGGCTGTGGATGGCGAAAGTGAGGCCATAGCCCAGGGCGTCGATGGCCGCGGCCAGGGCTTCGAGGCCCCCGGCCGGGTAGCGCAGCACATGCACCACCGGCCCGAACACCTCGCCGGGCACGTCGCTCGCCTGGCCGATTTCCACCAGGGCCGGCGGGCAGAAATGCCCTGCGGCCGGAACGGCTCCCGGGGCACGCCGTACGGGGAAGCCCCGGGCCGCCATGGCCGCCAGATGGGCCTCCACCGCCTCCCGGGCGGCGGCGTCGATGAGGGGCCCCAGGTCGCTGCAGAATTGCGCCGGGTCGCCCAGGCGCAGCTCGGCCAGGGCGGCGGACAGGGCTTGCAGCAGGGGGGCGGCGATGTCCTCCTGCACACACAGCAGTCGCAGGGCGGAACAGCGCTGACCGGCGCTGTCGAAGCCGGAAGCCAGAACGTCCCGCACCACCTGTTCCGGCAGGGCGGAAGAATCGACCACCAGGGCATTGACCCCGCCCGTCTCGGCCACCAGCCAGGGCAGGCCCGCCCCTTCGGCCCGGGCGGCCAGGCTGCGGTCGATCTGGGTGGCCACCGCCAGGGAGCCCGTAAACAGCACCCCGACCACGGCCGGATGGGCGACCAGGGCCTGCCCGACCGTCTCCCCCGGGCCAGGCAGGAGTTGCAGGGCGGCAGCAGGGATCCCCGCGCCGTGCAGCAGGGCCACGGCCCGGTCCGCCACCAGGGGCGTCTGCTCGGCGGGCTTGGCCAGGACCGGATGACCCGCCGCCAGGGCCGCCGCCACCTGGCCGACGAAGATGGCCAGGGGAAAATTCCAGGGGCTGATGCAGACCACCGGCCGGCTCCCCCGGCGGGAAGCGTCGCCCTCTGCCAGGCGAAGTTGGGCCGCGTAATAGCGCAGGAAATCCACCGCCTCGCGAATCTCGCCCAGGGCGTTGCCCCAGGTCTTGCCGGATTCCCTCACCAGAAGGGCGAAGAGCTCCGCCCGGTCAGCCTCCAGCGCCTCGGCGGCCCGGTCCAGGCGCGCGGCCCGCTCCCGGGGCGCCAGTTCCGCCCAGGCGGCACCGCCGGACAGGACGGCCGCCACCGCCGCGGCCACGTCGGCCAGGGTCGCGTCCCACACCGTGCCCACCCGATCCGCGGCCGTCGCCGGAGCGAGCACCGGCCGGCCACCGCCGCACCCCCCGCCTCCATGCCCCCCGCCTCCATGCCCCCCGCCTCCCGCGGCGCCCGCGAGGCGGGGAAGGCATTCCCGGGCGCGGCCGCGGGAGGCTTCCAGGTCCGCCGCCAGGGTGGCGAGCGCTTCGGCATCGGCCAGATCGACGCCGGCCGAATTGCGCCGGGCCGCGCCGAAAAGCGCAGCAGGCAAGGGAATGGCCGGGTGCAGCCCGCCGCCGTCCGCCGCCAGGCCGTCGAGGGGATCGGCGATCAGCGCCTCTACGGCCACGCCATCGTCCACCAGGCGATGGACGAAGGAGGTATTGGCGCCGTTTTCCAGCAGGCGGCGCACCAGGTAGGGCAGCAGGGTGCGGTGGCTGCCCACCGGCGCGTAGATGCGCACCCGCCGCCCCAGGGCCGGGCTGGCGAGCACCCGGTCGTAGAGGGCCTCCCCCATGCCGTGCAGACACTGGAATTCGAAGTCCGCGCCGCCGCGCCGCCGGGCCAGGGCGTCCACAGCGGCGACGGTGTGGGCGTTGTGGGTGGCAAACTGCGGCAACACCGCCGGGGCCGCGGCGAGCAGGCGGTCGGCGCAGACCAGGTAGCTGAGGTCGGTGTGGCGCTTGCGCGTGAAAACCGGATAGCCCGCCAGCCCTTCCACCTGGGCGCGCTTGATCTCCCCGTCCCAGTAGGCGCCCTTCACCAGGCGCACCATGAGGCGCCGCCCGCGCGCACGGGCCAGGGCGACAAGATGATCGACCACCGCCGCCGCCCGTTTCTGGTAGGCCTGCACCACGAAGCCCAGTCCCTCCCAGGCGGCCAGTTCGGGCAACTCCAGCAGGGCTTCGAGCAGGTCCAGGGAAAGTTCCAGGCGCTCGGACTCCTCGGCGTCGATGGAAAGCCCGATATTCCAGCCGGCGGCGCGCCGGGCGAGATCCGCCAGCCGGGGCAGCAGTTCGGCCAGCACCCGGGTGCTTTGCGCCGGGGTGTATCGCGGGTGCAGGGCCGAAAGCTTCACCGAAACCCCCGGGCCGGCCAGCACCCCGGCCCCGGCGCTGGCGCGACCCACCGCGTCGATGGCGTCCCGATAGGCCTGCCAGTACGCGGCGGCGTCATCCGCCGTCAGGGCGGCTTCGCCCAGCATGTCGAAGGAATGCACGTAGCCGCGGGCGGCGGCGGCCGCACTACGGGTGAGGGCGGAAGCGATGTCCTCGCCCATCACGAAGCGCTCGCCCAGAAGCTCGACCACCGCAGCGAAGCTCTTCCTGAGCAGGGGCTCTCCTCCCCGGGCCAGGGCGCGGGACAGCGCGCCCCCCAGGGTGTGGGCGCTGGCCGTGGCCACCAGCCGCCCGGTCAGCATGAGACCCCAGGCCGCCGCATTGACGAAGAAGGAGGGGCTGTGGCCCAGGTGGGCCCCCCAGTCCCCCCGGGCCAGGATGTCGCGAATCAGGCGGTCGGCGGTGGCCCCGTCGGGAATGCGTAGCAGGGCCTCGGCCAGACAGAGCAGCGCGACCCCCTCCTGGCTGGAAAGGGAAAACTCCTGCATCAGACTGTCCAGCCCGCTGCCGCTGCGGCGCTCCTCGCGTACCGCCTGCACCAGCGCCCGCGCCGCCGCCGCCACGGCGTCGCGGTCGTAGGGCTGTACCCCCAGTTCCGCCACCAGTTCCGCCACCCGCAAAGCCTCGTCCTGGCGTCCCTGGCGGGCGATGGCGGCACGGGTCGGTGCGCTGGAAGGCATGGCGTCCTCTTCGGTTGAGCAGGGGCGGGGGCGGCGTGGCTGCGGCCTTGGCAAGTGCCAATTTATCCCGATCGCCCCGGCCTTGTCGAAGGGCCTTCCCCAAGGCAGCCGGGGCTTGGCCCGGCCGATTCCTCGCGGCAGGGGCGCGCCCCCGGCTGCCTGCCAAGCCCCGGGCGAAACGCGCCCGGCATCCGGGCTAGAATGTCCGCCTCCCCTCCTCTCCCCGGCCCCCGCCCATGCTCGCCACCGCCGCTTCGCCCCTCGCTCCGGTCCTGGCCGCCGCTTCCGGCATCGTCCTCGGCAAGGCCGCGGAAATCCGCCTCGCCCTGGCCTGCCTGCTGGCCCGGGGGCACCTGTTGATCGAGGACATTCCCGGGGTGGGCAAGACCACGCTGGCCCACGCCCTCGCCCGCCTTCTCGGCCTGGATTTTTCCCGCGTGCAATTCACCAGCGACCTCCTGCCGGCGGACATCACCGGCGTCTCCATTTTTGACCGCGAGAGCGGCGCCTTCCGCTTCCTGCCCGGGCCGGTCTTCGCCCAGGTGGTGCTGGCGGACGAGATCAACCGCGCCACCCCCAAGACCCAGAGCGCCCTGCTGGAAGCCATGGAAGAACGCCAGGTCACGGCCGAAGGCGAAACCCGTCCCCTGCCGGCGCCGTTCTTCGTCATCGCCACCCAGAATCCCGCCCATCAGATCGGCACCTTCCCCCTGCCGGAATCCCAGCTCGACCGCTTTCTCATGCGCCTCGAACTCGGCTACCCCGATCGCGAAGCGGAAAAGTCCCTCCTGGCCGTCGGCGGCCGGCGGGAATCGGCGGATCGCCTCACCCCCCTGGTGAGCCCCGCCCAATTGCTGGCCTACCAGGACGAAGCGGCGGCCGTGCATGCCTCCCCGGCGCTGATCGACTACCTCCAGGCCCTGGTCGAGGCCACCCGGCGCGACCCGGCCTGGCGCCACGGCCTGAGCCCCCGGGCGGGCCTCGCGCTGCTCGCCGCGGCCCGCGCCTGGGCCTGGCTGGACGGCCGCCGCCTGGTGCTGCCCGACGACGTGCAGGCGGTCCTGGCGGCCGTGGCCTGCCACCGCCTGCGCTCCGCCCAGGGCAGCGGTCAGGCGCGCAGCGAGGACATGGCCGCCCTCATCCGGACGGTGCCCATCCCGTGAGCCTCCTGCCGGCCTCCCTGGCCGACCGGCTGTTCCGCTGGCGCCAGAGCGACGGCACCGGCACCGTCGTCCTGGGCCAGCGCCGCATCTTCATCCTGCCCTCCCGGGCCGGCTTGCTCTTCGCCGCCGCCCTGGCGGTGATGCTCCTGGGGGCGATCAACTACGGCCTGGCCCTGGGGCACGCCCTGGTCTTCCTCCTGGCCGGCCTGGGGCTCACCGGAATGGTGCATGGCTTTCGCAACCTGGTGGGCCTGGCCGTCACCCCGGGCCGGGCGGAGCCGGTCTTTGCCGGAGAAACGGCGCACTTTCCCCTCCACCTGGCCAACGCCCGGGCCCAGCCGCGTCTGGCGCTCCAGCTTGCGGCGGGGGAGGGGCCGCCGGTGCATTGCGACGTCCCCGCCGCGGGCCAGACCCGGATCGCCCTGGCCCTGCCGGCCCTGCGGCGCGGCCTGCTGGAACTGCCCCGGGTGCGGCTGGAGACCCGCTACCCCCTGGGGCTCTTCGTCGCCTGGTGCTACCCCCGCCCGGCCATGAGCTGCCTGGTGTATCCGCAGCCCCTCGCCACCCCCCTGCCCGATCCCGCCGCCGCGGCACATTCCGGCGAGCGGCGCGGCCGCGAGGGCCAGGAGGATTTCGCCGGTTTCCGCCCCCGCCAGCCGGCCGATTCCCTGCGCCACGTGGCCTGGAAAGCCGCTGCCCGGGGCGCCCCGCAGGTGCCGCTGCCGGTCAAGCTGTTTCAGGGCGGCACGGGCAGCGAACTCCTGCTCGATTGGGACAGCCTGGCCGAAGCCGGCGACGCGGAACGCCGCCTTTCCATCCTGGCCGGCTGGGTGCTGGCCGCCGAGGAAGCCGGCATCGCCTACGGCCTCGCACTCCCCGGCGTCCATATCCCCCCCGCCCTGGGCGAAGCGCAGCGCCGCCGCTGCCTGGAAGCCCTGGCCCGCCACCCGTGAAGCGCCCCGCCGTCCCCCTGGAACGGGCCTGCCAGCCCTGGCTGTTCGCCACCGCCCTGGCCGCCACCCTGCCCCACGCCGAGCACCTGCCCCCCTGGCTGCTGCTGGCCGCAGCCGGCGGGCTCGCCGCCGCGGTCGCGCTGTGGCGGCGGGGCACCCCGCCGCCGGCCCGCTGGGTGCTCTTCCTGGCCGTGGCCGCGGGCTGCGGGGGAATCCTTTTCGAATTCCGCACCCTCTTCGGCCGCGACGCCGGGGTCGCCATGCTGGTGCTCTTCATGGCCCTGAAGCTCCTGGAACTCAAGCACCGGCGCGATGCCCACGTGGTCGTCTTCCTGGCCTACTTTCTGCTGCTGACCCACTATTTTTACTCCCAGAGCATCGCCACCGGCCTGTGGCTCCTGGCCGCCCAGGTGGTCGCCACGGCAACCCTGGTCCGGCTGCACGGCGGCCCCGCCAGCACGCCCCGGGCGAGTCTGGCCTACGCCGGCCTGCTCACCCTCCAGGCGGCCCCCTTCATGCTCGTCCTGTACCTGCTCTTCCCCCGCGTCGCCGGCCCCTTGTGGGGGCTGCCCCAGGACGCCAGCAACGCCCGCAGCGGCCTGCCGGAGCAGGTTTCTCCGGGCAGCATCGCCAATCTGGTGCTGTCGGGCGAAATCGCCTTCCGGGTGCGTTTCGACAGTACCCCGCCGGAGCGGGACGGCCTGTACTGGCGCGGCCCGGTTTTCGAGCGCTTCGACGGGCAGGCCTGGCAGCGCCAGCCGGAGCCCGGAGAAGCGCCCCGCATCGAGGCCCGCGGCCCCCGCATCGCCTACGAAACCACCCTGGAAGCCCACCAGCAGGCCTGGCTCCTGGCTCTGGACGCCCCCCTCGCCCTGCCGGCGGATGCCCGGCTTTCCCCTGCCCTGGCCGCCATCTCCCGCACCCTGGTGCGCCAGCGCCTGCGCCTGCGCTTCGAATCCACCCTCGACTACCGCTTCAACCGCGAAGAGAGCCCCGCCGCCCTGGAGCGCAACCTCAGGCTGCCCCCCGGCGGCAACCCCCGCGCCCGCGCCCTGGCGGCGGAATGGCGTGCCTCCGGCGAGGCCGGCGACGCCCTGGTGGCCCGAGCCCTGGCGCTGTTTTCCGAGGGCGGCTTCGTCTACACCCTGCAACCGCCCCTCCTGGGGCAGAACGGCGTAGACGACTTCCTCTTCGCCACGCGGCGCGGCTTCTGCGAGCACTACGCCTCGGGCTTCGTCTTCCTCATGCGGGCCGCCGGCGTGCCCGCCCGGGTGGTGGGCGGCTACCAGGGGGGCGAGCCCAACCCGGTGGACGGCTACTGGGTGGTGCGCCAATCCGACGCCCACGCCTGGGCCGAAGTCTGGCTGCCCGACAAGGGCTGGACCCGCATCGACCCCACTGCCGCCGTGGCCCCGGCCCGGGTCGAAGCCGGCGTTGCCGCCGCCGTCCCGGCCGGCGATCCCCTGCCGGGGCTGGCCCGGCTCGATGCCGCCTGGCTGCGGGATTTGCGCTACCGCTGGGAGGCCCTCAACAACACCTGGAACCAGTATGTCCTCGGCTACAATCCCGACCGCCAAAAAGACTTCCTGGCCTGGCTGGGCCTGCCGGATGCCGACTGGCGGGGTCTGGTGGCCCTGCTGGCCGCCGCCTGCGGCCTGGGCGTCCTCATCCTGGTGGCCTGGGCCCTGGCCGCCCGCCCGCCGACCGACCCCGCGCTGCGTCTCTGGCGCCGCGCCCTGCGCCGGCTGGAACGCCGCCGGGTCAGCCCCCTGCCGGGCGAAACCCCGCTGGCCCTGGCCCACCGCCTGGCCCGCGAGCGCCCTGAACTGGCCTGGCCGGTCCTGCGGCTGGCCGAGGCCTATTGCACGGCCCGCTACGGCCCCCGGCCCGACCTGACCGAACTGCGCGCAGCCCTGGCTGCGCTGTAACCCAAACAACAAGGAAAATCCTGTGAAACGAATTCTCGCCGCCGCCCTGCTCGTCGCGGCCGCCCTGCCTACCCCTCCCGCCCTCGCCGCCCGCCCCGCGCCCAAGCCCAGCTTCGCCGACCAGCCCGAAGCCGTCGCCTTCGCCCGCGACTTCGCCCAGCGCCAGGGTTTCGAGACCGAAGCCCTGCTCGGCCTCTTTGCCCGCATCCACTCCAACCCCAAGGTGCTGCAACTGATCCGCCCCCCCAGTTCTCCCCTGCAACGCTCCTGGGAACGCTACCGCCCCCGCTTCCTCAACGAACGGCGCATCGAAGGCGGCGCGCGCTTCTGGGCCGAGCACCGCGAAACCCTGGCCCGCGCCACGGCCCTCTACGGCGTGCCGGAGGAGATCATCGTCGCCATCATCGGCGTGGAAACCGAATACGGTCGCAACACCGGCGGCTTCGGCGTCCTGGAAGCCCTGGCCACCCTGGCCTTCGACTACCCCCCGCGGGCCGAATTCTTCCGCACCGAACTGGAGCAGTTCCTCCTCCTCACCCGGGAAAACGGCCTCGACCCCCTGGCCGTCAAAGGCTCCTTCGCCGGCGCCATCGGCATCCCCCAGTTCATGCCCGGCAGCCAGCGCCGCTACGCGGTGGATTTCGACGGCGACGCGCGCATCGACCTGGGCGGCAGCACCGTCGACGCCATCGGCAGCGTCGCCCGCTTCCTGGAGCGCCACGGCTGGCAGGCCGGCCAGCCCGTCGCCGTCCCGGCCCTGACCGCCGCACCACCGGACCCCGCCTTCCTGGAAGCCGGCATCCGCCCCAGCCTCAGCGTCGCCACCCTGGCCGAAAAAGGCATCACCAGCGAAGCCCCCCCGGAGGCCACGGTCACCCTGGTGGACCTCGTCTCCCCCGGCCGGGAAACCGAATACTGGCTGGGCTTCGAGAATTTCTACGTCATCACCCGCTACAACCGCTCCAGCTTCTACGCCATGGCGGTGTTTCAACTGGCGGAAGCGATCAAGGGGCGGGCGGCTGAAGGCGCTGGCGGCAAGGTGGAGGGGTTGCGGTAGGCGGCAAGCCCGCCGCCATTCAACGCCACGTAGCCATCACCGGGCCCATGAGCATCGTTTAGTCGGTAGCCGGATATTAGCGACGCTGTCTCCCGACGTCATACTTCAGCCCAATACGCGGAGTAGACAACATGACCCAAGGCTATCAGCAGATACTGGACGCAGCGCTCAAGCTGCCCCCCGAGCAGCGCCTCGATCTGGCGGAACTCCTGAGCCTCAGCCTCAGCGTTCCCGAAGAGGACGCAGCTGAAATGGCCAAGCGCGCGCAAAAGCGCGCCGACGCGCTCAAGACCGCGAACGCAGGCGATCCACAGGCCTGAGGATTCATTCCAGGAAAGCCCCCGGACTTCCGGGGTCTCGCGTTCCCTTACGCCCAAAATGAGAAGGCCCTGCAGAACGATGAGTTCGGGATGCCTGTACTCCGAGCCGAGCCGTTCAGGATGCGCAATCGCATTCGTCCTGACCTCTCCTCGCAATCGAGGGAGAAACGCCTGGAGCAGTAACTCCTCCCCACGGGCGTGGGGAACACCCATGAAATGGACCCCCACCCACACCAGCAGCGTGCCAACCCGTGCCGCCAACGCGGCGGCCCGATGGGAAACCCGGGTTCCGGGCTCCAGCATGATGCAGGCAACACCGCCGACAGGGATGTGGGTGAGCACCGGCCGCACCCGCTCCCCAAGACAATCCACCACCACGAAGGCGCCATCCACCACGTCGATCTCGCCCTTCTCTACGAAGATGACCGACATGCGCTCCTTGATGGGAATGGGTTTGAGCGGCGGCAGGATGGTGTCAGTTGGCGGCCTCGCCCGCTGCATGTAACGCCGCCTGTACCGCGCTGGGGCCAAGATAATGACCGCCTACCTGCAACTGGCCGATCAGGGTCGCTACCTGCTCGATCAGGCCTCGCCGCTTGGCCAGCACCAGCAGACCCAAAGTGCCGATCACCTTCAGACCCAAGGCACGCGCATAGACCACCGCTGCGCGATCATCGAGCAGCAAGCCGGCATCGATTTCCAAGGCGCGGGCAACGGCGCTCGCTTCACCTGGATCAAGGCGCCCGCTCGGCTTTTCAAACTGATCGTCACAGGGCTTAAGCCATCCATCGCGTACCGCCTGCTCGATGCGCTGCGCATCGATAAAGCCCGGGCGCGCCGCACACTCGGCTAGCACCGTGGCGGTCACCTGGACTTCCGCGAACAGGGCGGGCAGCAGGTGCAAGACACCCAGCCGCCCCAGCGCGATCAACGGCCCGGCATCGGCGACGACGATCCTAACTGAAGTCACCAAGCTCGCGCTCCAGATCTTCGTCGGTGGTGCGAATCACGGCGATGCCGTGCCGGCCCAGCATGTCGATCATTTCGCTGACTGAAAGACCCGCCAGCTTGGCCGCGCGGCCCAGGGAAATACGCTCTTCGTCGAACAGCTTGATTGCCAGTGCCATCCCGACGCCTTCGCGGAGCAGGGTTTCGTCAAAGGGCACGGCGACAAAGACGGGCGTGCCGTGCTTGGTGATGACCGACAACTCGCCGTTCTCGGCGCCCCGGATCAGTTCGCCGGTATGTTCACGTAGATCGCGGACGGTGAAGGTGTGCATGGTGGGACTCCCAGCCTTGGTTTGTGCTATCAAACGATAGCACAATTCACCCCGGAACACCGTCCGCTCGCCGCACCAGCAACAGGCCGCAGCCGAAGGCTTTGGCGTGACCGATACCGTCGAAAAGGGCGCCGGCAAAGGTATCAGGGGCGACTACCGTAAGCGTGCCGGAAAAATCCACAGTACTGAAACGTAGCGCCTCTTTTTTGCCACGGTGCTGCTGATATGCCTCGATCGAAAGGCTGTTCTGGTCTGCCTCAAACCCAAGCCGCTTTCCGCGCTCCTCCAACCATTTGCCGCAGGTTTCATGAGCTATTTCATACATCCCTGGCCTCTCTTCGTCCTGCCACTCATCCCATCGGGCAAGGCCACGCGCCTGAAGCAGGCGCTTCTTCTCCTGCATCACGACGTCGTGGCGCTTTGACTTGCCATCGCGGGTAACAGTCACCACGGGATTGGCTGTCAATCCAAAGCAGAAATGTCCGCTTTTCTGCCAAGCACAGATGTCCGGTTGAGGGGAAAACGGCTGGTGCCATGGATGGTGTCGGCGCAGGCTTGGCCGGGGCTTGACAGCTGCCACGCATCGTAAGCCGCCTGCTCTTCGGCCTTGGTCATCAGCTTGGAGATCTTGGTCATGGACGTTTCATCAAGGCGCGGCAGGGCTTTCTCCTTGGGGGGCGATGGCGAGAGTCTGCCGGCCGGGAGTCTCACGGGGTGAGACTGAAAATGACTTTTTACCGGATCGTGCGCCCCGCTCCTCCTGGCGCCCCGAGTCGTGAAACAAGGCACCGAGACAGACCAGCCATAAGGAGTTAGCATTCCTTCTCATCGCCCCAAACGACCCGCATCGCCATGCACCCAGCCGTCGCCAGCAAGGAAGCACAGATCGTCGAACTCTGCCGTGCGCACCATGTGCTCTGGCTGGATTTATTCGGCTCGGCGACCGGAGATGGCTTTGATCCGAAATCCAGCGATGCTGATTTCCTGGTGGAATTTGACGACAGCCCGGAGGCGAACAGCTTTGCGGACTATTTCGATCTCAAGTACGGCCTGGAGTCGCTTCTGGGCCGCCCGGTCGATCTCGTGATGCCATCCGCGGTGCGCAACCCGGTTCTGCTCGCCGCCATTGCCCGTCAGCGCATCCCGCTCTATGGCGCGTGATCCACGGCTCTATCTGGTGGACATCGGACAAGCGGCAAAGCTGGTGGAGGAATTCGTTCATGGCAAGACGCTTGACGAGTTCCGCACCGATGCCATGCTCCGCTCCGCCGTGGAGCGGCAATTCGAAATCATCGGCGAAGCCATCAACCAGCTCTCCCGAGTCGCTCCGGAGCTGGCGGCACGAATTCCCGACGCGCGCCGCATCGTCGACTTCCGCAATGTGCTGGCGCATGGCTACGCCACCGTTGACGGCCGTGTTGTCTGGCACGCGACCCAGACCAGCCTGCCCCAACTTCAAGCGACCGTTGCTGACATGCTCCGTCCAGCCGCCGTTGACATCAAGGCGCTCATGAACGAAGGAAGGGACTGATCCGCAGAGTCGGCGGCGGGGCGGGCAGGTGCTTCGAAAATCAAGCCCCATCCCCACGCCAACCTCAGGACAAGCGGGAACTGCCCCAAGCGCTTGCCCAGGTTTTCCGCTCTCTTTTAGGCGCCGCACCGCGTATAGTTACCGGTTTCCCCGCCGTCCCCCCGCCCCACCATGGAAGAAATCCGCATCCGCGGTGCCCGCACCCACAATCTCAAGAACATCAACCTCGATCTGCCGCGGGACAAGCTCATCGTCATCACCGGGCTCTCCGGTTCCGGCAAGTCCTCGCTGGCCTTTGACACGCTCTACGCCGAGGGGCAGCGGCGCTATGTGGAATCGCTTTCCGCCTACGCCCGCCAGTTTTTGCAGTTGATGGAAAAGCCGGACGTGGACCTCATCGAGGGTCTGTCGCCGGCCATTTCCATCGAGCAGAAGGCCACCAGCCACAACCCGCGCTCCACCGTGGGCACCGTCACCGAAATCCACGATTACCTGCGCCTCCTTTTCGCCCGGGCCGGCACGCCCTATTGTCCGGAGCACGGCCAGGCCCTGGAGGCGCAGACGGTTTCGCAGATGGTCGATCACGTGCTGGCCCTGCCGGAAGAAACCCGGCTGATGATCCTGGCCCCCGTGGTGGCTAACCGCAAGGGCGAGCAGCTGGACCTCTTTGCCGAACTGCGCGCCCAGGGCTTCGCCCGGGTGCGGGTGGATGGCGCGGTGTACGAACTCGACGCCGTGCCCAAGCTCAACAAGATGCAGAAGCACGACGTGGACGTGGTGGTGGACCGCCTGAAAGTGCGCGAGGACATGCGCCAGCGCCTGGCCGAATCCTTCGAGACCGCCCTGCGCCACGCCGATGGCCGGGCCATCGCCCTGGAAATGGAGAGCGAGAAGGAACACCTGTTCTCCGCCAAATTCGCCTGCCCGGTGTGTTCCTATGCCTTGCAGGAGCTGGAGCCACGCCTCTTCTCCTTCAACAACCCCATGGGCGCCTGCCCCAAGTGCGACGGCCTGGGGGTGATCCAGTTCTTCGACCCCAAGCGGGTCGTCGCCCATCCGGAACTCTCGCTGGCCGCCGGCGCCATCCGCGGCTGGGACAAGCGCAACCAGTTCTACTTCCAGATGCTGGGCTCCCTGGCGACACACTACGGCTTCGACATCGATACCCCCTTCGAGCAGTTGCCGGAAGCGGTGCAGCAGGTGGTGCTCTACGGCTCCGGCCGCCAGGTGCTGCCCTTCCAGTATTTGAACGAGCGCGGCCGGCTGGTGATGCGGGAGCACAGCTTCGAGGGCATCGTGCATAACCTGGAGCGGCGCTACAAGGAGACCGATTCCGTGGCCGTGCGCGAGGAACTGGCCAAGTTCATCAGCAATACGGCCTGCCCCCAGTGCGCCGGCACGCGCCTCAGGACCGAGGCCCGCCACGTGCGGGTGGGGGAGAAGACCCTGCACGAGATCAGCCGCCTGCCCCTGGGCGAGGCGCGCAACTACTTCAACCTGCTGCAAATGACCGGCCACAAGGCCCAGGTGGCGGAAAAGATATTGAAGGAGATCACCTCGCGGCTCTCCTTCCTCATCAACGTGGGGCTGGATTACCTGTGCCTGGAGCGTTCCGCCGAGACCCTTTCCGGCGGCGAGGCCCAGCGCATCCGCCTGGCTTCGCAGATCGGCTCCGGCCTCACCGGCGTCATGTACGTGCTGGACGAGCCCTCCATCGGCCTGCACCAGCGGGATAACTCCCGCTTGCTGCAAACCCTGCAGCAGTTGCGCGACATCGGCAACACCGTGATCGTCGTGGAACACGACGAGGAAGCCATCCGCCTGGCCGACTACGTGGTCGATATCGGCCCTGGGGCCGGGGTCCACGGCGGCGCCATCGTCGCCGAGGGGGAGCCGGACGAAGTGGCCAACAACCCGCAATCCCTCACCGGCGCCTACCTCTCGGGCAAGAAGAAAATCGCCGTGCCGGAAAAACGCCGCGCGCCCGACCCCAAGAAGCAGCTCAAGGTGGTCGGCGCCAGGGGCAACAATTTGAAGGACGTGAAGCTGGAACTCCCGGTGGGGCTCTTTACCTGCATCACGGGCGTTTCCGGCTCGGGCAAGTCGACCCTCATCAACGACACCCTCTACGCCGCGGCGGCCAGGCACCTTTACGGCGCCACGGCGGAACCCGCCGCCCACGAGGAGATCGAGGGCCTGGACCTGTTCGACAAAGTCATCAACGTGGATCAGTCCCCCATCGGCCGCACGCCCCGCTCCAACCCGGCCACCTACACCGGGCTCCTCACCCCCATCCGCGACCTCTTTTCCGGCGTGCCGGAAGCCCGCGCCCGGGGCTACGGGCCGGGGCGCTTCAGTTTCAATGTGAAGGGCGGGCGCTGCGAGGCCTGCCAGGGCGACGGCATGATCAAGGTGGAGATGCACTTCCTGCCCGACATCTACGTCCCCTGCGACGTCTGCCACGGCAAGCGCTACAACCGGGAAACCCTGGAGATTCAGTACAAGGGCAGGAACATCCACGAAATCCTGGAAATGACCGTCGAGCAGGCGCGGGAATTCTTCGACGCGGTGCCGGTGGTGGCGAGGAAGCTGCAAACCCTGGTGGACGTGGGCTTGAGCTACATCACCCTGGGCCAGAGCGCGACGACGCTCTCCGGAGGCGAGGCCCAGCGGGTCAAGCTGGGGCTGGAGCTCTCCAAGCGCGACACCGGCCGCACCCTCTACATCCTGGACGAACCCACCACCGGGCTCCATTTCGCCGACATCGAACTGCTGCTCACGGTGCTGCACCGCCTCGCCGACCACGGCAATACCGTGGTGGTCATCGAGCACAACCTGGACGTGATCAAGACCGCCGACTGGCTGGTGGACCTGGGCCCCGAAGGCGGCGACGGCGGCGGGCGCATCCTGGTGGCCGGCACGCCGGAGACGGTGGCGCGGGAACAGGCCAGTCATACCGGGCGCTTCCTGCAAGCACTGCTGGCCCGGGACTGAGAGGCTGTGCATTAATCTACAGCGCACCCCGATCGCCACGATTTCTTCACAAGCTCTGAGCCGCCATGCCCCTGACCCTCTGCGCCACCGCCCGTCTGGCCGAGGCCCTGCGCAGCAGGGTTCCGGCCGGGGCGGGCGCGGTCTGGGAGACGCCCGCCGCCTTCACCGTGGGGGCCTGGCTGACCCGTCTGCTGGAAGACGCCGCCCTGGACGGCAGTGGGCCGACGCTGCGCTTGCTCGACGGGGCGTGCGAACGCCTGCTCTGGGAACAGGTGATCGCCGACGCCCTGCCCGACGACGCACTGCCCCTTTTTGACCTCGCCGGCCTCGCCGCCACGGCCCAGGAAGCCCATGCGCTTTGCCTCCTCTGGGATCTGGACCTGCCCCCCGCCACCCTGGCCGAGGAAGGCCGGCTCTTCGTCGCCTGGCGGCGGGAATTCCGCAAGCGCTGCGCGGCCGGCGGCTGGACCGAGGCGGCGCGCCTGCCGCCCATCGCCCGGGGCCTCGTGGCCGCCGGGTCGGTTCCCCTGCCCCCGGCCATCGATTTCGCCGGCTTCGACCGCTACACCCCGGAAGAGCTGCGCCTGCGCCAGACCCTGATTGATCGCGGCGTCCGGGTGGGCGACAGCCCCGCCGCCGCAGCGCCTGCCACGACCCGGCGCAGCCTGGCCTGCGACGACGCCCAGGCCGAAGCCCAGGCCATCGCCGCCTGGGCACGGGACAGGCTCGCCGCCGACCCGGGTGCCCGCCTGGGCATCGTCGTCCCCGATCTGGCGGAACGTCGGGACGCCCTCTGCTTCGCCCTGGACGATGCCCTGCACCCGCAAAGCCTTTCCCCCGGGGCGCCCGACAGCCCCCGGGCCTACAACGTCTCCCTCGGTCATCCCCTGGCCGCCCAAGCCCTGGTGGCGGCGGCCCTGGACCTTCTGGCCCTGGGGGTCACGCCCCGGCACGAACAGGCCGTCTTTTCCGCCCTGCTCCTGTCGCCCTTCTGGTCCGCCGGTCAGGGCGAGGCCGACGCCCGGGCGCGCATCGACCGGGCGCAGCGGGACGAACTGGAATTCTTCACCGACCTGCCGGCGCTGCAGCGCCTGGTGAAGCGCCTCTATGCCCGCGAAAAGGTCGCTGCGCCGCGGCTGGCCGCCCATCTGGAATCCTTTGCCGCCACGCTGGCCAAGGGCGGCCCCCGCCGCCGGCCGCCTTCCGCCTGGGGCACCGCCTTCCTCGGCTGGCTGGAGGCCCTGGGCTGGCCCGGCGACCGCCCCCTGTCCAGCCCCGAGTTTCAAGTGCGACAGAGCTTCCTCGCCACCCTGGAGGGCCTGGCCCGCTACGACGATCTCCTGCCCGCCGTGAGCGCCGGCGAAGCCCTGCGGCGCCTTGCCGCCCTGTGCCGCGAGCAGGTTTTTCAACCGGAGACGCGCGGCAGCCCATCCATCGGAGTCCTGGGCATTCTGGAAAGCACGGGGCTCGCCTTCGACGCCCTGTGGGTCGCGGGCATGAACGACGATCTGTGGCCCCCCAACCCCCGCCCCAACCCCCTGCTGCCGGCGGAAATCCAGCGCCACGCTGGAAGCCCCCACGCCAGCGCCGAGGTGGAACTGGCTTTCGCCACCGCCGTGCACCGCCGGCTCGTCACCGCGGCGCCCGACATCACCTTCTCCTGGCGGCGCCAGGATGGCGCCCGTCTGCTGCGCCCCAGCCCCCTGCTCGCGGGGATCCCCGCGGACGCGACCGAAGCCCCCCGCGCCGCGCCGCCCTGGCCCCATCCGGCTCGTCTGGAAACCCTGGCCGATGCCCGGGCGCCGGCCGTGGCCGCAGGGGAAAAAGTGCCCGGCGGCACCGGGCTGCTCAAGGCCCAGGCCATCTGCCCGGCCTGGGGTTTCTACCAATACCGCCTGGGCGCCCGGGCCCTGCGCCCCGCGGTGGAAGGCCTGGACGCCATGGAGCGGGGCACCCTGGTGCATGGCGCCCTGGAACACTTCTGGCGGGGTGTCGCCGACCGGGCGGGGCTCCTGGCCCTGGGCACCGACGCCCTGGCCGCCGCCGTCTCCAGCGCCGTCGCCGCGGCCCTGACGGATTTCGAGCATTCCAGCCATCGCGAGTTGCCGCCCCGCTTCCGGCAACTGGAAGCCGCACGTCTGCACAAGCTCCTGCACACCTGGCTGGCCGTGGAGGCCCGACGGGAAGACTTTGCCGTGCTGGCCTGCGAACAGGACATGCTGCTCGACATCGAAGGCATCCAGGTGCGCACGGTGATCGACCGCATCGACCGCCTGGCCGACGGCGGCCTGGTGGTGATCGACTACAAGACCGGCCACCGCATCGATACCCGCAACTGGGCCGAGGACCGCATCACCGAACCCCAATTGCCGCTCTACGCTGCCCTGGCGGTGCCCCGGACGGACGGCGAGCCCGTGGCGGCCGTCGCCTTCGCCCGGGTGACCCTGGACGAAGCGGGCTTCTCGGGGGTGGGCGAGCGCAAGGACTTGCTGCCCGGCATCACCGGCCTGGACGACCCCAAGCGCAAGTCCTTTCCCGTGGCGACCTTCCCGGACTGGCCGGCGGTGCTGCGCCACTGGCAGGAACGCCTGCGCGCCGTGGCCGCCGAAGTGGGGGCCGGGGAAGCCGCGGTCCGCTTCGACGACCCCAAGGCCCTTCTATATTGCGAAGTGCTGCCCCTGCTGCGTCTGGCCGAGCGCACGGCGGCGATTCCCGACGCCGAGGTGGACCGTTGACGACTCCCGCCGCCCCAATTCGACCGGATCATCCATGAACCGCTCCCTGCGCGCCCTTGCCCTGGGCTCCCTCTTCCTGGCCCTGGCTGCCCAGGCCGAAATTCCGGCGGAAATCCGCGTCTACGACGACGGCATCGGCGAAGCCGGGGAGTGGGGCTTTGAAATCCACAGCAGCCGGACCCTGCGCCGCAGCCGGGTACGGGAGGCCAACGGCGAACTGCCCACCGACCTCGGCCTGCGGGTGACTCCGGAAATTTCCTACGCCTTCGGGCCCCGCACCGAACTGAGCCTCCTTTTCCCCAGCGTCATCGACCGCCACGGCGACACCCATCTGGGCGGGCAGCAGTTGCAACTGAAGTGGATCTTCGCCCCCGCCCCGGAAAGCGGCGGGGTCTTCGCCGGGATCAATGGCGAGCTGGTCACCGCCACGGGGCGCTTCGACGCGCGGCGCAACAGCGTGGAAATCCGCCCCATCGTCGGCTACCGCAACGAGGACTGGCTGCTGATCGCCAATCTGCTGGCCAGCTACGGCCTGCCCCGCAAGGAGCACCGCGGCGGCTTCGATCTGAGCCCCGCCTTCAAGATCGCCCGCAGCGTCGCCCCCGGCATCCACCTGGGCATCGAAACCTACAGCGAGCTGGGCAAGTTGGCCCACCCCGCCCCCCGCCCGCAACAGGAGCACACCGCCTACCTCACCCTGGACATCGAGCGCGGCGGCTGGCAGATCAACCTCGGCATCGGCCGCGGCCTCAACACCGCCACCGACCCCTGGATACTGAAGACCATCGTCGAGTTTCCCATTGACTGAGCTTCTCGCCGCCGATAGCGCCGCCCGGCTCCGGGCTCTGGAGCCGGAATCCTTCATCGTCGAAGCACCGGCAGGGGCGGGCAAGACGGAGCTGCTGACCCAGCGGGTGCTGGGCCTGCTGGCCCGGGTGGATCATCCGGAAGAGGTGGTGGCGCTGACCTTCACCAACAAGGCGGCAGCCGAGATGCGCGACCGCATCCTGGGCAGCCTGGAGTTGGCCGCGGCCGGGGAGCGCCCCGGCGACGACGCGCCCCATCGGCAGCTCACCTACGCTCTGGGCCGTGCGGCCCTGGCGCGGGACGCGGCTCAGGGCTGGAATCTCCTGGCCCATCCCGGCCGTCTGGCGGTCACCACCCTGGATTCCCTCTGTGCCAGCCTGGCGCGGCAGATGCCCTATCTCTCCCGCTTCGGCGCCCAGCCCGGGGTCGCCGAAGACGCCACGCCCCATTACGAAGCCGCCGCCCGCCGTACCCTGGCCCTGGTGGAGGAGACCGGCCCCCCGGCCGATACGGTGGCCGCCGCCCTGGCTTTCATGGACAACGACGCGGGCCGCCTGGAACGCCTGCTGGTGGCGCTGCTGGCCCGGCGGGACCAGTGGCTGCGCCACACCGCCCGGGGCGCCGACGCCGGCTTGCGGGCGGAGGCCGAGGCAGGCCTCGCCGCCCTGGTGCGCCGCGATCTCGCCGCGGCCGCCGCCGCATTCGACGCGCCCTTGCAGGACTGCCTGCGGGCCGCCGCCCGCTTTGCCGGCGCCACCCTGGCCGCCGAGAACCCGGAGTCGCCCATCGCCCGACTGGAGAGCTGGGACAGCTCTCTGGACGACGACCCCGCCACCCTGCCCCTGTGGCAGGGTCTGGCCGATTTGCTGCTCACCGCCGAGGGCGAGCTGCGCAAGTCCCTGGACAAGCGCCAGGGACTGCCCGTCCCCGCCGGGCGGGAACACAAGGCGGCGCTGAAGACCCTCCTCGAAACCCTGCCGGCCGGCGCTGCCGCGGCGCTGGCTCCGGTGCGCGACTTGCCCCTGCCGGTCTATGCGGACGAGGAATGGGCCACGGTGGAGACCTTCTCGCAGCTCCTCAACCTGGCCACCGCCCAGCTGTGGCTGGCCTTCCAGGAGGCCGGCGAGGTGGATTTCGCCGAGGTCGCCCAGCGGGCCCTTGCCGCCCTGGGGGACGACGAGGCCCCCACCGACCTGGCCCTGGCCCTCGATTACCGCATCCGCCACCTGCTGGTGGATGAATTCCAGGACACCAGTCCCGCCCAGATACGCCTCGTCGCCAGCCTCATCCGCGGCTGGGAGTCCGGCCGGCCCGGGGGCGACGCGCGCAGCCTCTTTCTGGTGGGCGACCCCATGCAGTCCATCTACCGCTTCCGCAAGGCCGACGTGGGGCTTTTCCTCAAGGTGCGCGACGGGGGCATTGGCGACCTCCTGCCCAAGAAGCTGCGCCTCTTTCGCAACAATCGCTCGCGGCCGAAGGTGGTGGAGTGGATCAACACCGCCTTCCCGGGGGTTTTCCCGGACCAGGACGAGCCCCTGCACGGCGCGGTGCGCTACGCCCCCTGTCTGGCCACGCGGCCGGATGAAGAGGATTCCGGCGTCTGCCTGCACCCGGTCCTGCTGGAGGCCGACGCGGAGGAAAACGGGAGCGAGCAGGAAGCCGACGTCCTCATCGACCTGATCCTCGCCGAGCGGCAGGCGCACCCCGGCGCAAGCGTCGCCATCCTGGTGCGCGCCCGCAGCCACCTGGCCCCCCTCCTCGCCCGCCTGCGCCTGCGCGCCCCGCAGCTGCCCTTCCAGGCCGTGGATATGGCGCCCCTGGCCAGCCGGCAGGCCATCCAGGATGTGCTCTCCCTGGCCCGGGCGCTGCTCCATCGCGGCGACCGGGTGCATTGGCTGGCCATCCTGCGTGCCCCCTGGTGCGGCCTCAACCTGGCGGACCTGCATGCCCTGGCGGGGGACGACCATCGGTCCACCGTCTGGCAACTGGCCCAGGACGAGGAGCGGCTGCGGCGCCTTTCAACCGACGGCCAGGCCCGCCTGCGCCATGCCACCGCCGTCCTGGGCGAGGCCCTCGCCCAGCAGGGCCGCTGCCCGCCGCGCCGCTGGCTGGAGGGCACCTGGCGCGCCCTGGGCGGCGACCGCTGCCTGGCGGAAGACGAGCGTCCGGACGTGCAGGCCCTCTTCCAGCGCCTCGACACCCTGGCAAGCCGGGGCGATTGGACCGCCGACGCCCTGGAGACCGAAGCCGCCCGGCTCTTCGCCCCGCCGGACCCCTCCCCGGCCGCCCTGGCGCTGCCCATGATGACCCTGCACAAGGCCAAGGGTCTGGAGTTCGACACGGTGATCGTCCCCGGCCTGCACCGCGCCTCGGGCCGCGACGATCCGCCCCTCCTGCTGTGGGACGAAATCCCCACCGAGGGCACCCGGGAGCACCTCGTCGTCGCCCCCTTGCGCGCCCGGGGCAGCACGCGCACGCGCATCACCCCCTACGCTGCCCTCGCCCGCCTGGAAGCCGAACGGGCCCGCCACGAGAGCGAACGCCTTCTTTACGTGGCCGCCACCCGGGCCCGCCGCCGTCTGCATCTGGTCGGCGTCGCCACGGTCCGCGAGGGTGGGCTGCGCACGCCGGCCGCCGGGTCGTTCCTGCGCCTCCTGTGGGAGCACGGCGCCCAGGCGCGCTTCGCCGCGGCTCTGGCCGGCGCGGCAGCGTCGGCACCGGTGGCGCTCCCCATCGCCCCGGTCGAACCGGCCGCCGATCTCCGCCGCCTCTCCCTGGCCGACCTCCCCGCCCTGCCGCCCCGGCCGGCGGCGACGCCTGCCCGCTCCAGCGAAGGCGAAGGCGGCAGCGACGGCAGCGGCCCCGACGCCGCCGTCGGCTCCCTGGTGCATCGCGCCCTGGAACTCATTGCCCGGGAAGGCCCCGAGGCCTGGTCCGCGGCCCGCGTCGGCGAGCGCCACGCCAGCTTTTCCGCCTGGCTGCGCAGCAAGGGGCTGGCCCCGCGGGAAGCGGAAGCCGGCGCCGCCCGTAGCGTGGCCATCCTGCAAGGCGTCCTCGCCAGCCCCACCGGACGCTGGATTCTCTCGCCCCACCCGGACGCCCACGCCGAGTGGGGGCTTTCTTCCTCCTCCGGCGAGGGTCAGCACGCCCATGTGGTCGACCGCTGCTTCACGGCGGACGGCCAACGCTGGATCGTCGATTACAAGACCCTGCGCCTGACTTCCGCCGACCCCGCCGATCTCCTCGCCCGTGCCGCCACCCACCGCCCGCAACTCGAGCGCTACGCGGCGCTCTTCCCTTCCGCCGGACTCCCCCTGCGCCTGGCCGTGTATTTCGTCGAGCAGGATCACCTGATCGACCTCTCCGGGGCGGAAGAAAAAATTATCAAACTCCCTGCATCTGGAATTTCCCCCGCGCCGTAGACCTCAGCAACAGGCTGCCTGATCGCCAATCTCCTCCCCGAGAGGAAATCCGAGAGGTCACAGTCAGTTACGAACGGTCAAGAAAGTGCTGTAAGCAATCGGCAAGTTCCCCGACCAAGACAGTAAGACATGAACGATCGGATCAACGCCGATCCAACGTGAATCTGGGCAAAGGCAGACTGCGGGAACTGCCGGCGCCAGGGAAAACCCCCCGCTTCAGCAGCGCAACCCAACTTTCAACGGAGAATCGTCATGAAAACCAAGACTCTTGCTTCCATCATCGCCTTTGCTTCCCTCACCTCCATCGCCGGCGTCGCCGCCGCCGGAGCCCACGACGGCTACCAGCGCGCCTTCCTCGGCTACGAAACCCAGGCCAACACCGTCGTCGGCAAGGCCGCCTTCGGCACCCCCTCCGGCAATGCCTGGAGCGGCCACGAGGCCTATCAGCGTGCCCTGGGCAGCGACAGCGGCAGCGTTCCGGCCAAGATCGACATCATGGGCAAGGCCGCCTTCGGCACTGACACCGGTCCCGACGGCCACGCCATCTACCGCGCCGCTTTCAACGGCAACGGCTAATCGTCCTCAGCACACCCCAATCCAACGGAGAACCATCATGAAAACCACTCTCATCGCTTCCCTCGTCGCCATAGCCTCCCTGTCCGCCGCCGGCTCCGCCGTCGCCGGAGCCCACGACGGCTACCAACGCGCCTTCCTCGGCTACGAAACCCAGACCAACACCGTCGTCGGCAAGGCCGCCTTCGGCACCCCCACCGGCAACGCCTGGAGCGGCCACGAGGCCTACCAGCGCAGCCTGGGCAGCGACAACGGCAGCACCCAGGCCAAGGTCGACATCATGGGCAAGGCCGCCTTCGGTACTGACACCGGCCCCGACGGCCATGCCGCCTACCGCGCTTCCTTCGGCAACGGCTGATCGCCATGCAAGCGAAAACCCCCGGCGGGGAAAGACCGCCGGGGATTTTTTTGTGCCTTTCTCTGGAAAACCAGACCCCTTCAGCTCTTGCACCATTCGGCGGGACACAGGCCAAAGTCGTTCCCGACCTGTCCGGTCTGTCCGTTTTTCTGAACCCATGGTTTCCGCGCTGGAGGCGCGGGGCGCGGGCGTACTTTCTTCTTCTCCCAAACACCAAGAAGCAAAAAGGCCCGCACGCAGGCGGGCCACACCGGGACAGGTGGTGATTTACTTGCTGACGGCGTCCTTGGCCTTCTGGGCGCCGGTTTCGGCGGCAGCCTTGACTTCGGCACCGACCTTCTCGGCAGCATTCTTGGCATCGGCCGCCACCTTCTCTGCCGTCTCCTTGGCCTTGTCGGCGGTTTCCGCCGCGGCGGCCTTGGCTTCGCCAGCAGCCTTCTCGGCATCGGCCTTGGCCGCTTCGCCTACGGCCTTGGCGGCTTCGCCGGTCTTTTCCGCGGCGGTCTTGGCGGCATCACCGGCAGCCTTGACGGCTTCTTCTGCGGCCTTGTTGGCCGCCGCGGCCGGCTCTTCCTTCTTGCCGCAGGCGGCAAGCGCTGCGGAAACGGCCACGATGGCAATCAGGGAACGGATCAGCGGATTGGTGTGAGTCACTGTATTCATCCTATTAACGAGGGGTTGGTTGCGGGGTTTCTGGACCCGGCATCCGGGTCGTCGACCCAGCCGGTTGCCCCAGGTATAACGCGGGTCCTGCGATATTGGAGGACAGCGTCAAGACACAAAACAGGACCAAAACAGTGGATGCGCCACGGACTTCTCCCGATACCTTGCCCTCGCCGTCCTTGAAGGCCGGGTCGGTGATGGTGTGCCGCGAAGGATGTTGGCGGCGCCCCACAGGTGCGCTTCGAGTTGTTGCTGGGTCAGTCTCATTGTTGTTCAGGTGTCAGTTCCGACTCTCCCATCCAGTAACACAGCAGCGCTGCCGGGATGCGCAAGATTCGAGTGGTGGTGTCGGGCAGATCGGCAATTACGCCGAAATCATCCAGTGACTTTGTGACCACGTAGCCACGATCAATGGATTTCTGCCGGCAAAGTTCGAGCAAGCCCTTGAGGTCGCGCAGGCCGGTGTGCCGGGCGCGGTATTTCACCTCGAAGGGGATGATCTGCCCTCCGACCTCTGCCACAAGGTCGACCTCGCGATCCTTCTTGCCACGCCAATAGGTGAAGCGCACATTCTGCGCGTAGTAGCGGGCGAACAGGTGCTTGAACACGGTGGTTTCTGTCGCCACGCCTAGTGCGGTTGGGTCTTCGAGGATGGCTTTACCCTTGAGCATGACCGCCGGCGCGATGGCGGCATCGGCCAGATAAATCTTGAAGCGAGCACGCAGTACGTCCTTGCCGTAGCCGAAGGGCGGCAGGCGGTAGATGGATTCCGGTGGCCGATGATTACGACGACGGTGGCTTCTCC
>Ga0268298_10000736_pt1 | contig 41293 bp, 32 predicted proteins | sample WWTPWeurt_MetaG_FD_194462 | JGI IMG/M metagenome (GOLD analysis project Ga0268298, IMG submission 194462) | Activated sludge microbial communities from WWTP in Nijmegen, Gelderland, Netherland - WWTP Weurt | ecosystem: Engineered > WWTP > Aerobic digester > Activated sludge | place...
CCGATGAAGATGCGGCCCGAGGTGGGGGCGTCGAGCCCGGCGATCATGTTCAGCAGCGTGCTCTTGCCGCAGCCCGAGGGGCCGACCAGGATCAGGAACTCGCCGGGCTCGATGGCGATGTCGATGCCCTTGAGGATCTCGGTCTTCCCGAAGGTCTTGCGGACCTGCTGGATGGTGAGTGCGCCCATTTTAAAAGTTACCCTTTGACGGCGCCCGCGGTGAGCCCGCGCACGAAATACTTGCCTGCCAGCACGTAGACGATCAAGGTGGGCAGCGCGGCGATCAGTGCGGCGGCCATGTCCACGTTGTATTCCTTCACCGAGCTGGAGGTGTTGGCGAGGTTGTTCAGGCCCACGGTGATGGGCTTGCTGTCGGCGCCGGAGAAGACCACGCCGTAGAGAAAATCGTTCCAGATGTTGGTGAACTGCCAGATCAGCGTCACCACGATGATGGGCGTGGACAGGGGCAGCACGATGCGCCAGAAGATCTGCCAGAAGCCCGCGCCGTCGAGCATGGCGGCCTTGATCAGCTCGTCGGGCAGGCCCACGTGGTAGTTGCGGAAGAACAGCGTGGTGCTGGGGATGCCGGCGATCACGTGCACCAGCATCAGCCCCCAGATCGAGCTGGCCAGGCCCAGCCAGCCCAGCACCTGGCTCATCGGCAGCAGCACCACCTGCATGGGCATGAACACGCCAAACAGCAGCAGTGCAAACATGAATTCGCTGCCGCGAAAGCGCCACTTGCTCAGCACATAGCCGTTCACCGCGCCGATCAGGGTGGAGGCCAGCACGGCCGGCAGCACCATCCACACCGAGTTCATGAAGAAGGGCTGCAGGCCACCGCAATCGGTGCCGGTGCAGGCCTGCGACCAGGCCTTGGCCCAGGCGCTGAAGTTGGCCGAGGCCGGCAGCGAGAGCAGGGTGCCGTTGCGCACCTCGTCCATGGTCTTGAGCGAGGTGCTCAGCATCACGTACAGCGGCGTGAGAAAGAAGGCCGCAAAGAGCAGCAGCATGGCCAGCAGCAGCACGCGGTGAAGCGTCAGCCGGGGGCTCATTTGCGCACCCTCAGCTCAGAGTAGAGGTAGGGCACCACGATGGCCGCCACCGTGGCCAGCATGATGGTGGCGCTGGCCGCGCCCAGGCCGATCTGCCCGCGCGAGAAGGCCATGGTGTACATGAAGGTGGCGGGCATGTCGGTGGCAAAGCCGGGGCCGCCGGCGGTGAGCGCCATCACCAGATCGAAGCTCTTGATGGCCAGGTGGCTCACCACCATCAGCGTGCTGAAGAACACCGGCCGCAGCGTGGGGATGATGATGCGCCAGTAGATCTGCGGCAGGCTCGCGCCGTCGATCTGCGCGGCCTTGATGATGCTGTCATCAATGCCGCGCAGGCCGGCCAGGAACAGCGCCATCACGAAGCCCGCGCTCTGCCAGATGCCGGCGATCACGATGCAGTAGATGGCGCGGTCCGGGTCCACCAGCCAGCCGAAGCTGAAGTCGGCCCAGCCCCATTGCCGCACCAGTTGCTCCACGCCGTGCGTGGGGTTCAGGATCCACTTCCAGGCCGTGCCGGTGACGATGAAGCTCAGCGCCATCGGGTACAGGTAGATGGTGCGCAGCAGGCCTTCCACGCGCACCTTCTGGTCGAGCGCAATGGCCAGCAGCAGGCCGAGTGCCATGCCGCCTCCGATGAACAGGCCACCGAAGATGCCGAGGTTCCTCAAGGCCACCCACCAGCGCTCTGATTCAAACAGCGCCTCGTACTGCGCCAGCCCCACGAATTCGTAGTTGGGCAGCAGCCTGGACGCTGACATCGAGAGATAGCCATTCCAAGCCATCAGCCCGTAGATGAACAGGAAGGACAGCAGGAACGAGGGCGCCACCACCGCCTTGGGCAACCAGTGAGATGGTGCCCCTCGGCTGCGGGGTACCGCAGCCGGCCCCGCGAGGGGCCGCGGGCCGGCTTGGGGCGGCCCGGCGCTCGGCCCGCTGGGCGGCTGGGCCTTGATCGCCACGATGCTCGCCTACTTGGTCTTGGCGGCCGAGGCCAGCTTGTCCATCGCGTCCTTGGCGCTCATCTTGTCGCTGTTCCAGAACTGGCTCACCACGTCCTTGATGGCGCCCTCGGCGGCCGAGGGCACGGCCATGCCGTGGGCCAGCGAGGGCAGCAGCGCGCCGCTCTTGGCGGTGGCGCCGAAGTCGGCCGACGAGGCCTTGGCACAGTCGTCGAACTTGTCCATCTTCACTCCCATGCGCACGGGGATCGAGCCCTTGTTGAGGCTGAAGGTCTCCTGGAACTCGGGCGACATGATGGCCGAGGCCAGGTCCTTCTGCGCCTTGACATTGGCCTCGTTCTTCAACTTGAACATGGCGAAGGAATCGATGTTGAAGGTGAAGGCCTTGGCGCTGCCTGGGGCTGCCACGCAGACGAAATCCTTGCCGGGTGCCTTGCCGGCGGCAATGAACTCGCCCTTGGCCCAGTCGCCCATGATCTGCATGCCGGCCTCGCCCTTGATCACCATGGCGGTGGCCAGGTTCCAGTCGCGGCCCGAGGCGCCCTTGTCGGTGTAGGCCTTGATGCGCTTGAAGGTGCCCAGCACCTTCTCCATGGTGGGGCTCTTCAGGCTGGCCGGATCGAGCTGCACCAGGGCCTTCTTGTAGAAATCAGCGCCACCCACGCCGAGCGCCACGGCCTCGAAGGTGGTGAGGTCCTGCCAGGGCTGGCCGCCATGCGCCACGGCTGTGAGGCCGGCCTTCTTGATGGCCTCGGCGGCAACGAAGAACTCGTCCCAGTTGCCAGGCAGCTTGGCGCCGGCCTTCTTGAACACCTCGGGGTTGGCCCACAGCCAGTTCACGCGGTGCACGTTCACCGGCACGGCGATGTAGCTGCCCTTGTACTTCATGATGTCGCTCACCACGGGTGGTAGCAGCGTGTCCCACTTCTCGGCCTTGGCCACGTCGTCGATCGAGGCGAGCACGCCCTCCTTGGCCCAGTCCTGCAGCGAGGGGCCCTTGATCTGCGCGGCGGCCGGGGCATTGCCCGAGACCACGCGCGATTTCAGCACCGTCATCGCTGCATCGCCGCCGCCGCCGGCCACGGCAAAGTCCTTCCACACGTGGCCCTTGGCCTGCAGTGAGGCTTTCAGCGCCTGCGCGGCCTTGGCCTCGCCGCCGCTGGTCCACCAGTGCAGCACCTCCACCTCGCCAGCATGGGCGGGCAGGTTGAAGGTGCCGAGCGCGACGACGGCCAGGGCAATGCAGGTGCCGCGCAGGGCGGGGCGGTGGTGGGTCATGGGGCTTCCTTGCGGGCTTGGAATGGGGATGCTCGGCGTGCAGCGGGCCAAGCGTGGCGCATTATTAATGAAGCATTAATTCGTTGGGGACGGGCTAACCCTGCACGGCGGCGCCTGGGGCTGGGTCGGCGCCCTGCAGTGCTGGCGCGGCCGGCAGCACCACCCGCGCCAGCACGCCCTGCGGCTGCACCGGCAGCAGGGCCACGCTGCCGGCGTGGCGCTGCACGATCTCGCGCACGATGGCCAGGCCCAGGCCGCAGCCGGTGCCGTCGTGCGTGGCGCGCACGAAGCGCACGAAGCGCTCGAACACGCGCTCGCGCTCGGCCTCGGGCACGCCGGGGCCGTTGTCCTCCACCTCCACGTGCACCAGCGCGCCACGGGAGCGCACGCGAACGGTGACGGTGGCGCCGCGGCCGGCGTAACGGATGGCGTTGTCGATCAGGTTCACCAGGGCCTCGCGCAGCAGCAGGGCGATGCCGCGCACCATCACCGGCGCGCTGCCGGCGTCGCCCTCGGGTTCGTCGAAGCCCAGGTCCACGCCGGCATTGAGGGCGCGCTTGACCATCTCGGCCGTCACCTCGTGGGCCAGGCGGCGCAGATCGAGCGGCACGCGGTCCTGCTGGTTGGCGCTCTCGGGCTCGGCGCGGGCCAGCGTGAGCAGCTGGTTCACCAGGTGGGCGCTGCGCGTGGAGCTCTCGTGCACGCGCTGCAGGCGCGCCACCAGGGCCGGATCACTGGCCTCGCGCAGGGCCAGCTCGGTCTGGCTCTTCAGCCCGGCCAGTGGCGTGCGCAGCTGGTGCGCCGCGTCGCTGATGAAGCGCTTTTGCGCCAGCACGTTGTGGTGCACCTCGGCCAGCAGGGTGTTCATGGCGCGCGCCAGCGCATGCACTTCGGGCGGCGCGGCCTCGATCTTGATGGGCGCCAGATCGTTGGCCGCGCGACCCTCCACCTGGCCTTGCAGCAAGGCCAGCGGCGCCAGGCCGGCGCGGATGCCGGCCCACACGATCATCGTCATCAGCGCCATCAGGCCCGAGAGTGGCAGCACCGTGTCCATCAGGATGCTTCGCGCCAGCTCCTCGCGGTTGGCGCTGGAGCGCGCCACCTGCACCAGCATCGTGCCGCCCGGCACACTGGCATCGCCATAACGCAGATAAAGAGCGACCACGCGCAGGCGCTCGGCGCTGCCGGTGATCTCGGCCTGCGGGCCGATGAACACGGTCTCGTCGTAGAAATAGGGCTCGCCCAGGCGCGGCTGGGGGATGCGCGGCGCGGGCAGCTGGCGATTGCCCAGGATGAACTGCCCTGGCGGCGTGCTGATGGTGTAGAGCACGCGGTCGCTGGGGTCGGACTCGAGGATGTCCTGAGCCGAGCGCGGGAAATCAATGAACAGCCCGCTCTCGATCGGCTTGACCTGCCGCGCCAGCGCCCGCGAAGCCTGGGCCAGGCTGGCGTCGATGGCGGCGTTGGCATAGCGCGCGGCGAGGTTGTAGGTGAACACGGCCGCGGCGATCCACAGCACCACCTGGGGCAGCAACAGCCAGACGAAGAGCTGGCGGTGCAGCGAGCGCGCGCCGGGCATGGCGCGCAGCCAGCGCTGGCCAAAGCTGGCCAATTTCATGCGTTCGCTGTCATGGTTTGGCGGCGGCGTCCGCCTCCAGCAGGTAGCCCAGGCCGCGCACAGTGCGGATGGCCAGGCCCGATTGCTCCAGCTTGCGGCGCAGGCGGTGGATGTACACCTCGATGCTGCTGGCGCCGCCGGCCTCGGTGCGCTCCAGCGCCCAGGCCTGGGCGATCTGGTCCTTGGTGACCACGCGATCGCGCTGCGAGAGCAGCAGCTCGAGCAGCATCCACTCGCGCGGGCTCAGGTCCAGCGGCTCGCCGCGCACGGCGGCGCGGCGGGTGTCGGGGTCGAAGCTCAGGTCACCCAGCTCGGCCAGCTTGACGCTGGGGCGGGCGCGGCGCATCAGCGCGTGCAGGCGGGCCTCGAGCTCGGGGAAATCAAAGGGCTTGGTCAGGTAATCGTCGGCCCCGGCGTTGAGGCCCGCCACGCGGTCGTCCAGGCTGTCGAGTGCGGTGAGCACCAGCACCGGGGTGGCGCACTGCGCCGCACGCACACGCCGTAGCACGGTGAGGCCGTCCACCATCGGCAGGCCCAGGTCGAGCACGGCCAGGTCGAAGTGCTGCTTCATCAACAGGTACTCGGCCACCGCGCCATTGGGCGCGTGCTCCACCTCGAAGCCCGCGCGCTTGAGCTGGGCCGACAGCGCGTCGGCCAGGATGGCATCGTCTTCGGCCAGCAACAGGGTCATCGCGGAGGGCATGGCGGGCGGGGCAGTGGTGCGCAAGCGACACATCGGGTGGGCGGATCCCACGGGCTCGGCTGCGGCCTGCACTGTAGCGCCGCAGGCGCTGGCGCCCGCGGCGGCGGCGCGAAAGCACCTGGATGCAGGGCCAAAGGGCAGTCGCGATAAGGGTTAACGATAAATTAACAAAGTTAGGTGGTCGTTAAGAATCGTGAAAGCGCTCTCAAATCCGGGCTGTCCGACCCGATCGAGCCTTTTGCCCGCCCCTCGTTCCCCCAGGAGACCCCATGAAGCAGACGTTCCGCCAACCACGGCAAGTTGCCGTTCGTGCCTCGTTCCGAACCCAACCAGTGGCATGGGCGTGCGCCGTGCTGATGCTGGGCAATGGCCTGGCCGAAGCCCAGCAAGCCGATCAATCGGTGGTGGTCACCGGCATCCGCCGCGGCATCGAGGACTCGGTGTCGGTCAAGCGCAATGCCGAGGGCATCATGGAGGTGATCTCGGCCGAAGACATCGGCAAGCTGCCCGATGTGTCCATCGCCGAATCGCTGGCGCGCCTGCCGGGCCTGGCCGGGCAGCGCGTGGCGGGCCGCGCGCAGGAGATCCAGATCCGCGGCTTGTCGGGCGATTTTGCCGGCACGCTGCTCAATGGCCGCCAGCAGGTGACCACGGGCGACAACCGCTCGGTGGAGTTCGACCAGTTCCCGTCCGAGCTGATCGGCCAGGTGCGCGTGTACAAGACGCCCGAAGCCAAGGTGATCGGTGGCGGCCTGTCCGGCACGATCGACATGCGCACCGTGCGCCCGCTGGATTTCAGCAGCCGCAACCTGGCCATGAACGCGCGCATGGAGAACAACTCCAACGGTTCGCTCAACGCAGACACCAGCGCCACGGGCAAGCGCTTCAGCGTGTCCTACATCGACCAGTTTGCCAACCGCACCATCGGCGTGGCCCTGGGCTTTGCCCACCTCGACACCCCGGGGCAAGAGCTGCATTACAAGGCCTGGGGCTTCTCGGCCAACGACACCAAGCGCGATTGCGTGGCGCACCCCGAGTGGGGCTGCGGCCCGGTCACCGGCGTGGCCCCGGGTGCCACGTTCTTGAACGGCTTCGAGGTGGAAGCCCTTTCGCGCAAACAGACCCGCGACGGTCTGATGGGCGTGTTCGAGTTCAAGCCGAGCAAGGACCTGCACAGCACGGTGGACCTGTACTACTCGAAGTTCAAGAAGGACGAATCCATGCGCGGCCTGATGGGCAGCATGGGTGATGCCTGGGGCGGTGCGGCCGGTGCGGCCTTCAGCAACGTCAAGACCGAGCAGGTGGGCAGTGCCACCACGCTGGTGACCGCCGCCAATGTGGCTGGCGTGCCCAACATGGTGCTGCGCAACGACCTGAACACGCGCCGCGACGAGCTGAAGTCCATGGGCTGGAACACCGAGTGGAAGATCGGCAGTGGCTGGACGGCCGTGGCCGACCTGAGCTACTCCAACGCCAAGCGCGAAGAAAACGTCATCGAGACCTACGCCAGTGTCTACACCGGCGCCAAGCCCGCGCTCACCAACTTCACCACCGTGGTGCCCTCGGGCGCCGGCTTCCCCACGCTGACCCCCAGCCTGAACTACGCCGATGCGGCGGTGGTGAAGCTGGGCGACCCGGCCGGCTGGGGCCATGATGGCCTGTGGAAGAAGCCCAAGGCCGACGACACCATCAAGGCGCTGAACCTGGTGGGCAAGAAGGAGCTGGACGGCATGTTCAGCGGCCTGGACTTCGGCCTGAACTACACCACGCGCACCAAGACGCGCGAGATGAACGAGCTGGCTGCGGACCTGAAGAATTCACGCGCCCCCATCGTGGTGCCCGCCGCGCTGCTGCAGGCGCCCACCTCGCTGTCCTTCGCCGGCATCCCGGGTGTGGTGGCCTATGACGTGATGGGTGCGCTGAACTCGGTCTACAACCTGAAGGAACAGGCGGCCGACCAGATCATCAATCGCAACTACGACGTGAACGAGAAGGTCACCACGGCGTTCATGCAACTGGGCATCGACACCAAGCTGGGTGGCATCCCGGTGCGCGGCAATGCGGGCCTGCAGTACATCAACACCAAGCAGGACTCTACCGGCTGGTCCAAGCTGAGCGGCGTGTTCTCCGAGGTCACCCGCGGCACCAGCTACAACGATGTGCTGCCCAGCCTGAACCTGAGCTTCGAGCTTGGCAACAACCTGTTCATGCGCACCGGCATCGCCAAGACCCTGGCCCGTGGCCGCATGGACGACATGAAGGCCGGCGCCGACATCAACATCACCAAGAGCACCTCGGGCATCACCAGCTGGGGCGGCAGCGGCGGCAATCCGGAGCTGGAGCCCTGGCGCGCCAAGTCCTTCGACCTGTCGTTCGAGAAGTACTTCGGCAAGCGCAGCTATGTGGCCCTGGCCGGCTTCTACAAGAGCCTGGACACCTACATCTACACGCAGAAGCTGGTGGGCAATTTCTCGGCCTTCCCCAACACCTCGAACCCGCACCTGGATACGCCGCTCAACCCCCTGGGCATCTTTGAGCGGCCCATGAACGGCAAGGGCGGCCAGGTGCACGGCGGCGAGTTGAGCGCCTCGCTCGACGCGGGCCTGTGGAACAAGGCCTGGGACGGCTTCGGTTTGGTGGGCAGCCTGTCGGTCACGGCCAGCAATGTGCACCCGGACGGCCCGGGCACGAGCGCGGCGCTGCCAGGCCTGTCGGGCGTGCTGCGCAACCTCACGGCCTATTACGAGAAGGACGGCATCTCGGCCCGCATCAGCCAGCGCTATCGCTCGGCCTTCCGCGGCGAGATCACGGGCCTGCACAACGCGCGCAGCTTCGAGGAGATCATGGCCGACCGGCAGATCGACATGCAGCTGGGCTACGAGTTCCAGACCGGCAGCATGAAGGGCCTCTCGTTGCTGCTGCAGGTGAACAACCTCACCAACGCGCCCTACGCCACGCGCCAGGGCAATGGCTTCGGTGAGATCGTGGCGCCGGCCACCTACAACTCGTATGGCCGCCAGGTCTTGTTCGGCGTGAACTACAAGCTGTAAGCCCCTGCCCATCCCGGCCCATGCACCCCCTGCCGGCTGTTCACTGGCAGGGGGTGTTTTTCATTGCGGCCCTCTGTGCTGCCAATTTGCGTGCCCATCCGTAGCAAGATCGTATTTTTTCCCAGGAGTTGGACAACATGATGTGGGCTCGCAAGATCGGCTTGATCACCGCCACCCTCGCGCTGGCCGGTGCGGCCCTGGCCCAGAAGCCGCCCGCCCCCTCGGGCCCCAAGGCCGAAGTGATCCACTGGTGGACTTCTGGCGGCGAATCGGCCGCGGTGAAGACCTTGTCCGACGCCTACCGCGCGGCCGGTGGCCAGTGGCAGGACATGGCCGTGGCGCTCGGCGAGCAGGCGCGCTCGGTCACCATCAACCGCATGGTGGGCGGCAACCCGCCCACGGCGGCGCAGTTCAACACCTCGCGGCAATTCTTCGACGTGGTGGAGCAGGGCCTGCTCAACAACATGGACGAGGTGGCCGCGCGCGACGGCTGGGACAAGTTCCTGCCCGAGGCCGTGCTCAGCGTCATCAAGGTCAAGGGCCATTACTACGCCGCGCCGGTGAGCATCCACATGCCCACCTGGATCTGGTACTCGAAGGCGGCCTTCGCCAAGGCCGGCATCGCGGCCGAGCCCAAGAGCATGGACGAGCTCTTCGCCGCGCTCGACAAGCTCAAGGGCGCCGGCCTGGTGCCGCTGGCGCACGGCGGCCAGGCCTGGCAGGACAACATCGTCTTCGCCGCCGTGCTGGCCAATGTGGGCGGGCGCGATCTGTACCTCAAGGTGCTGCGCGACCGCGATGCCAAGGCCATCCAGGGCGAGGCGTTCAAGAACGTGCTGCTCACCTTCAAGCGCCTGCAGGGCTACGTGGACAAGGCCTCGCCCGGCCGCAACTGGAACGATGCCACCGCCATGCTCATCACCGGCAAGGCCGGCGTGCAGTTCATGGGCGACTGGGCCAAGGGCGAGTTCACGCTGGCGGGCCAGCAGCCCGGGCGCGATTTCGGCTGCATCGCCGGCTTTGGGCCCAGCTCGCTCTACATCATCCAGGGCGATGTGTTCGTCTTCCCCAAGACCAGCCACCCCGACAGCCTGAAGGCGCAGAAGCTGCTGGCCAGCGTGATCACCGCGCCGGCCACGCAGGTGGCCTTCAGCAACAAGAAGGGCTCGATCCCCATCCGCACCGACGTGGATGCCAGCAAGCTGGACCTGTGCGCCCAGCAGGGCCTGGCCATCATGAAGGACAAGAACCGACAGATCGGCAATGGCGAGGTCTACATGACGCCGGACCAGAACGGCGCGCTGGCCGACATCCTCACCGCCTACTGGAACCGCAACATCCCGGTCGAAAAGATCCAGAAGCAGATCGCCGAGGCGCTGAAATGAATCCCCCCCGGAGCGCCTCCGGCGCCTCCCCCCCGGGGGGGCAACGCCAGTGGCCCGGCAAAGCCGGTTCCACGGCGTTTGCTGGGTGGCGGCGCATCTTGCGTGGCCTGGTTCCGTGGGGCGCCTTGCTGCCCATGGCCCTGACGGTGCTCGTGGCCTACCTGGGCGCCACGCTGTGGTCGCTGCGCGTGTCGATGAGCAGCGCGCGCACGTTCCCGAGTGATGACTTCGTGGGCCTGGCGCAGTACGAGCGCCTGTTCGACAACGAGCGCTGGCAGCTCTCGCTGCAGAACCTGGCGCTCTACGGCGTGCTCTTTATCGTGGCCACGGTGGTGATCGGCTTTTTGCTGGCGGTGTTCATCGACCAGAAGGTGAAGGGCGAGGGCGCGCTGCGCACCGTCTTTCTCTACCCCTACGCGATGTCCTTCGTGGCCACCGGCCTGGTGTGGCAGTGGGTGCTCAACCCCGGCAGCGGCCTGCAGCAGGCGGTGCGGCAGATGGGCTGGCCCGACTTCACCTTCGACTGGATCATCGACCAGGACAAGGTGATCTACACCGTGGTGATCGCCAGCGTCTGGCAGGCCTCGGGCCTGGTGATGGCGCTGATGCTGGCGGGCCTGCGCGGCATCGACGACGAGCTGTGGAAGGCCGCGCGCATCGACGGCATCCCCACCTGGCGCGTCTACCTGTCCATCGTGCTGCCGATGATGGGGCCCACGCTGGCCACCGTGTTCGTGCTGCTGTTCACTGGCGTGGTCAAGGTGTTCGATGCGGTGGTGGCCATGACGCAGGGCGGCCCCGGCACCGCCAGCGACGTGCCGGCCAAGTTCATCATGGACCACCTGTTCGGCCGCGCCAACCTGGCCCTGGCCTCGGCCGGCGCCATCGTGCTGCTGCTCACCGTGCTGGCCTTGGTGGCGCCGATCCTGTATGCGCGCAGCCGGGGGCGCAGCGCATGAAGCCTCGCCACGTGGGCCGCATCGGTGTGTACACATTCTTGGCGTTTGCAGCGCTGTTCTTCCTGGCGCCGCTCTACATCATGGTGGTCACCTCGCTCAAGAGCATGGACGAGATCCGCCTGGGCCAGCTCTTTGCGCTACCGCAGCACTTCAACCTCGATGCCTGGCGCACCGCCTGGAGCGAGGCCTGCACGGGGGTGGACTGCGGCGGCGTGCGCGTGGGCTTCTGGAACTCGGTGGCCATCGTGGTGCCGAGCACCGTGTTGCCGATCGGGATCGGCGCGCTCAATGGCTACGCGCTCAGCTTCTGGAAGCCACGCGGCGCCGACGCGCTGTTTGCCGTGCTGATGCTGGGCGCCTTCATCCCGGTGCAGGTGATGATCTACCCGCTGGTGAAGGTCGTGGCGGCCATCGGCCTGTTCAGCTCGCTGCCGGGCATCGTGCTGGTGCACATCGTGTTCAGCATGCCGGTGATGACCCTGCTGTTCCGCAACTACTACGCGGCCGTGCCCGCGGAGCTGTTCAAGGCCGCGCGCATCGACGGTGGCGGCTTCTGGCGCATCTTCGTGCAACTGATGCTGCCCATGTCCACGCCCATGCTCATCGTGGCGGCCATCATGCAGATCACTGGCGTGTGGAACGACTACGTGTTGGGCCTGGTGTTCGCCGGCCGCGACAACCTGCCGATGACGGTGCAGCTCAACAACGTGATCAACACCACCACCGGCGAGCGCCTGTACAACGTGAACATGGCCGCCACCATCCTCACCTCGATGGTGCCGCTGGCGGTGTATTTCGTCTCCGGACGCTGGTTCGTGCGCGGCATCGCAGCCGGCGCCGTGAAGGGATAAACGCGTGTCGGCAAGCAATCCTGTGGAGTGGACTGCGCTGGCCCCGGTGGCCGCAGCGGCCGGCGTGGCCGTGCGTGATCTGGCCATCCGCTTCGGCGCCAACGAGGTCATCCGCGGTCTGAACCTCGACGTGGCCGAGGGCGAGTTCCTGGTGCTGCTGGGCCCGTCGGGCTGCGGCAAGTCCACGCTGCTGCACAGCATCGCCGGCCTGATCGATGTGGCCGCCGGCCGCATCGAGATCGGCGGCCGGGACATGACCGAGGCCGACCCCAGCGAGCGCGGCATCGGCATGGTGTTCCAGAACTACGCGCTCTACCCGACCATGACGGTGGAGCGCAACATGTCCTTCGGCCTGCGCGTGGCCGGGCTGCCGCGCGCCGAGATCGAGGCGCGCGTGAAGCGCACGGCAGCGCTGCTGCAACTGCAGCCGCTGCTGCAGCGCAAGCCCGCGCAGCTCTCGGGCGGCCAGCGCCAGCGCGTGGCCATCGGCCGGGCGCTGGTGCGCGAGGCCGGCGTGTTTCTGTTTGACGAGCCGCTGTCCAACCTGGACGCCAAGCTGCGCAGCGAGCTGCGCCGCGAGCTGAAGCTGCTGCACCAGCGCCTGGGCTCGACGATGGTCTACGTCACCCACGACCAGGTGGAGGCGATGACGCTGGCCACCCGCATCGTGGTGATGCGCGCCGGCCTGATCCAGCAGGTGGGTACGCCGCACGAGGTGTACGAGCGGCCCTGCAATCGCTTCGTGGCCGGCTTTCTGGGCGCGCCGGGCATGAACTTCATCAACGGGCGCCTGTCCATGCTGTCGGGCGGCACGGTGTTCGATGCGCCGGGCTTGTCGGTTGATTTGCATGCGTATGCTTTTGCCGGCCGCGCGCCCACCGACCAGCCGGTGGTGCTGGGCATCCGCCCCGAGCATGTGCAGATCGGCCCGGCCGGGGAGCGCGAAGCCACGGTGCAGCTGGTGGAGCCCATGGGCGCGCACCAGGTGGTGTGGCTGAGCCATGGCCCGCACACGCTGGCGGCGGTGGTGCACGATGCGCAGGTGCTGAGCATGGGCCAGAGCGTGCGCTTCAGCATCGATCGCAGCCGCGTCTCCCTGTTCGACCTGGCCTCCGAGCAACGTCTGTGACCTTGGCCCACCCCCGAAGCGCCTTCGGCGCCTCCCCCTCAAGGGGGCGCCCCCAGCGGCCCGGCCAAGCCGGTTCCGCGGCGGCCGCTGGCGACCGCCGCGCCCTCGATTGACCCCTTGGAGCACACGCATGTCCATCCAACCCGTTCGCAACATCGTCATCGTCGGCGGCGGCACCGCCGGCTGGATGACCGCCGCCGCGCTGTCCAAGCTGCTCAACCCAAGCTACCAGATCCGCCTGGTCGAGTCCGACGAGATCGGCATCATCGGCGTGGGCGAGGCCACCATCCCGCACATCAAGGCCTTCAACACCGCCATCGGCATTGATGAAGACGAGTTCCTGCGGCGCACACAGGGCACCTTCAAGCTCGGCATCGAGTTCGTCAACTGGGGCGGCCTGGGCGACCGCTACATCCACGGCTTCGGCAAGGTGGGGCAGGAGCTCGATGGCCTGTCCTTCCACCACTACTGGCTGCGCATGCGCGAGGCCGGGCTGGCCGGTGAGCTGGACAAGTATTCGATCAACACGCTGGCGCCGCTGCACGCCAAGTACATGCGCGCCCGCACCGACATGCCCGGCTCGCCGCTGGCCGACATCGCCAACGCCTTTCATTTCGATGCCGGCCTGTATGCGCGTTACTTGAGAACGCTGGCCGAGGAGCGCGGCGTGCGCCGCACCGAGGGCAAGATCGTGCAGGTGCTGCAGCGCGAGCCCGACGGCTTCATCAGCGCCGTGGTGATGGCCGGCGGCGAGCGCATCGAGGGCGATTTCTTCATCGATTGCTCGGGCATCCGCGGCCTGCTGATCGAGCAGACCCTGCAGGCCGGCTATGAAGATTGGCGCCACTGGCTGCCTTGCGACCGCGCCATCGCCGTGCCTTGCGAATCGGTGCAGCCGCTGCTGCCGATGACGCGCTCCACCGCGCACACCGCCGGCTGGCAATGGCGCATCCCGCTGCAGCACCGCATCGGCAATGGCCATGTCTACAGCAGCCAGTTCATGGGCGAGGACGAGGCCACCGCCATCCTCATGGGCCAGCTCGACGGCAAGGCCCTGGCCGATCCGCGCCACATCCGCTTTGTCACCGGCCGGCGCAAGAGTTTCTGGAGCCACAACTGCGTGGCCGTGGGCTTGTCGAGCGGGTTCCTGGAGCCCTTGGAGTCCACCAGCATCCACCTGATCCAGACGGCCATCTCGCGCATGATCGTGTTCTTCCCGCACGCCGGCTTCGACGCGGTGGACATCGCCGAATACAACAAGCAGACGCAGGCCGAGTACGAGTACATCCGCGATTTCCTGATCCTGCACTACAAGGCCACCGAGCGCGACGATTCCGAGTTCTGGAACTACTGCCGCACCATGGCCATCCCGCCGCGGCTGCAGCGCAAGATCGATCTCTACCGCAGCAATGGCCGCCTGTTCCGCGAGGACAACGAGCTCTTCGCCGAGCTCAGCTGGCTGCAGGTGATGCAGGGCCAGCGCGTGCAGCCGCGCGGCCGCCATCCGTTTGCCGACCTGCTGCCCGAGAGCCAGGTCAAGGCCTTCGTCGACGACGTGGAGCGCGTGGTGAGCAAGTGCGTGGCCGTGATGCCCACGCACGCCGAGTTCATCGCGGCCAACTGCAAGGCATGAAGGCCGCTGTTCGCGCGCTGGCGGCTGGCCTGTTGTCGTTGTTGGCGACCATGACTTCGGCCGCGCCTGAGGCCGCATCCATCGAGGCGGCCACCTACAACCTGCGCCTGAACCTGGCCAGCGACGGCGCCAACGCCTGGCCGCAGCGCCGCGAGGCGGTCAAGGCCCTGGTGCGGTATCACCAGTTCGACCTGATCGGCACGCAGGAGGGCTTGATCGACCAGATCCGCGATCTGGAGCAGATGGCCGAATTCGCCCGCGTGGGCCGGGGCCGCGACGACGGGCTCGATGCGGGCGAACACTCGGCCATCTTCTATCGACGAGATCGTTTCGAGCTGCTGGCCAGCGGCGATTTCTGGCTCAGCCCCACGCCAGACTTGCCGTCCAAGGGCTGGGATGCGCGCTGCTGCAAGCGCCTGGCCTCCTGGGCGCGGCTGCGCGACAAGGCCAGTGGCCGCAGCCTGGCGGTGTTCTCGGTGCACTTCGACCACGAGGGCGACGAGGCGCGGCGCGAATCCGCACAGCTGATGCTGCGCAAGATGGACGAGATCGCGGCCGGCCTGCCCGTGATCTGCCTGGGCGACTTCAATTCAACGCCCGACACGCCGCAGCTCCGGGCCCTGAGCGAGCGCCTGCACGACGCCCGCACCTGGACGCTCAGCCCGCCCTATGGGCCGGTGGGCACCTTCAACGGTTTTCAGCTCGATGCGCCGATGAGCGACCGCATCGACTACATCTTCGTCAGCCCCGGCGTGCGCGTGCTCAGGTACGCCGTGCTCAGCGACAACCTCGACCGCCGCTACCCGTCCGACCACCACCCGGTGGTGGCGCGGCTGTCGCTCGACTGAGCGGCTGTGGCCTGCAAGGCAAGCATGAATATCATTACAAGCAAGCGTACTATGGCCGGCTGGCTGCTGCTGGCCTTCGCCGCCACGGCCCTGGCCGCCCCGCCCGACATCGAGCCCCGCGTCAATGCGCTGCTGCGCCAGATGACGCTCGAAGAGAAGATCGGCCAGCTCACGCAGTATTCGGGCCACTGGAACGCCACCGGCCCCGTCACCTTCAAGGGCAGCCACCGCGACGAGCTGCTGGCCGGCCGCGTGGGCTCGATGCTCAATGTGCTGGGGGCGGAGCACACGCGGGCCTTTCAGGCGATGGCGATGCAGTCGCGCCTGAAGATCCCGCTGCTCTTCGGGCAGGACGTGATCCACGGCTACCAGACCACCTTTCCCATCCCGTTGGCCGAGGCCGCGAGTTGGGACCTGCCCGCCATCGAGCAGTCGGCACGCATCGCCGCCACCGAGGCCGCGGCGGCCGGCATCCACTGGACCTTTGCGCCGATGGTGGACATCGCGCGCGATCCGCGCTGGGGCCGGGTGATGGAGGGCGCGGGCGAGGACGTCCACCTGGGCGCGAAGATCGCCTTCGCGCGCGTCAAGGGCTTCCAGGGCCGGCAGCTCGGCGACACCGATGCGGTGATGGCCACCGCCAAGCACTTTGCCGCCTATGGCGCGGCGCAGGGAGGGCGCGACTACAACTCGGTGGACATGAGCGAGCGCATGCTGCGCGAGACCTACCTGCCGCCCTTCAAGGCCGCGGTGGACGCGGGCGTGGCCACCTTCATGAACGCCTTCAATGATCTCAACGGCACGCCCGCCACCGGCAGCCGCCTGCTGCAGCGCGACATCCTCAAGGGCGAGTGGGGCTTCGCGGGCTTCGTGGTGTCCGACTGGGGCTCGATCGGCGAGATGGTGGCGCATGGCCATGCCAAGGACAAGCGCCAGGCCGCGCAGCTGGCCATCAGCGCCGGCAGCGACATGGACATGGAGAGCAAGGCCTACCGCGACCACCTGGGCGAGCTCGTCCGCCAGGGCACGGTGAAGCTGGCGCTGGTGGACGACGCCGTGCGGCGCGTGCTGCGCAAGAAGTTCGAGCTGGGCTTGTTTGAAGACCCGTATCGCTTCAGCGACGCAGCCCGCGAGCGCTCGGTGCTGGCCCGCCCCGAGCACCGCCAGGCCGCGCGCAGCATGGCCGCCAAGAGCATCGTGCTGCTGAAGAACGAGCCCGCTGCCGTGCCCTGGGCGGCGAGCCCGCAGCCCCTGCTGCCGCTGCAGCCGCAGGGCAAGACCATCGCCTTCATCGGCCCCCTGGTCAAGGCCGTGGAGGACAACCACGGCGCCTGGTCGGTGCGCATCCCGGGGCTGGACTACGCGAAGTTCATCGTCACGCAATGGGATGGCCTGCAGCGCCGCCTGCCGCCCGACACCAAGCTGCTGTACGCCCAAGGCAGCGACATCCAGGGCGAGCGCCGCGACGGCTTCGCCGAGGCCGTGGCCGTGGCGCGCCAGGCCGACGTGGTGGTGATGAGCGTGGGCGAATCGGCCGACATGAGCGGCGAGGCCAAGAGCCGCGCCCACATCGGCCTGCCCGGCGTGCAAGACGAGCTGATCCAGGCCGTGCACGCCACCGGCAAGCCCGTGGTGCTGCTGATCAATGCCGGCCGGCCGCTCACCTTCGCCTGGGCGGCCGACCACGTGAGCGCCATCGCCTGCACGTGGTGGCTGGGCAGCGAGGCCGGCAACGCCATCGCCGACGTGCTGCTGGGCGAGCACAACCCGTCGGCCCGCCTGCCGATGAGCTTTCCGCGCAGCGTGGGGCAGATCCCCGTGTACTACAGCCACTTCAACACCGGCCGGCCGGTGACGGCGGCCGATGCGCCTGCGGCCCAGCCCGCCGACGCCTTCCGCAGCCACTACATCGACAGCCCCAACACGCCGCGCTTCGCCTTCGGCCATGGGCTGAGCTACACGCGCTTCAGCTACAGCGATCTGCAGCTCGACAAGACCCGCCTCGCGGCCAAGGATCAGCTGCAGGTGCGCTTCACCCTGCGCAACAGCGGCGAGCGCGCAGGCGACGAGGTGGTGCAGCTCTACCTGCGCGATCGCGTCGGCTCGGTGGTGCGGCCGGTGCAGGAGCTCAAGGGCTTTCAGAAGCTGCACCTGGCGCCCGGCCAATCGCGCGAGGTGCGCTTCGTGATCGACCGCGCCGCCTTGTCCTTCTACAACGAGCGCTTGCAGTGGGTGGCCGAGCCGGGTGAGTTCGATCTGATGATCGGTGCGGCCTCGGACGACATCCGGCTGCGTGCCCGCTTCGAGCTCCTGCCTTGAACGCCGGCCGCGCACCCGGCCCTCCACACAGTTGAATCAAACGTTGGTATTCAAATGACCCTCCTTGACCATCCCCGCCTGCGTGCGGCCCGCCCCGCGCTGGCCGCCAGCCTGCTTGCCTGCCTGGCCGCCTGCGGCTCGGGCGGGACGGGCAGCGGCGCGGTGCCGCTGCCACCTGCACCCGTGACGGCCAATGGCCCAGCCGTCACCGCCTGGGTGACCACCGGCGACCGCAGCCGCCTGCTCGCGCGCGAGAACGCCGGCGCCTTCGGCAACGCCGCGGCAGAAGGCCTGCAGATCGAGGTGGACGCCGCACAGCGCTTCCAGAAGATGGCCGGCTTCGGCGCGTCCATCACCGATGCCAGCGCCTGGTTGCTGCGCCAGCGCATGGGCGAGCCGCAACGCGAGGCGCTGCTGCAGGAGCTCTTCGGCCGGGGCGAGGGGCAGCAGGGCTTCGAGTTCACGCGCCTGACCATCGGCGCCTCGGATTTCTCGCGCACGCACTACAGCCTGGACGACCGCCCCGCCGGCGAGACCGACCCCACGTTGCAGCACTTCTCGATCGAGCCCAACCGGGCCGACCTGCTGCCCGTGGTGAAGCGCGCGCTGGCCATCAACCCGCGCCTGAACGTGATGGCCTCGCCCTGGAGCGCACCCGGCTGGATGAAGGTGAACGGCAGCCTGATCAAGGGCGCCTTGCGGTCCGACATGCACGGCGTGTTCGCCGACTATCTGGTGCGCTACGTGCAAGCCTACGCCGCCGAGGGCGTGCCCATCTTCGCGCTCACGCTGCAGAACGAGCCGCACTTCGAGCCCGGCGATTACCCCGGCATGCGCCTGGATCCGGCCGCGCGCGCCTCGGTGGTGGGCAAGCACCTGGGCCCCAAGCTGCAGCAACTGGGCCTGAAAACACAGATCCTCGAGTGGGACCACAACTGGGACGAGCCCCAGGCCGCGCTGGCCATGCTGGCCGACCCGGTGGCGCGGCCCTTTGTGTCTGGCGTGGCCTGGCACTGCTACGCCGGCGAGGCCAAGGCCCAGCAGCTGGTGCGCGATGCCTACCCCGACAAGGACATGTGGTTCACCGAGTGCTCGGGCGGCGAGTGGAAGACGAAGTGGACCGAGACCCTGCCCTGGCTGGTGCGCAATGTGCTCATCGGCAGCACGCGCTACGGCGCGCGCGGCGTGCTGATGTGGAACCTGGCGCTGGACGAGAACTTCGGCCCGCACCTGGGCGGCTGCACCGATTGCCGTGGCGTGGTCACCATCGATTCGAAGACCGGTGCGGTCACCCGCAACATGGAGTACTACATGCTGGGCCACGCCAGCCGCTTCGTGCGGCAGGGCGCCGAGCGCATTGCCTCCAGCACGCAGGAGGGCCGATTGGACACGGTGGCCTTTCGCAACGTGGACGATGGCTCGATCGTGCTCATCGTGTGCAACTCCACGACCAGCGAGCAGCGCTTTCAGGTGCAGGCCGACGGGCAGCGTCTGCCGATGAGCCTGCCCGCCACCAGCGTGGCCACGCTGGTCTGGACGCCCGCGAAATGAGGGCCCGCCTCGGCACGAACATGCGCTTGTTTCAATCGTTGGGCTTGGCCGCCCTGCTGGGCCTCGGCGCCGGGCCGGCGCAGGCCCAGGCCCCTGAAGCGCCCGGCGTGCGCCTGGCCGGCATCTTCGGCGACCACATGGTGCTGCAGCGCGAGCAGCCGGTGCGCGTGTGGGGCTTCGCGCCGACGGGCACCTCGGTGCGCGTGGGCTTTCGCGGCGAGAGCCGGCTGACGCAGGCCGATGCCGCTGGCCGCTGGCGCGTGGACCTGCCGCCCGCGCCCGCTGGCGGCCCGCACGAGCTCACGCTGCAAGGCCAGGTGGCGCTGCGTGACGTGCTGGTGGGCGATGTCTGGCTATGCGCTGGCCAGTCGAACATGGAGTGGACGCTGGGCTTGTCCGAGGGCGCGGCCGAGGCCATCGCGGCGGCCGATCTGCCGCAGATCCGCCACGTCAAGATCGCCCAGCGCGCCGCACTGGCGCCGCAGGACGACGTGCCCGCTGCGCGCTGGCAGGTGAGCAGCCCCGCCACGGCGGCCGAGTTCAGCGGCGTGGGCTTCTTCTTTGCGAGGCGCCTGCAGCGCGATCAACACGTGCCCATCGGCCTGCTCAATGTGGCCTGGGGCGGCACGCATGTGGAGACCTGGACCCGCCGCGAGGCCCTGGCCGAGGACGCCGCCTTGGCGCCGCTGATCCAGGGCCTGCCCAGCAGCGGCCCCGCCTGGCTGGCCTGGCAGCGCGCGCGCAGCCAGGCTGTGCTGCAGCGCTGGCAGCCGGGCCAGCAGGTCGTCGATGCTGCAGCGCCGGGATCGAGCGAGGACGCTGATCCTGCGCGTTGGCAACAGCTGGACTATTCCGACACCCGCTGGCCCACGCTGCGCGTGCCGCAGGTGTGGGAGTCGCAAGGTCTGGCGGGCTTCGACGGCCAGGTCTGGTACCGGCGCGAGATCGTGCTCGATGCGCCCCAAGCGGCCGCGCCAGCCACCCTGCACCTGGGCGCGATCGACGATTGCGACGAGACCTGGGTCAACGGCCAGCCGGTGGGCAAGACCTGCGCCTGGGACCAGCCGCGCCACTACGCACTGCCCGCCGGCACGCTGCGCGAGGGCCGCAACCTGATCGCGGTGCGCGTCACCGACACCGGTGGCGACGGCGGCTTTCATGGTGATGCGCAGGCCGTGCAACTGCAGCTCGGCAGCGCTCGCCTGCCGCTGGCCGGCGTCTGGAAGGCGCGCGTCGAGGCCGGCCTGGCCAAGCCCGAGCCGCTGGTCAATGATCTGCCCTCTCTGCTCTACAACGGCATGGTGCAGCCGCTGCTGCCGCTGCGCATCCGCGGCGCGATCTGGTACCAGGGCGAGAGCAATGTGGATCGCGCGGCGCAATACGTCGGCAGCTTCCAGCGCCTGATCACCGACCTGCGCCGCCAATGGGGCCAGGGCGCGTTCCCGTTCTTCTTCGTGCAGCTGGCATCGTTCCTGCCGCTGGAGCGCAACGACCTGAACCACAGCCCCTGGGCCGAGCTGCGCGAGGCCCAGCGCCAGGCTCTGGCGCTGCCCAACACCGGCATGGTGGTGGCCACCGACGTGGGCCACCCCACCGACATCCACCCGCGCAACAAGCGCACCGTGGGCGAGCGCCTGGCCCTGCATGCGCTGCACGCGGCCGGGCTGCCGGCCGTGGGGCCCGCCGGCCCGGTGTTTGCGGGGCTGCGCGTGCAGGGTGCGAGCGCCCTGCTGCGCTTCGATCTGGGCCGCGGCCCGGGCCCACGCGGGCGCAATGGCCTGCGCAGCGATGCGCCCGGCGCGGCGCTGCGCGGCTTTGCCATCGCCGACGCCAGCGGCCGCTTCGTGCCCGCGCAGGCGCGCATCGAGCGTGGGCAGGTGCGCGTGTGGCACCCGCAGGTGCGGCAACCGGTGGCGGTGCGCTTTGGCTGGGTGGACAACCCGGGGCAGAACAACCTGTTCGATCTGAACGGCCTGCCGGCCTCGCCCTTCCGCAGCGACGATGCGCCGTGGGTGACGCGGGGCGAGGGCTACCGCCCCTGATCGCCCTGACCCCGATCCTCGTCCTGAACGTCACTGAAGGCCCTGGCTTGAAATTGCGCTGAAGAGCCAGTCACCGCAAGATGGCCGCCGCCGTCCGCGCTAGTCTGCAGCGCCACGCGGCGCAGCAACCGCGGCCATCCCAAGGAGACCTCATGGACATTCGCAGACGCTTGCTCATTCAAGCCGGTGCCGCTGTCGGCGCTGGCTCGGCCTGGCCCGTGGTCATGGCGCAGGGCGCCACGCAGGGCGTGACCGACACCGAGATCCTGATCGGCTCGCACCAGGACCTGAGCGGCCCGGTGGCCTCGCTGGGCTCGCCGCTGCGCGACGGCATGCAGCTGGCGGTGGACGACATCAACGCCGCAGGTGGCCTGCACGGCCGGCGCCTGCGCCTGCTGGTGGAGGACTCGGCGTTCGACCCCAAGCGCGCGGTGCTGGCCACCGAGAAGCTGGTGCGCCAGGACAAGATCTTTGCGCTCATCGCCAGCCTGGGCTCGGCCACCGTGCAGGCCTCGATGCCGGTGGCGCTCGACGCCAATGTGCCGGTGCTGTTCTCGGGCACGCCGGCTGATTTCAACTACACGCCCTTCCACCGCATCAAGTTCGCCGGCAGCATCCCCTACGGCGAGCAGGTGCGTGCGCTGGTGAAGTACGCCATCGACAAGCTGGGCAAGAAGCGCATCGGCGTGCTCTACCAGGACGACGAGACCGGGCAGAACGTACTGCGCGCCACCGAGGAGCAGCTCAAGGTGCAGAACATGCCGCTGGTGGAGCGCGCCAGCTTCAAGCGCGGTGCGGTGGAGTTCTCGTCGCAGATCGCCAAGCTGCGCGCGGCCGATGCCGACATGGTGATCCTGGGCACGATCATCCGCGAGACCGCCGGTGCGCGCATGGAGGCCAGGAAGCTGGGCTGGAACGTCGACATGATGGTCACCAACGCCGGCATGAACGACGCGGTGATCAAGATCGGCGGCGCGGCGATGGAGGGCCTGTACGCCACCGCACAGTTCGTCTCGATCGAGGCGCAGCCGGCCACGCCCGAGTTCAGCGCGCTGCTCAAGCGCTACAAGGACAAGTACGGCCGCGACGCGCTCGACGGTGCGCTCTACGGCTACTGGGCCATCCTGCTGTTCGCCGAGGGCGTGCGCAATGCCGGCCGCGCGCTCACGGTGGACACGCTGGTGAGCGGCCTGGAGAAGGTGAAGAACTTCAAGCCGCCCTACCTGTCGGTGCCCGCGGGCTTCGGGCCCGGCGAGCGCCTGGCCTCGCGCCACGGCATCCTCACGCAGGTGAAGGACGGCCGCTTCGTGCCGATCTCGGGGCCGATCTCGTATTGATGCGCGGCGCGGGGCCTCAGGGTTTGGCGCCCTTCGCCTCGAGCTGCGCCACCATCGCCGTGAAGCCGCGGCTGCGTGCCAGCGCATGAGGTGAGCGTCCATGGCTGTCGGTGAGGTGCGCGTTGGCGCCGGCCTGCAGCAGCGCCTTCAGCACGGCCTGGTGGCGTGGGCCGCCGTCGCCCAGCACCACGGCCTCGATCAGCGCCGTCCAGTGCAGGTTGTTCACGTGGTCCAGCGGCGCGCCGGCGGCGATCAGCTGGCGCACCACGCCGTCGTGGCCCAGGTGGGCTGCGGCGATCAGCGCGGTGCCGTCGTAACGGCTGGTGGTGAGCTTGGCGCTGGCGCCGAGTGCGAGCAGCACGCGCAGTGTGTCCTCGTCGTCGGCCACGGCGGCGATGGTGACGGCGTCGTAGCGCTCGGCGTCCAGCGCGCCCAGTTCAGCGCCCGCGGCGGCCAGGCGCTTGAGCACCTCGCGCTGGCGCGCGAAGGTGGCCACGTGCACGGCAGTGCGGCCATGCTCGTCGCGCGCCTCCAGCGCGCCGCGTTGTGCGAGTGCGCGGTCGAGCGCGGCCAGGTCGCCGCGGTGTGCTGCGGCAAGCAGGCCCGTGTAGGCCTGCGCCTGCGCCGCGCTCGGGGCCGTCTGCGCTGCCGCCGGCAGGCTGGCCAGCGTAGCCAACGCTACAACCAGGCCACCCAGCGTGCAGCGTGCAATGCACGACGCACGCAACCAACGCTTCCCAGTGGCCGCCGCGGAGCCGGCTTCGCCGGGCCGCTGGTGTCGCCCCCCTTGGGGGGAGGCGCCGAAGGCGCTTCGGGGGGTGGTCACTTCAACAGATCCTTGACTTTGTCGATGCCGGCCATGGCGCATTGCTCGTCGAGGTGGCCGCCGGGCGCGCCGCCCACGCCCACCGCGCCGATCACCTCGTTGCCCACCTTGATCGGCACGCCGCCGCCCAGCAGCAGGAAGCCGGGCATGTAGACCAGGTTGGCGCCGGCCGGGTTCTTCTGCGCGCCCTCCATCATCGCGGTGGTGGTGTTCTTGGCCGAGGCCGAGGTGTAGGCCTTGGCCTGCGAGCTCGAGAGCGTGTGCGGCCCGGCGTTGTCGGCGCGCTGCAGCGCGCGCAGCGAGCCGGCGCGGTCCACCACGGCGGCGGCCACGTTGTAGCCATTGGCGCTGCAGGCGGCCACGGTGGCGGCGGCGATCTGGTTGGCCAGGTCGAGCGACATGTTGCGCTCGGTGCGCACGGCCTGCGCTTGGGCGGTGGTGGCCAGGGCCAGCGAGGCGGTGATGGCGAGTGCGAGAAGGGATCGGTTCATGCGTGCTCCGTTGGGGGTGGTTGGATGCACTGAACTTTAGAAACCGCCCGCTGCGCGCGCCATCCGGTCGGCTGCGCGCGGCACTGCGTAGAACTACGCGGTGGGTGACTACGCGGTGGGCGGCGGGCTGGCGCTGTCTTCGTCCACCAGTTGCGCGTAGCGGCGGATCAGCTGCGCCAGCGATTCGGCGGCGAGCTTGTCGAACAAATGCGCGCGGTGCGTCTCCACCGTGCGCGGGCTCAGGCCCAGGGCGCGGCCGATCTCCTTGTTGGTGAGCCCGCCGACGATCAGGCCCAGCACCTCGCGCTCGCGCGGCGAGAGCTGGGCGTGGCGCTCGCGCGTCTCGCGGTCGGCCAGGCCGCGCTGGCGCGAGCGCACGTGCTGGCGCACGGCGGCCTGCAGCGCGTCGAGCAGGGCCTGGTCGTCCACGGGCTTCTCCAGGAACTCGGCCGCGCCGGCCTTGAAGGCGCGCCGGCACATGGCCACCGTGCCGTGCCCGGTGAGCATGATCACCGGCTGGTCCACGCCGTCGGCGAGCAGGCGTTCGAGCACCTGCAGGCCGCTCAGGCCCGGCATGCGCACATCGAGCACGATGGCGCCGATGCTCTCGCGATCGAAGCCGGCCAGGAACTGCTGCGGGTCGGCCCAGGGCTGCACGCGCAGGCCGATGGTGCCAATGAGCAGGCCCAGGCTGTCGCGCACAGCGGCATCGTCGTCGACGAGGTGGATGGTGGGCGACGAAGCGCTCATGAAGCCGCGGCTTGAAGTGCCCGAGGCAGCGTGAGCGTGAACTCGGCGCCGCCCTCGGGCCGGTTGGCCACGGCCAGGCTGCCGCCCAGGCCGCTGGCCAGGGTCTCGCACAGGCTCAGGCCCAGTCCCAGGCCATCGGGGCGGGTGGTGAAGAAGGGCTCGAAGGCGCGCTGCAGCGCCTCAGGCCCGAGGCCGGGGCCGTTGTCCTGCACGCGCAGGCTCACCGCGTGCTCGCCGGCGGGCTCGATGAGCAACACCAATGATGAGCGACCTTGCGGCGCGCGCTGCAAGGCCTGCAGCGCGTTCTGCACCAGGTTGTGCACGATCTGCTCCAGCGCCACCGCGTCGGCCAGCACGCGCAGGCCGGGTTGGGCTTCCTGCAGCTGCGGCTGTACGCCCAGGCGATCGCACTCGGGCGCCAGCAGGTAGAGCACCTGGCGCACGCTCTCGGCCAGGTCCAGCGGCACGGCGGGTGCGTGGTCTGCAGCGGGCTGCACCAGGCGGCGCAGGCGCCCCACCACGGCGGCGGCGCGCCGCGCCTGGTCCACGCTCTGCACCAGTGCGTGGCGTGCGGTGCCCAGCTCGGGCGGCTCTTCGGCCAGCAGGCGTTGCGCGGCCTGGGTGCTGGCCAGCACGGCGGTGAGCGGCTGGTTCAGCTCGTGCGCCATGCCGGCGGCCAACTCGCCCAGTGCGTTCAAGCGGCCCACCTGGCCCAGGCGCACCAGCTCCTCGGCGCGGCGCCGCGCATCGCGCTGGCGCTGCCACGCAAACAACGCGGCCACTGACGCCGCCACGGCGGCCCAGGCGGCGGCCAGCGGGCCCCAGGGCAAGGCCCACCACGGCAGGGTGCGCGAGAGTTGCAGATCAAAGGCATGGCTCTCGGCCGCCAGGTGCTTGCTGAAATCAAGGCGCCAGCCGCGCAGGGCCCCGCCACCCGCCTGCAGCACCGCGCTCTGTCCTGCGTGGGACAAGACCACGCGCACGGGGCCATCGCGCTGCAGCGGCCACTCGGCCCAGGGCACCATGTCGGCCAGCGCGATGCGCAGCGCAAAGCTGCTGGGCTCGGCCGCATGCACCAGCGTGAACCGGCCCTGCGCCAGATCGGCCTGCGCCAGCGCGGCGCGGCGCAGGCGCCGCGATTCGGCCTCGGCCGTGGCCAGTGCCGCATCGGGCCAGGGGTGTTGCGCGTCGTGGCGCAGCACCTGCAGCACCTGCGGATAAAGCGAAGGCAGGCGCTGCTCGGGCGCACCGGCATCGCCGGGCTGCAGCAGGGCCAGCGTGGCCAGGATGGCGTCGTGCTGCACCGCGCGCTGGCTCAGCAGGCGGTGGGCGATGCGCGCGTCGGTCTCGAAGGCCTCGCGCTGCTGCGCCAGATCGCCGCGCACGATGAGCACGCTGGCCAGCGCCGCCAAGGCCAGGCCGGCCAGCATCCAGCGCCAGGGCAGGGGGGAGCGGGGCATGGCGGCGATTCTGGCATCGGGGTGGGCCGCCCGACACGGCGATCATTGGGCTGGCTGGTGCTCACGGGTATTGCGACCCTCGCCGTGTATCGTCTGCAGGCTTCACCCCTTGCATTGCATCGAATGTCCGCCTTGACCCTCGAAGCCCGGCGCCGGGCTGCGCAGCTCGAATTCGTGGCCAGTGGCGCGCCGCTGGTGCTTGGCAGCCTGGCCGAGTTCCCGCTCGATCTCGCGACGCTGCAAGCCCTGCAGCCTGGCGACCCCGGTGTGGAAGCCCGGATCGACGGCGGCCTCACCGCCTGGGTCTATCGCATTCATGCGGCAGGCCGCCGCTGGACGCTCAAGCGCGCCCGGCACGAAGCGCTGGTGCGCAACGTGGACGGGCAGACCTCGTTTCTCAACGAGGTGCAACGCCGCGTTGACCTGCAGAGGCTCAAGCGCCAGCCTGGTGGCGAAGCGCGTTGGGCTGGCATCGTTGACACGGTGTACGCCAGCTACCGTGATGGCCTGATGCTGTCGCCATGGATCGTGGGCAGCCACGTCGACGACTGGGATGCGCGCAGGCTGTCGCAGGTGCTGGGCCTGGCCTGCGAGCTGTGGCTGGAAGGCCTGTTCGAGTGGGACCTGTGCCGCGGCAACCTGCTCGACGACGGACGGCAGATGCAGCTGTTCGACTTCGGCTACATGTACCGCTTCGATCCGCTGCGGCATTTCTCCAGCGCGGGCCATGGCAACGACGTGCCCATCTTTCATCCGGCCGAGCGCTTCGAGACGCGCTGCCTGTGCGCCGCCTTGCTGGATCTGGAGCTCACACGAGGCAGTGATACGGCCTTGGCGCTCTACCGCCTGCAGAAGGAAGTGGCGCTGGAGGCCTACCTGCGCATGCACAGTCGAATCGCAGCGCGCGGCGCATCGGCCGAGGTGTTGGCCTGGCTCGATGGCATCACCGCACGCTGGGCGGTGGCTTTGCGCGGCGACCTGGCCGCGAGTTACCTGGCCGAGAGCTGGCGCTCGCACGTGCTGGATCTGCACGACGACCTGCAGGGCCAGACCTGCACGCCGATGACGCTGCGGCGCGCCGACTGGCTGCTGGCCGCGCTGGACGAACATGAAGCGGCCCTGCGGGCGCAGCAGGCCTTTTTCTGGGGCGACGAGCACCTGGATGCGCCGGCCTTGCGCGACAAGTACCAGGCACACCGGCGCGCTGCGCTGCGTTTTCAGGTGGCTGCGGCGCCAGCCTGAGCCGCCGGGTGCGGGCCCGTCGATGTCCACGCCGATTGCGGTGAGCGTTATGCAGCGCGATTACCGCGCCTGGGCCATCGGGGTCAACCAGTTCTCGGCCCGCAGCCCCGATTCCCACAGCCGCTCAACTTGATCAAACAGGGTTTGGGACGGCACAAACCGGCTGGGGTCGCTCGCCAGCCGCACCCAGGCGCGGGTGTCGTGCGGCCCGGTGTCCACCGCCTGCTCGGCGCGCAGGTGCACGTGCCAGGCATGCACCTCGCCGTACAGGTCGCGATGGTGCCAAAACGTCCAGGCCAGGCCCACCAGGTCGGCGTAGGCCTCCTCGCGGCGCGTTCGCCACATCTCGGTCAGAAGTTCGATCTGCTCGGGCTCGAGCAGGCCGGCCTGCGGCGCTGAGCCAATGCCCGCCGGCACCGTGCCCCAGCGCTGGTGCACGTGGCGCCAGCAATGCCCCAGTTCGTGGGCGGCGATGGCTTCGACCACCGGGCCGACAAGCCCCGGCGGGATGCGGTCCAGCGTGGCCTGTGCCTCGGGGTTGCCTCGCATCGAGAGCACGAGCTTGCAGCGCCCGTCGACGTAAGCCATGCCGAGCGCTGACTCGCCCGGCGTGGGCTGCGGCTGTACGACGATGTCCAGCGGCAAGTGCTGTTCGCGCGCGAAGATCAGCACCGGCAAGGCCGACTCCAACCACCTGCGCTCGGTGGCTGTCAGCTCGACGGTGGCCTTGGCAGGGCCGAAGACGACAACGCCAATGAGTACCGCCACCCCCCATTGCATCACCATGTTGGCCCCTCGGGCCGATGACCGGCACGTGGTGTCAGCCTGAGCGCAAGCCCGCGCCGCGATGCGCATTGAAGCGGGGCGATTGCCGGCTACTTTGCGTGGCCACGGCAAGCTGACGGACGCAGGGCTTTCAACAGGGTGACACCGTGCGGGGCCGGGCTTACATTCCGTGCAGGGCATTCATCTGTCACCCGCGATGGCCATCGGATCCCAAACCCCGCACAGTGCGCCGGCTGAACGTACGCTGCTGGACCGCCTGAGCGCACTTGTGCTGGCCTTGCACCACATCGCCGGAGTGTCCACTGCACAGCAGCACCAGGCGAGCTGCCTGAAGGCGCTGCAGACCGAGGTCCCCTTCGATTCAGGCCTGTGGTTCACTGGCCTGCCCACGGCCGCAGGCCCAGTCGCGCACGCCGTTCACCTGGATCGTCAGACCCCAGAAATGATGGCGGCCTACGAGCATGTCAAGCAACACGACCTCTTTGCGTGGGAGTCCTGGCGCCGCCCCGGCCAGACGCTCAACATTTGCGCGGAGGCGGCGCCCTTCCCGGTGCACCCCGACATGCTGGCCCACACGCGGCGCTTCGGCATGACCCACGCACTGTCCACCATGTTCGTGGAGCCCGTGGTGAACCTGTTCACCGGCGTGGCGATCTACCGGGCCGACATGGGCCACCCCTTCTCCGAGGCCGAGCGACAGATCCACCAGGCCGTTGTGCCGCACATGGTGGCGACACTGGCCGAGGTGCGCCTGCGCTCAGTGGCCGGCGGGCCACCGCCACGTGGGCCTGATCGGGCCCGCGCGCTGTGCGACCAGCGTGGCCTGCTGCACACCGCCAGCCCAGGGCTGGCCGAGCTCCTGCGGGCCGAATGGCCGGGCTGGGAGGGGCCTGCACTGCCGCCAGCGCTTCAGGGCAACTGGCTGCAACAGGAGCACGCCAGATACTCAGGCGCAGCGGTGGTGGTGGTGAGCGAACCGATGGGCGATCTGCTGCTGCTCAAAGTGCGCAGGGTGGTGGCGCTGGACGCGCTCACGCCGCGCGAGTTGCAGGTGGCGCGGCGCTACGGCAGCGGCCTTACCCACCAGGCCATCGCAGCCGACCTGCGCGTGGCGCCAGCCACGGTGCGCAACCACCTGCAGACGGTCTACGACAAGCTCGGCTTGGGCAACAAGGCCGAACTCGCCCTGCTGCTGCGCGAAGCCGACGACTGAGCGCCGCGACGACGCCGGGGCCCCAGCGCACCGACGATTGCCAGGCCCCCCATCACCAGCGTCCAGGTCTGTGGCTCTGGCACGAGCAACGGATCCGCTCGCTGTGCGAGCGTCGTTGGGTCGATGGGGGCGTCGGAGAAGGCCCACCACACATCGAGCAGAAAGCGCCCGCCGGGGCTCGGGCAGGTGCTGCAGCCACCGTTGTCGGAGCCAACGATGCCGGTGAAATAGCCGTCGAAAGCGTCAGAGCCTGCGTACATTCCAGGGTAGCCCTTCGCATAGTCGCCACTGGCATTGGTCAGTGGCATGCTGAGGAGGGTCGCCTGCTCGAACAGGCGCAGGTCCATCCCGATCTTGGTGTTCGAAAAGGCCCCCGGGCTGTCGGGGAAGGCCTGCACTTCCCAGTGCAGCGCACTGTAGACCCCGTTGGGCAGGGACTTGCTGAACCTGGTCGCGGTATTGAACGAACCTCCAGCGGACTTGCCGTAGCCCAGCGTGTCGCCCACCCACAGGTCGAAATGCAAATGGTTGATGGCCAGGCCATTGGCGCCGCTGCCCTTGGGCGCAAGCTCGGCCTGGAGCTTCACGCTCGCTGGCTCCCAATCCGGGATGGCGGCGGTCAGGGAATGCGCGTTGCCTGGAGCTGCAAAGTCGTAGCCCTTGGGTGTCGAAGGCGTGACGTAGCTGCCGCCGCCGGGCGTACTGGGCTCGTCACTGTGCAGGTTGATGCCATAGCCTGGGCTCGGGCCGGTGTTCCAGGTGCCGGCGCCGACGCTGATGTAGCCGGTCACGCTGGTCTGGTCGACGACCGCAGCGGCCGTGGCGTTGCCGGCACCCAGCACCAGTGTCAGGCCCAGCGCGAGCCAAGCCGCACCACTGCACCGGTGCCGCCTGGCAGCCGGCGCGCCCATGGTGGCATGAGCAATGGAGTACATGCCCAGCGCGGGGTGGGCATGGCGCGGATCGCTCGGATCACTCGAAAGTGCATCGATGTTGCTTGTGTTCACTTCAGTTCCTCCCTGTTGTGCAAGACCCGATGTCTTCTTTGACCCATGCAAGCCATGGGCAGATGGACAACGGTGCTCAGCGTAGTCAAGGATGGTCACCAGCACCATGATGCAAATGCATCAGGAATCGACGCGCCGCAAGGCCCCCCCCTAATCCACTACCGGGCCGACGAGCGCGCAAGGTCGATCTCGTCGACCGAAGCTTCACAGCCCCGCGCGCATGGCGGCGAGCTTGATGGCCTTCACCTCAGTGCTTCGTCGATTTCGACCCTTTGCCCGTCATCGGCGCACCAGCACCTCGGTCAGGAACTGCGCCATCGCTGCCTCCACGGTGGCGCAGTGCTCGCCACCCGGCAGCGTGGAGGCCTTCAGCACCACCGCCGATTCGCGGTCATAGAAGTGCGGCTTGCCCGGCACCAGGTAGTGGCGCATGCCCAGCCCGGCGCGCGTGGCCGCGGAGGCCAGCGCGCCCACACGCGGTGGGATCGAGGGCAGGTCGTGCTGCCCCGAGAACAGCAGCACCGGCGGCTGCCCGCGCGCAGCCTGCACGAAGTGCTCGGCGTCCTGCACGTCCATGCCAGCCGACAGGCCGATCACCGCCGCCGCGCTGTGCCCCATCGCATACACCGCATAGGCCGATGCAAAGCCGCCGGCGGAAAACCCGCCGATGGCCATGCGGGCGGGGTCGATGCCCCAGCGCGCGGCCTGGCTGCGGATGAAGGCGAAGGCATCGGCGACGTCGGCGTAGGCGGCTTCGGCGCCGTGCAGCAACTCGGCGTTGGTGGCCGGGGGCAGGCCGAGCAGGCCGCGCACGAAATCGATGCGGTCGCGCTCGATGTCCTGCCGGTTGCGCTTGATCGGCTGGGCCTGCGGCGCGGGATGCTCCTGCACCAACCGGTAGCCGATGGAAAAGCAGGCATAGCCGCGCGCGGCGAAGCGCTCGCAGTACTCGTGCACGGGCGTGTTGTGCGAGCCGCCCTGCTCGAACTCGTCGTGGTCCTTGGCGCCGCGGTGAAAGGCGCCGCCGTGCGAGAGCACCAGCGCCGGCCGGCCCGCCACTGGGGCGTCGGCTGCGGGCAGGTACACGTCCATCAACAAGGGGCGCGTGCCGGGCTGGCTGGTGCCGAAGCCGATCGTGCCCTCGCCGTAGCGCACGTCGCGCTCGATGCGGATCGCCGCCTGCGGGCCGGTGGTGTTGCCGTTCATCGTCTGCCTTTGCGTTGCGTGGGGGTGGTGGCCGCTCAGTTGGGCGTGATGCCGGCGCTGCGCACCAGCTCGCCCCAGGCCCGCACGTCGTTGCGGAACATCGTGCCCCACTGTTCGGGCGTGGTGGCTTGCGGCAAGGGGAACATCGCCATCTCGAACAGACGGGCCTTGACCTCGGGCTGGGCGATGATCTGGTTGACCAGGCGATTGAGCCGGTCCACCACCTCGCGTGGCGTGCCCGCGGGTGCGAACAGCGCGTGCCAGCCGACCAGGTCGAATGGAGTGCCTGTCTCGGCGAGCGTCGGCACGTCGGGCAGCGCGGGCAGGCGCTGGGTGCCGTTCAGCGCCAGCGCGCGCAGCTTGCCCGCCTTCACCTGCGGCGTCTGGGACAAGGCGTCGAGGATGGCCACCGTCACCTGCCCGCCTTGCAGGTCGGTGGCCGCGTTGCCGGCGGAGTAGGGCACGTGGGTCATCGAGATGCCCGCCTGCTTGTTGATGCTCTCGCCAATCAGGTGCGAGGGCGAGCCGATGCCAAAGGACGCGTAGCTCACGGCCTTGGGATCCTTCTTCGCCAGCGCGATCAGGTCGGCCATGCTGCGCAGCGGCGAGTCGGCACGCACCAGCACCAGCAGCGGCGCGACGGCGATCTTGGTGATGGGCACGAAGTCCTTCACCGGGTCGTAGCCCAGGCTCTTGAACAGCGACGGTGCGATCGCGAATCCGCCCGACGTGGTCATCAGCGTGTAGCCATCGGCGCTCTGGCGTGACACGAGTTGCGCGCCGATGTTGCCGCCGGCGCCCGGGCGGTTCTCCACCAGCACGGGCTGGCCCAGCTCGGCCTGCATCTTCTCCGCCAGCAAGCGCGTGACGATGTCGCCGCCGCCGCCGGCCGCAAAGGGCTGGACCACCCGGATGGGTTTGCTCGGCCAGCCGTTTGCGGCTGCCGTGCCCTGCGCCCAGGCGCCGGTGCACACCCAGGGCGCGAGGGCAGCGATGGCTGCGGCGGCCATGCCATGCGCGAGCACACGGCGGCGTGCGCTGGGCGCCGATGCAGGCCGGGGCGGGTGGTGGTGGGTGAAGGGCATGGGCGGGCTTTCGTGGGCGGTGGCGGGACGGGTGTGCGCTTCGGTGAGCGCAGCCGAGCTCGATTCATGATGGCAGAGGCTGGCATCATTGAGAACGGCAGTTTTCTACTGTCCTCATAACCAATCGCTTATGCCAAACCAAGCCGCCGATGCCTCCGATACCGTGGCCACGCCCTGGGTGCGGCGCATCCGGCTTCGGCACCTCGAGGTGCTGCTGACCATCGCCCGGCACGGCAGCCTCACCGCCGCCGCTGCCGCGCTCGACATCACCCAGCCGGCCGTGTCGCAATGGCTGGCGGACATCGAATCGGCCTGCGGCGTGCGCCTGTTCGAGCGCGGGCGGCGCCTGCGGCCCACGCCCTTCGCGGCGCCGCTGCTCGCGCACGCCGAGCGGGTGTTGCAGGACGCGCGGCACACGCTGGCCGAAGTGCAGGCCATCCGCTCGGGCGGCTCGGGCCGGGTGCGGATCGGCGCCATGTCGGTGGCCACGGCCGCGCTGGTGCCGGCGGCGGTGCTGCGGCTGCACGAGTTTGCGCCCGGCATCGAGCTGACCTTGGTGCAGGACATTGCGGCCACGCTGTGGGAGCAACTCGAGCGCGACGAGTTCGATCTGCTGGTCACCCGGCTGGACGCGCGCGCGCTCGGCTCGGGCCTGCCGCAGCGGCGGCTGTTCACCGATCAATACCGGCTCGTCTGCGGGCCGCACCATGCGCTGGCGGGCCGCAAGCGCCTGGCTTGGCGCGAGGTGGTGCGCTACCCGTGGCTGATGCCGCCGGCTGGAACGCCCTTGCACGATGCGCTGATCGCCAGCTTCGCCAAGGCGGGCGTGCCGCTGCCGCAGGCCATGCTCACCTCGACCGCGATCCCGGCCAACATCGAGCTCTTGAGGCGCTCGGACGGCATCGGCGTGCAGTCCGGCGCTGTGGCGGCCGATTCATTGGCCCAGGGCCTGCTGGTGGCGCTGCCCTTGAAGCTGGTGCACGACACCGGCGACGTGGGCCTGGTGTGGCGCGAGCCCGCACCCGGGCCGGCCCTGGCCGCGGTGCTGCAGGCCTTCGTGGACGCCAGCGCGAACCTGGCCCGGCCTGCCCGATGACGGGGTGGTGATTGATTAGGATCGGCCCATGCCCGTTGACGACCACTCCGCACGAAACGCCCACTGGATGCGCATGCTGGGCCTGCCGCTGTGGAGCCTGGCGCTGCCCTTGCTGGCCTTGCTCTTGCTGGGTGCGGCCTGGGGCCGGCCGCTGGGCCTGGGCCTGGGGCTGCTGCTGACCACCGCCATGTTTGGCGCCGTGGTGGCGGCCATCCACCACGCCGAGGTGGTGGCGCACCGGGTGGGCGAGCCCTTCGGCACCCTGGTTCTGGCTGTGGCGGTGACGGTGATCGAGGTGGCCTTGATCGTGGCGCTGATGCTGGCCGGTGGCGAAGGCGCCAACTCGCTGGCGCGCGACACGGTGTTTGCCGCCGTGATGATCGCCAGCAACGGCATCGTCGGCTTGTGCCTGGTGGTGGGTGGCTTGCGCCATGGCGTACTGGCCTACCGCGTGGAAGGCACCAGCCCGGTGTTGGCCTCGCTCGGTGCGCTGGCCTGCCTCTCGCTGGTGCTGCCTAGCTTCACCAGCACCACGGCCGGGCCCACCTACAGCGGCTCGCAGCTGGCGTTTGCGGGCGTCACCTCGCTGGTGTTGTATGGCGTGTTCGTCTTCGTGCAGACGGTGCGGCACCGCGACTACTTTCTGCCGGTGGACAGTGAGGGCGAAGACGGCCATGCCACCCCGCCGTCCAACCGGGTGGCGTGGATCAGCCTGGGCCTGCTGCTGCTCTCGCTGGTGGGCGTGGTGGGCCTGGCCAAGGCCCTGGCGCCTGCGCTGGAGTCGGCCGTGTCCGGTGCCGGCCTGCCGCATGCCGTGGCCGGCGTGGTGATCGCAATGATCGTGCTGCTGCCCGAGACGGGCGCGGCCCTGCGCGCTGCCAAGGGCAATCGCATGCAGAGCAGCCTGAACCTGGCGCTGGGCTCGGGGCTGGCCAGCATCGGCCTGACCATCCCCGTGGTGGCGCTGCTCTCGCCCTGGTTTCCGTTTGCGCTGGTGCTGGGCCTGCCGCCGGTGCAGATCGTGCTGTTGACGCTGACGATGATCACCGCCGCGCTCACACTCGGCAGCGGGCGTGCCACGGTGATGCAAGGCGCCGTGCACCTGGTGCTGTTCGCGGCTTTCCTGTTCTTGACCGTGGTGCCGTGAGGCCGCGCGCCTGGCGCTGAGCTCAAGCCAGCACCGAATCCGGCCGATCCCGCGGCACCATGGTCAGATAATTTTCAAAGAGAGCGTCCGACATCAGTGGCTTTGCCATCACCCGGATTGTGTTCAACCTGCCGCCGGTGTCCACGTTCAAGCGCTGCCGCACCTCTGTGTACCCCATGCGCTGCCAGAAGGCCTCGGCGCGCGCATTGCCCAGCACCACGCCCAGCCGCAGCCACTGCGCGCCGCTGCGCTGCATCCAGGCCTCCAGCGCCTCGTACAGCGTGCGGGCGGCACTGCTGCCATGCAGGGCCGTGGCCACGATGAACAGGCCGGTGTGCCACACGGCGGGTGCGAGCAGATCGCTCACCACGTTGGCCACGCCTTGCAGGGCGCCGGCCTCGTCGACGAAGGCCAGCCAGTGCAGGTTGCGGTAGCGTCCCTCGGCGGGCCGGCCTTTGATGGTGAGGAAATGCAGCGCGGTGGCGTCCAATAAGGCCTGCAGCCAAAACGCAGCGAACATCTCTGCGCGCGGGTTCAGAAGGCGCTGTTCGATCTGCGCGCCTACGTCACAAGCCTTGAGCTCGCCAGTGAAGTGGTTGCGCGCGAAGGGCACTCCGACCAGTACCGGTAAGGCCAAGCCGGCCGGCACCGAGTATCAAGCGTCATGAAAGGGAAAGGCATAGCGGAGCGTGGCATTGGGATGGCCGATGAAGATCGCGCACTTGCGGGTAGCAAGCTAAGCCTGAGACACTTGTGCGTATCCCACCAAACACAAGAAGTCAGGATGCCGGATGCGTGAGACAGATCTCTCTGCGGAGTTGAAGGAATGGCTGGACCACTCGGCAAGAATGCCTGAATCCTTCACGCTTCGGAAGCCCAGTAAGCAACCGGCAACCTTTCTCATCTTGAACCGTGATGTGGCCGGTGTGGTGCACGGCGTCCCGCGTGGAAAGAAGGGCTTCGTACTGAAAGTTCAAGACCCCGATACCGATGCCGTCTATGCGGCAAAGTTCTGTATCGCCGCCGACTACGACGGCGCGCGTTCGGAGAGGGACGAGGCCGTGCTCGCCGCCAAGTTGCGCGACGCGCGAAATCTGTTCGCGCCTCCGTTGCACATCGGACGGGTTCCAACTATGGAAGGCATGCCCGGGCCAAGCGAAGGATTCGTCTGCTTTGTCTCGGACTGGATCGATGGTCAAACAATCGAGTCACTCGCTCAACACCCAGCAAAGCTATCTCCGGAGATGGCCTCGGAGGTTGCGATCGAAGTACTCCGAGCGCTGAGCTTTCTCCAAAGGCAAGGGCTGAAACATGACGACCTCCACTGGGGCAATGTCATGGTTCGACCCATGTCGCCGGACATGGCCCTAAACGAGGACGACCTTCGAGCAGTTTCGGTGGTCATCATTGATCTGGGAAGTCTCAAGCCCATACACCAGCCTACAGCCAAGAGCAAAGACGACTTCTTGTCACTTGTTGAACTGCTGACACAGATGCACAACACGCTCTGGCGTCAGCGATCCGTTGTATCAGCGCATCCACTCTTTTTCAGGCATCTGGTTCGCATCATTCACTGCATGACCGATGATGATCCTGTTCGCTTCTATCCCAAGTTATCGGATCTGGCCCAGGATTTTGCCCAGCTACGCGACGCCGTGGCACGCGGCGAGAGCGACGTGATAGCGCGCGAGTTTCAACCATTTGAGGCAATCTCTGCCGAGCACCTCGCTGACGACAAAGTGTTGCTTCAACTTTTTCAAGTTGGACTACCGTGGTTCGCAGATGTCCTAGCCCCGAAGCCAATCGTGCTCACTGGTCCTCGCGGGTGCGGCAAATCGATGCTGTTCAGGTACATGGCAGTCTCGACGCAGATCAACTCGGACGCAGACCCTTACACCGCCAAACGGCTCGCGGGATTCGGTGTATACATTGGCTGCGCTACCCACCTGCAAAACCACCTACTGTGGATTGCTCGCGAGCATGGTCGAGCACAAGCTCTTGCGTCATCAATCTCTACATATTTTCAACTCGTAGTATTGCGCGAACTGGTTAGATCCATTGGCCTTGCGGAAAGGAATGCGCGCTTTGCGCGTTTGTTTGACCTGCGGCCATCGCAACTCAGTGAATGGATTAGTTGGATTGATCACCACTTCGGTGAATCAATCGAAACATCGCGCACCTCAACGGAATCTCGGGTGCTTCACTTCGCGGATGACCTCGACAGGGCGCGAGTTCAAGTGCACCGTGAAATGCTGTACGCGAGACCGCCGACGATCCTAGTAGCAGATGGATTTCTAGGCGACGTTACTGCCAAACTTGTGGAACTGTGCCCACATTTGAAGCACCACCCAGTCGTATTCCTCTTGGACGACTACACCGACACGCGCATCAATCCCGAGATCCAGAAAATACTGAACAAAGTGGTCTTTGAGCGGCGGTCCTCGCACTACTTCAAAATTTCCTGCGAGCGCTTCGGTTTCAAGATTCCAGATGACCTCGGTGCGCGGATTGACAAGGATCGGGAGTTCACCGAGGTCGACGTCGGCTACCAAACGATGGAGGTCCTCAAGGACAATGAAGCAAGAGACTTCCTCCGAAAACTAATCGACTGCCGGCTTGAGTTTGCAGACTGGAAAGGTCGCTGCGATACATTGATTGGAAACTCGGGACCCTACGAAAGCGACCTGGCGTTGGCTCGTTTCATTCGCGAGATAGGCTCCAGACCCGGCAACCACTTGTATTACTATGGCATGACTACGCTGGCCCGGATGTGGAGCGGGGACATCGCTGCGATCCTTCAGGTAGTGAATGCGATGTGCTCAAAAGCAGGCATTGACAGGACATCCGAAAGGTTGATTGGAAAGCAGGACCAGCATCAAGCAATTGTCTCCATATCCCGAGCGCTAACGGCCGCAGTGCTTGACTACCATCCATTTGGCACGCAAATGTATGCCGTTCTCCAAGCCTACGGCTCGATGGCACACAGCATTTTGACTGATGGCCGCACCCAGGCAGATGGTGATCCGAGGCGGTTGTATCGACTTGAAATGTCAGTTGATGCGACGACCGTACCGCTGGATGAAGTCGAGAAGGCAAGCCCAACTCATGCGCTGATCGCCCGGGAACTTCTGCGTCGATCCGTGTTTCATCCGATGAAAGACAGCCGCGGTAAAGAGGCTGATACAAAGACGATGCGCTGGGAATTGCGTCCGATCTTTAGACCTAGTTTTGCTCTGTCCCTGATACGTGCAAGCTATGTCGATCTCAAACACGTTGAAAGCCTGCTGCTGCTTCTGCAGGACCCTCAGAAGTTCTGCGAATCTATCAAGGTTAGATTTTCCAGTGATGGCGAAGGCAAGAGTGGAGAGTTGTTCTCCGAGACAGGAATTAAGGCATGAACGAAAGATTTGCCAGTGTTCGTGCAATCCAATATACCGACATTGAAGGATTCTTGCCAAAGGTATCGCCTTTGTCGGACTTCGAACTGCCAGATGTGTTGATCTGCGCGCTGGGTTTCGAGAATCGTACCAACGCATTCGGAAAACACAGGCTCGCGGTCCAAGGCTCTAGAAGAGGCCAACTCGCTGTCTACTGTGAATATAGGACAAACAACGCAGACAACAATATCAATCGGGAGCCGCTGGTGCGGTTCTTGTCCAGTTGCTTTGAAAGAGATATCTCAGTCAAGGCAGATGATCCAGCACAGTTGCAAACCCAGCTTGTCGGCGAGTTGGCGACGATAACCCCTGCAGATGGGGAGGTTCTTACTGTCGTTGTCGATATCAGCGCGGCAGCTGGAAATCTTATCCTGACGCTGTTCGCGGTCCTGTTCCAGATTGCGAGGGACAGGCGCATATCATGCCGAGTGGTATATGCGGAAGCGGAGTCCTACTTTCCGTCCGCATCTGAATACTTCGCTAGGGGCGAGGAACTGGTTCAGCAAGCTTGCGCCTCTGGCGATTCCGGGTCACTCCATGAGTTTGGAGTGGAAGACGTGGAGGTGAATGAACTCTACCCAGGCTCAGCCTTTGAGGGTCGTGAAGAACTAATCTTTGCCATCCCGGCCTATCGAACTGAGCGGCTTTCAAGATGTCTGAAGCGACTTTCTAATGAGCCAATTTTGCAGGTCGGAGAGCGAATTCGATGGATCCTCGGCCAGCCGCCAGACTCTAATATGGGTTTCCGCCTAGAGTTCCAGAAGCGACTCATAAACCGATTGCTGCGGAGTGGAGACGAGGCGTCTCAGAGCCCTGGCCTCACGGCCGAGAACACGTGGGTGACCTGCACGCTCGACTATCGGCAGACTACTCGTCGACTTATGGAACTCGCGGACCAGAACATGGGAAAGACATTATCCCTGGTGCACATGGGGTCGAAAATGCAAGGTCTCGGTGCAGCCCTTGCGCTTGTAGCGCGGTCGGAGGTTGCGGTCTGCTATGCGAGGCCGACGAGCTTTAATCCGGAGCGGTACAGCGGTGGGGTCGGCTCTATTTGGGAGGTTGCGTTCAAGGATTTGGGGGAAATTGCCCTGCAACTGTCGAAGATTGGAACGCTTCAGATGACGACTTCGATCGAGGGTCGTACGGGTCGTCCGTCCATGTAGGAAACAAACGAATAGAATCATTCATTCTGTGATGTTGGAAATCGGACTTGTGGCCAAATATCGACCAATGCAATTGCCGATGAGGAGCTTTTCACATTCTCGGTCGGAGCGTGAGGGCTCTGAATTCGAGGCTGTCTATTTTCCCAAGGAACGTGAGCTTGTGACTGCTGCACTGAGCGAGGCAATCGTCGGCGCCTGCAAAGATTTTGAGAAGTCGATACAGGAAAATGACAAGGACTTCCTGCGTGGTTTGCACATCCAGGCTAAGAAGGAGAATCCTGGCTATAGCCCAGGGGTGGCAAAGGCACTCTTCGCAAAGCACCGAAGGCAATTTCGAGACGGCTGCGAGATAGACCCTACAAGGATAAAGCCAGTTCTCCAACTTGCGGCCGAGGACGACTGGGCCGACCTCTTTTATCTGATTCGATCAATGTGGTCTATGCCATACACCAAAGGCTACGGCAGACGACTCAGATTCGTTGTCTATGACGAGTATCATGAGAGCGTAATTGGAGTAATTGGTCTTCAGTCGCCGCCGGCCGATCTCGGAGCGCGGGATGCACTCTTTAGTTTTCCGGTCGACCGGAAGTTGGAACTCGTGAATTGCACAATGGATGCCTTTGCTGTGGGCGCCGTGCCGCCGTACTCATATCTTTTGGGCGGGAAGCTGTGCGCTGGACTCGTCGCTTCCGACGCGGTTCGGCAGGCTTATTGGAGCCAATACGCAGGCAAGAAGTCGCATATGCTGAACTGTGGCATCGGACAACCACTGGCTGCGATTACAACAACAAGCGCGTTTGGGCGGAGCTCGCTGTACAACAGGCTAAAGTACAAGGACCGAGTCTTGGCAGAGCCTATTGGATACACGCTTGGCTATGGCACTCTCCATCTTGAGCACCTATACGAGTGGATGTGTAGCCACTTGAAACTAATCGGAAAGTTTACTCGGGGCGGATTCGGAAATGGTCCAAAGGTCCGGTGGCAAAATATCTCACGAACCCTTTCGGATGTCGGCCTGCCGAAGTCGCTGCTACGTCATGGAGTGAAGCGCGAAGTCTTTATCTACCGGCTTGTCGATGAATTGGCTGCAGGCATGGCAGGCAATGGCTTTGGCACGCCCTATTCCCTCTCAGTGCGTGAATTTTCGGACTATTGGAGAGAAAGATGGGCCATACCACGAGCTAATCGATTTCCAAGTTGGGATAAGGGTAAGGACACAGATCTGTTGGCGAGCCAAGTTGAGTTCTGGGCAGGGTCGCATACATAGTTGAAATGCCACCTTGGCTCAGGCAAGCCCAATTGGTTGTGCGTGCCTATGACCAGGACCGCCTCCTGCAAACTTGCTCCCAGCAAGACATTCCAGGTCAATCCGAGCCAGATTGCTGCCGATCCCGCGGCACCATGGCCAGATAGTTTTCAAAGCGAGCGTCCGCCGCAAGCGGTTTCGCCATCACGCGGATCGTGTTCAACCTGCCGCCGGTGTCCACGTTCAAGCGCTGCCGCACCTCTGAGTAACCCATCCGCAGCCAGAACGCCTCGGCTCGCGCATTACCGAGCACCACGCCCAGCCGCAGCCACTGCGCGCCGCTGCGCTGCATCCAGGCCTCCAGCGCCTCGTACAGCGTGCGGGCGGCACTGCTGCCATGCAGGGCCGTGGCCACGATG